>WNGQ01000041.1_pt1 | contig 111742 bp, 105 predicted proteins | sample 5407661 | NCBI WGS metagenome assembly WNGQ01 (sample SAMN13153382, study PRJNA577476) | soil metagenome | isolation source: 60 cm soil or saprolite under Garry oak tree replicate 2 | place: USA:California | collected 2016-06-15 | reverse complement strand
TCATCGCCCCAGCGCACGGCCATGCAGTTCATCCCAAACTCGCCCAGACCACCCAGGGGCACGATGTGCAGTTTTCCAGAAGGCATGTTCAAACAATGATGCTATCAGGAGAAAGCCACATGGGGAAAATGTTGGGCATTCGGCAGGGCCATTCCGACCCAGAGGGCGGACTCGGCTCCGCCGGTGTCACGGCACGTTATGACAAGCCTCCAAACTTTTTCGACATCGAACCGCGCCGTCGTCACTGCTCAAAAATCCACCGTTTGCTGCTGTGAATCTTTTGCGGCTCGGGATACCCGAACATCACCGTTTGCTGCTGTGAATCTTTTGCGGCTCGGGATACCCGAACATCATCTCAAGTACATGCACTTATTGCATTCCCTCGCGTACCTATAAAATGATCAGGAGACCATGGCGCAGGAAGAAGAAGTACTAGGCAAGGCGTATGACAGCCGGTTGATGAAACGGCTGCTCGGGTATCTGCGTCCGTATACCTGGCAGGTCGTGGTCGCCGTGGTGTCGATCATCCTCAAGGCCGGCGCCGATGTGGTTGGACCTTATCTTACGAAGACCGCCGTCGATAAATATCTTTCTTCCGCCAGCGCCACGAACCGCAGTTTTCTTGACCCGTTCCTGAGCGCCACTCCGCTGGTGGGGATTGCCCAGCTTGCCTCCGTTTATCTGGGCCTGCTGTTGATCAGCTTTGGCCTGGAGTTCACGCAGACCTACCTGATGCAGTGGACCGGCCAGAAAGTAATGTTTGACCTGCGCAGCCAGATCTTCCGCCACTTACAGCGCATGCATGTGGCCTTCTTTGACAAGAACCCCGTCGGGCGGCTGGTCACGCGCGTTACCACGGACGTGGACGCGCTGAATGAAATGTTCACCGCCGGCGTGGTTTCGATTTTTGAAGACGTCTTTGTGCTGGCGGGAATTCTAGTCATTATGCTCAGCATGAGCTGGTGGCTGGCGCTGATTACCTTTGCCGTGCTGCCGCTGATCTTCTGGGCCACCATGGTGTTCCGCAAATCAGTGCGTGACTCCTACAGGCGTATACGCACCGCCATCGCCCGCATTAATTCTTATCTGCAGGAACACGTGACCGGCATGATGGTACTGCAGCTCTTTAACCGCGAAAAGCGCGCCTACCAGAGCTTTGACAGGATCAACGCCCAGCACATGGACGCCTTTAAAGATGCCATCATGGCCTACGCGCTTTATTACCCGGTGGTGGAAATTCTCTCCAGTGTGGCCGGCGCCGCTGTGATTTACTTCGGCGGCTTCGGCGTGCTTCGTGGCGCAGTCACACTGGGCGTGCTGGTGGCCTTCATGCAATACGCCCAGCGCTTCTTCCGTCCCATACAGGACCTGAGTGACAAGTACAACATCCTGCAAGCGGCCATGGCGTCGAGCGAACGTGTTTTCAAGCTGCTGGATACGCCCGTGGACATCGTCTCACCGGCGCAGCCGCGGAAAGTCGACGGGCCGGGCCGGATCGAGTTTGACCACGTCTGGTTCGTCTACCGCAATCTGGACGCAGGCGAAGAAAGCCCGGCGGAGCAAGTGGCCGCCGGCAACGGTCATGGCGAAGGCGCGGGCTTTGACTGGATCCTGCGTGATGTCTCGTTTGCAATCGAACCGGGAGAGACGGTGGCCATCGTCGGCCACACCGGAGCAGGGAAGACCACGATCATCTCGCTGCTGATGCGCTTTTATGATATTCAGAAAGGCGCGATCCGGATCGACGGCGTCGATGTCCGGCAGATGGACCTGAACGACCTCCGCCGGCGTTTTGGCGTGGTACTGCAAGATCCGTTCCTGTTCAGCGGCACCATTGAAAACAACATCCGCCTGGGCTCCGCCTGGATCACAGACGAGCAGATCGCCGCCGCCGCGGAAAATGTAAACGTGGCAGACTTTATTCGCTCGCTGCCGCAAGGCTTCAAGGAGCCGGTGAGCGAACGCGGCAGCACCATGAGCACCGGCCAGAAGCAGCTCATCTCATTTGCCCGCGCGCTGGCCCACAACCCGCGCATTCTGGTGCTGGACGAAGCCACGTCGAGCGTGGATACGGAAACTGAACTCCGCGTGCGTGAGGCGCTAACCCGCATGGTGGAAGGACGTACCTCGGTCATCATCGCACACCGGCTTTCGACGATTCAGCGTGCGGACAAGATCATTGTGATGCACAAAGGCCAGGTGCGGGAGATCGGCAGCCACCAGGAACTGCTGGGCCAGCGCGGCATCTATTGGAAGCTCTACCAGCTACAGTACAAAGACCAGGAACTGGGAGTCGGGCCGGCGCAGGTGGGAGCGGACGACTGAATTCTAGATCGGGAGATCGGGTGATCGCCGTGATCGGGTGATCTGAAGTACACCGCTGATCTCCCGACCTTAATGGGCTCAAGCGAATAATTCTTTCGATTTGGTACTAAAATGAAGGCAGGAGATCATTTATGGCTGCTCTGGACTGGTCGCAATGCCCGGCAGTGGAAAGCGTTCCCGGCAAAGTAAGTGGCGCCTGGGTCCTGCGCGGCACTCGTATGCCGGTGGCGACGATTTTTGAGAACCTGGAAGCGGGCGCCAATATCGATGACATCATGAAATGGTTTGATGGTCTGGACCGCGAGCAGGTGAAAGCGGTCATCGAATTTGCAGCTCGCAGCCTCGAAGCCCCAGCATCTTCGCGCTAAATGCGTATTTTATTGGACCAGGGGACTCCAGTTCCCCTTCGACAGTTTCTTAAAGACCACGCTGTTCAGACCGCTGCTCAGCAAGGTTGGGATCGTCTGAGCAATGGTGATCTCCTTGCCGCTGCCGATGCTGCTGGTTTCGACCTTTTTCTAACGACGGATAAAAACCTCTTATATCAACAGAATCTCACGGGCCGCAAAATTGCTATTGTGGTGATCGGGAATGCGCAATGGCCGGTTTTACAGCTCAACGTTCAGGCTGTGGTGGACGCCGTGAATGCAGCGAAGCCCGGAAGCTACGATGTCGTAGATATCCCCATGGAGTAGGGTGCCTATAGCGTTTCCTCGCTGCGCTCGGAATTTCAGAGAATGTCATAATCATCCCTCATGAATTTTCTTGTCTCCGCCGGTGAGGCTTCCGGTGACACGTACGGCGCGCAGCTTGTCGAAGCTCTGCACCAGCTTGCTCCGGGCGCAAGCTTCTTTGGCATGGGTGGAGAAAAGATGCGCGCCGCGGGTTGCGATCTGCTGGTCCATGCCAATGAGGTCGCTGTAGTCGGACTGGTGGAGGTGCTGACGCATCTGCCGGGAATTCGCCGGCGTTTCAAGCATCTGGTGGCGGAAGCCGCGCAGCGCAAGCCGGACGCAGCCGTGCTGATCGATTTTCCTGACTTCAATCTGCGACTAGCGCGCGAGTTGCACCGGCTTGGCATTCCTGTCTTTTATTTTGTGAGTCCGCAGGTGTGGGCCTGGCGTTCGGGAAGGGTGAAGCACATCAGGAAGTATGTTCGCAAGATGATCGTGATCTTTCCTTTTGAGCAGGACTTTTACAAGCAGCATGGAGTCGATGTCTCTTATGTCGGCCACCCACTGGCCTACGCGCCGGCGCCGCAGATCTCGCGCGAAGAATTTGCGGCGAAACATGGGCTCAATCCCGCAAAGGAATGGATCGCCCTGCTGCCGGGCAGCCGGCGCAAGGAGCTTGGATTCAATATTGAACGCATGCTCTGGGCGGCCGAGATGTTGAACAAGCAAGGCGGCGATTTTGAGTTTGTTTTGCCGGTGGCTTCTACCTTGGACAAAGGCTGGCTACGGCAAGGGCTGAACAACGTATGGGCATCCCCGGTGCCGGTCGTGCTTACCGACAATGCTCGCGCTACGCTCATGCACGCGCGCGCCGGGATCGTGGCCAGCGGTACAGCCACGGTGGAAGCTGCTCTGGCGGGAACGCCGTTCGTCGTTGTCTATCGGCTGGCGCCCCTGACCTGGCTGCTGGGCCGCCGCCTGGTTCGTCTGGACACATTCGCCATGCCTAACCTGATCGCCGGACGAAAGATTGTCCCGGAGCTGATCCAGGGTGGATTTACCGCGGAAAGCGTGGTCCGGGAGATGAACAAGATCATCCCGGATGGGCCCGGACGCGAACAGATGCTGGCCGATATTCACGAGGTCCAGAACAAGTTGCGGGACCGCGCCGATGCAGGGCCTTCCGACACAGAAACTCCGGTAGCCCGCGCCGCCCAGGAAATCATGGGGGCGCTTCAGGGATAGGAGTCCCGGCCCGGGCGGAGAGGTCCCCTCCTGTATGCTTACGAGTGGTACAAAAGCAGCTTTTTTGCGAGAATTTACATCTAACCCGATTATCGTCACCATTCATCCGCTGCTCTGGAGAGATTTCATGCAAATCGCACGACGGCCTCTGCGCTTCTGCTTATTCCTTGGCCTGACCCTGGCCCTGTTCCTGCCGGCCTTGGCAGCCGACCGGTCACGGATCAAGGCCGAGGACTATGCCATCGACGCGGAGATCGTCCCGAAGACCCATCGTCTGATAGCGCGCGTCCGGGTCAAGTTTACCGCGCTGGACGACATCAATTTTGCCAGCTTTGAGCTGCATAACGCCCTGCGCGTCAGCAAAGCCACCGATGCCAACGGACGCTCCTACACAGCCGAACGCGTCAGCCAGGACAATGCGGTCCGCGTGGCGTTTCCTGCGACGATGACCAAGGGGACCACCTCCACGCTTACCTTTGATTACGAAGGCGCGCTGGGCACTGCGGACGACAGTCCGGTGGAAGGGCTGAAGGTGGCCTACATCGGCGAGGACGTAACATATCTGCTCTATGCCGGGCGCTGGTTCCCGGTGGTCAATTACGGGATGGACCGCTTTACCGCCACCATCAATATCACGGCGCCGACGGGAACTGTGGTGGTTGGAAGTGGAAGCGTGGCTGCGGCGCGGCCTGCGCCGGCTGGCAAGACCGTGACTTCATTCAGCTGGCCGAAGCCCAACTTTCCCGGCACCATCATCGCCGGTCCTTTTACGGACAGCGTTTTCAACGGTGGCAGCGTGCACGTTTATTTTCAGCCGGGCAAGAAGCAGTTTGCCGCCAGCTACTCTGACACCGGAACCAAAGAGCATGAGTACTTTTCCGGCCTCTACGGCGCAGCGCCGGGCGGGCCGATCCTGAAGCTGGTGGAACTGCCTGATGACACCGTCCCCATTGCATGGGCGCCGGAAATTGCAGCTGTGGCCACCCGCGACATTACGGAGAAGGTGAACTATCGCGTGCTGGCGGATGCCATCGCGCACCAATGGTGGGGCGGCGTGGTCAGCCCCGCCAGCAAAGACGATTGGTGGCTGGTGGATGGAGGCGCGCGCGACTCGGAAATGCGTTACGTCCAGAATGCGGCCGGGCAACAGGCTTTTGAAGATGCCAGCCGTGACATGGCGGTAGGCGCTCTTGCCTATGACACCTCGCCGCTGGGCAGCGCCGGCAAGCTTGACACGTTCTCTCCGCAGTTCCAGGCGCTGGTCACCGAAAAAGGTGGCATGATCTTCCACATGCTCCGCTGGGTCATTGGCGATGCCGCGTTTAACAAAACCATGAAGGACTTCATGACGCAGTTTGCCGGAAAACCAGCCAGCGTCGCCGACCTGCAGACGGTGGCGGAGAAGAACCATAACGACAAGCTCACGGCGTTCTTCGCGCAGTGGGTCGATGGCACCGGGGCGCCTGAATTCAAGATGAAATACACGGTGTTCCGCGTCAAGAAAGGCTTCCGCGTGGTGGGAGAGGTCACCCAGGACCTTGACCTGTTCCGCATGCCTCTGGAACTCAAAGTGGATACCGACGGTCAAACCGAGATGAAGCGGATCGAGGTAGTGGGGACGGAGTCGGCTTTCAGCATTGAGACTTTCGGCAAGCCGCGCCGGCTGGTGCTGGACCCGAACAACTGGGTGCTGAAGAATTCCCCTGATCTGAAGGTTCGCGTGGCCATCCGCCGCGGACAGGAACTGACCGCGGCGGGCGACCTGTCCGGGGCCCTCACAGAGTTTAACAAGGCGTTGGAAGTGAACCGCAACAGCTCCCTGGCCCACTACCGCGTTGCCGAGGTATTTAAATTCCAGCGCAACTATCAGTCCGCCGCCAATGAATACCGCGCAGCACTCAACGGCGACGGCGAGCCCCGCTGGACCGAAGTCTGGAGCCATATCGAACTGGGAAAAATCTTTGACGTCACTGGCCAGCGGGAACGCGCGGTGGGCGAATATCGCCAGGCCATCCAGACCGGCGACCCCACGCAGGGCGCTCTGGACGAAGCCCGCAAATATCTGGAAAAACCCTACGAGCGTGAAAAAAGGCCGAGCGGGAACTAAAGCGAGATTGGAAATCGGGTAATTGAGTAATCGGGTAATTGAGTAATCGGGTAATTTTGAAACGGGAGTGTTTTTTTGGGCCCACGCTCCAGCTTGAAAATTACCCGATTACCCGATTCCCCGATTACTCAATTTCCAATCTTCTCATTGCAGGCTCTTCAGAAAGCTCACGATCTGCCAGCGCTGCTGCTCCGGCAGTTTCGACCACGGAGGCATGCCGTTCTTCATGCTGCCGTTTTTCAAAAGCCACTCCAGTTGTCCGGGCGTTGCGCTGCGGATGCGGTCCGTATGCAGGTCAGGATGGTTGTACTTTCCCGTCGCCTCACTGCCGTGGCATGACGAACAGTTCTGACGAAACAACTTGGCGCCGGCGGCAATCGCGTCCGGCTGGCTATCGAACGGGTTCTGCCGGCCACGGTCCTTCTCCGGGACCTTGTTCATCCATGCGCCGTCGCCGACGGAGGCAAACAGCAAGCTGGCGCCAAGAGCAAGCCCAAGAAAGAGCGGCATTCTTCTCAGGTTCGTCATTTACTTCTTCCTCCTCAGGCGGGAAAAGAGCTGGTCGATTTCATAGGTGACACCGAAACGCATCAGAAAACCGTGGCTGTTGCTGTTGAGTCCCGCGGCGGGCGAGACCGTGAACGTTGGGCCGCCGGGCAGATAGAACGCCATCGTCGGGGCCAGATAGTGCGAGGTGTCATGCAGCCCAAAGGTGTAACGTTCTCCCAGGCCGCCATAAAGCTCGGCGCCCAGCGTGAAATTCTCACGGCACAAACGGCATGCGTTCGGACTGGCCACCAGCGACAACGGACGGCTTACCGCCACCGCGTAACCGAACTCCCAGGGTTCGTTCTTGATGTTCTTTTCGGCGATAAAGTTTTCGGAAACATTCCAGCCCTTAAAATTGCTGCCCAGAATCAGCTTCAGCTCGACTTCGCGTTTCTTTTCGCTGCGATCATTTCTCTCCAGAAAATCACCGACCCCATCATGTCCCACCACTTCCAGAAGAGACTTGTTAGCGCCGTTGATGTTCTCAAACTCCACGTACAGGACCGGGTTGATCCAGTGCTCTTTCAGCAAAGGGCGGAAACGGTTTTCAAACCGAAACCCCGTGAACACCGTGCTTTCACTGGCAGTGGTTTGCGAATCGAGGTAAATCTCCGTTGTCCACCAGGTTTTTATTCCGATCTCAAATTCGGTGGAGTTGGCGAGAAAACTGTCTCCTGCCTTGGGAAACCCGCTCACGAACTTAGTGGAAATTTCCAGATTGCCCGGTTCTTCCATGTGTTGCGTGTAGGTGATGAAGTAGTTTTCCTGGGCGCGGGAATGTCCAGGAACGATCAGGGAAAACGCCAGGCACAGTGCCATGGCGGCAAATTTCGACCACAAAAAGGACAAGACAGCACTCCACAGAAAAGTCATTTTGAAAATGAAATTGAATTTCAATTTCAAAATCAAATGTAGCGTACCGCACGCCTGGGCCGGGGTCAAGGGTCTGCGTCACACAACGACGAAAAGATTACAAAGTTCAGCGCGGGAACGCAGATTTCCACGGCGGCGGGCCGCCGTGAAGTGTGTTTGCCGATTATTGTTCGCCCTGTTGCTTAGGCGGGGGCTGCCGACTTCGCCTTAAACTGCTGATAACGCGACTCGACCAGGGCGGCGAAACCGGCAGGGTCCTTTTTCTGGGCATCGGCCAGTCTTTGGTCAAAGCCGTAAAGCGCCCACGGCACGGCCGTGGCCAGATGAGTCAATAACTCGGTTGTGGCGTTCTCTTTCATCTGTTGTTCGACGTGCTGACGGTGACGGCCCACCAGGACCACGGCATACGTCTTACCCGTTGGAATGAAGTTGACGGAATGCTTGGTCACTTTCTTGTAGGCCCAGGCCAGATCGGTCACGGGCGATACCCATGTGCTGAAAGAACTCTGCTTGATTAACCATGATTGCGTGACCTGAAGACCGCCATACTTCTTTATAACTCCGGACTGCAAATCTGCTTCAATTTGCGAGGAGAGTTGCTCCACGTTTCCGTAGACCGCCAGGTGCCGCCAAACCGGCGCGGTCTGCAATTCCGAGTTGCGACGGACCGCCTTGCTGCAATTCCACAACGCCAGGAGCAGCAAAGGCACTCCAACGCCGAGGCCCCAATATCCGCGCTCGCGATAATCAGTTGCATTCAACGTGAATGGCAACACCATGCCTGCCAGTTCGGGATCTTGAGCAGCGAGCGGCCCTACCAGATCGCGTGTCACCTGGTCCCTGGTGGGCACCAGCTCTCCGGAGTATTCCAGCGCTTCCTTGCCCGGAGGCGACTGGACCAGAAGAATCTTGTCACTTACCTTCAGGAAAATGTACTCATCAGTTACATCCGTGGAAACAAGGCGACCGGTGGCTTTTTCCACATGCCTGATGGTGTCCTCATAACCCGAGCTCGCCGACTTGCTGCCGCGAACGGTCACAAAGTTGTGCCAACGCTGCGTGGGCGAGGTCAAAGCGGCGATTTCGGGGGGCTCCACGCGCGCACAACCCAGGACGAAGTTCGCCGCATATTGATGCTCCACGGCGAGCACGGCAAGCAGCGCCGCGACAATGAATCCGTTTGTCAAGAGAAGATTTCTGTTCGCTCTTCGTGCCTGGTTTTCAACCCAAAATGCCATTGCAGTGCCCCCTGTTGCGGGAGCTTATCATCAACCGCGAGAATTGAAACGGGAATAGATGGTTCCGAAGAAACTAGGGTAATCTTAATCTTTGGGCTGTGCGAAACGCTGCGCCAAACCGGTCGCAGCCGGCGTAATTTCGCAGCTGAAAGCGCTCATGACCACCAGCAATCCGATGGTATCTCGCATTCGCGCGGCAATCATGAAAATTCCGCGCGGCAAAGTTTCCAGCTACGGAGCCATCGCCCAGGCTGCGGGTTTTCCCCGCGCAGCGCGTCAGGTTGTGCGCGTGCTGAATCAATCGCACGGACTTCCCTGGCATCGCGTGGTGGCAGCGGGCGGCAGGATCGCTCTTCCCGGAGAGCATGGTCTGGACCAGCGCTTTCGCCTGGAAATGGAAGGCGTAAAGTTTAGTGGCAGGAAAGTGCGTATGAAGGAGTTTGAGTTCAGGTTCAAGAAACACGCGGCGAAAAAGCGCCAGCCTTCTGCTGGAAGGAAGAAAGAGAAAAGCCGGCGCTAAAAACAGCTCTTCACCACAGAGGACACAGAGGAACACCGAGAAAAATTACTTCTACTCTGTGTTTCTCTGTGTCCTCTGTGGTAATCAGGGTTTTCCATTTGGAAAATGCGCGGTCTAATAGAACAGATACTTTCTCCACTTGATATCCGACCGGCCAATCATGCGCATGATGTGGCGGCTGGTGTGGAGAGTGAACGGCCGCGGCTCCTTGAGCAGCTTCATGTCGGTCTCACCCAGCATGTGGTTGCCTTTCCTGCGATTGCAGGGATGGCAGCAGGCCACCAGGTTTTCCCAGGTAGATAGTCCTCCGCGCGAACGCGGGATCACGTGGTCCAGCGTGAGGTCGCTCGAGGACAGGACCACGCCGCAGTACTGGCAGGTATTGCGGTCGCGCAAAAGGATGTTCTTGCGCGACAAAGCACGGGTCTGGTGCGGGATGCGACGATACTCCAGCAGCCGGATCACGGAAGGCACACGCATGGCCAGGCGGGCAGCATGCAGGAAGTGTGCGTTCTCTTCTTCCGGCATGGCCAGCCCCTTAAGCACCAGAACAATGGCGCGGCGTGCGGCGCAGATGTTGATAGGCTCATAGGAAGCATTCAACACCAGCACCGGTGTCTGCATTATCAGGCTCTTGCGCGGCTTCGGCGGGTCCTTGGGAGGCTCGCCGTGATGGCGTTTGTTTCTTCTGTCCCGTTCATGCATGGCCCTGTGTTCCTCCGAAATGAGAGCCGGCCGTCCTGGCCAGGACGCTCTCCACTTCTCTGGTGGCCCGTGCTACCGTGGCCACAAAAACCTGTTCCGCTCCGGCGCGACGCAAAACCCGCGCACATTCGCCCGCGGTTGTCCCGGTGGTCATCACGTCGTCCACCACCAGAATGCTGCGCCCCTTGATCTTTGCCCGATCGGACGCGGCAAAAGCTCCGCGCAGGTTGGCCCGGCGCTGATGACGCGTAAGTCCGGTCTGCGAAGCCGTCTCGCGCGTCCGGACCAGAGAAACAGTATCCAATTGGATGCGGCTGGATGACTGAGTGCTCAAAAAAGCTTGTGCGATGGCTTCTGCCTGGTTGAAACCGCGCGTCCGATGCTTTCCTGGTGACATTGGCACAGGGATAACCACAAGGGCCTCAGGCAGTTGGATAACGCCCACAGCCTGGCTCAACAACCGGCCCAGCAATGGCCCGGCCGACCGTACCCGCTGGTATTTAAAGATATGAATCAGGTCGCGGAGCACACCTTCATAAGCCCCATAAGCCACAGCCCGGCTGAAATTGGGTTCAACCCGGCGGCACAGCCCGCACAGCGGGCCACCCTCATTTTCAACATGCTGGCTGAAAAGCTTCTCCCCGCACACGCGGCACAGCAGGCCATCCAAAGGGGCAACTTGATGCAAACAAGGTTCACAAACAGGAAGATTAGAGATTTTTATTAACGGAGACTGGCAGATGCGGCAATCGGAAGGAAACAGGACAGAGAACAAGCTTTCAGCCGCGGACTTAAGCGTCCTTCGAGCCCGGCTTAGGTCAGGACTACTGAAGGCGACCCTCCTCTGAACTCCGTGCGGAAGTTGTTCTGACTAAGTATAGCCACGTTGCGGATGACACGCAATTGAAGAGAGTGTTAAAAGATCGGGAGATCGCCGTCATCGCCCGTGATCGGGGCTTGGATCTCGGTAGCTTCACGCCAAACCTATCAGTCCTGGCGTTACGGACCTTGGCTGACTTGTTGCTACAAGCCGACCTATGGATTTCAGAGGCCATCTGACGAGACAGCGCACTTCCAATCCCCCGATCACGGCGATCCCCCGATCTCCCGATCTTCGGATCTCCCGATTTGTAATGCTGTCAACAATGTGCTAACTTTCGTCGATTTCATCAGCGGTTCAGGAGAGGGAGGAAACTGTGGCCGAAACCGTACCAGCGAAAGTTGAGGAACCAAAATTTCAGCCGTACGTGCCGGCGGAAGAGGTGCGGCCGGAGTTTACAGCTCGCGCCATCATACTGGGGTGCATCTTTGGCCTGATATTTGGTGCGGTTACGGTTTACGTAGGTCTACGCGCTGGGCTTACGGTAGCGGCGTCCATTCCCATCGCTGTGCTTTCGATCAGCATTTTGCGTGCCTTCGGCAAAGCCAGCATTCTTGAAAACAATATCGTGCAGACCGCGGGATCGGCAGGCGAATCAGTTGCCGGCGGCGTGATCTTTACTCTCCCGGCGTTGATCTTTCTTGGTTTTCCCATGGAGCAGATCCGCATTTTTGTTCTCGCGCTCCTCGGAGGATGGTTGGGTGTGTTCTTTATGATCCCTTTGCGCCGCCAGCTCATTGTGAAAGAGCACGGCAACCTGCTGTATCCTGAAGGCACTGCGTGCGCTGACGTACTGATTGCGGGTGATCGCGGCGGATCATTCGCCACCCGCGTTTTCCTGGGTCTGGGATTGGGAGGTCTTTATACATTCTTTCAAAATGAAAACCTCTTTGGCCTTTGGCCAAGTACGCCCGACTTTCAACCCAAGGGCTATCCCGGAAGCGCGGTGCGCGCCAACACCACCACAGAATATCTGGGTGTCGGTTACATTATTGGGCCGCGCATTGCCGGCGTGATCTTTGCTGGTGGCGTATTTGCCTGGCTCGTAGTCATGCCGGCCATCAAGTTTTTTGGCGGCATGCTCACCACTCCGCTTTATCCGGCGCAGAAGCTTATTTCCGACATGTCAGTCAATGACATTTATCGGGCGTACATTCGCCCCATGGGAGCGGGAGCGGTTGCTGCTGCTGGCCTGATTACCCTTATCAAAACCATACCAACCATTGTGGGCGCTTTGCGCGCAGGCCTGACGGACCTGAAGAAAGGCGCCTCGACCGTGCTAACGGCAAAACGTACTGACAAAGATCTCGACATGAAAACTGCCTTGATGGGTGTGGGGCTGGTTCTGCTCCTGTTCATCGGCTACCTCGCGGGCTGGCCAGTTCCGGGAACGCAGACCGGCATCCTCTCAAACATAGCGGCAGGCATTTTCGTAATCATTTTTGGTTTTCTCTTTGTCACGGTCTCATCCCGCATTACCGGGTTGATTGGAACCTCATCAAACCCGATTTCCGGCATGGCGATCGCTACGATGATGGCAACCTGCCTCATGTTTCTTTTGTCCGGCTGGACGACCAATGCCCACAAAGCGCTGGTGATATTAATTGGGAGCGTAGTATGCATTGCTTCGGCCAATGCGGGAAATACTTCGCAGGATCTGAAGACTGGATTTCTGGTTGGCGCAACACCACGGCGGCAGCAACTTGCACTGCTGATTGGCGTCTTTGTTTCCGTGCTGGCGATTGGCGGCACGCTGGACCTCATGAACAGGGGATTGGAACAGATCCGCACCGCCGGCCCGATCAAGATTGACTTGAATAACCTGGAACAGGGCGTTCGCGTGGTGGCTCCCGAATACAACCCCTTGCTGAAACGAAGCTCCATCAAAGTTGTAGACGATAAGGGCAACCAGGTTGAGAACGATCCTAAACAGTACCAGCTCATCACTGCGCTCGGAGCACAGCATCTTGCCAACGGCCAATATCTCTACAATCCCGCGACGGGTTTCATAGAACGCCAATGGATACAGGGCATTGGCAGCGACAAAGCGGCCGCGCCGCAAGCAAACCTGATGGCAACCGTGGTGAGCGGAATCATCGACCACCGCCTGCCTTGGAACCTGGTGCTGATTGGTGTTTTCATCGTCATTGGGGTTGAGCTTTTGGGGATCCGCTCCCTGAGTTTTGCCGTTGGCTTCTACCTTTCTATCGCCACGACGCTGGCAATCTTCACGGGTGGAGTTGTTCGCTGGCTGGTGGACCGGGCAGCGGCAAAAGCGGGTGAAAAGAAAGATGACAGTGACGTTAGCCCAGGCTCGCTCTATGCTTCTGGGCTGATCGCCGCCGGTGGCGTTGTGGGGCTACTGGGAATCTTTATCAAGCTGCTGGAGAATGCCCCCGCAGACAAGTGGTATCACATAAAAGAAGGTGTGCTGCTCCTTGGGCCGCGCTTCCCTGCGATAGGAAACAGCAATCTGATTGCCGTCATCATGTTTGTCGTGCTCTCCGCTTCTCTCTTTTACTTTGCTCGCAAACCAATTGCGCGCGACAAGAGATAGTTTCACCGCAACGGACGCGAAGGCCGCAATGTTGTTTGAAAACTTTGCGCCTTCGCGTCTTTGCGGGTCCAAGCTTTTCTTTGCTTCCGCTAACGTTCGCTGCGCATGGCCGTCTCTCGCCTATGCGCAAACGTTTTTGCCGTGGAACTCTTGTCTTAGATAAAAGCATGCAGTAAATCAAAAGCTTACCGCGGATCAAAAGCCGATTTACGCGGATTGCCGTAAGACTTCTTCGCGTCAACCACACAACGCAAAGCGCATGGGCGTACACTGGTGCGCTATGAAACGGTGCGGTATGAAATCGGCCTTCTTCTCATTCCTTGCTCTGTTCTGTGTGGCTGCCGCCGCACAAACGCCGTCAACTGTCCGTGTGAACGGCCCGCGCATCAACGATCACCTCAGCGCTTTGTCGAAGTTCGGAGCCAATCCGCAAGGCGGCGTCAGTCGCGTTGCTTACTCTGAAGCCGACCTCCAGGGCCGCAGCTACGCTGTCACGTTGCTGAAAGAGGCTGGACTTGAAGTGCATGTAGACGCAGCGGGAAACATCATCGGTTCGCGCGCAGGCAAAGAACCGCGGCTCAAACCACTGCTGATTGGCTCCCATATTGATTCTGTTCCCATGGGCGGGAACTATGATGGGGACGTGGGTTCGCTCTCGGCCATCGAAGTTGCGCAGGTGCTCAGGGAAAAACAGATCACGCTGCGCCATCCGCTTGAGGTGATTATTTTCCAGAATGAAGAAGGCGGCACCATCGGCAGCCAGGCGCTGGGAGAAGGACTGGATGAAAAGCGTTTGAATCTGGTCTCACAGAGCGGCAAGACCATCCGCGAAGGCACGCGCGCGATTGGCGGCAACCCCGAACAGCTTGCGTCTGTGAAGCGGCAACCGGGAAGCATCGCCGGATATTTCGAGCTTCACATTGAACAAGGCGGCACGCTGGAGCGGGAGAAAGTAGATATCGGCGTGGTGGAGGGAATTGTGGGCATCCTGCATTCCGACGTCACGATCGAAGGCTTTGCCAACCATGCTGGCACTACCCCGATGGACCAGCGGCGCGATGCCCTGCTCTCCGCGGCCCGCTTCATCGAGAAGGCCAATCAGGTTGTGACCAGCGTGCCTGGCCGGCAGGTCGGCACCGTGGGATGGATCAAGGTTGAACCCGGCGCGTACAACGTGATCCCCGGCAAAGTAGTTCTGGGACTGGAACTGCGCGACCTGGACGAAAAGAAATTCACCGGCCTCTTCGACCAGATTCGGAGTGAAGCAGAGACGTTAGGCAAGCTGAACCAGACACGCTTCAGCTTTACCGATCCGGTGATCACTCATCCCGCGCTCACCGCAAAGAGCTTTCAGAAGCTGGTCGACGACACGGCCAGATCGCTCGGCTTCTCGACGAAGGTGATGCCCAGCGGCGCCGGACACGATGCACAGGAGATCGCCCGCATCGGCCCGGTCGGCATGATTTTTATTCCCAGCATCGGCGGCATCAGCCATTCACCCAGGGAATTTTCGCGTCCGCAGGACATTGAGAACGGAGCCAATGTGCTGTTACAGACGGTTCTGGCGTTTGATGCGAGAGACTAATTCAAATGGTCCTCCTTGCTGTTGTAATAATGGTGTTGTGAGACAAGCTGGCAATGATACGATTCCGTTCTGGAGTTCCATTCCATGTCTTCCGAAAAGATCATCAACAACGCACCAAACCTTCCACTCCCCGCCAAGGCGATCCGTAAATATCAGGTGTTTGTAAGCTCGACGTTTCGCGATCTGCAGGAGGAGCGTCGGCAGATTTCTTGGGAAATACTGAAAATCGGCTTCATACCGGTGGGAATGGAAAACTTCAGCGCAATGGACGAGCGCGGATGGGAAACTATCGCTAGCGCGATCGAGCAATCTGACTATTACGTCCTCATTATCGGGGCTCTCTACGGATCGAAAGATGCTTATGGCAAGAGCTGGACGCAGCGGGAGTATGAACACGCACGCCAGCAAGGAGTTCCGATATTGGCATTTATCCGCGAATTGAATGCAGTACCGGGGGATATGGTTGAAAGGGGACCAGACAAGGAACCCCTTGACAGCTTCATCCAAATGGTCAGAGCGGAGCGTCTCATCGAGGAGTGGACGACCATTGACGATCTTCGCGCCAGGGTCCCCGTTGCATTGATGATGCAAGTACGACGCGACGGGGAAAGAGATCACTCTCGTCCGGGGTGGTACCGCGGTCCCGTGGCTCCGTCCGTCGAAGAGATTGTTACACTATCCGCCGAGAATCGGCGACTGCGTGGACGAATCGCGGCTCGCGACGCTGGAACTTTTCCGACATTCGTCCCTGACATCATCGATGCCATTAAACTAGCCCCGCCTGGCACTACGATTCGTATTGCCTGCGACTATGCCGCTTATGGCATGTTCAGCGTGGGCGCAATGTTCGACAAGTATTTTGCTGCACTGGAAGATGCGGTCAAGGCGCGCAAATGTGTTGTTGATGCGATTATCCTCGGAAGCTACGCACATGAACGTCAGATCGCGCAGGTGAGTAAAAAAGATCAAGACTTTTTCACAAGACTGGAAATGACGACGGAGTATCAGGCGCTGCTCAATGCGTTTGGCGACCGCATGGCTTCTTTGCAATTTCCGAAACCAAATAAGTGGACAAGAGAAGATCTCCTACGTGGGTTGGCGAGTGTCGGAGCTCACTATGAAGGACTAATGAGAAACTTCGTCAATATTCAGATCACACCGCAGGCGTTTCCACTATACCTGTGGATTACCAAGTCCAAGGCCATCTGGTCAATCTCACCACTCGAACCAGCGGAACGTTTCCCAACACTCTACGACGACCTTACGATGACGGATCAAGCGGGCAAAGAAAATCTATGGGATGAGCATGCATATATTACGGACGATCATGGTCTTGTCCATCGACTTACTCAGGTCTGGGCACACTATCAGAAAGTTTGTTCTGGAGCAGCCGCAGCTACTACAGCCTAACTTGCCGATCACTCCTCCCAGTTCGGAAATGGGTTCCGCGTCGAGTCACGAAAGGTGATAATCAAATCTCCGATTTTTTTGCGGCACCCAAGAAGAACGCTTGTGTCCAAGATTGTGCGCTATCAGTTTATGGGAAACTGGCTCATCTTCTGGCTTCTTTTCATTTCGGGCATAGGAATACCTATAACATTTTTGTATTTCTTGAACAGCACCGTTCGCACAGAAACTGAGATGAACAATCCCGAAGAGTTCCTGGCGACTTTTCGCGCTGGGAGGCTAAAAACCACTAAGACACTAGATCCATGTCCAGGCGATGCCTCAAAGTATCGTGCCCCGCAGAATGAACATGGCCACGGTGAAGTAGATCACCAGCCCAGTCACGTCCACCAGCGTGGCGACGAACGGAGCGGAGCTGGTGGCCGGATCAAAACCCAGCCGTCGCAGAATAAACGGGAGCATGGAGCCGGCCAGAGTCCCGAAGGTGACCACACCGATCAAACTTGCCCACACGGTGATCGCGACCAGCCAGTAATGTGGGCCATATTCGGTGAGGTGCAGGCGCTCCCACAGGACGATCCGCACAAAGCCAATGCAGCCAAGTAACGTGCCCAGCAGGACCCCGGAGAAAAGCTCGCGACGAAACACGCGGAACCAGTCCCGGAGCCGCAGCTCACGCAGGGCCAGCGCGCGTATGATGAGCGACGACGCCTGCGATCCGGAATTGCCGCCGCTGCTGATAATCAGCGGCACAAACAGGGCCAGCACCACGGCTTTGGAAATCTCGACTTCAAAATAGCTCATGGCGGTTGCCGTCAGCATCTCTCCCAGAAACAGCGCGGAAAGCCATCCGCCGCGCTTGCGGACCAGCGTCCAGTTACTGACTTGCGTGTACGGCGCATCCAACGATTCACTGCCGCCCATGCGCTGCATCTCTTCCGTGTTGCGGGCTTCGGCCACATCCAGGACATCGTCGATGGTGATGATCCCCAGCATCTTTCCGGTATCATCGGTCACCGGCAGGGCCACGCGATCGTACTTCGCGAACATCTGTAGCAGTTCTTCGCGACCATCGGTGGCCTTGACGCAGGTCAGCGGCGGGTCTTGTATTTCCAGCACCGGCGTTGATGGCTCGGCCAATACCAGCGAGCCCAGGCGGAGGTCTTCCACGAGCTTGCCGTCTTCATCTACGATGTAGACCACGTTCAGGGTCTCTTTGCCTCGTCCAGTCTTGCGAATATGCTCCAGTGCCTGGGCCGCGGTCATCTGCGGACTCAGAGCAACGTATTCCGGCGTCATGTAGCGGCCGGCGGTGTTCTCCGGATAGCCCAGCAGCAGCCGTGCGCTCTTTAGTTCCTCAGGGGAGAGGGATTCCAGCAGGCGGCGCGTGACCTCCGCCGGCAACTCTTCCAGGAGCCGGACGCGGTCGTCCGGGGCCATGCTGTCGATGATCCCCAACATGACGTTGCTCGACAAAGAGCGGATCAGTTCTTCCTGGGCCTCCAGCGGAAGATAAGAAAAGACCACACTGGCCTGGTCTTTGGGAAGAATGCGAAAAATGACGGCTTCTTCCTCCGGCGGGAGTTCAATGATCATGTCGGCCACATCTGAGACATGGATCTCGGGAAGCTCCTGCCGCAAGCGGTCATAGTTTTGCGTGCGGATAAGTTCCCGTATGGATTCGAGCGGAGTCGCAGTTTGCGTCCCAGTTGAAGTCATTGCTTCATTGTAGCCGCAGAGTTTCCAGAGACCGTACAATCTCTGGTATGTCGGTTGCCGAAAACATTGCCCGAATCCGTGAGCGCATCTCTCAGGCCGCCGCGCGTGCGGACCGCAGTCCGAATTCGATCACGCTGATGGCGGTGAGCAAGACGGTTGAACCGGAGCGCATTCACCAGGCGTATGCGGCGGGACTGCGTGTGTTCGGAGAAAATCGTGTGCAGGAGTTCGCGGAGAAGAGCGCCGCGCTGGTCGATCTGAAAGACTCTGAGTGGCATTTGATCGGACATCTGCAAAGCAACAAGGCAAAGAAAGCGGCGGAGCTTTTTCAAGCTGTGGATTCCGTGGACTCGCTGCGGCTGGCGGAAAGGCTCAATCAGGCAGCGCAGGAAGCTGACAAGAAACTCTCCGTGCTGATCGAGATTAAGGTCAGTGAAGAAGAAAGCAAAGCCGGCATGGTTGGTGGGTCGGACGAACTCGATGAGTTGCTCAATGCGGCGCCCCGGCTCGGCGGACTGCAAATTCGCGGCCTGATGACGGTGCCTCGGTTCACGGAAGATCCGGAGGGAGCACGTCCCTATTTCCGCATGCTGCGCGAGTTGCGTGACGCGATCGCCGCGCTCAACCTGCCCCGCGTCCAGATGGACGTGCTCTCCATGGGCATGTCGCACGATTTTGAAGTGGCCATCGAAGAAGGTTCGACCTGCGTGCGGGTAGGTACGGCAGTTTTCGGAGAAAGGCCTAAACCCGGAGCATGATCCCTGTTCAGGAAGGCGCTAAAGGCGCGACGTTCGCGGTGAAGGTCCACCCGCGCGCCCGCAAAAACGCCATCACCGGGACCATGGGCGATGTGGTAAAACTCGCGCTGACCGCGCCGCCGGTCGATGGCAAGGCCAACCAGGCAGTGATCGAATTCTTTGCTGATTTGTTTGATATTCCGCGTTCCTCGGTTACCATAGCCAGCGGCGAAACCAGCAGAAACAAAACGGTCCGCATTTCCGGCCTGAGCAAGCGGACGGTGGAAGAACGCCTGGCTGATATGCTGGCGTCTTTGAAGTAGAGCAGTGGCGCGGCAAAGGAGAATACTTTGTCTTTTTCCCAACGGTTGAGCGAGATAAAAACGGGCTTTGAGCGGCCTTTCTGGGTCGCCAACATCACGGAAATGTTTGAGCGGCTTTCTTACTATGCAGTTTTCGCCGTACTTGTGCGATACCTTCACGAAAACCTGCATTTTTCCGCTCAAGATGCAGCGAGCACCACTTCTCAATTTGGTGGGTGGGTTTGGTTTCTCGCAATATTTGGCGGAACTATAGCTGATCGTCTCGGATTCCGCCGAGCGTTGGCTACTGCATATCTCATCTTGAGCGGGGCCTATTTTCTGCTTGGCTCGCTGGGAGCGTCCTGGAGCGCACCAGTGCGTAACGCAATGCCGCTCTCGACGCTTGTAACCATCATTTTGATCCTTCCCGCGCTAGGCGTAGCGTTGGTAAAACCCAGTGTTGTAGGCACTACCGCCCGCGCTTCGAAAGAAGAGGTTCGATCGATTGGTTTTTCCATCTACTACACCCTCGTGAACATCGGCGGAGCGCTCGGCCCGGGCATGGCTTCATGGGTTCAGAGGCACTGGAGCGTGGAGAGCGTTTTTCGCGTGTCAGCGATCAGCGTTTTCCTGATGCTATTTGTTGTCGTGATATTTTTCCGCGAGCCGCGCAAAGCAGGAGACGCCCCTCCGCCGAGTATTTCTGAGACCGCGAAAAACTTCTGCGTAGTGTTGGGCAACTATCGATTGGTCCTGCCAGTGCTCCTTCTCGCGATTGCTCTTCGGATATCGTCCGTCGTCTATGGCTTCTCCGTCCCTTGGTATTTTTGGGTTGTGCTTTCCCTACTTGTGCTCGGTGGGTTCAACCGCTTCATGTGGTTTCTTGTGATCTTTTCCGGATACTGGATCGTTTATTGGCAAGAGTTCATCATTCTGCCGTTGTACGTTCACGACTATATTGACGCGAAAGCTGACACCGCTCTCATGCTGACGACCGGGCCTATGCTGGTCATCGCTCTTACCGTACTCGTCGGCATCGTACTGCGAAAGATGATGGCCTTTCGCGCCATTACTCTGGGCACGCTTGTCTCCGCCTTGGCGTGGGTCCTGTTGGTCATTCATCCCTCGGTTTTTATGGCTTACATGACACTAGCTGTTGTTGCTTTGGGGGAGATCATTCTATCGCCGCGCTACTATGAATATGTCTCGCGTTTGGCTCCCCCAGGCCAGCAAGGGACCTACATGGGCTTTGCCTTCTTGCCGATTGGAATTGGATCATTCCTGGCCGGTTCCTTTGGCGGGAGACTGATTCACTATTTTGGCGAAGTAAAACACCAGCCGGAAAAAATGTGGTGGGCGGTCACCTGTGTTGGGTTGTTGACCGCGCTGCTTCTATGGATTTACGACAAGACGATGACACCACCGCCAGCCCCAGCGGAAGCCAAGAACTGAGTTTAATGACGATTGGCGAGGAGACTAAGAAAACGCAGCCGGGGGCGGCTGCGGTCCATGTTTTGTGTTTGCTGTACAGTTTGCCGAGTTGGGCCGGGAGCGCAATAAGGCATAAGGGATCGCTGCGTTTCGGAAGTTAGAAAAGTTTCTCCGAATCCAGCAAGATTGTCACCGGACCGGTATTCACCAGTTCCACTTCCATCATGGCCTGAAACTGGCCGGTTTCGCAGCGCAGGCCAGCAGCGCGTATCTTGGTGACAAAATATTCATAGAGTGCCCGCGCCTCTTCGGGGCGAGCGGCTGCGTCAAACGACGGACGTCTGCCCCGGCGCACGTCTCCGTAAAGCGTGAACTGTGAGACCACCAGCGCGGCCCCGCCTGCGTCCTGGACGGAAAGATTCATCTTGCCGTCACCATCTTCAAAAATCCGCAGGTCAAGGATTTTTTTCACGAGATAGTCGGCAGCGGTTTCAGGATCGCCTTTGGCCACGCCGAGCAGGACGAGAAGGCCCGGACCGATCTCCCCAACAACCCGGCCCTCCACCAATACCCGGCATCGACTGACTCTCTGGACTACGACGCGCATCGCAATCTGATCATAACGCGAGCGTCAACCTTGCTTCATTGCCTGGGCTCTTCCATCAGCGAGGCAAATTCCGGCCCCAGTTTCGCCACCGCAGCACGCAACGGAGTTTCGTCAGACCCATTTTGAACAAATATGATCTTTCCGGAAGCATCGATTATCACGTACTTCGGGATGCCCCCGGAACCGAACGCGCGCTGCATCTCTCCATCAGCGTCGTGGAAGTTGGGCCAGGGCTCTTTGTGTTTGCTCCAGAACTCGGTTGCGGTCTTCGCATCCTCGTCTTCATCGATGCTGAGCGTCACTAAACCTTTCTCGGACGCTTCCTTGACAAGCTGCGCCAGCGAAGGCAGCGAGGCAACACACGGCACACACCACGTCGCCCAAAAATCCAACAGCACCGGCTTGCCTCGCAGGCCACCGAGGGTGACGGTCTCGCCGCCGGCTGACGGCAACTTTATTTCCGGGGCCATCTTGCCGACCAGCTTTGCCCCGTTCATGTTCATATTCATGGGATCGGGAAGTTCTTCGGCGAGCGCAGTTCCCGCGGGCGGCTTGAATTCGAAGAAGGCTTCCTGCAGCGAAGGCGCCCCGAGACTAACCTTGGGATAGACCGTAGTTTGGTCCTGCACGATGCGATAATTCGGCTTGATGGGCACTATATTACCCTCCGCGTGCTCACGGACCTTGCGGACGGCTTGTGTTTCCTTGTCAATCCAAAACGTGTAGTGACTGGTAATACCGCGTGGCGCACCACGTTCTTTGCCGTGCCCGTCAATCACATAGCAAGGCACGTGCTGCTCTTCAAGGGTGAGAGTTTCGTCCGGAAGGTAGGCCGCGTTGACGACGTCAGCCAGTTCCTTTGTCAGTGTGCTTACTAGATTCTGTGCGCTGTGAAGCGCAAACTGGCTCATGGTAAGCCGGGTATTCCGGGCGGGGCCTTCCTCCGTAGTAGCACCTTGTGTGTACACGCCCGTGGCGTGGTCGAAGGTCCATTCGGTCTTGCCATCGCTCATCTTGAGCAGCCAGCCCATCGAGGTCCGGCCTTCAAAACGATAACGGTTGCCGTCCGCTACAGCAGCGTTGATGAGGGACTTGCTCCACTGGCGGTCGAGTTCGCCGGTAGATTCAACCTCCTCAATCGCTTCAATCTGGTAATACTTCGTCTGGGCGTATTTTTCTCTGACCTGCTGCAGCAGGGCCGCGGCATCCGGCTTGTTGCTGTCTGGTGTTTTGGTCTGACAGAATGCGGCTGCGGCGAGAACGGAAACAATCGCAAACAAAGGGAATTTGATACAACGAAACATATCAATCCTCCAGATCAATAAAGCCCAGGCTGGGCCAGTGTACATGAGCAGAACGCCGGCAATCCGACGCCTTGCACGTTTTATCGGAATCTCGTTTCAACTTTACAGTCGAAGCCGTCTCCTTGTCTGCGCTACCTATTCGCATCCGGCCACGTCTAACCTGCTGCACCACGGCCCTCACGTGGACGGGGCATAATTGACTCAGAGTTCTTCCATCCATAAAATCGCGGGTTCATCATTCTCTCCAAGGAGCTTAAACATGGCGCGTCGCTCTCATTTGTACAGGGTGATGCTGTGGTTGCTTTGTCTGCTGAGTGGTCTTGTGATCGCACAGCAGCAGGCGAGCGCACAGCAGTCCCCTTCGAATAACTCTGCCAGTCCTGCCCCGGCGTTTCACAATGACGTGGTGATTCGCGGCGGGACCATTCTGACCGTGACCCATGGACGCATCGAAAATGGGAGCATTTACATACACAATGGCAAGATCGCCGCGGTCGGACAGAACGTACCGGCGCCCGCCGGCGCAACGGTGATTGATGCTGCCGGCAAATGGGTGATGCCGGGAATTATCGATTCGCACTCGCACATCGCGCTTGATGACGACGTGAACGAGCCCACCAACCCGATCACGCCCCACATGATGATGAAAGACGCCTTTGATTACGACGACAAGATGATTTATCGGGCCCTGGCGGGCGGGGTCACAACATCGCTGCTGCTGCACGGATCGGCCAACATGATCGGCGGGCAGGCGGTTGTGATCAAGCACAAATACGGTTTGGGTCGCGATGAACTGCTCTTTCCCGGCGCGCCGCAGTCCATCAAGTTTGCCAGTGGTGAAAATCCCAAGCGCGTGTATGGAACGCGCAACCAGTTGCCCGCCACGCGCATGGGCAACTTTGAAGTGATGCGCGCCTCATTCATTGAAGCTCGTGAATATATGCGGCAGTGGGACGAGTACGACGCCAAGGTGAAAAAAGGCGACAAGGACCCCGCGCCGCCCAAGAAAGACCTGAAGCTGGACGCGCTGGCGGACATTCTCCGCGGCAAGTTGCTGGTGCAGATACATTGTTATCGCGCCGACGAATTTCTTACTGAAATGGCCATCGCCAAGGAATTCGGATACAAGATCCGCGCCTTCCACCATGCGCTGGAGGCGTACAAGGTTGCGGACAAAATCGCCGCAAACGGGGTGGCCATCGCCACCTGGCCGGATTGGTGGGGCTTCAAATATGAGGCCTGGGACGGTATTCCCTGGAACGCTGTGATCTCGCTGCACAAGGGCGCACGCGTGGCGCTCAAGAGCGACTCGGAGGACGTGACGCGCCGCCTCAACCAGGAGGCCGGCAAGATTATTCACTATGGCGGCATCAGTGAAGAAGATGCTTTGAAGATGATTACGCTCAATCCAGCCTGGATCATCGGCGTGGACGACCGTGTGGGTTCCATTGACACGGGTAAAGATGCCGACATCACCATCTGGAACAGCTATCCGCTCTCGTCCGCCGCGATTGTCGACAAAGTGTTGATCGACGGCGACGTGTTCTTTGATCGCTCATTGGCCGGACTCGGCTTGACCCACACCAAGGAGGGCCAATAATCATGTTTAAGAAACTGATCGTTCTCTTCGTCCTTGCGACGGCGGTGCTGGCGCAAGCGCAAACTAAAAAGCCCGTGCCTGCTGCCCAGAGTGCAAATGAAATCATTGCTCTGCGCGGCGGCAAGCTGCTGACCATTACCCATGGCGTCATTGAAAACGGTGTCATCGTGATGCAGAACGGAAGGATCACTGCTGTCGGCGGGGCGGGCACGGCCATTCCCAGCGGCGCGAAAGTGATTGACGTAACCGGCATGACGGTCTATCCCGGGCTGATCGATTCGGAAACTCATCTGGGCCTGACGGAGGTCTCCGCCGATCGCATGACCAATGATGAGCTGGAAAACAGTGACGAGATCATGCCGCACATGCACGTCTATGACGCATTCCACGCCGAGACAGCGCTGATCCCGGTCACGCGCATCAACGGCATTACCAACGCCATTGTCGCCCCGGGCAACGGCGACACTTTGCCCGGCCAGGATTCTTTCATCCAGCTTGCCGGCCGCTCCGCCGACGAGATGCTCACGGTCCGCGACATCGCCATGCCCCTCAACTTCACCGGACGCCAGCGCCGCAACCAGAACTTTGACAGCGCCAAATTTCCCTTCACCCGCATGGGCATGGCGGCACAGCTTCGCCAGGCGTTCCTTGACGCGCAGGACTACGACCAGAAAATGGCAGCTTACGAAAAGAAGAAGTCGAGCAACGACGAAAAAGACAAGGCAGCTACGCCGCCCAAGCGCGATCTGAAGCTTGAAGCGCTGCTGCCTTATCTGCATCGTGAGCGGCCCGTGGTGCTGGCAGCCGAAGAGCCCAATGACGTGTTGACTGCTCTTGGCCTGGCCAATGAGTTTCACCTCAAGGTGATTTTGAATCACTTGACCCACTCGGCCTCGTTGCTGGACAAGGTCGCAGCCACCGGGTTTCCGGTGATCGTCGGTCCCATCTATGAACAACCCAAAGACTGGGAGCGCTATGACGCGGTCTTTACCTTGCCGGCCAGGATGGCCAAGCTCGGCATCAAGATCGCCTTTGCCTCGTATGACGCGCACCAGGCCCGCAACCTGCCCTATGCAGCCGGTTACGCTGTGGGTTTTGGCTTACCGCGGGAAGAGGCGATGAAGGCGCTCACCATCAATCCCGCGCAGATGTGGGGCGTGGACAAGGACCTTGGATCGCTCGACGTGGGCAAGATGGGTAACGTGGTCGTCGCCAACGGCGATCCCCTGGATGTGAAGAGCGACGTGAAGCACGTTTTCATTCAAGGCCAGGAGATTCCGCTGGTCAACAAACAGACGGAGCTCAGAGACCAGTACTGGAAGTAAATGAGCGACCGGGGCGCGCGCTGATCTTAGCGCGCACCCTGATTTCAAAACCATCTTCAGTTAGGCCATTTTCAAAGATGGTGTAAACGATTGTGCCGCTGTTGCCGTGTCGTCCTGAAACCCCGAACCCTGAGCTAGTCGAAAGGGGGAAGATAGCGGAGCCGATTCCTCGCTTCGCGTCGGAACGACACTTCCTGGAGAACATCTTGATCTATATCATCAATGAAAATGGTCCAGATCCGCACTTATCCGCGAAAATCCGCGGTAAGGCTCACCCAACTTCCACCAGCCCATATCGTCGCTGCCAGTGCTGCTTCAGATGTTCCATGACGCGCTTGCGGTCCTCAAGCGTGATTTCCGGATCGCTTTCTTCCACAATCCTTACCGCTTCTTTCTTTGCCAGTTCCAGCATCTTGCGGTCGCGGAGGATGTTGGCGACGCGCAGTCCGGGCATGCCAGCCTGCTTGGTGCCAAAGAACTCGCCGGGGCCGCGCAGCTCCAGGTCAAGCTCGGCGATCTCAAATCCGTCCTGGGTGCGCACCATTTCATTCAGACGGCGCTCGGCCACCTCTGAGACCTTGCCGCCGGTCATCAGGACACAGTAAGACTTGGCCGCGCCGCGCCCGATGCGTCCGCGAAGCTGATGCAGTTGTGACAGCCCGAAACGTTCCGCGTGTTCCACTACCATTACGGTTGCATTGGGAACGTCAACACCAACTTCAATCACCGTGGTTGCCACCAGCACGTCAATCTCGCCGCTCTTGAAGCTGCGCATGGTGAGTTCTTTCTCTTCCGGACTGAGCCGGCCGTGCAGAAGCCCGATGTGCAGGTCAGGCAAAATTTTGCTCCGCAACTCTTCAAACATGTGCATGGCGGCTTTCAGGCCACTCTTGGATCGGGCGCCAGCCGGCACGTCGGAGAACTCTATTTCCGCCTGATCGTCGGGAACGCCCTCGATCACCGGGTAGACAACGTAAGCCTGCCGCCCGGCTTTAACTTGCTTCCGGACAAAGTCCCACACTTCGGGCGCGCGCTCGTCGGAGATTTTGCGTGTGGTGATGGGTGTTCGGCCGGGCGGTAGTTCGTCGAGCACACTGGTGTCCAGATCGCCATAGAGCGTGAGCGCCAGCGTACGCGGGATGGGCGTGGCGGTCATGACCAGCGTGTCCGGTTCCGCGCTGCCTTTTTTCATCAGCTTGAAGCGCTGCATCACGCCGAAACGATGCTGCTCATCCACAATCACCAATCCCAGGTTTTTGAACTCCACTTTTTCCTGGATCAATGCGTGCGTGCCGATCACGAGGTGCGCGTCTCCCTGCGCGATGTGCCTGCGGGCGTTGCGCTTGCGCTCTTCTTCGAGCGAACCGGTAAGCAGCACCACACGATACCCGGCATCTTCGAGCGTGCGTCGCGCGGAAAGATAGTGTTGTGTGGCCAGAATTTCCGTGGGCGCCATGAAGGCCACCTGATGTCCGTTTTCAATGGCGATAACCGCTGCCTGAAGGGCCACGATCGTCTTGCCCGATCCCACGTCGCCCTGCAACAGACGCCGCATGGGGGAAGGCTGTTCCATGTCTTGCGCAATCTCCTTGAGCACGCGCTTTTGCGCCGCCGTGGGATGGAAGGGCAAGATCTTCTTGATTGCGTCGCGGACTTTTTCCTTCAGCGCAAAGGCAATGCCAACGCGCTGTCGCAGGCGCCGGCGCTTCAACTCCAGGCCCACTTCGAGAAAGAAGAGCTCTTCAAAGATCAACCGCCGGTGGGCCGGTGTGCTGGAGCTTTGCAGGTTAGCAAACACTTCTCCAGCCTTGGGAAAGTGCACTTGCTCAAACGCTGTGCGTCGATCAAACAGGTTGAGCCGGCGGCAAAGCGCAGGCGGCACGCCGTCAGGTATTTCAGGAGCCAGATTCTGGAGCGCGGCGTAAATAATTCTCCGGAACCAGCGCGGCGTCAGCTTGGTGTTGGCAGCTGATTCATAGATAGGCACGATCCGGCCGACTTCGAGCGATTCGTATTCACCCGCATTCTCGCCATCCGGGCCGCTGCTCTCGGTCTCATCCAGTATCTCGAATTGCGGTTGGTGGATTTGGATTCCACGTCCCTTCCATCCCTCTTCCACCTTGCCGTAGAGTGCAACCAACTGGCCAGGCTGAAAACGGTCGCGCAGATATTCACCGTGAAACCATATGCATTTGAGAGTGGCCCGGCCCTGGCCTGCCACGAGTTCAAAGATGGGCATTTTGGTGCGCGTGCGGAAGATGCCGGTATTGCGCACTTCCGCGATCACCGTGGCCATCTCGCCGGGCTGCAGTTCGGCAATGCCGCGCGGATTGAGCCGGTCTTCATAGCGGAAAGGCAGGTAGTAGAGCAGGTCTTCCACGGTGGAGATGTTCTTCTGCTCCAGCCATTCGGCGATGCGCGGGCCCACGCCTTTGACGTATTTGACTTGTGTATGGAGTTCGAGCACTCACACTGATGATAAATGGACGCCGCACTTCCGGTGAAACCGGAGACCAGAGCCGCGGAGAAGAAGAAAACTCTACAATACAAATCAACTCTTTACATTATCGAATTATCATTTAGATGTAATTTCCCGGTAGAATCGGCCTATGTTGATGTCCGCGAATAAACTGTCAGGATTGTGCTTTGCCATTTTTGTTCTGAGTGCTTCGCTCGCTGCTCAGGAAACCGCGCCGGCGCAATCACAGTCTATTACGCCGGCGGAACAGCAATCCGCGGTGCAGCAGGCTGCGCCTGCGGAGACCAACGCGCCACAGTTCCCGCCGACAAGCGATCCTAAGGAAATCGTCCGCCGTTCGGTGGAGGTGGACCATCGCGCGTTGGAAATGGCCCGGAGCTACACGTGCCAGCACCGGGAGGTGACGAAGCATCTGGGCAAAAATGGCGAGGTCAAGTCCACCGAGACCAAGACCTATGACATCAATTTCTACTACGGGTATCAGTACTCGCGGCTCACCCAGATCGACGACAAGCCCCTGAGCGAGAAGGAGCAAAAGAAGGAAGACGAGAAGCTGGAAAAGTTCCTGGCCAAGCACCGCAATGAAAGCGAGGAAGACCGGCAGAAGCATCTGGACAAGGAGAAAAAGGAACGCGAAGAGAGCAGGGCTTTTGCCCGCGATATCGTGAACGCCTTTGACTTCCACATGGTTGGCGATGAACAACTGGAAGGGGTTGATACCTGGGTGATTGAGGCCACGCCGCGCCAAGATTTCAAGCCCACGCAACCACACGCTGACGTGCTGAAGAAGGTCAAGGGCAAGATGTGGATCGACAAGAAAGAGTACAACTGGGTGAGAGTTGAAGCAGAAACCATGGACACCATTTCCTTCGGGTTGTTCCTTGCCCGTGTTCACGCGGGATCGCGATTTGAATTCCAGCAAACGCACCTGAACAATGAGGTCTGGCTGATGCGGCGGTTTTATCTCAACGGCAGCGCGCGCCTCCTGCTGGTGAAGAACGAAGCCATGGAACAGGAAGACACCTTCTCCAACTACAAGAAGTTCAGTACCACAGTGCGCATTGTGCCGGGTGTTAAGGAAATGCCGGCGGAGGAGAAGCTGACGCCGCCACCGAAGTAGCTTTTTCAGACGCGGATGTTTTTTAGCGCGGTTATCGGGTACGCGTGTCGTTCGGGCATGAACACTGCGGAGCAGATTCCTCGCTCTGCTCGGAATGACACGCTCAAAAGAAACTGCCTGGTTTACACGATCAATAAAAATGTGTCTAACCTGAGGAAATCGTCTACCTCACTCCATCCCCGCCCAGGCAATCGCGTTAAACAGCATTTGAAATGTTCCTTCGGTCTGGGCGCGGTGTTGCACTCGGAATCCGAACAGCACAACCTTCCCTTTGCCTCGAGTAAAGCTCACGACCGCGGCTTTGCGCTCGAGGCGTTCGGCGCCGTGGGCGTAACCGGAGATCAAGATGTCCTTGGCGTCGTCTGGATACCAGGCAATCACGGAGCGCTCGGTTTCGGGGCCAGGGGAGGACGTCTGGAAAGCGAGAGGCGCGTCGACAAAGGCTGCGATTTCCTTCGGCATACCAAACCCCACAGGGTGGCTGGGATCGACATATACGCGCAACAGCGATCCCGGCACGTTAAAATCGGCGTTGGTGGCGGCCCTTCTTGCGTCGGCGCCAGCGAGGGAGTTGCGCACCGGCAGATTGAATTCTTCGCCAAACAGCAGTTCTGAAGCGCGGGCCAGCGCGATCAGCATGCCGCCCTTGTCGACAAAGTCCCTGAGCGCCTTTACGCCGTCTTTGCCCAGGCCGCCGGTGTATTCCGGAGGAAGCTCTTCAAAATAACCTTCACGGCCGGCGCGACCCTCCACCATGACCTCACGGCTGGAGTCCGGCAGGAGAATCACGTCGAACGCGGCGTTCAGGTTTCCCGCTTTGACCTGTTTGTTCTCGATATTTTTTACGTTGAAGCCGTATTGCTCCAGCACGAAGCGGGTCCATCCTTCGTCAATTGCGGGTACATACGATTTGTAGATGCCAATGCGCACTGCTTTGAGCGGCTTGGCGCCTTTGGGAAGGTCCGGCACAGCGGCTAGATGGATGTGAAGTTTTTCCGCAATATCGGCCAACTGTGGATGCGCCGCAAAAATCACCATTGGAACCTGGCTGGTTCGTTCGATGAACACTTGTGCGCCCGCTTTTTGCATGGCGTTGGCCAGCGCAAAGACATTGTTCTGATGGTCGGCAACGGAGTAGTAGCCGCCTTTGCCGGTGAGTCCGCCTTGCGGCCATGTAACGCTCTGGATGGCCCTGGCCGATTGTTGTTCGCTGGAAGAAAGTTTTACCTTTTTCGCTTCGACGCCCATCATCAAGGGCAGAGACCATGCGGCCACGTCGTAGGGTTCAAGTATCCCACTATTGGGTGCGGGGCGGACTTCAGGATAGCGCTGGAGGCCAAGCATCTCGTCGGCGAAGCGGCCATACGGCTGGGCCGTGGGAATCAGGAACGTTTTCTGGTCGCCGGTGAGCCGCACTTCGACTCCGTGCTCCAGCATGAGCGCCGCCAGCCGCGTAGCGGTCACCGGGTCACGTTGTCCTTCCACGGGGATGCGCCAGAACTCAGAGGCATCGGCAGAATGGACCGCCTGGTTTGCCATGGTCGCCACGCCACGCAGCAGCTCGCGTCGATACTTACTCATGGTTTCCAGTGCGGCGTCAGAGACCAGAAGCTCGTAGTCCATAATGTCGCGCAGCCGCCAGGTGCCTCCCGGCCAGGGATTGGGGAAATTGATTTGCTGCTCATACTGAATCAATCCCTTGGTGCCACCCTGAAGTTCGGTAGAAGAAATCTCCATGGGCGTAGCGATACGGGCTGACGCTACCTCGGTCAGGACACCGTACATGTTTTTCCACCATCCGGTATTGCGCGTTCCGCCAGGCCAGTAGGCGTCAAACGAATACCCGTAGATCACGCCGGACTTTCCCGCTTCTTCCAGCCGCCAGCCCATGGCCGCACCCAGAAGATTGTTGCCACGATGGACCAGAGGGTTCACCAGTTTGGCAACAGGATCGGCGTTGGGCGGGATGTAGATGCGCGGACCGTACGACCCCATCTGGTGCTCATCGAGCCAGAACTGGGGAAACCATTCGTGGTAGACCATGTGGTTTACGTTTTTGGTCTCAATCTGCGTGAGCATGTACCAGTCGCGATTGTTGTCGTGGCCAACGTAGTGGTGGTAGAGATACGGCATTGAGCCGCCTTCGTATTTGGTGCCCGCGTATTTGCGATACCACTCGGTGACCATGATCTGCCCGTCAGGGTTGAGTGAAGGTACCAGCAGCACGATCACGTCGTTGAGCCGGCGCAGCATCTCCGGATCGTTCGTGGTGGCCAGCTTGTAGGCCCACTCCATGGCCATCTGGCTGGACCCAATCTCCGTGGAGTGGATGTTGCACGTTAAGAGCAAGATGGACTTGCCTTCATTGGTCAGCGCATCAAGCTGCTCCGGCGAAAGTCCGGCCGGGTCCGCCAGCTTGCGCGCGATTTCCTTGTACCTGGCCTGGTTGCGCAGGTTTTCCGCGGTAGAGATGACGCCCATGATCATCTCTTCCCCCAGCGTGGTCTTGCCCAGGACCGCGACCTGTACCCGATCGGACGCCGCCTGCAACGCCTTGAAGTAACCAGCGATCTGACGATAGTCGGCGAGTTTGCGGTCCGCGCCCACTTCAAAATTCACGAACTCTGATGGTGTGGGCACATGCGCGCCGGTCTTCTGCGCCGCTGCCGGTGTGAACGTTGCGGCTGCAATCAACGTCAAAACAAAAGCTATGCATCTCTTTTTCATGTCGGCGGTCTCGGTTTCTTCAGGAATTGAGGAAGCGTAACAGTATAGCCGCGACGGGGACTATCGTCGCGGCGAAGTTCTGGAGTAGCGTGTTATAGGACTTACAGCAAAAACAAAAGGCGCCGTTGGGCGCCTTATTGTGTAGCAATGCTTGTGCTAGCGTGGTGGTTTGCTCATGTTGCCCCTGTCCATCTTCTGATAACCAGCGGGCACCTGAAACAGCGACGCGTCCTGGTTTCCTTCCTTGACGTTGGTATATTCCGAGGTCATGCCTTCTGCCGTCACGGTCTTGATGGGGAAGTGCAGCTTTTGATCGAGCCACATGGTGGTTGTCTTGGAGTTCTTGTCTGTCATTTCCCATTTCTCGCAGGAACGGCCGTTCACGGTTTCAGTGCCTATTTTTTTACATGTCATTCCCGCGCGACCAGCACATGGTTCGCCTGAGATCATGTCCTGAAACTTGGGCATATTCGGCGACAGGACCTTGTTCTGGTCCGCGTGAAATTCCATGTACATGTGCTGCCGAGGCATGAGCATGTAGCTCGTCTTCGCGGTTGCATCGATGATCATGATCGTACCCGCGCCCGCGCTGTTCGTATCGACGCGCATTTTGGGCATTGCGACATAGAGCTTGCCCGTCATGTGGACCTTGCCGTCTGCGGACGTGGTGGAAGAGTCCGCAGAAAACGGCTGCTGGAAAGCAAACGCGGATGAAACCGACAAGACCACCAGAGCGCAGATGGCCAGCTTGGCGCAGATGTACTGCTTCACGATATTGTCTCCTCAGATTTTGGGATCAGGAACGGGTCTATACCCATCGAACAAAGCAAAAGAACTAGAACCCCGGAAACCTGGCGAAGTTTCGCGTCGTGAAGATCCGTCAGGGTAACAGAGAGGGAGCGATCATCCATTTACGGGAATCTTGATGATCTTTTTCTGGATCGCGTACGTGACCAGCTGCGCCTTGTTGTGAATGTCGAGCTTGCGCATCAGGTTGAACTTGTGCGCTTCCACGGTCTTCACGCTCAGACCAAGGATCACGGCGATTTCTTTCACGGAATTTCCTTCGGCCAGCAGCTTCAGGATCTCGCGTTCGCGTGGAGTGAGCGTAGACATGCGCGGGCGCATGCGGGTATCGCGCACGCGGGAGCGGAAATCTTCCACCAGCTTGCCCAGCACCTGGGAGCTGAGATACTTGCCGCCTTTATAGACGTCTCTTACGGCGGTGAGCAGTTGCGTGGCCGGAGTGTCTTTGAGCACGTAGCCGGAAGCACCGACCTCCAGACACTGGACCAGATAGTCCTCATCCTCGTACATGGTGAGAAAGAGGATCTTGGTTTCCATGCGGTTCTTCTTGATCTGGCGTGACGCTTCAAAGGAAGACAGACCTGACATGCCGATGTCCATCAGCACGATGTCCGGGCGAAGTTCACGGGCTTTTTCTACGGCATCACCGCCGTCCGCGGCTTCGCCAACAACTTCAAAATCGCTTTCGGTTTCCAGCAGGCGGCGTACGCCCTGGCGAAACAGCGTGTGATCATCAACGAGCAAGCATCTGATTTTCGGCATGGGGAGTTCCTCTTAACGCTTTAATTCGGCCTGGCCGCGGCGCGCGCCGCCGCTGCCTGTACCATCGGGTGTTCTGCTGGTTGCACAGGTTCACCCGCCGGCACGTCAATTTCAATGCGCGTTCCTTTTCCTTTGGCCGAGATCACGCGCGAGACCCCGCTCAACATGGCAATCCGTTCTTTAATGCCGGCCAGTCCAAACGACTGATCACCGGCGCCGCTCCGGGGCTGGATGCCAACGCCATCATCTTCCACAACCAGGTGGATCATCCGTTCTTCCCGCGTTATCTGCACCACAACGCTGGTGGCATGGGCGTGCTTGGCAACGTTGTGCAACGCCTCCTGCACGACCCGGTAAATGGCCTGTTCGATCCCAGGAGCAAGGCGGCCAACGTCTTCCGCGATCAATACTCTTGTCTTCACGCCGGAAGTCTTGGCCATGTCCTTGGCTTCTTTGCGAATCGCAGCCACCAGTCCCAGTTCTTGTAACACCAACGGGGAGAGCTTGCCAATAATCCTTCGGATACCTTCAATGGTGCGGTCCACGACTTCCACGGTTTCGCGGATCTTGCTGCGTACATTGCGCGCGATGGCCGTGGATTCCATCATCCCCAGGTAAAGCTTGATGACCATCAGCGCCTGGCCGGTTTCGTCGTGCAGCTCGCGGCTGATGCGTTTGCGCTCTTCTTCCTGTACCCGCAGCAGGTGGCCGGAGAGTTCGGCGATGCGCTGTTCGCGCTCGCGCAGTGCGTCCGTCATGCGGGCGCGCTGAATGGCCAGGGCGGTGCGGTCTCCGATGGCGCGCATGAGTTCCCGCTCCGTGGGCAGCCACTCGTAGGGTTTGGGAAAGCCGATCACAAGCACGCCGATTGTTTTGCCGTCGGCTTTCAACGGCACGCCCCACAGAGATTTGGCCTTGCTGCGAATCGGCAAGGAACTTTTCTCCGCGTTGGTATTCAGGACCATGCCCGGCTCGCCGCTGGCCGCGATCTTTCCGGAAAAACCGTTTCCCATTTCCACCCGGAAATCTTCCGGCAGCTTCACGTCAAGACCCACCGAGGAAGAGACCCGCAGCGCGCCTCTCTCCGCATCGCGCAGGAGAATGATCCCGACCGAAGCCTGAAATGTCTGCGTGGTAATGTCCAGAACTTTTTGCAGCAGCATGCTAAGGTCGCCCGCGGCCAGCTCCGCGTCCAGGACGGAAAGCAGCGCCGACGATTCCAGCGTCTTGGCATCAAAATATGCGCCGGATACGATGACCACGGAAAACGACGTAAGCATTTCCAGCGATGCTTTGGCTTCCGCCTCACGGTCGGGAAACAGACCGGAAATGTAGGGATCACAGGAAAGCGAGTAAAGTTCCAAAGACCGCGCGACAGCGCGAGTATCCACCTGAAGCTTGGAAAGACGGGTGCCAAAATAATGCAGGTTTTCCTGGAACCCGGGAAAATCATTGTGGGAAAAATAAGAACCGCCAGTCGCCAGCGTAAGCCGCTCCACTGCGGCCAGAGTGCGGCCATCAAACCCGAATTCCGTAACCAACCGCTCACGCCATCGATTGGTGATGTCCGGAAAATAGGGTTCCAATGCTCGCGCCACTTCCGCGATCAGCTCCCGCGAAGATTCCTTGAAAGGCGGTACAGCAGTCACTGAAACACTTCCTGAATTTAAGTCCTTGACGGGCGGCGATTTACCGGCATTCTCGCTATGCTTGCGGCCGGGACGAGACCTTAGGACCCTTCCTCTAAGGCTAACCTTATAAGGCTATCTTACTCCGCTCTAAAGGCCCTGTGAACTGAATAGTTACTAATTGATCCGCCAGCAGTTAAATCCCTTAAAATCTAAAGGTTCTGTCCTCAGTGCTAACCCGCGCGGGCAAACGTATTTCGCGGAGCAAGGATTTATCGGATTTGCAGGTTGCCTGCACTTTCCGGTGCGGCGAAGGCGAAGAAGATCGTTGCCGAAAGCGTCCTTTGCTGATAGAACTTGCGGCGGAAAACACATATGACCACCTCCAGCGCGACACCTGTTGCACCGGCCGCTCCCATCCTGTTCAAGAGGCCCTTCTCCTCGACCAACATGGTCTTGCTGATGATCTGCTTGATGTATGCCCTTACCTACATTGACCGGATCAACGTCAATACAGCCGGCCCGGTATTTCAAAAAGAGCTGCACTTAAGCCCTTCTGAACTGGGATGGGTGTTTTCAGCCTTTGGCTGGGCCTATCTGGCCTTGCAGGTCTGGGGAGGATGGCTGAGCGACCGCTTTGGCGCACGGTTGGCTCTGACAGTGTGTGCAGTGATCTGGGCGGGCTCAACCATGCTGATAGGACTGGCAGGTAGTTTTGTAGGGTTGATCCTGTGCCGGGTTTTGCTGGGGTTGGGCGAAGGGGCAACGTTTCCCACTGCCACACGGGCGCTGGCAGACTGGATGCCGGCAGAGAAGCGCGGCTATGCCCAGGGCATTACGCATGCCTTCTCAAGACTGGGAAATTTCTTTACGCCTCCGCTCGTTGCCTGGTTGATCAAGCTCGGCTCATGGCGGACGTCATTTGTCGTGTTGGGCGCGGTCAGCTTGATTTGGTCCGTGGTGTGGTGGTTTTATTTCCGCGACGATCCCGCCGCGCACCGGGGCATTACTCAGCGAGAGCTGGCGTTCTTACCGAGCTTTGCCTCCAAGGCGGAAAGAAAAAGAGATCCCGTGCCTTGGGTCGCGTTGGCCAAACGCATGGCGCCAGTCACGCTGGTTTATTTCTGCTATGGCTGGACGTTGTGGCTCTATCTGACGTGGCTGCCTTCCTTCTTCCTGCACGGCTACAAACTAAATCTGAAGAACTCGGCGCTGTTTTCCAGCGGCGTGTTTCTGGCTGGAGTCATCGGCGACACCGTGGGCGGGCTGGTAAGCGACCGCATCCTGATAAAAACAGGAGATCGCAACAAGGCCCGGCGAAACCTGGTGATTGCCGGCTTCCTGCTGTCCCTGGCGTTCATGGTCCCTATATTGCTGTCCCATAATCTAACGACCGTGGCCCTCTGCTTGAGCGCAGCGTTCTTCTTTGCTGAGTTTACGATTGGCCCTTTCTGGGCCATCCCCATGGACATTGCTCCGCGGTTCTCCGGGTCGGCCAGCGGATTGATGAATATTGGATCGGCGCTGGCGGCAGCCGTATCACCGCTGGTGTTCGGTTACGTGATCGACAAGACAAATAACTGGAACCTGCCATTCCTGGGGAGCATCGGTCTATTGCTGTTTGGCGCCGTCATGGCGTATTGGATGAAGCCCAATGAGCCTTTACCGGGAACGGAGTTGGGAGCGGCGCCGGCGCGGACGACCTAGGGGATTTTGCGTGTTGTGTCCTCAGACTGCGGTGGTCTGTCTTCCGCGAACGCCTTTTTTTTCCGCATCTTCCATTTCAATGGCTTGCCGGAAATAGGCCATGGAGAGTTTGAGCCCCGTTTCCAGGTCGACCTTAGGTTCCCAATTCAGTAGTTCTCGGGCCATGGTGATGTCAGGACACCGCTGCCTGGGGTCGTCCTGCGGCAGAGGCGCATGGATGATGGGACTGCTTGATTCCGTGATCTTCAGGACCAGATGGGCGCATTCTAGGATTGAAAATTCCCGCGGGTTGCCGATGTTCACCGGGCCCTCAACGTGTGAGTGAGCCAGGCGCAGGATGCCGTCGACTTCATCGCTCACGTAGCAAAAGCTGCGGGTCTGTGTGCCGTCACCATAGATCGTTAGTGGTTCTCCGCGGAGGGCCTGCTTCATAAAATTTGAAATCACACGGCCATCATTCAATTGCAGGCGCGGGCCATAAGTGTTAAAGATGCGGACAATGCGCGCGTCCAGCTTGTGATAGCGCCGGTACGCTATAACGGCGGCTTCCGCAAAACGCTTGGACTCGTCATAAACAGACCGCGGCCCCACCGGATTCACATGTCCCCAATAGCTCTCTTTCTGTGGATGCTCCTGCGGATCGCCGTAACACTCGGACGTGGAAGCCAGCAGGTATTTGGCTTCATATTTTTTGGCGAGCTCCAGCGAGTTGAATGATCCCAGCGATCCGGCCTTCAGCGTCTCAATGCCGTGCTTCATGTAATCCACCGGGCTGGCGGGCGAGGCAAAGTGGAAGACATAGTCCACCGGCCCCGGGTCATAGGGTTCACTCACATCCTGTTGGACGAACTCAAATCCGGGGCCACTCTGCAGATGCCCGATGTTGCGCATGCTGCCGGTAATGAGATTATCCGCGCAGACCACCTGGTGGCCTTCCGCGACCAGCGCATCACAAAGATGTGACCCGATGAACCCGGCGCCGCCGGTCACCAATACACGCATACCCGTCCTTTTCATTCGCTCCTACGATTCTACCTCGCACAGCGCCGACGAAAGCAAGAACCCTTTCGCCGATCCATGCAAAATACTGACCCACCCAAAATACTGATCCACCCAAAATACGCCCCATCCAAGGTAATGACGACCGCCTCGATTTGTCAGTCCGATGAGTATCGATCAGTGATAGGGTTCCTTCTAAGGCTGCAAACATGGGGAAGGTTACTCGACGGAAAGCGCTTACAACGCTGGCAGCGGCTGGAACCGGCGCGCTGATGACAGGGCTTTATACCTGGCGTGTGGAGCCTCATTGGCTGGAGTTTACTTATCCTGTCCTGCCTGTCCGGGGTCTTCCGTCCGAGCTTGAGGGACGGACGCTGGCCCAGATCACCGACCTTCATGTCGGCCCGAAAGTTGACGATGACTACGTCATCAAGTCATTCCGTCGCGTGCAGGAGCTTACCCTGATTTTGTCGTCTTCACCGGTGACTGGATCACTTACCGTGGGCCGGGCCAGTTTGAGCAACTGCGTCGCGTGATGGAGCACATGCCTCATGGCCGCCTGGGGACCGTAGGCATTTTGGGCAACCACGACTACGGTTTTCGCTGGCGGATGATCGACGTGGCAGACCAGGTGGTTGAGATCGTAGGTTCTGCCGGTGTCACCACGCTCAGCAACCAGGCCCTTACCATCGCCGGATTGCAGTTCATTGGACTCGATGATTTCTGGGGCCCGCGGTTTTATCCAGGGCCGATACTTGCACAGCGAGGTGAGGATGCAGCTACGATTGTGCTGTGCCACAACCCCGACGTGGCGGACCTTCCCGTGTGGGGCGAGTTCAAGGGATGGATTCTTGCCGGCCACACGCATGGAGGCCAGTGCAAGCCGCCCTTCCTGCCTCCACCGGAGCTGCCGGTAAGGAACAAACGTTATACTTCCGGGGAGATCAGGTTGTCAGGGCAGCGGAGAATGTACATCAGCCGTGGCGTAGGGCATCTGCTTCAGGTGCGTTTCAATGTGCGTCCAGAGGTTACGATCTTCCGGCTCAAGAATGAACTCACGTAACCTGGCAACGTGACCGTCGCGATTTTCTACAAGGCCCGCTCAACACATGCAAGATTCACGAATATGGGGATCATGGCGTTCGGACGCACGCAGGACAGCGCGGGAGATCGCCGCCCGAAAAGATATTCCGGCCAGCAGGAAGAGGAAGCTGGTAAGTCTCTTCGGCAAACTCGAACTCCGCTACACGCGCACGCGTTGTTATGCAACGCTCAACGGCCAGACGAAGGCCGTGCGTTATAAGGTAGTTGCCAAAGACAGCACGAGCGTCGCGATTGTCAGCGATGACCCGTTTGGCTACGGACCCGTGATCAGCCATATCCATTTTGACGGCCCCTATTTCTGGGTCAACATTGGCAATGGACGACTCCGGGAGTTTTTCAAACGACAAGGCTGATGCGGACTCAGGAGGCTCATTCATGAAGGATTGGCAAGAAGCTCCTGTCTTTGGAGAACGCAGTGAATCTGTCTGCTACACGCTCCGGCCCGGCGCCTACGTTCTTCTTGGCGACAACCACGGCCAGCTTGCGCTGGTGCGCACGCCGCAAGGCGTGTTCCTTCCCGGCGGGGGAATCGAAGCGGATGAAACACCAGAGCAGGCGGCAACCAGAGAAACACTTGAGGAGTGCGGACTCGTTGTTCGCGTTGGCTCGTGGGCGGCATGGGCTGTACAGTTCTGTTATTCGGAGTCCGAGAACACCCATTTTGAAAAGAGATGCACTTTCGTCGGCGCGGTAGTGGAAGGCGTAGCGCCATCGAAGACAGAAGCCGACCATGAGCTCTTATGGGTAGCACCAGCCGCGGCTTCGGAGCTTTTGACGCACGAAAGCCAGCGCTGGGCGATCGAGGTTTGGAGAAACCGCATGACCGGACGATGAGCCGAAAACCTGCTTTACCAATCAGTTAGTTACACCCCGTAGTGAAATAGATTGCTCTAATATTCATCTATCCCATCCACTGCAATTCAGCTGGAAAAACTTTGAACTAGCCTGCAAGAGTCTTCGCCAGCTACGTTCTTTACCCAGGCACGGAGGGGGCTGTGTCTCCAAAAAAGGCGTTGCCATGGTACATGGTTACCTTCCAGGTCGACTCTATACAACCCATAGAAAGAGGGGGTAGATGCGTAGAATATATGCACTTATTATCTTATTGTTGTGTACTGCGGCCATCATGGCTGCCCAGGAAACCCCAAAGTTCGAACTTTTTGGAGGATATTCCTTTGCGCATGTCAATACCGGAGCCAATCTAGGCCGGCATTCAAATCTGAACGGATGGAATTCTTCCCTGGCCTATAACTTTAACAAGTGGGTAGGAATTGTTCTTGATGGCAATGGGACCTATCGATCCGGGCAATTAAGCCCGGCGACCACGATAGTCTTTGTGTGTCCAGGTATCGTGCCGACCTGCCCGCCGCCATTTAATTTTGGCCCAGTAAACCTGTCCGAGCAGGTCCATACTTTTTCCATTGGACCGCGATTTTCCTACCGTAGCAACAGCCGATTCACTCCCTTCGGCCATATTCTCTTGGGCGGCGGCTACGCAACCAGTAAAACAACTTTTTCCGAGGGAGACAATTCAACCAGCGGCAGTGGCTCCCGCATACTCACGCTGGGTGGCGGTTTTGACGTCCGCCTGAATTCTCTACTGGCTCTGCGGACGCAGGCCGATTACCTCCAAACACGCTTTTCCCATCAACCGCACGACGGATTGCGCGTCTCCACTGGAGTTGTCTTTCGCTTCGGCAAGAAATAATTGTTTCTATCACAGGCGCAATGGGCGAATGGTTTACTCCATTCGCCTTTTGTCTATGGTCTTGCATTTTACTTTCAGACAGGCTCGAGATGCATCAAGCGCGTTGAAAAAGATTGGTTTGTAGTTGTAGCCGCCTGGGAAGAGAGGCATAATGTCTGCGCTCACGGGCTCTGCAAGGCTGGCGCAGAGGTGAGTGGCGGAGGTCTTTTGAAGTTCTGCGAAAGTCAACATGGTCCATCCATCGTCTTTGCCGCATGCATGGCAAAAGTTTTTTGTCTGCTCCGCTCTGAAGCGCAACTGTAGAAATCACCGGAGGGCGTTTCATGTTTCTCAAAATATTCTGCATGCTCGTTTTGGCGGCGTCTCTCGAAGCTAACACTAGCTTCATCCAGGACCCCACGAAAGCGGAATCGGCCCATTACAAGCTGGCTTTTGAAAATGAGCATGTGCAGGTCATCAACATTCACTACGGCCCGCATGAGAAATCGAACATGCACCAGCACCCGGCAGGCGTGGTGGTGAACCTGACCAACGGGCATCTCAGGCTTACCGATCAAAAAGGAGTTTCCCAGGACGTGAGCGCCATCCACGGCGAATCGCGGTGGTTCCCGGCGCTCAAGCACAAAGTTGAGAACCTGAGTGAAACGTCCTATGACGCGGTCTACATCGGCGTGAAGGGCAATGCTACTGCGTTCTCTTCGAAGCTGGGAGGACCAAGGGAAGACGGAGCGATCGACAAGACTGTGCTGGCTTTGTTGCTTGCGAATGCGGGGTCGCCCGACATCCAAACGCACCAGGCACTGCACTGTACTTTGAGGAAGCCGGTGCAAGAGCAGGCTGCCAGCGCACGCTGATCCGCATTCAAGTGCGTGGCACGGCTATTTCTTCGGCCTGGGCCACCTTGCTTCCACGGTCGTCCCAATGCCTCCGCGTGGGCGAAAGACGCCTTTGACCACCGCCCACTTCGGCTTGGCGGCGCGCACCACGTCTTCCAGGACCTGATTGACGATGTTCTCCTGAAAAATACCCAGGTCGCGATAGTGCAGCAGATATTCCTTGAACGATTTCAATTCCAGACAGTGCTTGGCCGGCATGTAGCGAATCTCCAGCAAACCAAAATCCGGCAGGCCGGTTTTCGGGCACACGGAGGTAAACTCCGGCGCGTCAATGAGGATTTCATACGCTGGAAACTGGTTCGGCCAGGTATCAATTTCCGGGAAAGCATGGTCCAGTCCGGCTTTAGCATGGTCTTCGGTGTAACCTGTACGATGTGCCATTGGTTCTATTGTAACAACCGTTTTCCCGTAACCGCCGCGGCGGGGCCGGCATCCAAATAGAGAGCGCTCTTACGTCACAGTTGCTTGTTTGGTTCTCCAACCGGAGGTTTTGGGAGGATTTGTGCGCCTCGCGAAACCCCGCTTGGTTATACTTAAAAAGTTTTCCGAATGGCAAAGCCAAGTCCTAATAATCGCCCTGATCGCAAACGGTTGATGGCCGTGGTTGTTCTGGTGGCTGTCGCAGTGGTGCTTTTCTCCGGCTACAACCGGCGCCGGCCCACGACTGTGCGGGCGGAAAAAGTTACCCGCGGAGAGATTGCCAGCATCATCTCCACCAACGGCAAAATTGAGCCTGTCTCCAGCTTTGAGGCCCACGCGCCCGCGCCGGCCACGGTAAAACACGTGCTTGTGAATGAAGGCGACCGCGTTAAGTCCGGGCAACTGCTTCTGCAACTGGATGATGTTGACGCCCGCGCTCAGGCCGCCAAAGCCATGGCGCAGTTGCGCTCCGCGGAAGCCGATCTCCACGCCGTGAAGTCCGGGGGGACGCAGGAACAGTTGCTGACCGTTCGCTCCGACCTGACCAAGGCGCAGTCGGAACGCGACGAAGCCAAGAAAAATCTGCAAGCTATCCAGAGGCTGCGCCAGAGCGGGGCGGCTTCTCCGGCGGAAGTTGACGCTGCTGCAACCCGCCTGAAGAACGCGGAGACGGACGTACAGCTACTCCAGTCCAAGCTGACCGAGCGATTCTCTTCACCGGAGGTCGCCAAAGTTGAGGCTGCTGCTGCTGAAGCGCGCGCTGCCTATGCCGCCGCCGAAGATTTGCTCAAGAATTCCAATATCCGCGCGCCCTTCGCCGGCACGGTATACCAGGTTCCGGTAAAGCTGGGCTCGTACGTAACCGGCGGTGCGTTGCTGGTGCAGGTGGCGAACCTGGATAAGGTCCACGTTCGCGCCTTTGTCGATGAGCCGGAAATCGGACGTCTGGCCAAAGGCGAACGGGTTGAGTTGAAGTGGGACGCGATCCCCGGACGCGTCTGGAGCGGGGCGCTCTCTCGCATACCCAGCGTGGTCACCATGGTGGGCACACGCACCGTCGGTGAAATCACCTGTGACATTGACAATGCCGACCACAAACTTTTGCCGAACGTCAACGTGAGCGTTAGCATCGTTACCGCACGGCATGAAAAGACGCTCATGGTGTCGCGCGAAGCGGTCCATGACATCGACGGCAAGCGTTACATTTACATGATCGCGGACGAAAAAATCCAGGCCCAGGAAGTGCAGACTGGTCTTTCCAGCCTTACCCGCGTGGAGATACTGAACGGCCTTTCCGAAGGGACGCGGATTGCGCTGGGCGCCGTGAATGCGCAGCCACTCCACAATGGCATGGACGTGAAGGTGGTTGAACGTTGAGGACTCTTCGCTGTTTTTCTCTCCTGTTGATCCTGGCTCTGGCTCTGGCGATGCCGGGCCGTGCTGACACCACCGCCGCCGACCTGCTCAAGGCCGGCAAGGCCGACGAAGCTCTGCGCGTCCTCAACGCGACGCTGGCGCAGGACCCGAAAGATGCGGTGTCTTACAACCTGCTTTGTCGCGTCTACTACCAGCTTGAGCTTTGGGACAATGCCATGCGCATGGCGGAGAAGTCCGTTGCGCTGGAGCCGCAAAACAGTTTTTATCACCTGTGGCTGGGCCGCGCCCAGGGACGTAAAGCGGAAAGCTCGAATCCGTTTGTGGCTTTCGGACTGGCGCGCAAGGTTAAAAGTGAATTCGAACGCGCCGTCGCGCTTGACACCAAGAATCTGGCGGCCCGTGCTGACTTGTCTGAGTATTATCTGGAAGCTCCGGGTTTTCTGGGTGGAGATAAGAACAAGGCCCGACAGCAAGCGGAGTACATTGCCCAATACGATCCTGCCCTGGCCGGTTACGTTTACGCCCACGTGGAAGAAAAGCAAGGCAGCGGTCGTGCGGAAGAAAAATTCAGGAAAGCGATTGCTGACGGCGAAAACTCTTCCCGCTATTGGATGGAACTGGCCCATTTCTATCGCCGGAATGGAAAACTGAAAGAGATGGAGTCCGCCGTTACCGAATCGCTCGCGGCTCCGCGCCAGGGCTATATTCCTAACTTTGACGGAGCCAGCCTCCTGTTGCGCGCGGGACGCAACTTTCCCGGGGCCGTGCAGATGCTCCACCAATATCTCTCCCAGGACGATCTTTTTGAAGATGGCCCGGCTTTTCAGGCGCACTACCTGCTGGGTGTGCTTCTGGAAAAGCAAGGCGAGCGTAAGGACGCCGCGGACGAATTTAAGGCCGCGCTCGCCATGGCTTCACAGTTCCGTCCCGCGCGGGATGCGCTGGCGCGCGTTTCCCGATAGAATCACGTTTCCCGCTCATCCATCACATCTTTTTTTGCAGGTGAAAAATGAAACTTTGTTTCGGTGCCATCGTTCTTGCCGCTTGTCTGTCTTTGTCCGCGCCGGGCCTGTTTGCCCAGGACAACGCGCAAAACCCAACGGGAACCAGCGACAAGCCCCTGGCCTTCCACACCGCCATTGAACTCGCGCTCAAGAACAGCTCCACCACCGCGTTGGCCCAGGCTGATTTGCAACGGGCGCGCGCCACGGTTTCACAGAGTCGTTCCGTCTACATGCCGCAAATGGTGCTCGGCTCCGGGCTTGGGTTCTCCTATGGTTTTCCGCTCAGCCTGGAGGGTGCAGCGCCATCGGTCTTCAACGTCAATTTCCAGGGCGCGCTGCTGAATGCCGCGCAACGCGACTACATAAAGGCCGCCAAGAGCGACGCTGCCGGCACCACGGCACAAAATGCCGACCGTCGCAATGACGTGATCATGGAAACCGCCCTGGCCTACGTGCAACTCGATCTCCTGGATTCCTCGGTTTCCATCCAGCGGGAACAACAGCAGGCTGCGGCCAAATTTCAGGACATCGTAGACCAGCGGGTGCAAGCCGGGCTGGATAGTCAGGTGGAATCCACACGCGCCAAACTGGCGGTGGCCAAGACCCGGCTGGACATCGCGCAGACCCAGGCCGCAGCCGATCAGTTGCGCCTCCGTCTCTCTCAGCTTACGGGACTGCCCGTCAGCGCCATACAAACGTCAACGGAAACCATTCCGGCGGTCCCCATTGTGGCGCAAGACCAGGACTTGCGTGATCAGGCACTAAAAAGCAGCCCCGCGGTCAGGGTGGCGGATGAAGCCGCACAGGCCAAGGAGTTCCGGGCCAGTGCCGAGCGCAAGCAGTTGTATCCGGCGGTGGACTACGTCGGGCAGTACGCGGTGCTGGCGCGCTTCAACAACTACGATCAATTTTTCCAGAAGTTCCAGCGCAACAATGTTACGGCCGGGGTGGCCATCCGTTTTCCTTTCTTGAATCCTGTACAGCACGTTGTTGCGGACGTCGCCAAAGCCGACGCGCTGAAGGCCCGCAAAGAAGCCGCGGGAGTGAAGGAGCAGGTAAGCACGGAGACGCTGAAGCTGCAACGGTCTGTCCAGCAACTGGCGGCCGCGCGCGACGTGGCCCAACTGGAGCATCAACTGGCCCAGTCTGACGTTGAGACCGTCCACGCCAGGATCGAGAGCGGCGCCGCCAGCCTGAAGGACGAACAGAATGCCAGGGTCGCGGAGCACCAGAGCTACACCGCCTACCTGCATTCAAACTTTGAACTGGACAAGGCACAGGTCCAGCTTCTGCGCCAGATCGGCCAACTGGAAGACTGGGCCCTGGGCACGCCCCGGCGATAAAGCAGTTCTGGAATGGGTGTGGCCTGTGTGGCACAGACACTCCTGTCTGTGCCTGCTTTCTAAAGGATGCTTTGGAACAGGTAAGAGTGCGTGTTCCACACAACTACAGAGGGGTACACCTTTTCTGGAACTGCGCTAAATAGAAAACCCCTCGGTGCATTCGCGCTGGGATAGACTCAATAAAATCGTGTGGCACGGGCGCCCCGTGCCTGTGTCTTAGACACCTTTCAGCAACTGCGAAATCGTGATCTCGAACCCATCAGCCAGTGTTTCAAGCATTGGCAAGCTGGGGCTGACTTTTGCGTTCTCCCATTCCGAGATATTCCCTCGGTCGATCCCGAACTGGTCCGCCATTGCGCCCTGGCTTAGTCCGGCTTTCTCTCGCAAATAGCGGAGCCTTTTGCCGAACCTTATCGCTATGTTCTCCCTTGACACTCTTCCATTCTCATCTGTAGGATTCTTCCGACCTATCGGTTACATCCGACAAGTGCTTTAAAAGTACAAATGTCATGAAAACCAATGACTACGAGGCTATTTACAATATGAACCTGAACTTTGACCGGTATTGAACGGCATTGATAGGTTGCTGAAATGCGGTCTCATACCAAATGGCTGTGCCGAAGCCCGGAAGGTCGCCTTGGAGGAAATTCGCGCCAGAATAAATTTTGCTATCGCCACATCCCTTGAGACCCGGGAAGCGCAGGACTTGTGCAAGTTTGAAGACTTGAGAATCGCAGCGGTCAAAAGAGAGATGGCGGAAAACCAACGATGAGGTGCTACGTCAAGAGATTTTCTGGTCCGGGAAAAAATACGCACCAGCCTTGGTCATCCATTGTTATCCATTCTTTACCTTGACAGGCTCACCTGCCAGGGACGATCCGGCTTCGAGCACAAGAAAACGCACACGTCCGCTGGAGATGGTGCGTCCGTCGGTGTCGATTACGGTGGCCTCCCAGACCTGGGTGCGCCTGCCGCACATCATCGGACGCGCAGTGGCGCGGAGTTTGCCTTCGCGCACGGCATTCAGGAATGACGTATGGTTCTCCAGGCCAACCACGGACTGGCCTCTTTGCCGGGCCGCGAGCGCCGCTCCGATCGACGCCACAGCTTCAACCAGGCCCGAGTGCACCCCGCCATGCACGATCCCATAAGGCTGCCGGTGGACCGGCCCGACCTCCATCTCCGCCACAACTTCATCCGCGGTGGCGCGGACAAAATGAATGTTCATGGCAGCGTCCCATCCCTGAAGAGAAGCATTGATATCAGCGGCAAAATCTCCGCCCGGCGGATCGGAAACGGTTGGTTGGATGGGCATGACCGGACATTCTAACTACTTTTCGCCACTCACGCGCGGAGTCTTCGCCGCTACAGGTTTGCGACTTCTTCCAGAATTTTCGCCAGCGCATGCCGGATGCTCTCCGGCGAACGGACCTGGAAGGTGTGCACCGGCAAGGGTTTGAGCATGTTGCGTACCCTTCCCAGGGCCCCGTCAGCGTATTGCTTGTTCACGAGTTCGAATTGCAGATAGTAGACAACGCATTTTTCCTGTTTGCCCGGCGACAAATGTGGCAGATCGCGGAATGAATAGAAGTCCATGGGGCTGCCGATGACCACAAACACATGCACCGCGTCCGTGGCGGGCTGGGATAGGGCCGCATTCGCCTGCGGTTCCTCGGCTGCATTGAGCCGACGGATCAATTCGTCCTGAAGAAAGACCGGGCTTTCCCGCTTCTGTTCCAGCGCGGTAATGTCAATCTGCGCCGGGCCATTTTCCGGCGCCAGCACGGTCTTGGCATGTGGCCAGTCCAGATCTTTTACGCCGTCCTGCTCAAACGTCACGCGCCGCCGGCGGAGATCGAGCATGGCAACGTTGAGTGACCCGTGGCCCAGGTTGATCTGGCTCAGGGCCTTCAACAGCGGCAGAGCCACGGAAAGATAACGATTGTAAAACCGGGTGGACCCACGGAAGAGATCAGACGCCGTAACGTCAGCCAGCAACTCCAGCCGGACGGTATGCTTTGTCGCCAGGGGCAGGTGCAGCTTGCTGGTAATGTCGGGGCGAAACAGATTGTCCGGCGTTTGCATGTTCGGCGCCAGGAACTCGACGCTGGGGAGTCCCGACCAGGCTCCGGGCAGCGGATCATGCTTCGGCGGCTCCATCCGCAGCGTGTCTTGCATCAGATTGTGCTCCTGGGTGCTGCCATCGAACAGGACCACGGTAACGCTGTATTTTCCCGGCAGGACAAACATGTCCCAAAAGAGGACCACCGGCTTTTTATTGCCTTGCGGTATGTCCGTTAACTGCACCAGACTGTAGTCGCGAAACGCCTGGCCCGCCGCGTCCGTCATCTCCACCAGCACCAGGATGCGATCGTTCCGGGGGCGTTCCGCCAGGTCCCGGCCGGACAGCTCAACCACAACACGCGCCTGCAACCTTTGGTGCAGGGACAGACCATAGGAGTGCATGTGTACCTTCCACGGGACCTGCACCTGCGGACCTTGTTTAACCCATTGCGAGAAAGGGACGACGGAGAACGCTTTTTCAACAGCAACATCGTCGGCACGAAGCGAAGCACAGGCGGCGCCCAGAAAAACAAACGCGCAGAAGAAACCGAGAGTTCGGGGCACGAGTCCGGTCATGGAAAGCTTCTGGGGGAGAAGACCTCACAATCATAGGATTACGAGCGCCGTTGCACAAGGTGACCGGGACAAGTTTAAAATTGCGTCGGTTTGCCGGAATAGCCATCTAACAGCGACAATGGTCACCATGCGTCCACCACAGATCAGGTTCAGATACGCAGTAGCGTTGTCCGCTATCGTCTTTTTACTGGCCAAGAATTTGCAGTCTGATACGCGGCCGCTTCCCGAAGACCGGGGCGCGGTCCATCTTTACCAGCTTCTGACCAAGCTCAAAACGACGGCCCGGTTTATGCAGGTAGTGGCCCATCCAGACGACGAGGATGGAGGCTTGCTTACTCTGGAAGCGCGCGGTAAAGGCGCGACCGTGACGCTGTTCACCGTTACTCGCGGCGAAGGCGGCCAGAACAAGTTTGGCGCCGAAAGCTCGGACGAACTGGGCGTCCTGCGCACGCTGGAGTTGCTCGAAGCGGACAAGTATTACGGTGTGGAGCAGCGCTTCAGCCACGTGGTGGACTTTGGCTTCTCCAAGACAGCGGAAGAAACCTTCAACAAATGGCACGGGCATGATGTTGCTCTGAGCGACCTGGTCCGCGCCATACGCATCTTCCGTCCGGACGTGCTCACCAGCCGCTTCAGCGGCACCAAGCGCGATGGACACGGCAACCATGAAGCGTCTGGCGTTCTAACGCATGAGGCCTTCCGCGCCGCCGCTGATCCCAACCGATTTCCTGAGCAGATCAAAGAAGGGTTTCTGCCGTGGCAGGCCACGAAGCTCTACCTGGGCAATCCGCCACGCATGTTCTCCGGTGGAAACATTGCCGATGAAGACTACACCGTCAAACTCGACATCGGTGACTATAGCCCGGTCCTGGGAATGTCCTACACGCAGTTTGCGCTGGAAGGCCTGGCCCATCAGACTTCGCAGGGCACGGGCGGACTCCGCGTGCCACCGGGACATCGCTACACCTATTACAAGCTGACTGATTCCGCTTACAAGCTGACTGATTCCGCGTTGTCGAAGCCTGCCGCCGCGCACGAAGAAGATTTTTTTACCGGTATCGATAAGTCGTTGCCTGGGCTGGCCTCGCGACTGGGAGCGGAAGAAGTCAAAGTGCCTTTTCTGCGTCCTGCGCTCTTGTCTTTGCAAAAGCACGTGGATGAGGCAATTAAGATTTTTTCCGTGCAGGATCCATCCGCTTGTGCGCCGGCGTTGCTGAGCGGCCTGAATGAGACTGTGTCACTGATCAAGCAGGTCTCAGCCTCCGACCTTTCCGCCGCTGCCAAGGCCGAACTGATGCCTTCCCTGGAAACCAAGCACCAGCAGTTCGTGGAAGCAGCGAAGGAAGCGCTGGGGATTTTCTTTGAGCTTACCGTGGACCAGCCCGGCGCGCCGTCCAGCCCTTCTTTCTTCCCGCGGATGGAACAGACCTTGTCCATTGCAATACCGGGACAAACGTTTCACGTGACCGCGCGGCTGTATAACCGTGGCAAATTGCCGGTCAAGCCGAATGACGTGGCGCTGAACTTGCCTCAGGGATGGAAGAGTACCGTACTCAAGAAGGACGACAAGGAACTATCAACGGGCGATGTGGCCTCCGTCCAATTCGAAGTGACTGTGCCAGAGAACTCCAAGTACACGCAGCCCTACTTCACCCGTCGCAATCCGGAAACAGAGACCGTGTACGCCATCAGCGATCCCAAGCTGCTCACCGGTCCCTGGCCGCCTTATCCGGTGAGTGCGCGGGCAACGTTCATGATGAAAGACGCGTGGGGTGAAGCCTCAGCCGTCGCCAAGATCAAGTTTGTCGATCCCACGCTGGGCCAGTCGGAGCGCCCACTGGCCGTGGGCCCGCCGGTCTCGGTTTTGCTGACTACGCCGGTGGTAGTAGCTCCAGTCGGCGGAACAGGAAAATCACAGATTGAAGTCAGCGTGCGCAGCAACGTGCAGAGCCCTGTCCATGCCAAGCTGGGCCTGGAGACGCCGCAAGGATGGAAAGTGGAACCTGAGTCGATTGCCGTTGACCTGGACCACGATGGCGACGTCAACAACTACAGCTTTCAGATTACACCGCAGAACCTGCATGAAGGCACGTACCAAGTGACCGCGCGCGCCGAATACAACGGCAAGCTGTATGCCGAAGGCTTCAAGATCATCACTCGCCCTGACCTCGATTCTTACTATGCCTACCGCCCGGCAACCGAGAACGTGCAAGCCGTGGACGTGAAGCTGCCGGCGCAACTCAAGATCGGGTACATCATGGGCACCGGAGATGAGATTGCGTCGGTTTTGCAGAGCGTGGGCCTGAACGTAAGCATTATCACGCCGCAGGATCTGGCGTCCGGCGACCTGAGCCGCTACGGGACAATCGTCGTCGGCATACGCGCCTATGACACACGAACGGATGTGCGCGAACAGAACCGCCGCCTGCTGGACTACGTGAACCGCGGCGGCACGCTCATTGTGCAGTACAACCAGAGCACGAACGCTTTCAATGAAGGCCATTACACTCCGTATCCGGCCACGGCCAGCGGGGCGCGCGTCGCCGTGGAGGAAGCTCCGGTGGAAGTGCTGGCCCCGAACGAGCGCATTTTTTCCTATCCCAACAAAATTGTGGCCAAAGACTTTGACGGATGGGTGCAGGAGCGCGGGCTGTATTTCATGTCGCAATGGGACCCGAAGTTCACACCGCTCCTATCCTGCCACGATCCAGATGAGCCGCCGCAGAACGGCGGGCTTCTGATGGCCCAGTATGGCAAGGGTATATATATTTATTCAGGCTACGCTTTCTCGCGGCAGCTTCCGGCCGGAGTTCCCGGAGCGATTCGGCTGTTTGTGAATCTGGTGAGCGCGGGACATGAGGGGAAATGAATTGTGACCTATAATTTTCCGCGTGCGTTGCTCATAGTAAAAAGGTAGACGTGACGAATTTATTGAACCGTGTGGCACAGGCACTCCTGCCTGTGGCCGCTTTCTCTACAAGGATGCTTGCGCACAGGCAAGAGTGCCTGTGCCACACACAATGAATTCTTCTCCCCACCCCCCGCAACTCGCGCGTGGGATCGGCGTGCGTGAAGCCACCGCGCTGAACATGATTGACATGGTCGGCGTGGGGCCGTTCATCACCATGCCGCTGATCGTACATGCCATGGGCGGACCGCAGGCCATGCTGGGCTGGATACTGGGCGCATTCTTCGCCATGTGCGACGGCCAGGTCTGGGCTGAACTCGGCGCGGCGATGCCACAGGCCGGAGGATCGTACCAATATCTGCGGGAGAGCTTTGGCGCGCAAAAGCTCGGCCGGATGATGTCATTTCTTTTTGTCTGGCAGCTCATCTTCAGCGCACCGCTGTCGATTGCTTCCGGATGCCTGGGCGTGGCGCAATATGCCAACTACCTTTGGCCGGCCTTAGGCAGGACACACTTCGACCATCCTTTCTCCGTGATGCTTCCTCTGGTCGGCAAGTTTGAAGTGCGCGTCCTGATCACGAATGGGACGTTTGTCGCGATGGCCGTGTGCGGGCTTGCCGTGCTGCTGCTCTACCGGCGCATCAATGTGATTGGACGGCTGTCAAAGTTTCTCTGGGTCGGGGTGATTGGGACCATGCTGTGGGTGATCTTTGCCGGGTTGACCCACTTCAACGCGGCGCAGGCGTTCAGCTTTCCTCCCAATGCATTTCATTTTTCCACCGGTTTCATGACCGGACTTGGCTCAGCCATGCTGATTGCCTATTACGATTACTGGGGATACTACAACGTGTGCTTTCTGGGCGCGGAGGTGCAACAACCGGAGCGCAATATTCCCCGTGCCGTGCTTTGGTCCGTTGCTTTGGTTGCCGTTCTTTATCTACTGATGAACACCAGCATGCTGGGCGTCGTTCCGTGGCAGGAGATGGACCACGTGGCAACGTCGGGCACGCAGAGCTTCGTGGCTTCGACGGTGTTGCAGCGCGCGTACGGCGCGTGGGCCGGCAAGACCTCTGCCGTATTGATTATGTGGGTGGCATTTGCGTCGGTGTTTTCGCTCCTGCTCGGATATTCGCGCGTGCCATACGCCGCCGCGCTCGACGGCAATTATTTCCGCGCATATGCCAAAGTCCATCCCAGGGGCCAGTTTCCTTATGTTTCTTTGCTCACGCTCGGCGGGGTGGCGGCATTCTTTTGCATTTTCCGCCTGATTGACGTGATCACCGGCCTGGTGGTCATCCGCATCACCGTGCAGTTTGTCATGCAGATCATCGGCCTGTTGCTCCTGCGTGCGCGCCGGCCCGACTTTCCGCGTCCGTTCAGGATGTATTTCTATCCGCTGCCGGCGTGTCTGGCACTGTTCGGTTTTGTCTATGTCCTGTTCTCGCGCAAGGGATCTCTGCGCGACCTGAGCTATGCTCTGGTGATTGTTGTGCTTGGCGTGCTTATCTTTCTGGCGCGATCATGGCGACGCAAGGAGTGGCCGTTTTCTCCGCAGCCTGCTCACGAAACTCTGGGTGCGTGAGTCAAACGAAGTTCACCCTGCGGATCAATCAAGTGCTAAGGTGATCTGCCAGTGCAAAAACTCTAGAATATTATGCGCTATCGCGATGTTTGGATTTACCATGATTGCGTTTGCCATGACTCATGGCCGGGGCAATCCGATGGCCGATCATCTGGCATTTTCCGGGCGGTATGGCCTGCAAAACTCAATAACTGAAACTCAAATAACTTAAGACAAGAGGAGAATCGATGAAGCACGCAAGACTATTCAGCCTGTTGGCGCTATTGTGTTCTGCCGTAGGTGCATTGGCGCAAGGAGCAGCCAAGCCCGCAACCCCTGCGCCTACGCCTCAAGCTCCGCCAACCATCGCCGCGGTGATTGACCGCGAAGTCGGCATCATTGAAAAAGAGTTTGTCGATGCCGCCGAGGCCATGCCGGAAGATAAGTTCAACTTTGCTCCCACCGGCCTGAATATACCGGGCAGTGACTACAAGGGTGTTCGCACTTTCGCACAAGAGGTAAAGCATGTGGCGACTGTGAACTTCATGCTATGGGGGGCGGTAACTGGAGACAAGCCGCCGGTGGACATCAACAACGGAGACGGCCCGGCTTCGATGACGAGCAAAGCCGACATTGTGAAATACCTGAAGGACTCATACGCTCTGGGACATCGCGCGGCCAAATCGGTGACCGCCGAAAACGTTGTGGGTTTGGTTCCCAGCCCGTTTGGCTCCGGCACCATTTCACGGCTCTTTTGCGCTACCTTCTCCGTGGCCCATGGCTTCGATCACTACGGCCAGATGGTGGAGTATCTGCGCATGAATGGGATTATTCCTCCAGCAAGCCGCGGCAACAACTAGCCGCGCCAAGCGTACACGGAAAGCATGAAGGGCGGTTGCCTCCGTGCTTTCCATGCCGGCACTAATTCCCGGAGTTGCTTGTCCGGACGGTGCGAAAATGATTCAGGCCGGGCATTCGTGGTATTGTTAATGCCTTCCCGCTGAGCATTCAAGAGCATAGATTTAAAAACCAAGATAAAAACTAGGAGAGTTCAACAATGAGACATCTGAGAACGTTCTGCCTGTTAGCGGTACTCTGCTTTGCCGTGAACACCTTCCTGTTTGCTCAAGGCGCCGCTCCAGCCGCCCAGGCCACGCCCGCACCCCAAGCCCAGGCTACACCCGCGCCTCCTCCGGCGAGCATTTCTTCCATTGTGGAGCGCCAGGTCAGCCAGTATGAAAAACTCATGGTGGAAGCAGCGGAAGCCATGCCCGAAGACAAATTCAATTTCACCCCGGAGAGCCTGAGCATTAAAGGCAGCGAGTTCAAAGGCGTACGTACCTTTGCCCAGCTTATCAAGCATACGGCCAGCGCGAACTTCCGTTTTTGGACGGCGCTGAGCGGAGATAAGTTTCCGGAAACCATCAAAGGCACCAACGGCCCTGACGAACTGAAAACCAAGGCGGAGATTGTCCAGTTTCTGAAGGACTCATTTGCCGTGGGCCATCGCGCGGCCAAGACCCTGACTCCGGAAAACGCGGCTGAAACGGTCCAAATGGTCAGGGGAGCGGGACCCCGTTTGGCCCTGGCCAGCGGCGCAGTCATCCACTGCGGCGACGAGTACGGCCAGATGGTGGAATACCTGCGCCTGAGCGGGATTGTGCCGCCAGCAAGCAGAGGCAACTAGCTCTTTACCACAGAGGACGCGGAGGGGAGTAACCTCCGTGTTTTTTTTTGGTGGAACACAGTCATGGATATAAAGGGTTCTATAGAAGGTGTCATTCCGAGCAAAGCGAGGAATCTGCCTTGCCGCTCAAGAAGACGTACACGTTAATGTTAATGTTAATGTTGGCTTTCAGCCTGGCTACGACGGCAATCGAGCAGTCGCGGTCTTAAATCACCAGATAATCCGCGCGGAGCAGATTCCTCGCCTGCGTCTCGGAATGACACTTGTTATGGGGGAGGTACTTGTAAGCGCGAAAGGACTTCTTCCGGCTCCGGCCGCTGTCTCCAGTCTGGGTCGATGCGCGCGCATGAAATAGTTCCATCAGGCAGCACAATGTATGTTGCCACCAGAGGGAGTTCCCAGCTCTGGTCGCCGTTGTAGCCGGGCAGCTTGGTATAGATGCCTTCGTACATCGCCTGCAACTCCGCCGGGACGCGGTACACCAGCCCAAACTTGCGCGCCACGCTGTTGCTCTCCTCGCTCAGCACAGGGAAGCGCAGTTTGTGCATGTCGCGCGTCATGTAGGAATGCTTCTTTGTCTGCGGTGAGATGGCCACTAACGACGCGCCAGCGGCAGCAATCTGTTGGTGGACTTCCTGCAAGGCCGCGAGTTGGGTGTTGCAATAGGCGCACCAGCGTCCGCGATAGAAAACGATCACCAACGGGCCACCGCGCAGCATGTCTTCCGATCGCCATACCAGGCCGTCGCCATCAGGAAGTTCGAAGGACGGGGCGTGACCTCCGGTTTTAAGCGCATGCTCGGCGATGCCGGATTTCTTTAGTTCATCCGCAGCGTGGTCCACAGTGGCAAGTCGTTCCGCGGGAACCAGCGAGCGTAATTTGGAGGTGAGTTCGTCGAGTTGTTGTTGGAGAGTAACCATTCAAACCTACCACGGAGACACGGAGGCACGGAGAAAAACAAATCAGCCGCAGATTTACGCAGATGAGTGCAGATCAAGGGTGTAGAGCTTGCATCGCTGCATTTATCAAATCTCGGGATTCATCTGCGCTTTTCTGCGCGATCTGCGGCGATTCTTTCTGTTTCTCCGTGTCCCCGTGTCTCCGTGGTGGATTCTGGCTACATCCCTGGAAACTTCATCCCTGCTAGCTTTCTGCCAAAGCTGGCTTTGCCCATGTCTTTGAACATCTTGCGCATCTGGGCATACTGGCGCAGGAGCTGGTTCACTTCCTGCACGCTGGTGCCAGAGCCGCGTGCAATCCGCTTGCGCCGGCTGCCATTGATGATCTCATGGTGCAGGCGCTCTTTTGCGGTCATGGAGTTGATCATGGCTTCCACGCGCGTAAGCTGCTTTTCGTCCACGTTGTCGGCGGCCTTCTGCATGTTGGCGAACGGGCCGATGCTGGGCAGCATCTTGATGATGCTTTGCATGGAGCCCAGCTTCTTCACCTGGCGGAGCTGGTCGCGGAAGTCTTCCAGGGAAAAGCCGCCGCCGCCCAGGGCTTTCTGCGCGAACTCCTGGGCTTTTTTCTGGTCGACATTTTCCTGTGCCTTCTCGATCAGCGTCATCACGTCGCCCATGCCCAGAATGCGCCCAACAATGCGATCGGGATGGAAAGGTTCCAGCGCGTCGTACTTTTCACCCACGCCCATGAACTTGATGGGCTGTCCGGTGACCTGGCGGATGGAGAGCGCCGCGCCGCCGCGTGCATCGCCGTCCATCTTGGTGAGGATCACGCCGGTGATGGAGAGCTTTTTGTGAAACTCGTCGGCAGAGCGTACCGCGTCCTGGCCGGTCATGGCGTCGGCCACGAACAGGATCTCCTGCGGGTTCAGGATCTTCTTGAGCGACTGCATCTCTGACATCAGCTCGTCGTCGATGTGCAGACGGCCCGCGGTGTCCACGATGAGAAAGTTGCAGCCGGTGTTCACCGCTTCTTTGCGCGCCTCTTTGGCCAGTCGCTCCACCGTGGGAGTATCCGAGGTTTCGACCTTGCCTTCGTAAAGATGCGCTTTGATGGCCTCAGCCACTACTTTGAGCTGCTGCCGCGCCGCCGGACGATATACGTCGACGGAAACCAGCATGGGGCGGTGTCCGCCTTTCTTGAGCCAGGCGGCGAGCTTGCCGGACGTAGTGGTCTTACCAGAACCCTGGAGGCCCGCCATTAAGATTACTGACGGCGGCTGCGACGCGAACTTCAGCTTGGCGGTATCGCGGCCCAGGACCTCGACCAGTTCGTCGTGGACGATCTTGACCACCTGTTGCGCCGGAGAAAGCGCGGTCATCACTTCCTGGCCGACGGCTTTTTCCTGGATGCGGTCAATCAACTGCTTGACCACTTTGAAATTGACGTCCGCCTCGAGTAGCGCCATGCGGATTTCTTTCAGCGCTTCTTCGATGTTTTCCGGCGTGAGCGTGCCCTGTCCGCGCAGGTTCTTGAACGCTCGTTGCAGTTTTTCCTGAAGGTTCTCAAACATAGGTAAGGCTGTATGACCAAACGGAGACCTGGATGTGTCCCTGCTGTCTAGGTCTTATATTGTAACAGCGGATTCTGATAAGATATTTGATGTCCGAATTCTTTGCTGAACTTCCTCACTCCGAAGATCGCCTGAGATAAACGGCGGGACGGAAATCATGAATGCCAGGTGGTTCGGAGTTACCCTACATACTCTTCTCGTGTTGTCTGCCTTTGTAATTGCTCTTTGTCGTTTTCTGCCTCCAAAGGCATCATGCCAAGCACCCAAGGGCGGAGCCATTGTGCCCGGTAACAGCGTTGCCGGCGTAAAGCTTGGATCATCGCTGGCCGACTTCAGCGCTGTATTTCCCAAACACCCAAAAATCGACGAGAGTATGACTGAGGATCAGTGCGGCGGCAGCAGCTATCACTGGTTGGATATGGATCTCAGAGGCAATGGCGTCTATGCATACCTGAGAAACGACAAGATCTACCAATTGAGGGTCCAAACACCCAGGGTTTCCCTGGCAAATGGCATTAAGCTTGACGCCACTGAGGAAAAAGTAAAACATATCTATCCACGCGGGCAAGCCTATGTTCTTCGGTACAGCGGCAGCAAGGTGGTCGGCGGCCGAGATTTACGTTATTGGGTGGACAGCCGGTCCGGAATCGCCTTTGAATTTCAGTGGGATCAACGGCGGCGATTCGTTAGTAGTATCGACATCTTTCCGGCAGGAACAGAATACAAGCCAGAAGGCTGCGTTGCGACGCCACAGGAGTGGATCTATGGCGAACTCATTCCTGAGAGCAAGAGTTCTCGTCCCTCCGAACAGCGCCACTTCAGCGCTGAAGTGGCTGGCGTGGATAATCCGGTTGCAATCCCTCCGAGCGTATTGGCCATCCTGAGACAGGACAAGATGGTCCTAAACACGCTGGAATACGAAGACATTTTTTCGGAAAAGATTCCGCTGTCATGGTTCTCGGCCTCGGCAATTCATTTAAAGCCAGGAGAAGCGGACCTCATAGTAATGGGAAAAGAATCCCTGGCAGGGGCCAATGTGGTTACATTCTGGGTCTTCTGTTCTACCGACCACGGCTATAAGCTGGTTCTAACCGCACCCGCGCATGATTTGATCGTAATGAACACGCGCTGGAAAGGGCACCGGGACATTGAGCTTGCATCTGAGTCCGCGGTGCAGTTCTCCAGTGTCTTATGCCGGTTTGACGGCGAGCAGTATGTACCGTACAAAACGGAGTCCGAGCCTCTTCGGTAGCAATCCGCAGAACGGCATCAATTCTTCTGTTCCCCCCGATAAATTCAAGAAGGCTCGCGTAAGTTCGTGCTTGAGCGCCTGGTCGTCTTTGGCAAGCAGGCGCTTCTCAAGCCCCGTGCGCGAGATCGATTACGGCGGTGGCGGGCCGCCCAGGAATTGTCTCGACGGCTATACAATAGATTCCTGGGCGGCTTGCCATGACAGATTCACGCACGAACGTTGTCTCTGATTCTCCCGATGCTTGGCCATTGTTGCCATTGGCTGAGTGGAAGGACACTCTGGCCACGCTGCATATGTGGATGCAGATCGTGGGCAAGGTCCGTCTGGCGCTGACGCCGCGGGCCAACCACTGGTGGAATGTTCCGTTGTATGTGAACGCGCGGGGCCTGACAACCTCGCCCATCCCCTATGGCCAGCGGATCTTTGAAATCCACTTTGATTTTGTTGAGCACAAGCTGGTCATCCAGATGAACGACGGTATTACTCGGTCTATCCCTCTTGTTCCGCGTTCTGTGGCGGACTTTTACCAGGAGTTCATGGCAACACTGCGTTCGCTCGATCTCGAAGTAAAGATCTGGAAACTGCCAGTCGAGATTCCAAACCCCGTCGTCTTCGATCAAGACCGTGTCCACTCCTCCTATGATCCCGAATACGCGCGGCGCTTCTGGCGCATTCTTGTCTCAACCGACGAGGTTTTCAAGACGTTCAGCACGCGCTTTCTGGGTAAAGCCAGTCCGGTACACTTCTTCTGGGGAGCCATGGACCTGGCGGTCACGCGGTTTTCCGGCCGGCGCGCGCCCGAGCGCAACGATCCTGACCCGGTCCTGCGCAAGATCATGCGTGAAGCTTATTCCCATGAAGTCATCAGCGCGGGCTGGTGGCCGGGCGGCAACGGCGTGAACGACGCGGCTTTTTACGCATACACCGCGCCTGTTCTGGATGGGTTCGGAAAGCAGTCGGTCCGGCCGCAGAGAGCTTTCTACGATTCCAATCTGGGTGAATTTCTGTTGATGTATGACGATGTGCGGAGTGCTTCATCACCAACGGCCGCACTGCTGGAGTTCCTACAGAGCACGTATGAAGCCGGGGCCACATTGGGAAAATGGGACCGTGAGGCGCTGGAACGACGCGATCAAGCAGCGGCCGGCGCCGCCTGAGGAGAAACCATGACCAAGCATTGCAATCATTTCCAGGCGGTAAAGATCAGCAGCACGGATACAGATGTCTGCGAAGAGTGCGTCAAGATCGGCGATGACTGGGTCCATCTGCGCCTGTGCATGGAATGCGGCCACGTAGGCTGCTGTGATTCGTCGAAGAACAAGCACGCCACCAAACATTTTCATCGCAGCAAGCATCCGGTCATCCGCTCGATTGAACCGGGCGAAACCTGGACATGGTGCTACGTGGATGAAGTCATGGGTGAGTTGAGCCAGGCGTCATGATGGAACGCACAAAATCATTCCGCATATGACGCAGATAATACGGATCAACACTGAATGGAAAACATGCCGTTGATGTCTTCTAAGCCGGCAAAATCGGTGTGATCCGTGTTAATCAGTGGTGAGCTGCTTGAACGTCTCCTTCGCGGCAAGCACGGTATTGCAGTGAATGGTCACCGTGTCTTCCACGCGACGCGCGTAGCCTCCAGCGTAAGTGATCATCACGGGAACGTTGCGAGTTCTGGCCACGCGCAGCACCAGTTCGTCGCGTTTCTTCAGGCCTTCAATCGTCATCGACAATCCGCCGAGCTGGTCTTCCTTGTACGGATCGGCGCCGGCAATGTAGCAGATCAGTTCCGGCGTGAAGTGACGGAAGGCGGAGCTCAGTGACTGGTCCAGCCATCCCAGGTATTCGTCATCGTTCGTGCCGTCGGGCAAATTAATATCGATGGAAGATGGCGGCTTGTAGGCTGGATAGTTATGCGCCTGGTGCAGGGAGATGGTGAAGACATCGAGCTTGCCCTCTTCTTGCGGAAGATGGTCTTCATGGGTGGCATGGATGTCATGCTGGCTGGCGCTGGCGCTCGGCAGTGGATGCCCCGGCTTGACTCTGGGCGGAAAAATCACGGCCGTGCCGTTGCCGTTGTGCACATCACAATCCACGGTCATGGCCCGTGTGATCTTGCCCTCCTGATGCATGCGCTTGATGGCGACCGCGACATCGTGAATCATGCAGAAACCTTCGCCATGGCCAGGAAACGCGTGATGGAATCCGCCGCCGATATTGCAGGACACGCCGTCCTTGAGCGCCAGATCCGCAGCCAGAATCGAGCCCCCGGCGGAGAGCCAGAATGCCTTGACCAGTTCGGGAGAGTATGGGACCTCCATCTGCTGCTCTTCCTGGGCCGAAAGCGTTCCGGTCTTCAGTTTCTGCACGTATTCGCGTGTGTGCACCAGACGGATGTCTTCATCATGCGCCGGTTTTGGCGTAACAAAATCACCCGGCTCGGCCAACCCGCTTTCCAGAAGCCGCTTGTGGATCAGCCTGTATTTTTCCGCGGGAAAAACATGCGCGCCAATGGGCAGGTAGTAGTCGTCGCTATAGATAAGTTTGAAGGGAAGCATGACCTACCAGAGTAACGCGGCGAGCGTACCGCTGCAAAATCTCATGCCCCCCTGAACAACGCAGTTGGCAATTTCCCCGGCGACAGCGTACCATTTCCAGCTAAATTCTGAAGGGAGACCGCTATGATTTTTGGCATGCCAACCGCGACCTACACCTTGATTCACGTCATCATCAGTCTCGTAGCTATCGGCTCCGGTTTAATCGTTCTCTTTGGATGGCTCACCAGAAAAAGGCTGGACAGCCTGACGGCCCTCTTTCTGGCCGCAACGGTATTGACCAGCGTGACCGGGTTCGGTTTTCCTTTCGACCACCTGTCGCCGGCGCACAAGGTCGGCATCCTATCCCTGGCCGCCCTGACGATTGCGCTCCTGGCACGTTACGCCTTCCACCTGGAAGGCAAGTGGCGCTGGATTTATATTGTTACCGCCATGCTCGCACTTTATCTGAATGTATTCGTCCTGGTGGCGCAGTCATTCCAGAAAATACCGGCCCTGAAAGCCATGGCGCCGACCCAGAGTGAGCCGCCATTTCTGATCGCGCAGTTCGTCGTGTTGCTGCTGTTCATCGTGCTTGGGATTTTTGCCGTGAAGAAGTTTCGCATCGCACCGGCGTCCGCGGTTGCAGCAAAAGCAGCTTGACCCAGTCAGAGTTTCAGGCAATTGTCTTGTATATCCGCAATAAATGGGCTTCTCCCCAGGGCCAACCTGCATCCTTGACGAGAAGCTGCGGGCGTCTGAATCATCCGGGAAAGAAATAATATCTGGACGCCCTGAAGGCTTGAAACATCAATCTACATCAAACAGGAGAAAGCGCATGCTCATATACATTATCGTTGTAGTGGCCGTGGTCGTGGTTGCGTTTGTCGTCATCGCTGCTATGCAGCCAGCAGACTTTAGCGTCGTGCGGAGCACGACCATTTCCGCTCCGCCCGCCGTTGCCTTCGCGCAGGTGAATGACTTTCACAAGTGGGACGCCTGGTCTCCCTGGGCCAAGATCGATCCGGCAATGAAGGCGACCTTTGCGGGCCCTGCGGAAGGGACCGGGGCAATCTACACCTGGGCCGGCAACAGCAAAGTGGGCGAAGGTCGAATGACAATTACAGACAGCCACTCGAGCGACCTGGTCCGGCTGAAGCTTGAATTCTATAAGCCGTTCGCCGCTACCAACGTCGCCGAGTTTACCTTCCAGGCTCAGGGCCGTCAAACCACCGTGACATGGAAGATGTCTGGCAGAAAGAATTTTGTGACTAAGGCAATGGGCCTGTTTATGAGCATGGATAAAATGGTAGGCGGCCAGTTTGAGACCGGCTTGGCACAGATGAAGGTGGTGTCAGAAAACACGGTCCAAAGCTATCGTTCAAATAGACAATTCATAGCGACGGACAATTTCAACAACTAAAAAAGGAGAACAACATGAAAGAAATCAATGCTTATCTGATCTTTGACGGAAACTGTGGCGCAGCCATGAAGTTTTATGAAAAGTGTCTTGGCGCGGAACTGCAACTGATGCCGTTCTCTGATATGCCGGGCGATGCGCCCAAAGGCGCCAAGGACAGGATCATGCATGCCAGACTGGCCAAGGGCCAGGCAATCCTGATGGCATCGGACACAGCGCCAGGGATGCCGTTCCAGCAAGGCAGCAATTTTTCCGTCTCCATTCAATGCGACAGTGCGCAGGAGATTGAAAAGATTTTTGGCGCCTTTTCCGACAAAGCCAAGATCACGATGCCGCTGCAGGAGACATTCTGGGCCGCTCGCTTTGGAATGCTTACCGACCAGTTTGGAATCAATTGGATGTTCAACCTCGACAAAGCCAAACAATAACTGTACGTTTCGCATCAATCGCGTGCGGCGCGGGCATCATCGTTTACACTTATTTTGAGGATGAGGCGATAAGTATGTGCAGGAACATTAAAACGCTATTCAATTTTGATCCGCCGGTCACTCCAGACGAAGTTCGCGCCGCTTCGCTCCAGTTCGTACGCAAGATCACCGGCTTCAACAAACCGTCGAAGGCGAATGAAGCCGCGTTCCAGGCTGCGATTGATGAAATCGCCGCCATAGCGAACCAGCTTCTCCTTTCGCTCGAAACCAACGCGCCGCCCAAGAACCGGGAAGAAGAAGCCGCAAAAGCAAAAGCCCGCGCCGCGGAGAGGTTCGGTACCTAAAGCCGCAAGATGCGCATAGGGGCATGTCGCATCTTGCTTCCCTGATGATCAGCCCCGACATCTCGCCTCCGTGATTTAAAAGAAAGAGAGCGGACCGATCTTCGGTCCACTCTCTTGTTCGATTGAGTTCGGAAGTCACGTCCGAACGTGGCTTAGTCGATCGAGGTTATGGCCGAGGTGCTCTTATTGGTTATGGTCGCACTGGTCCCGTCGAACTTGGTGAGGGTGATCGAGAACGGCTCAAAGTTAGACTGTGCGCGGTCCCGCAGGACGGCAAGAGCAATCTTCTCACCGAGCAGGATCGACCAGTAGGTTGAACTGCGGAAATGAATGCCGGCGTGAATTCCGTGGCCAACGGAAACATTCCATGCCAGCTTGTTCAGCTCTCCATTGATGGTAAGTGAATTGGCGGTCGTGGCGTCAAGAGCATTCGTGGTAGTGCCATCCGCACTGGACTCATCCACACTCAGTCCGGCGCTCTTGAGCAGGGGTTGGATCGGCTGACTGCAGTCAAAGAAGAATTTCAATGCTGTGATGCAGGCGCCGGCAACCGTTCCATGTCCGGTCGGGTAGCAAGGATGGGTTGGGCTGCCTTCCGGGAAAGCCTGCGGCAACAAGAAGCTGCCAAATTGTGACTTGATGATGCCCAGAACAGCTGAATTGAAGACGTCCGCGTGCAGCGCGCCCGCGGCCTGGGGAACGGGTAGAGAGTTGGTAAGGTGGGCTTGCACCAGGGCGCCGTATTCCTCTGGACGCATCCGCAAATTTACAATCCACTTGTGGAACCAGGCGCCTTTGAGCGCCCGTGTCGCCATTTCCGCAAGCGTTCCCGCCGCGTCCGGACCTCCGAGTGTGCCGAAAGGTTTTTGGGTCGTGGAGCCGATATAGGGATTGCCCGGGTTAAGCGGCGTACCGATTTGCAAGAGGAAGAGGAAAGCGACGAAATAGGCTTGATAGAGCACGTCAACGTGCGTATAAGCACACAGGTCGCGGCCATTGCGAATGCGCCGGAGTACTGGGTCAAAAGCAAGCTTGCGGCCCGAGTTTCCGCCGTTGGCGACGGTTTGGTACTCGCTGACTGAAGTCATGTAGTCAGCTCCGCCGCCTCCAGCAGGCAGGAAGGTCTGAATCCGCTGCGTGAGTGGTTCTGCACCCAACATAACGGGCTGGACCAGGAACTGCGATAGGTATGGACCCTGAACGTTACCGTCACCCGGCACGAATTGCCCGCGAAATAGATTGCCCGCTGTGACTGGGAACGGGAACTCGGTATTTGCGCTGCTCTTGAGGAATGACAGCTTGTTCATGTCAGCGACTGCCTGAGCGACCAATGAATTACTTCCGTATTGACTGAATGGCACATCGCGCAGAAGAGCAGCCCAGTAGTGCTCGACCTGCTCGGCCGCTGTCTCGGCGCTTGTGACGCTCGGCGATGCCGGGATCGCGATTGCATGTGAGTCGCGGCCTTCCAGATCAAATGCGAATGCACCCTCGGGACCATTTTCCAGGGAGTTGGGGCCACCACCCGGCGTTCCGACGATCACGTTTTGAAAATCCGAGAAACTGCCGGTGCTGAGAGCTTTCTCGAAGCTTTTGTAGGAGAGGGCATTGGGCACACCCAAGCCGTCATGGGCCAATGCTTTGCTATATAGAGCGCTGAAGTCAGTGAACTTCGCGGCGTCCCCGTTGTCCGGGAGTACCCCTAAATCGACGTTTTCGGCGTTGGCCTTGTTTACGCGGTAGTTAAAACTCGCCTGCGCCCGGGCCGCGGACCCATAGTTGATGACTGACGCCTCAGCGCGGGATTCCTTTCCTCCTAGCCACGGTTCCAGGGAAACCGCCGCTGCTACCGCTGCCATGGTTGTAGTGCCCTTCACGAATTTTCTTCTACTGATAGCTCCCCGGTCATTCTTTGTCGTTTCTGCATCGATTGTATTGTCTAGCTTGTTATTCATCGTTCTCTTCCTTTCCAGATTTAAGTTGTACGTTCCAGCTGTCGATAAACTCCTGATTGAATTACCAAGGTCCCGTGGGCCTGTTGAACAGAGCCCTACGGGCGGCTAAAAGACACGTTCTCCTTTATCCGTGGACACCCTGAGGCTACAGGCACACCTATCCTGCAAGCCCTTTTTCGGGCGCTCCGTGGTCTACACTTCTAGGTTTTAACGAAGATGGCGGCGCGGTACTGCTAAGACTTAACTAAGAGGTAATGGTTACTCGACAGCAGGGTTTTCTGTAACCGACCACCCCGGCTTCGGAAAGACAGCATACACATACTGCACATTGATTTAACTGGTCCATCGTTTTAACTGATCCATCGTTTTCACTAGATAAACCACATATCTAGCTAAACGCATTCCCATAGAGATGCCACATTGTCCTACTCGCATTCTTAGCTTGTCAATAGGTTCTGGAAATATTTCATGTCCCTTTGACATCAAGCCAGCATCATGCTTGTTTTGTGTTGCTGAGGCGAGAAAGTTCCAAAAAGGAACCCAGCCGCGTATCCCACCAAAGTTGCAGCATAACCTTCGCTCAACTTCACCACACTTAGTTTGGTTGCTTTTAGAAATCTTTTTTTCCTTTGAGCGGTCCGCCTGTTCTGATGGATTCCAGTCGTCTGTAATGCGGCATAACGAGCCAATCGACAAGCGCGCGGCCATTCTCCGACACCGTACTACGTTTTTGACCGCTATCATCGCGGAACTCTCGGGAAGGCGATTTAGCATTGAATGTGGCGGCCTCGCGCATGCACCCAATATCTTCCGGGGAGTAGTCCGCGGCGAAGAATTTCAGCATGGGTCCGCAAACAATGGGTCCGCAAACAGCCTCGGGTAGTTCCGTGTAGTTCATCAGCAGGGACTTTCCTGGCTGGTAGAACCTGAGCGCGTCCGAGAACCGTGCAGCCAGCACGCGTGCCCAGAATTCTTCCGGCCGCATTTCGGCGAGCTCAGCCGGATCGCCTTCGATCAGGCCTGCTTCCCCAATTCCGGGAGGCAGGCGATCGGTGGGGAAACGGTTGTTAAAACGAAGACAGGCGCCGATGATTTCCCGTGGGTCGCGGTATAGAAATATCCAGGGCACATCGGGGAAAACACGCTGGATCAACGGCATTTTCAAGAGAGCACGGCTGGAAAATTTGACAAAACAATGCTCCTCCTCCGGATGGCGAGGCTGGCCCAGCGCTCTGACAATGGCCCGGAGCAACTGTGCCTGTTCCGCATCCGTGACCGAACAGCCGTCAGTCGTCGGATGAAACACGGGATAGAGCACGGAGTCGAGAATGGCAGGCTCGGACAGCACGATATTCCGAGGCACGGACGCCAGCATCCGCGCCACCAGCGTGGAGCCGCAACGGGAAGCGTGGAAGATGAAGCCTGCAGGCAATCGCACGGGCAGAGTCTCGATTCGAGCCAGCAACATTTGCGCAGGCGTTGTCCGATTCGCGCCGGGTATTTCCTGCTGGTGCTTATGAATGCTCTGGTCGAAGAATGCTTCAACGAAGCGGCGTCCGTGGAGCCGGCGCCAGTCGACGACTGGTCCGGAGCGCTCCCAGCGAAGCGAAAAGGGCGTCCATTCGGCGAGGTCGTCCGGTTCCATAAGGACGGCTCCTGAAATCAGGTTCTCAAACGTGGTGGAGAAAAGTATTGTACGTTGAATCCTCTCGCATATTGACGGGTCTCCCGCAAACCCTTCGACTTTGCTAAAATCTATGAGTAACAGACTTTCCCGTCCAGATTTCCCAGGATCATCTTTATCAACTGTGAAACATAGTTGCGGGCGAGGAGTGTGCAATCGAGTGAAGCAAGGCAAAACGGCGGTAATCATCGGCGCCCAGTGGGGTGATGAAGGCAAAGGCAAGATCGTGGACGTCCTGTCCCATAGTTTTTCCATCGTGGCCCGCTATGCCGGCGGACATAACGCCGGACACACGGTCATTATCAAAGGCAAGAAGTTTGTGCTTCAGCTTGTGCCTTGCGGCGTGCTGCGCAAAGGATGCCGCTCCGTGATCGGCAACGGCGTGGTGCTGGATCCGCTGGCCTTCCTGAAGGAAGTGGGCATGCTGCGCGAGGCCGGCGTGCAGGTGGATGGAAACGTTTTTGTCTCCAATCGCGCGCACGTGATTCTGCCCTATCACCGCATGATTGAAACGGGAGCGGAGAACGCTCCGGGACGGGTCAAGATCGGCACCACCTCGCGTGGGATCGGGCCGGCGTATGAAGACAAGATGGGACGCCGCGGGCTGCGCGTGGCCGACCTGCTGGACTCCAGCTTGCTCAAAGCCACCATTGAAAGCGCCTGCCGCGAGAAAAACATGATCGCGCACGCCCTGTTCAATTCCGATCCGCTTGACGCCGACAGCATGTACGCCGAATACGCGCGGGCCGCCGAGCAGATTGCGCCTTTCGTCACCGACACAGCCGTGCTGCTCAACCAGGCGCTGGTCGAAGGCGAGTCCGTGATGTTTGAGGGGGCGCAGGCCACCATGCTGGACATCGACCATGGCACGTATCCTTTTGTTACCTCGTCCAGTTGCACATCGGGCGGCGCGGCCACGGGTACGGGCGTTCCACCCAACGCAATTCAGAACGTGATCGGCGTAACCAAAGCGTATTGCACACGCGTGGGCGGCGGGCCGTTTCCCAGTGAGATCGAAGGAACGGTGGCCGACCAGCTGCGCGCCAGAGGCAATGAATACGGCGCGGTCACTGGGCGATCGCGGCGCTGCGGCTGGGTAGACCTGCCCTTGCTTCGCTACGCGCAGATGATCAACGGCGTGAACTGGTGGGTAGTGACGAAAATGGATGTCCTGGATGAACTCGACGAAGTTCCAGTCTGTGTGGGCTACGAGATCAAAGGCAAGAAGACGGACGCTGTCCCCGCGCTGGCCAATGGGTTCGACCAGGTGGAGTGCATTTACGAAAAAATGCCGGGCTGGAAAACGTCGACGGAAGGCATTACCGATTTTGACAAGCTGCCGAAAAAAGCCCAGGCCTATCTGCGCTTTATTGAGAAGGAAAGCGGAGCCAAGATCGGTGTGGTATCCACCGGTCCGGACCGAGAACACACCATGTTCCTGCCCGAGTTTGCAGCGGAGTTCCAGACCGTGACCCAGAAAGACACAAAGACCAAATGATCGTCTTAAAGGTTGACATGTTGGTAAAGCCCGGCACGGAGGAAAAGTGCCGCGAGTACATCAGGATCCTGCAAGAGCATTCGCGCAAGGAGCCGGGATGCCTGATGTATGTAGGCCATCAGTCCACGGAAGACCCGCGCAAATTCATGTTTTACGAGCAATACAAAGACCAGGCTGCGCTGGAAGCCCATCGCAGTGCGCCGTACTTCAAACAGTATGTGATCGGCGGGTTGGATGGAATCATGGAGCACCGCAATAGAGATCTATACAACGTGGTGGAGTAGTGGCGGAAGGGCGGCCCTAAAGTGCCGTTCTTCCACAGCTGTACTCCGTAGGCGCAAAATTACCCCTAACCAATTTCACGGCTCTTCGCGCTCAGCGGGTCGACCCAGTAGCAGCGTTGCGGCAGGAATGAGCGACTGACGCTCGGCAATGCAGTCACTCTAAGTACTTCGAGCAGAACGCGCATGAAACACCGTCCTGCGCAGAAAGCATGGGTCTTAGCTGGCTGGCAACGCATTGCTGCCAACCGCCATCTTAATAAAAGCGTCGCCGGTCGTTAAAACCAAAGGTGTGCCTCGAGGGTTACGGTTTATGACTTGTCTTGCGTGCGGCAGTGAGAACAAACCGGGAAACCGGTTCTGCGGAGCGTGCGGCGTCGCCGTAAGGGAACGCCAATCAGTAGCGACTGCTTGCTCCTCTTGCGGTAATATCAATGAGCCCAACTACAAATTTTGTGGCAAGTGCGGCGCAAAGATTGAGCGTCAGGCCGTGGCTGAGAACGGCGGAGCCACTGCGATTACGCATGAAGATTCGCCTGCGGCAGAGCTTGCGGCTTCCAGTTCACAGAAAAGCGCGCCAAAACCAATTGAAAGACTGCCGGTGTCTTCGGAGAAGATGCCATCAGGAACGGCGCCTTCACAAAAAGACAAGGCGGATGTGCCTGATCGCGATCTCGATAGACCGGCCCATGCCATCCCGGAGCCCAGGCGGAAGGCTGTCCCCACGACGATTGGCGGACCTTCGTTTCTCGGACTAAGCTCTGATTCAGAAACTGCCGAGTACTTGCTTGATGACGATGAAGGTGGTTCTGGAAGTGGCCGTCTCAGAGTGCTGCTTGCTGTTCTTCTTCTAGCAGGCATAGCAGGAACGATCTTTTTGCAAGTGCGTGCCAGGTACAATGCTGCTCCTAAATCATCCCCGCTGGCAAAGCCTGTGTCTGCCGATGTGGCGCCCCAGGCGGAGAGCCGCTCTTCTTCGACAACAGGAAATGCGCAAAACAATGCCGGTGCGCCAGGTCCGGTAAACAACGCTGACAGCGACCAACATCCTCGCCAGCCTGAAGCGAATGGAGAGGAAAGTAAGACATCTGGCCCAGCCACATCTTCCGCCGATACACCTGCAAAAGAGCCGGACACTAAAAAGGCGGATACTAAAACTAAAAAGCCGGATATTAAAGAAGACAAGCAGACTGCTGACACCGAGGTCTCCAGAAGACCGGCCAGCAAAAGTGATGATGCCAAAGAAAAGCTGCCAGCGGAAACCAAACCGAGCATGGCTTTGGTAAACGCCCAGCGGTACCTGCAAGGCAAAGGTGTGCGCCAGAATTGCACGCAGGGTTTGCAGTATTTGAAAACCGCAACGCAGCAGAATGATCCCGAGGCCGCGGTGCAGATGGCGGCTCTCTACGCCAGCGGACATTGCGTGCGGCAGGACCGGGTGCAAGCCTACAAGTGGTTCACGTCGGCAAACGAGCTGCAGCCGTCAAATCCTTGGATAGAAAAGAACTTGAACTGGCTATGGGCGGGCATGACCTCAGCGGAGCGACGGCAGATCAGCAAGTAGCTTCCTGCAATAGCGCCGGCAGCGATGTGATTTACCCGACGCTATTTCCTGTCCGCCATCAGTACGCCGCCACGGGCATAGTCTTCACGCTCGACTTCAACAATGGTGACGACCACGCCTTCTTTCGGCGTTTTGGCCTCTTCCGCCATGGCGTCGGTCACGCGCTCGACAATCCTGCGCTTCTGCTCAATGGTCCGGCCTTTCAGCATGGTTATTTGCACAAGGGGCATGAATGGCTCCTGACTGCCGGCTTCCAGTTCGTCATTTACAGAATTCATATCCGGCAAAGAAATAGCTCAGCTCAAAGCGGGCGGTCTCATCGGCATCGGAGCCGTGGATGGCGTTGTTCTCAATGTTGGCCGCCCATTTTTTACGGACCGTGCCTTCTTCCGCATTGGCTGGGTTGGTAGCACCCATCAGCTTACGCAAGTCGGCGATGGCGTTGTTCTTCTCCAGCGCCAACACCACCATGGGCCCGCTGGACATGAATGTGGTCAACGAATCAAAGAATGGGCGGCCAGCATGCACGGCGTAAAAGCCCTCCGCCTGTTGCTTGGTTATTTCCAACATTTTTAAACCAATGATCCTGAAACCTTTTTCCTGGAGCATATGTAAAATATCGCCGGTGGCGCCTTTGGCGACCGCGTCCGGCTTGATGATAGAAAACGTGCGTTGCAGTGTATCCATTGCTGGTTTATCTCTCCTGATTTTGCAATCTTCGTTCCGCCGTAGAGACGCGGCATGGCTGCGCCTCTAGACTTTTGCCGTGCCAATTCTGTCCAGCAGCGTCTGCGCCATCATCGCTGGTGACTTGGCCACGGCGATGCCCGCCGCTTCCAGCGCTTTGATTTTCTCCGTCGCGGTGCCATGCCCACCGGAAATAATGGCCCCGGCGTGTCCCATGCGCCGTCCCGGAGGCGCCGTCTGTCCGGCTATAAATGACACCACAGGCTTTTTCACATATTGCTTCACGTATTCCGCCGCGGTTTCTTCCGCGTTGCCCCCGATTTCACCGATCATAATGATGGCATGGGTCTCCGGGTCTTCATTGAACAGCTTCAGCGCGTCAATGAAGTTGGTGCCGATGATGGGATCGCCGCCGATGCCGATGGCCGTCGACTGGCCTATGCCGCGTTGCGTCAACTGAAAAACAGCTTCATAGGTCAGCGTTCCCGAGCGCGACACGATGCCCACGTTTCCTTCCTTATGTATATGGCCGGGCATGATGCCGACTTTGCATTTGCCGGGAGAAATAATCCCCGGGCAGTTGGGCCCGATCAGACGTGACTTGCCTTTAGCGCGCAGGAACTCGTAGGCTCGCACCATGTCCAGGACCGGGATGCCTTCTGTAATACTAATAATTAACGGGACTTCGGCATCGATCGCCTCAAGTAGCGCGTCAGCGGCAAACATCGGCGGGACAAAAATAATCGTCGCGTTGGCGCCGGTTTTTCCCCGGGCTTCGGCGACAGTATTAAAGATCGGCCAGCCTTCGTGCGTGGTGCCGCCCTTACCCGGTGTTACGCCGCCGACAATGTTGGTGCCGTACGCCGCGCAGGTCTTAGCGTGAAAAGTGCCTTCGCGTCCGGTGATTCCCTGAATGATCAGCCGCGTCGATTTATCTACAAGTATGGACATAGTTTCTTAGCTACTAGCCGCTGGCTGCTAGCTCCTGGTCGTCAGTTCCTCTTGAATTTTTTGTTGACAATGCTTCGCCCTCTGTCGAGATCATAAATCAGCTTCATAGTGATGCCCTGGCTGAAGCTAGCAGCTAGAGCTCCTACAGCAGCTAGCTGCCAGCAGCTTGTACCACTTTCTCCGCTGCGTCTTTCATGTCCGTGGCCACAATGAAGTTCAATCCTGAGTTCTTCAGAATTTCGCGGCCCTGTTCCACGTTCGTGCCTTCCAGGCGGAGGACGAGTGGCAGTGTCAACTTGGTTGCTTTCGCCGCCTGCACCACGCCATCGGCCAAGGTGTCGACGCGAAGGATACCGCCGAAAATATTGATCAGGATGGCCTTCACATTCTTATCGCTCAACAGAATTTCAAACGCGTGGCCGATGCTCTCCGCGTTGGCGCCCCCGCCCGCATCGAGAAAATTTGCCGGCGAGCCACCGGCATATTGAATGATGTCCATCGTGGCCATGGCCAGCCCCGCGCCATTCACCAGACAGGCAATGTTGCCATCAAGCTTGATGTAGTTCAGGTTGTACTTTGACGCTTCCACTTCCAGCGGGGCTTCTTCGCTGATGTCGCGCAGCTCTTTCAGGTCTTTGTGGCGATAGAGCGCGTTGTCGTCAAAGCCGAACTTGGCGTCCAGCGCGAACACGCGCCCGTCCGTCGTAGTAATGAAGGGATTGATCTCGCACAGAGATGCGTCCGTGTCGATGAAAGCCCGGTACAGGCCGGTCATCAGTTTAGACGCTTCATTGACCAGTTCCGGTTTCAGGCCCAGCCCAAAGGCCAGCTTGCGCGCATGGAAAGGCTGAAAGCCGATGATGGGATCAATCACCTCTTTAATGATGGCATTGGGGTCCTTCGCCGCCACCTCTTCAATCTCCATGCCACCGGCAGCCGACGCCATGAACACCGCCCGCGCCGTAGCCCGATCCACCACGATGCCGAGATAAAGCTCGCGCTCGATCGGCAGGGTCTCTTCGATCAAAAGCCGCTGCACGATCTTGCCATCCGGACCGGTCTGGTGCGTGACCAGACGCATCCCCAGGATCTTGTCCGCCCAGTTCTTGGCCTCGTCAAGGTTTTTGGCAATTTTCACGCCGCCACCCTTGCCGCGGCCGCCGGCATGGATCTGAGCTTTGATCACAACGCCCGTGGCGCCGTCTTCAAAGAGCCGATGGGCGGCTTTTTCCGCCTCAGCCCGGGTCAGGGCCACCTCTCCGCGGGGAACGGCAACGCCATATTTCGCAAGGATTGTCTTTGCCTGGTATTCGTGGATTTTCATGATTGGGTTCTACAGCAGAGACCGCGTGCTGAAGGGAACCTGTGATTTTATAGGAGCAACGGCAAGTTCGGCAATCTAATGCGCATGGGCAGTGTTCTAACCCGAATGCGGCTGACAGGCAGACGGTCTTCAACCCCAGATAGCTGACCACCTGACGGCTGGTTGCGCGAAACGATGGATATCTCCCAGCGTCAGAGCAAACGCCAGAGCCGTGATCGGACCGACTCCTGGATGGGTCTTGACGCCATCGGGAAGCCACAACACGTGAGTAACTTGGTGTTGGCCATCTCGGGTGCTAAAGTGCATTACAAGGTTGCTCGCAAAAGGCAGTTTCCCAGGGACGAATTTTAAAATGGCCGTGCTCCTACCTTACCTCCTCGTCGTGTTGTGCCCGCTTTCAGCGCCTGTGCAGGAGCAGGAGGTCAAGCCGATATTCGGCTGCACGAAAGCCGTTGAGATTTCGATTAACCGCAAGCCACCTTTTCATTGGGAACCGGTTCCGGACAAAGCGTTTGTAGGCTTCACCGGCTCAGAAACGCACAGCTTCATCTTCAGCTCTCAATGGCCATTCAGCCAGGTCACATTCTATCTGGCCGCAACCATCGGCGAGGAGTCAGTTGGTTCCACCGCCGAGCTTTCCATCTATGCGGTTTCGATGTCAGCCAGCCCGTCAGGCGGGGGCAATGTCGAAAAAGTTTGGAGGCTTGTTCGTGAGGACAAACCGGATAAAGCAGGCGAACACTCCGGTCCCTCATTGAGGTTCGATGCTAAGCGTGTAGGAGAATGTTTCCGGCAGAGGTCAACCAACGGCGCATGTAGCTTCGCTGACATCGAGCAGGCCGCGCCAAAAGACGACATCCCATTCTTTGATGTGTCGTTCAGCGAAGACTTGGGCGGGGCGAACGCCTCCAACACCACGACCACGCACTTGTTGTTGGATTTTCGGGCTGCAACACCGACGGTAGCGGTCACCGGTGAATGCGCCTACAACGAAGGTGGAGGCGCGTGCACAGCCTTTGATTCGGCGGAAATGAATCGCTCCGATCTTGCCTGCGAGTGGGCCCCTGATCGCAGGGATTTCGTATGCCGTGAAAAATCGGATACAGGCCATAGGAGCTTTTATCTCATCGGGAATGGCATTGCGCCCGTTTCCGGCGAGGACGGGTCACTGGCCGATGCGGTGACCAAGCTCTCGGCGACGGCCCCTGACCACGGTGTGACGGTACGCGGAATAGGTGAAGTACGGATCATAACCCGTATGCCGCTGCCGAACGGAAGCACCGACCTATTAGTGGGAGCACCTGACAAGTTCTACCTCGCTTCCGGCCATAGCGACGCTCGCCTGATTCGGATTGGGGTGCATGGGTTGACCAACGACACCGGCCATCAACCCAAGGCGCCAGAAGAAGTAAGTCCCCCAGAGCCGGCGCCGCTGGACGAAACACCTGATGAAAAAGCCAGTTACTCGGTGCGGACGCTTTACGCGGATCGACCTTTAACGGTCTTCCAGGTTGTGGTCAAGACGACGTTCAATCGACTCTACTGGATAGGTGTCGAAAACGTACGCGGCAGAACTGTTGCCGATGCGATTGAGTTGGTGGGGGCAGCGCACTCCTATAAAGGTTGCGGTGTCGAGTTGATACCCGAGACTGTCGCAAGAATTTCTCGCATCACACGGCCGTTTCGAGCAGCCGTTGAAGTGCAACCTCCCACAGAAACATCCGCCGAAGAAGACATTGCGTGGGAAGGAAACCACTTCAGCGACCCAGATCAACAGCCGATCATCAATTGCACACGCGACGGCACACTTGTCTGGCGCAAGGGCTCCGGCTTCGTTGCAGGCACCGCGTCTCATTCTACATGCGGAAAAGCTGCAAAGCCTCACTTCATCACCGTGACAGACAGCGGCGACATCAAGATCAGCGACAAACTGACTCCGTGATAGCGACTGTGAAACCTTCCGCCACTGCTTCCAGTTGCTCCGGCGGCTAGACACCGAATATTGTCAATAGTCGGTGCAAAAAGCCGGTGTCATGGTCGATCCCTGATCCGGCACTCGGCCTCCAGGTTCGTGCGGAGCAAAAAGCATAGATTCAACTCAGCCGTCGCAGCACCAGCGCGGAGTTCTTCGAGCCAAACGCGATGCAGTTGCAAACCGCATGCTCGATTTCCGCTTTGCGGCCTACCTCCGGCACGTAGTCCAGGTCGCAATCGGGATCGGGCTTTTCCAGGTTGATCGTCGGCGGGATCTGGCTGTGCTTCATGGCGATCAACGTTGCGGCGATGCCCGCGGCTCCACAGGCTCCCTGCGGGTGTCCGATCTGCGACTTCAATCCCGACATCGGAACCTTGTAGGCGTGGTCCCCCAAAGCGAGTTTCAACGCGCGGGTTTCAATGCGGTCATTCAGGTCGGTGGAGGTACCGTGCAGGTTCACATACTGAACGTCGGTCGCGGAGACGCCGGCTTCCTTCATGGCCAAACCGATGGCGCGCGCCGGCTCCTCGCCACATTCCTGCAGACGCACGCGATGGAAAGCCTCACAGGTTGAACCGTAACCTGCAACCTCGGCATAGATGTGCGCACCGCGTGCGCGGGCATGCTCGTACTCTTCCAGGACAAACATCCACGAGCCTTCGGCAACAACAAAGCCGTCACGATCGGCATTGAAGGGACGTGAAGCGCGTTCCGGCGCGTGGTTCCATGATTCCGTCATGATGCGCATGAACATGAAGCCTTTGAGAATGCCCCAGGCCAGAGGCGTGTCGACGCCGCCGACCAGCATCATGGGAATCGTGCCCAACTGGATTTGCCGTGTGGCGTACGCCATGGCGTCGGTGGAGGAAGTACAGCCGCTGGTGACCACGTGGCTCAGGCCGCGAAAACCAAAACGCATGCTGATCTCGCTGGACATGGTGCCCATGGTCCCGCTGGGAATGCTGAATATGCTGATCTGCTTGACCTTGCCGGCGTAATACATGTGATATTGCGCATCGGAAAAATCATGCGCTCCACCGCCCGTGCCCAGGACGACGCCGATCTCACGCTTTTCGTCGAGCGACATTTTCTGCGGATCAAGGCCGGAGTCCTTTAGGGCCTCCGTCGACGCAGCTACCGCCAGCGGCACCGAGCGCGAGACGTGCTTGCGCTCACGGGCTTCAATCCAATCCAGCTCGTTGAAGTCCTGTATCTCACCGGCGATCTTTACCGGAAGGTCCGACGTGTCAAAACGGGTAATGAGTTTTACCCCGCTCTTGCCGTCGAGGATGGCCCGGCAGAATGCCGTCTTTCCGATGCCGTTCGGGCTGACCACGCCCATTCCTGTAATAACCGCGCGTTTGAGCATATAGGGATTCTATAATTGATGCGGGGTTTGTGCCGTTCGGCAGTATATGTCACCGGGAATTTACATTTCGGTCCCTTTTTGCCGCTCCAAATGCACCTATTGCAACTTTGCCTCCGGGGTGTTTTCGGCCGGACAGATGGGGCGGTATGTGGAGCGATTGCGTGCGGACATCGCCGCATGCCGTGCCCTTGCCGCCGGGCATAGCGCAGAGGTTCCCGCCGTGGTTGACTCCGTCTTTCTCGGCGGCGGGACGCCCAGCCTCCTGCCTCCGGAAGAGCTGAAGAAGCTCTTTTTTGCCCTCCGCGAGGAGTTTGAGATTGCGCCTGCCGCTGAAATCACCGTGGAATGTGCCCCGGGGACGCTAACGGACGAAGTCGTTCAGACCCTGGTAGCTTGCGGCGTGAATCGCGTCAGCCTGGGTGTGCAATCGTTTGTCGACAAGGAAGCTGCGTCGGTGGCACGGCTGCATACGCGGGAGAAAACGCTTAGCGATATCGACCGCTTGCGCACTGCCGGCATCCGCAACATCAATGTCGATCTTATTGCCGGGCTGCCGCACCAGACACCCAGAAGTTGGAGCGACTCACTGGAGCAGGCGATTGCCATCGGCGTACCCCACGTCAGCATTTACATGCTGGAGGTGGATGAGGATTCGCGGCTGGGAAGCGAGTTGATCGCCGGCGGCACTAAGTATCATGCTCACGCTGTTCCTGACGACGACCTTACAGCTGAGTTTTACGAAACCGCCTGTGAGCGCCTGAATGCCGCGGGTATCGGGCAGTATGAAATTTCCAACTTTGCCCGCAACGGATATGCATCGCAGCACAACCTGAAGTATTGGACCCGCCAGCCGTATCTGGGGTTTGGCGTAGATGCGCACGCCATGTTGCCATCGTCGGCGCTGCCGCGGACTGATGGGGTTGAGAGCCTGCGTTTTGCCACAACCGATTCTTTTGATAAATACTTCGTCTCCCCCGAAACACAAGCGACGCCGGTAAAAACAGAGCAAGCTTTGGAAGAGAGCTTCTTTCTGGGGCTACGTTTGAACCAGGGAGTCAGCCTGCCCGAACTCCGCTCGGAGTTCGGCACTGAGATTGACACGTATGACGCCATCATCGCTGAGTTAATCGAGGGTGGACTGCTGGTGAAGGTGGAGGACAATCTCAGGTTGACGCCACGCGGAAGATTACTGTCGAATGAAGTGTTTGAAAAATTTATTGGGCCAGAGAAAAAATCTCCAGTTCCGCGGATCTGAACCCGCTGGCAAGTTGAAGGGACTAAATGAACGTAAACGCAATCCAATCTGAACTCTCCGGGGCCGAAAAACCAAAGACCATGCGCGCCATCGACCTGCGCAGTGACACCGTCACCCAACCCACACCGGAGATGCGCCGGGCCATGGCCGAAGCCTCTGTCGGCGATGATGTTTACGGCGAAGACCCAACCGTTAATCGCTTGCAGGAACGGGCGGCGCAGATTTTTGAGAAGGAAGCCGCGCTCTTTGTCCCCACCGGTACCATGGGCAACCAGATCGCCATCCGCGTCCACACGCAACACGGGCAGGAGATCATCTGCGAAGAGCGGGCGCACTTCAACAATCTGGAATCGGCCACCGTGTCCGCGTTTTCCGGATGCCTGCCACGCACTCTTCATGGCGAAGACGGCGTGATCACCTGGGAGCAGATCAAGAAGAAGATCGCGCCACCCGCGTACTATCGCGCTCAGACAGGCCTGATTTCGCTGGAGAATACCGGCAGCCTGGCCGGAGGTACGGTCTTTCCTCAGGAAGTTGCCGACGAAATCTGCAACGGCGCCCATGACATGGGACTGCCCGTGCACCTGGACGGCGCACGCATCTTTAATGCCTCAACCGCGATGGGCAAACCCGTGGCGGAGATCGCAAGGAAATTCGATTCGGTCATGTTCTGTCTTTCCAAAGGGCTTTGTGCGCCCGTGGGCTCGATGCTGGTCGGCTCGGCTAAGTTCATCGAGAAAGCCCGTGTGTATCGCAAGGCATTGGGCGGAGGCATGCGTCAGTCCGGCGTGCTGGCCGCTGCGGGCTTGATTGCTCTTGAAAAAATGCCCGCACGGCTGACAGAAGACCATGCCAACGCGCGGCTGCTGGCCGAAGGCCTGGCGGAAATCAAGGGAATCAAGATCGACGCAAAAAAAGCCGCCAGCAACATTCTGGTCTTTGACGTCACCGGCACCGGTATGAACACCACGGACTTCAGCCGCAAGCTGGCGGACAAGAACGTCCTGGCGGCGGGGATCGACGCCGAGCAAATGCGGTTTGTTACGCACAATGACGTCAGCCGGGAAGATTGTTTAAAGACTCTGGAGGTGGTGCGTTCGGTTTGCAGAACGTAAGATTTGTTGTGACACTGAAGGGATGGGCGAGCTGTGAAGAAAATGACAGTGTTTTGTATTGTCGGTCTTGGATTGATGCTTGGCGGATGCAGGAAGGAAGAAATTGCGCAGGAATACCGGGCAGGAGGGATTTATTCTGTGCAAGACAAACACGGCTATGGAGTAGTAAAGATTCTTGTGGTGGATGCGAGAGCGGTCCATATTCGCATATACAAGAACAAGTTTAGCCAGCGCCCTATGCAAGTTGACCTTAAGGTCTTGACGCTTGGGACCATCCACGATCCAGAGGGTTTTGGAATGGGCCATCTACCGCTTGCCAGGGCCACGTTTGCCTCTTGGCAGCCAGTGCTGATCACGCAAACAACGGTTAGCGCGGATGAGCTTGCCGGTTACGACGAATGGAAGAAGGCAAACGGAGGCGTTTGGGGAGAGCACTGATTCAGATGGCAAATCGACCTCAAGTTTGCGGGAAGTATTAAGACAATGCTCCAATACTTTCTCACCGTCACGGCAGCCGGATTATTGTTGGCCTCCTGGCCTGCGAAAACAGCCGCAAAGACCAGCCCCGTTCCCTACAAACATGCCTACTATCAGGGCATTCAGGAACGGCCAATAGCCTGGCCGCGTTTGGTTCGCGCTCAGCCCGCGTAATGGGCAAAGGCTTCAACCACTTTTTTGTCCGGGCCAAAGACCAGGACCTCAGCGGCCATGCCACGTTGGCTTTTGTAATAGAGGGTAATGCTTCCGGCGCCCAGCAACGTTGAAACCAGCTCAAAATGCAGCTGGGGATTGCGTTGCAACCCTTTGGCCCAGTAATCGCCGACTGCTTTCTTCCCCTTGAGTTTTCCCGAAAGCTCTCCGGCGATCTGGGCGATGAGCGGCGAAGACATCTCAAAGTCGTCTGTGTAATGTGAAAGGATTCGATCCAGATCGTGGCTGTTCCAGGCGGCAATCCACTCGGCGGCAAAGTGGTCCGCGAAGTCTCTGTTCAGCATAACGTTTCCATTCTCCCTATGTGAGCTATTACCTTCTCATATTCGGAGTCAGGCTGCGCTTGGGTGTCCTCCGTTGCAGACGAAACCCTGCATAAACAGCGTCTGCCTGCTAGAATCCCGGTATGAGGTGGCTTTGGTTTTTCTTGAAGCTCCCGGTATTTTTGTTGCTGGCTCCCATTGTCTGGGTAGCGACTCACTTCGTATGGGCACGCTTCGGTCCACCCGTCAATCCACCGGCAACACATACGTGGATCGCATTCGTGGGCTGGTTGCGGGGCGCCCCACGAGGCTATCGCTATCCCAGCGAGAAAGATGAAATTGACTTGCGACCCTACGATCGTTAGACACCGCCTTTGGTGTACCCCCTGCGTGACCCGCCCATGGACGCTTTGATAAACTCTTCAAGTTCTCCAGCCTGTAAGTGCAAAGGACCGGACCATGCCACAAGTAGTCGCCGCCCCGGAAGTTTCTCTGAGCGAGTTTCAAGCCGCCAGAAAGATTGTTTCGTCTTTCGCTTATCACACGCCTCTGCTTACCTCGCGCCTGTTGAGCGAACGCACCGGCTTCGATATCCGCCTGAAAGCGGAGATGTTCCAGAAAGGCGGATCGTACAAGCTACGCGGCCCGATGAACAAGTTCAGCCACCTGACAGAAGACCAGCGCAAACGCGGCGTGATTTGTTCTTCCGCGGGAAACCACGCGCAGGGCGTCGCGCTGGCGGCGGGCGTGTACAAGATGAAGGCCGTGGTGGTCATGGCCAGCAACGCCACGCAGTCCAAAGTAGACGCCACGCGCGCCTACGGCGCCGAGGTCGTACAATACGGCACCATCTGGGACGAAGCCAATGAAAAATCCAAACAGCTTTGCCAGGAGCGCGGGCTGACGTACATCCATCCTTTTGATGACCTGCAGCTCATCACCGGCCAGGGCACGCTGGGGCTTGAGATCTATGAAGATTTTCCCCAGGTGGACGTTGTTGTGGTGCCGATCGGCGGCGGCGGCTTGATCTCCGGCGTCTCCATGGCGATGAAAGCCTCGAATCCCAAAATCAAGATCATCGGGGTGGAATCATCGGACGGGCCGGGCATGAAGAAAAGCGTCGAAGCCGGACATGTGGTCACACTGGACAAAATCGATTGCATTATCGACGGCCTGCGCGTGAAGCGCGTCGGCGAGAACACTTTCTCCGTAGTGCAACGCTTTGTGGATGATATCGTCACGCTGCCGGACAAAGATATCTTTGACGCCATGCTCTGGATCATGGCGCACTGCAAACTGGTGGTGGAGGGCGCGGCCGCGGCCCCTGTTGCCGCGTTGCTGCGTGGCCTGATCAAAGCGCCTGCGGGAGCGAAAGTTGCGTGTGTCCTGAGCGGCGGGAACGTGAACCTGGACCAGCTTAAAGGGCTGAAGTGGAATTAGGCACGACGACCACGAGGCATGTGGAACGCAGCCGCCCTCTGGGAATGGATAGAGTGACGCCGCCGCCTCGCACAACACTCGCTCATCGCTAGAAAAAGGTTTCCGCTGGGTTAGCCTGATAAGATACTCTGTTATGACGGACGAGGCATTAGAGGCACTGCTCAAGGATCTCGAGTCTGACAGGGTCGAACTAACGACCTCAACTACCGACACTGATAAATTCAGTGAGGCAGTTTGTGCCTTTGCGAACGATTTGCCGGATCACGGGCTGCCTGGTGTTTTGTTTGTTGGTTTGAAGAACGATGGATCTTGCGGTAACGTACAGATCAGTGATCGTCTCTTGCAAAACCTCGGCGGACTCCGCTCAGATGGGAACATCATCCCACTGCCCACTATTAGCGTGGAAAAGAAACGGCTGAGAGACTGCGAAATAGCGGTCGTAACTGTGCAGCCATCATACGATCCTCCAGTAAGGTTCAAGGGGCGCGTGTGTGTTCGTGTGGGTCCTCGCCGAGCAACTGCAAGTCCTGAAGAAGAAAGACGGTTAACAGAGAGGCGGAGGTCTCGTGACATTCCGTTTGATCTTACGCCGATTCGAGCAGCCTCTATCGATGATCTCGATTTGGATTTGTTCCTCAAGATGTATTTGCCGTTGGCAGTTGCACCGGAAGTCCTCGAGCGGAACAATAGGGGGCTGGAAGATCAGCTTCTATCGCTCCGGTTTCTTTTTCGCGACCGGAATACTCAGGGAGTCTTTCCCACGATTACGGGACTTATTGCAATAGGCAAGGAGCCACGAGATTACATCCCAGGCGCATACGTCCAATTCGTTAGATTTGCCGGCCGTGAATTGACGGATCCCATCAAAGACCAAAAAGAAATTGGCGGATCTCTTCCCGGTCTGGTTCGCCAATTGGATGAGATATTCAAGGCCAACATAGCGATAGAAACCGATTTCAAGTCTGATACTGTTGAACGGCAACACCCCGATTACCCGCTGGTTGCCCTTCAGCAGATCTCAAGAAATGCGATACTGCACAGGAATTATGAGGGCACGAACGCTCCGGCGAGAATAAACTGGTTCGAGGACAGAATAGAGATCCTTAGCCCGGGAGGACCATTCGGGCAAGTGAGCGTCGAGAATTTTGGCAAACCAAACATTAATGACTATCGGAACGCGCACATAGCGGAAGCCATGAAGGTGTTTGGGCTTGTGCAGAGATTTGGTGTTGGCATTGCCACGGCTAGAAGTGCACTAAAAGCAAACGGAAGCCCGGACCTGGATTTCGACCCTCAGCCCAATAATGTGTTGGCGATCCTAAGACGAGCATGAGTATCCCTGTCATTACGTTCTTTAACAACAAAGGCGGCGTCGGGAAGACGTCTTTGGTGTACCACATCTCGTGGATGTTTGCCGAGCTCGGTGTCAGGGTTATGGCTGTCGATCTCGATCCGCAAGCCAACTTAACTGCTGCGTTCATACCAGAAGATGGACTGGAAGATATCTGGCCTGAAGGACCCCACCCACAAACTATCGCGGGCGCCGTGGCGCCCCTGCAAAAGGGAATTGGGGATGTTGATGTGCAATTGACCTCAACTCACGGAATCATGGACAGATTGTTTCTCATCGCCGGTGACTTGAGCATCTCAAACTTTGAAGATGATCTCTCGGCGGTCTGGCCAAAGTGCCTAGAGCGTGATGAGCGAGCATTTCGAGTAACCTCTGCGTTTTGGAGGGTTATGCAGAGGGCGGCAGAGATGAAGAGTTGCGAGGTAATCCTGGTCGATGTTGGTCCGAACCTTGGCGCAATCAATCGCGCAGTCCTAATCAGTTCCGATTATGTCGTAGTCCCATTGTCTCCAGACTTGTTTTCGCTGCAAGGCCTGCGCAACCTCGGTCCCAGATTAAGGGATTGGCGCGAGGGTTGGACCGAGCGGTTGGCTAAGAATCCTGACGCTAGTCTAAAACTGCCTAGCGGAAAGATACAACCTATCGGATATTGCGTCCAACAGCATTCCGTCCGCCTGGATCGGCCGGTTCAAGCTTATGACAAATGGATCCGCCAAATACCGAATGTGTACCGCCGCTCCGTGCTTGGTCTCGACCAAGCCAAGTCTGACATCGCGGTCGACAAAGACCCAAATTGCATCGCCTTGGTGAAACACTACCGGAGCCTCATGCCTATGGCTCAACAAGCAAGGAAACCAATGTTTGACCTAAGACCTGCTGATGGTGCACTCGGTGCGCATTTTCAGGCTGCCCAACAAGCCTTCAAAGACTTTTCAAAAATTACAAATTCAATTGCGTCTAAGGCAGGAATAGCGATCGCAACTTCGACACTGTTTTGAGAGAACCCACCCGTGTCACGGTTTAGACGTCCGCGTTGTTGGCTACGGTTTTACGACCTGGCCTACGCTGTACTTCGCCACCCGGTACACCGTGACCGCCAATTCAGGTCTGCACCTCTCTACCCAGTCAAATAAATACTTTGCCCCAGCCTGCCATATGCGATAGCTTACCCGCATGGCCAATCCACCAGATGAACTGACGGTCCTGCGTTCGCAGGTCGGCGCATTGACTGCGCGCATCTACCGGCTGGAGCAGAGGCTGGGACTTGAAGCCGCGCCGCTCCCTGGTCCTGTGTCAGCCGTTCCGCCTCCGCCGCCGTTTGCAGGGACAGCCGCCCAGGCCGCGCCTCCTGGCTCTGTACCTGTTGGGCCGGGACAACCTCCCATAACGATGACCAGTGGCGTACCAGCACAAGCTTCACGGGGAAGCTCAGGCAATCTGGAAAGCAAGATCGGCAAGCTCTGGTTCAGCTGGATTGGCATCTTCGCCATTCTGTCCGGTGTTGCGTATTTCCTGAAATATGCGTTTGACAGCAATTTGATTGGCCCAGGGGGACAAGTAGCGATAGGCATCATCCTGGGCATTGCCGTCATTGTGGGGAGCGACTTCTTACGCAGGAAGGGCAATGCGTTCTTTTCTTATTCGCTGAAAGCGGTAGGCATTGGCGCTCTCTATCTCTCGTTCTGGGCGGCCTTTAAGGGTTACGATCACCCTCTCATCTCCGCGCCGGTGGCGTTCGGCGCCATGGCGCTTGTGACCGCATTTAGCATCGTGCTGGCGCTTACCCAGGATGCGGAAATCCTGGCGCTTTATGCGATCATCGGCGGCTTTCTCACTCCATTGTTGCTTTCCACCGGACAAAATATGGAGGCCGTATTTTTTTCTTATGTAGGCCTGCTTGATCTGGCCATCCTGGTCATGGTGAAGTTCAAGCCCTGGCGACGGCTGTTGCTGGCCAGCTTTGTTGGCACCGTGATCATGTATGGCGGCTGGTTCGACCGGTTTTACGCACCGGAAGCGCGCTCGATGACATTGCTTTTCACCGCCGCATTTGGCGCCATCTTTGCCGTGATTCCGCTGCTCACTCCTTTAACCGGGTCCAGGCTGTTCAAGGGCTTCTCGGTGACGCTCACGTTTCTTCCACTGTTCAATGCCGCCGGCCTTTTTCTTGCGCTCTACGCGATGTATGAACATGAGACCGTCACGCTTACCTGGTACGCGCTGGCGCTGGCCGCCGTTTATCTCGGCATCAGCAGCCAGTTCAAGCGCCGCGTGGACAGCCAGCCGGAAGTCGTCAAGGTCATCAATCTTCTGCATATCGCGATTGCGATAGCGTTTATCACGATTGCGATTCCGCTCAAGCTGAACGCCCACTGGATCACGATTGGCTGGCTGATCGAGTCCGCCGTGCTGCTGTTTGTGGCCGTGAAAACGCAAACCAATTTCCTGCGCTATTTTGCCGGCGTCACGCTGACGCTGGGTATTTTCCGGCTGCTGGTGTTGGACAATTTCCGGACCGATACGCTGGTCTTCAATGCCCGTTTTGCCACCTATCTTGTGGCCATCGCCATTATGGCCGGGATCGTGGCGGCCGGAGAGCGTTATGCGTCCGCACGGGAAAAACCGTTGGTGAAGATTGCCGGCGTTGCTTTGAACCTGCTGGCGCTGCTGGCGCTGACGCTTGAGGCCAAAGACTACTTCACTCATCAACAAGCCCTGCGATATCAGGCCAATAACTACGCCGCCGCCGCCCAATTACAGATCGCCCAGGACTTCAGCTATTCCGCTATCTGGCTGTTTTACGGTGCTGGGATGATGGCGGTCGGCTTCTGGAAGCGCCTGGGGTTTCTCCGCTGGCAGGCGCTGGTGCTGGTGGCGTTTACCATCGGCAAGGTATTCATTTATGACGCCTCCAATCTCCAGAAGCAATATAGGATCCTGAGCTTCATTGCGCTGGGCGTAGTGCTGCTGGGAATTTCCTACGCGTATCAGAAAGATTGGCTCAAACTTTCGCCGCGCTCGCCGGTCGAACCGGACCAGAGGACATCCGAATGAAAACATTTGCCGCGCTTTTAGGGTTCGTACTCGCCGCCAGCCCTTCCATCCCTTATTTCAAGTACCAGCGCCCAGTGCCGGCGGCGCCTTCCGGCCAGCAATATTTTGTGGTGGATGAAACCGTCTGGAAGCACGCTCTTTCCAACCTGGAGGACCTGCGCCTGTACGCCGCGCAAACGGAAGTCCCCTATGCTTTGACCATTGAACGAGGCAATCTGGAGCAGGACCATAAAGATGTTCGCGTGCTGCAACAGTCTCGCGCCGGCGGCAAGACGCAGTTTTTGATCGATATGTCGGGCGTCAGCGAATACGACCACATCAACCTGAATCTGTCGGCAAGAAATTTTGTTGCTCACGCCCGCGTGGAAGGCCAGGACGATCTCCATGGCCAGCATTGGGCCATGTTGACCGATCCGATTCTGTACGACCTCTCCTCCGAGGGGCTGGGCAGCAACAGCGTGCTGCGTTTGCCGCTGACAACGTACCACTACCTGCGCGTGACCATTGACGGTCCGGTCAAACCGACGGACGTGCTGAGCGCAACCTCAGAGACCCGGCAGGAACAAAAAGCCGTGTGGCGCAACGTCGGCGGCGAACCCCGGATTGGTCAATATCCGGGAAAGTCCACGCGCACGGACGATGGGCGCACAGTAACACAAAAAGGAAAAGGCACGCAGCTGACCTTTGCACTGCCGGAGAAGGTTCCCATCGAGCGCATTGTCTTTGACATCGACCCATCCCAGCCGAACTTCCGGCGTGAGGTTGAGGTCCAGAATGAGACCGGCGCGCCGGTCGGCTCAGGCGAAATCGACCGCATTCACATGGTGCGCAGTGGAAACAAGATCGACTCGGAACAGCAGTCCGTGGGACTGTCCGCGACGGGAAAGACTTTGACGGTGATCATCTACAATGGCGACGATCCACCGCTCAAGCTGAAAGGTGCGCGCCTGCAACATCATGAACGGCGTATCTACTTTGACGGCGCGGCATCCGCCCCGCTGGCGCTCTATTACGGCGACGAAAAACTGGAGTCGCCGGTTTACGATTACGCCAAGTTGTTTCAGCAGGAAAAAAACGCGGCGCCGGTGCAGCTTGGCGGCGAAGTGGCGAATGCAGTGTACGGGGGAAGACCCGATGACCGCCCGTGGTCAGAGCGGCACCCGGCAGTCCTTTGGATTGCGATCGTGGCCGCGGTCCTGGTCCTGGGCGCGGTAGCGCTGCGCTCGATGAAAACAGCCGCTGCTTAGTGAATGATTTCTAACTTCTCCGGGTTCCTGGGCTCATGCTCCAGAAGCGTGAGCAGTTTCTTCAAACGCGCCTCACCGTCTTCCTGCAGAAATCCCTTGAACTCAACTCCCATGCCAACGCCCGGATGGAACGTGACGATCCTGGCTGCGACTGCAAGCTCAGTGTCTCTGGCCTTGATGTTCAACGCCACAACCGTGTCGATGGGCAGAGGCGAAAAAGTATAAATGTAACAACCGCCGATCGAGATGTCGGCCAACGTACCCCAGTTTCCGAATTTTCCGTTCTCCGGACGCACCTCAACTCCCGCATCACAGGGGAAACGAGGATGCTTCCGGCGCTCTTTATAAACTGCTGGCATACTGCACTCCGTTCTTACAACGTTGAACCCATTGTTCCACCAAAAGATGGGTGACCGAGAGTTACCTTGGCCCATAGGGACAACGTACAAGGGGGCCATGTCCCGGTGTGCAGCGGACTGTCCCGAACGTCAGCCGGCCGTCGGAACCCACTCAGCGAGAGGCATGTTCTTTCAGCGAAAGGCTCGTTTTTTCTGCGGAATCCTCAGCGAAAGTCTTTCCGCCGGCGAAGCTTAGGATCAATAGGGCTCTTTCACCCGCGGGGCGCGGGATTCGGGTTTCAGAAGAAGCAGCTACCGTAGCGCTTCTTCAACCTCGGTTAGCCAGTCAGGTTTTTTGAGCACCTCTCGAGGTTTCGGGCCGTCGGCCGCCCCCACAATCCCATCTTTCTCCATTAAATCGATCAGATGCGCGGCGCGGCCATAGCCGATGCGAAGACGCCGCTGCAAAAGTGAAGTCGACGCTTTGCCAAACTCAATCACCAGGCGTACGGCGTCGTGATAAAGCTCGTCGTGCTCATCTTCTCTGTCACCGGAGTCACTGGCGCCACCGGCAGCGCCGGCGCCTTCACGCTCTTCTTTCGGGACCTCGAGGAACTTCTGCTCGTACTGCGCCTGCGCCTGAGAGCGCCAGAACTCCACCACGGCGTGGATCTCTTTTTCCGTGGTGTATGGCGCATGCAAACGATGTACCCGGGCCGAGCCGGACGGCAGATATAACATGTCTCCTTTGCCCAGCAATGATTCGGCGCCGTTCGCATCCAGGATGGTGCGCGAATCGATTTTCGTCGCGACGCGGAATGAAATTCGCGACGGAAAATTTGCCTTGATGAGCCCAGTTATTACGTCCACAGAAGGTCTTTGCGTTGCTAACACAAGGTGAATTCCAACGGCGCGGGCCATTTGCGCAAGTCGAGTTATTGATTCTTCGACGTTGCTCGAATCTAACATCATGAGGTCCGCAAGTTCGTCAATAATAATCACGATTTGCGGCAGCGGCTTGTGGCCCGAGTCTTCTTCAAACAAGCTCGGCGTGTCACTCTCAAAGAGCTTGTTGTACTGCTCCAGATTGCGCACGCCTTTTTCCGCCAGCACTTTTAAGCGACGTTCCATTTCGCGGACGGCGTTGCGCAGAGCATTTGCGGCCAGCTTGGGCTCAGTGATGATCGGAACATAAAGGTGCGGCACGCCTTCATAAATTCCCAACTCCAGCCGCTTGGGGTCCACCAGAATCAGGCGCACCTGATCCGGCGTGGACTTATAAAGGATGGACATGATCATGGCGTTGATGGCCACGCTCTTGCCCGACCCAGTGGAGCCGGCAATCAGCAAATGCGGCATCGTTGCCATGTCAGCCGTGATGATGCGCCCGTTGATGTCCTTGCCCATAGCCAGTGTGAGCTTGCTTTTGGTGCCAAGGAATTCCTGCGACTCCACCACTTCGCGCAGCCAAATCGTCTCGCGGTTATGATTCGGGACTTGAATTCCGACCGTGGATTTTCCTGCCATGCGCTCAATCAGAATGCTCTCAGCTCTCATCGCCAGGCAGAGGTCGTCCGTAAGACTTGTGACGCGGGAATATTTGACCCCGGCATCAGGTTTGAACTCATAGGTGGTAACAACCGGCCCGGGATTGATTTGCGTGACGGCGCCGCCCACGTCGAATTCAGCGTATTTTTCCACTAAGACTTCGGCCATCGCTTTGACTTCGGCTTCGTTCACCGCCTGCCGGTCTTCGCCGCGATGCAGCAATGAACTCGGCGGCAGTTTGAATCCACCGGCGGCAATCTTGGGCATCACCGTCTTGCGCTTGAGTTCACGATCGGCGCGGGCCAGGATGGAAGGCTCTGCTTCGCCCATGCCTCCTGCGTCTGCTCTTTCCATGCCGGCGTTCGCGGATTGCGACAGCGGCACAGCGGCGCGGACCTGCTCCATCTCTTCTTCTTTCGCCATCCGCTCGATGCCGCTCGGCAACGCCTGTGCCGGCGCTTGCTGGGTTCTCGGCGTGATGCTCACGCCCACGGTCACGGCGCGGCGGTCCGTTCCATTGCGACGGTCCAGTTTCTGCTGTGCTTTCTGCGCTTTCTTCTGCGCGCGCGCAGTTCTCCAGTCCTGAATTCTCTGCCACAGGGCAAAGACAAAAACAAAGCGGGTCTCAACCCACAGGCGCATCGCGCCAAATGAGAACGCGGTGGAAAGATATAACGCCACAGCCACCAGCGTGATCGAAACAATGTAGGCGCCCAGCAGGTTGAAATAATGCAGCAGAACGTCACCCACAATCCGCCCCAGCAGCCCTTCGATCGAGACAGCGTGGAACCAGCGCAAGTGTCCGGGCAGCAGTCCCAGCAACGCGGGCGAGAAGATCATCAGGATCGCAGCGCCAATCATCTTGGCCCCCGGCGAAGCCACCATGCGCGATTTGAACCAGCGCGCTCCCAGCAGCGCGATCATCACCGGAACCACAAAAATCACAATGCCAATCGACTGGAGCAACAGGTCGCTCAACAGCGCTCCAAACAGTCCGATCCAGTTGTGCGCCGTGTCCGACGTAACCGTACCCGCCGTGTTGAACGAAGGGTCCTGCGGCGAATAACTGGCCAGCGCCAGAAAGAGGAGAGTCGCGGAGACGAACATCAGGAACCCGATCAGCTCATTGAGCCGCCGGTTCTTTGTAGGCGTGAAGACACGCAGAAAATACTTCATGAGGGTCTGTCCTTCAGCAGAGACAAAAATGCCATCTCGGCCAAAAGCCCAGAGTACACCAGAGCAGGGTTATTATAAGCGAAAAAGCTGAGGAAAACCGGCAACAAAAGCGTCGTCCTTCCGGCCAAGGGGTATCGAAACATGTTCCTTTGTTTGCGTCAGGAATGGGTCGGTTAAGACAAAACCAAAATTTTCACCACGGAGACGCGGAGGCGCGGAGGCGCGGAGAACTACAAGAGGCTTTTGGCGATTGGCCATTGGCTTTTTGGCACAAGCAAGCGGCTTCAACTCCTCCGATCCCGATCCGCGTTCATCGGCATTGATCCGCGGTAAAGGTTTTCTCCGCGTCTCCGCGCCTCCGTGGTGGGTTCTTTTCCGATCAGCGTTTATCTGCGCAATCTGCGGCGACGCCTCTAACCGCCGTCTTCAGTTCCAGCACTTCCAGCGGACACTCCGGCCAGTTATGGCTCCAGCACACGATCAAGTCGCACTTGTCCACCGGATGAAGATGCGTCAGAAAATTGCGGCTTTCGTATTCAAATTCAATCCGTACCCGCTGCCAGCGATCGGGCTGTACCTCGCGCATGGCTTCGCAGTCGGGAAACTCGATTTGTACGCGCGTCACGGCAAAACCCAGCTCCCGCGCCACCGTGCCAAACAGAAAGACCACGCCGGCTTCGTTTGTGGGAGCGTAGGTGAGCGGCGCCGCCATCATCGGGGCACCATAGACGGGTTCGTTCGTCAGTAGCCTGGGCCTAATCGGCAGACCGTTCGCCGGCACCGACGTCTTTGCCATCTGCTGCGAGTCTCCCAATTGACCGGCGACCACATCCAGCACGTCACCCCATTCGCCTTCCAGACCCTCCCTCCGGCCATACTCCAGCAGACCGACGGGGACCTGCTTCCACATTCCAAAGAGCCGCAACATGGGCCGCAAGCTGTATTTGCCGAGCAATTCGTATTCCATAATCGTCGGTATCTTCCCCAGGCGTCTTACGACCCCCGCCCAGTCCACAAACAGCGATTTCGGGCTGAGAAGATACCCGCCGCCTTGCCGCTCCAGTCCACAAGCACGCAGAGCCGCGGTATACGTGCAGAAATTGGTTCTGATGGCGCGTTTGCTTACTTTTGCCAGCTTGCGCAGCTCCGGAAAGCTGGGCACATGCCCCAGTTCCTCCGTTAACTTCTTGATGGCGGTAATCACTTCGTCTCGAGTCACACTTTTCTCCCAAAAGTAAAAAGCCACCCAGGTGTGGGTGGCGCGAATGTTCTTAAATTGTTCAAGGTTTCAAATTGCCAGATTTTGGCAATTCCGGCGATTTTGGAGTGGAGCGCAGGCGCCCTCGCCTGCGAATTCATAAGCTTTGAGTTCAGACACACGTAGGGTGTAAGGGATGAAAAGCAGCAAGGCTAGGAGCTAGTAGCTGTTTTCCCAGGCTGCAGGGTCGCGCCGTCCCCGGTTGGATGATTTCAGGATGCCAACCGTACGTTGTGCCGCCGCCTGTTCACGGCACAGACCAATTACAGGATAGAGAACAGCGGAAGAATTTTCAAAAGAAAAGCGCGTTTGCGTGCCTGTGACAAAGTTCGATGACGGAAGCACAAAGGCCACCCTCAAACCTTATCCATGCTTATGTGGCACCAGACTCGTGTGGCCTCAGACTCGTGTGGCCTCAGACTCGTGTGGCACCGGCACTCTTGCCGGTGGGCTTTCCTTCTGGATTGCGTTTTGAGTTTGTGGTGGACAAACGAAAATCGTGTGGCACAGCTTTGGAGTCCCCAACACACATGGTTTTCGCGTGCTAGGGGCTGAGCCCCCGGCTGTGCGAGAGAATTTAAGACGCTAGTAAAGGACGCGGGATTTACGACACCCCTCATACCCTGTCATCCTGAGGGACTGCGCGCGAGCACAGCGAGTAAGCGGGAGTCGAAGGATCCCGAGGATGAGGGGTATCACAGATCGCGTGTCAGGGAGTTCTCTCGAAGCTTTCGGTTGCTTGGCTTCTTGTGAGTCTTTCCAATATCGAGACTTCGACGCATACCCAACGCAAAGTGCAAGTATTTTGCTGAGGATCAAATAGACCATTGATTCACGATCAATATAGATAGAGAATACCTCCATTACTTGAGTCGATTATGTTGGCTGATGAAATTCAAAAAATAACCGCGTATATAGCGGTCGCGGTTCCTGCAACAGTCGCGATTGCCAATATTGGCAAGATTGTTATCGAATGGCTTAATCAAAAACATACTATAAGGACCGCCCAAGTCGAACAGACCCATCAGATCACCACGCACTATTTGGATCGCGCATTGGATCCCCAGGTCCCACTAGCCATTCGTCATCAGTTGCTTCGTTTTCTAGCTACGCCTGATAAAGCAGGGTCCCGGCTCAGTGATTGGGCCTCAAGCGAATTGACGCGTGTTGGAAGTGTTGTAGAAGAAGCAAATCGGGCTGTAACCAACGCAGAGCAAGAGCTTCACACCGCCAAGACCGCTGCTCAGATTGCTGCCGCTGAGCGCAAACTTGCTGAAGCATCTAATCGTCAGAAATCCTTATTAGAGCCTCCAATTAAGCCGCGACTTACGGCAGCGGCTCTCCGCGCTGGACTAATCGAGGATAAAGAGCTTGATGGCCTTGTCATGACGGATAAGAATCTTATTGGAATGCACCTTACTCGCCGAAAACTTCGAGGAGCAGATTTTTCTGGAAGCGATCTGTTAAGGGCCTACCTCACAGGTTCTGACCTTCGTGCCGCATCCTTTTCGAAGGCGAATCTCACTCGCACTCACTTCATGGAGTCAGACCTTCGGAGTGCGGATTTGCGAGGGGCAACTCTCGTTGGAACAGACTTCCAAAAAGCGCGCCTCGAAGGTGCTGACCTCCGTGACACCACCTTAGAAGGTTGCGACATGCGCGCGACTTACGATGCAGCGACACAGTGGCCTACTGGCGTCGATCCTGAGCAACTAGGTGCTGTTCTCATTAGTGCGGCAGTTGAATCACCTGACACCCAGGCATCATCGGTGAAAGCAGGAGATGAACCAGGACAATAATCCGCAGCCCTCGCGCGAATGGCCGGCTTTTCTGGCGGGGCGACAATCTGAGTGGCAATCTGGGCGATCCATTTTTTCAAGTTTGCGCAAAAAATTAAATTCGGCACAAAGCTTAGTCTGAGTCTCAGTCTCAACAATTGCACTACTCTACGGGCATCAAGGACAGACGAGCTTCCCTCTCAGGGTGTTGTCGGAAATAGAAGCCCGCCGGGCAGTACTCTGAGTCCTGTCTGGATTTATGTTCCACGTGAGGTGCCGGACCGTGTGCAACATGTTTTCCATGGAGTTTCACCGCTCCGTGGCAATCTTTGCAGCGAAACTCGGACACGCCTTCCGATAACGCATCCTTTACCGGCCTGGCCACCCATCGCCATTCTTTGTTTCCATCCACTTTAAAGAGTTTCTTGACTTCGCACTCATAAATCTTTTCTTTGGCTTCCATTCAGAGGCTCCTTATGGCCCTTGATTTGAGCTTATTATTTCAGAAATGAAAAGCAGAGGAAGGACATATGAATGTGACGGGATGGAATAATGGGGATTGGAACGCCAGCGGTGCTGGATATGGCGTAAGAATTAGCCGTGTAGATCGAGACGAGTATTTCAAACGCGAGTGGTCTAGCGTAATTGTCAAGATTGATGGGCATAAACCTACGACAGTAAAGCTTTCAGACTCATTCTGGAAAGACTGTATAGAACTGCGCAGTAGAGCAATCGGAATTTGGATGATGGCCCAAGGTTGTCGAAGTTGGCCGCCTCATAAGCCTCCTCAATTCAGGCTGGCATCCACTGGAGATCGCAGTTTTGATTTGTTTTTAGCCGAAGGACCTAAAGACTAATACTGGAAGCGATACTATCCGACGCATGCACTCGACTGCACCGCGGCATCGTATCAGTATAGGACACGTGTCAGGGCGCGACTTGAGCGCAGGCGAGCAAGGGATGCGGAGTCGTGCCGAAAAGCGCACGAAAGAATTCTTCCTTGCGCCGCAGGCTGTCGCGCAGCGCAGCGGAGCGACCTGAAACATTGTCTAAATCCTTCGCGGCCTTTGTGGACGAGCGCATTGGTAGCTGTGCCGCACCCTTCGACTTCGCTCAGGGCAGGCTCTACGGCGCTCGTCCTTGTTTTACGCTTACCCAGGACTTCCGTCCTAAGCTATTCCGCCCCCGTCCGGGGCTGCGGAAATTAAGTTGTATAGATTGTCGTTTTTTTCTTGAGCACGAGCACCCGAATGATTTTCAGGAAAGTGTATCTGCTCGGGGTCCTGCTCAAATTGGGCGGCTGATGTAACGAGTAAAGTAGTCCCGCAGTGCCGTAATCTGCTCCGGAGATAGCTGCCTCTTGGGAATAATACTGAATACCCTTGGGCTTTGGAACAAGACGAACGAACTCTGGTCTTCAAAGTACCTGGAGAAATGAGGCCAGTTGATCTGAGAAGTGAAACTTGGGCCCTGGAAATGCATTCCGCTATCGTCCACATCCAACGAGCGTGGACCATGCAAGTTAGGAGAGTTAACGTACAGTTTGTGGATTTTTCTTCGGATCACGATTGGCATCGACAGCGCGAACAGCGGCACGATAAGACCGGGCAGAATATTCGTGGAGAAGCCTTGCTTTATTACGGTATAGATAAGGAATCCAAGGAGCACAAAACCGAACCACGGCAGTATGGTAGACGGCCAGCGATCCGAAAAGGGCAATCCCTTCCTGCTTGCCAGACGCTGGGCAAGCAAGTGGTCCTGCTCCGAGATTTCGTAGTCGATGTGCATTGGCTCATTTCCTGGCGCCACGGTATGGGAAATACCATAGCAGATTCCCCGCAACAACCTCCGCGTCTCTTGCCAACGGTGGATCGTTTTGATTGTGCCGCACCTCCGGCGCTTGACCTTCTTTTATGCTTACCCAGGACTCACGTCCTGGGCTCAATAATTTCGCCCTTGCGGGCTGCGGAATCGTGCCGAAAAGCGCAGAAATGAATTCTTCCTTGCGCCGTAGGCCGTCGCGCAGCGCAGCGGAGCGACCTGAAACATTCTCTAAGCCCTTCATGACCTTGTGGGCGAGGCATGGTTGGTGTGCCGCACCCTTCGGCTTCGCTCAGGGCAGGCTCTACGGCGCTCAACCTGCTTTACACCTACCCAGGACTTCCGTCTTCCGTCCTGGGCTCAATAATTTCGCCCTTGCGGGCTGCGGAGTCGTGCCGAAAAGCGCACGAAAGAATTCTTCCTTACCTCCAAAAACCCCTCCGCGTTCCTCAGCGTCCTCTGCGGTAAATGTTTCCTGGGCTTTCTCCGTGCCTCCGTGTCTCCGCGGTGGATTTTTCTCTGGCCGCGAGAAAACAGGCTGCCGACAGCTTCAACGCAACAGGCTGGTGAGAACTCCCTGCATCGGCATGGTAGTCGAAAAAAGTATTGCGATCCCTCGACTCGTCCTTCGTCGCGTTGCTCCAGCGGCCTTCGCTCGGGATGACAGACCTGAAATATTATCGGCCTAATGGGCTGGCCCAAAATGGTATCGGACCCAATGAGCTTATGGGGCTTACCCAACTGTTATCGGAAGGAACTGGCTTATAGGAATGAACTGGCTAAGAAAACTCTAACGCAACTTCTCCGGCAAAACCCCTAAAGCCGGCAGCGGAAAGCGCCGAAAGAACACTTATAAATCTCAAGGTGAGCAGAAAGAACCAGGAGTTCGACAAATGGATTTCATCGAACAACAAGCGCAACGGCTGGAGAAAGACGGTTTGTTTAACACTCCCTACACAGGCAACGATCACGCGTCCCTGGTGCGGGACCGGGAATATCTTGCCGGCAAATGGGCCTCGATCTGCCACGGGCTTGAAGCTGGCTGCAACCAGCTGAACGTTCTCCTGAAGCAGGAAACCCTGCGCTACATGCCGGTGGGAGCAGACGAGGTTGAGATTTTTATTGCCTCAGCGGGAAAGTCCTTGTCCTGCCAGTTTGAGCGCGAGACGGTAACGATTTGCAGCACGCTCGACGGAACAACAGAGATGTTCCGTCCGAATGGGCTGAATCTGGTTTGCGACTACAACGAAACTCTTGCTCCCGAACAACTGGCCGCGCGAATCATCAAGACAGCCACCCGAGGGCTGGTACATTGAAGCGCTCGCCCTGCCCTTCGGGGCTGGAGTGCCACCAGCGCTGAAGCGCATTGAATTGAAGTTGTCTTTCGCGGCCATGAAATGGCCGCTCTTCCACCGCTCCGGCTGAAGCCCCGGCCTGTAATCCGCCGCTGCGCGCTCAGTCGTGCAATAATTTCCCCAATCACTCGGAAAGGAGAGGCAGGCATGTCCGATCTTGATTCCGTGATTGCGGAACTGCATGCTAGTATTCGCGCGCTGGAGGAAGCCGAGGACCACGGCAAAAGCGCCCAGCTAGAAGAGGAACATCTGGTAACGATACGGGAATCGCGCGCGGCGCTCGACGCGATGCTCAAGAAGATGTACGTCGAAGCGCTCAAGCTGAAGGAAAATATAAAAGTGCGCAAGCCGCTGGAATTTAAATCGAAACCGAAGCGGGACTAACGCTTGGAAGCAACCGGCTGACCGATTATCCTTATATCCTTGCTGACGAGGGACTTTAGCTTATGCGCCGAATCGTTCATGTTGTGGTGTTTTTTGTCCTGGCGGTCACTGTCCTGGCGGTCACAGTGGTGAATGCAATGAATGCAACGCAGAAAAAGGCAGCGCCAGAGAAAGCGGCGCAAGCCAACCCCGCTGCGCCGGCACCAGTTCCAGACGCCGCTGAGTTGCAGAAGATGGCCGCGCGCTTTGCGCCTACGCCGCTGCGGGTGGATACGTCCGGTTTGTCGGCGGGGGACAGGCGGGCGCTGGTCAAGCTGATCCAGGCCGCACGCATTGTGAACCACATCTTCATGCAGCAGTTCTGGAGCGGCGATCTGGCGCTCTATACGAAATTGCAGCAGGACAAAACGCCGCTGGGGCAGGCGCGTCTCCATTATTTCTGGATCAACAAAGGGCCATGGTCGGAGATCGACGAGCACAGGGCTTTTCTGCCCGGCGTCCCGGCGAAGAAGCCCGCGGGCGCGAACTTCTATCCGGAAGACATGACGAAGGTGGAGTTTGAAAGCTGGGCCAAGACGCTTTATCCGGAGTCCAAAGCCTCGGCGGAAGGCTTCTTTACCGTGGTGCGCCGCAACTCTTCCAGAAAGCTCCAGCTCGTTCCTTACAGTCAGGAATACAAAGCCGACCTTGACCAGGCCGCCAAACTGATGCGCGACGCCGCCAACCTGACCGACAATGCGAGCCTGAAGAAGTTCCTCACCACACGCGCCGATGCCTTCACCACCAACAACTATTTTGACAGCGACATGGCGTGGATGGACCTGGACGCGCCGCTCGACGTAACCATTGGCCCCTACGAAACCTACAACGATGAGCTCTTCGGCTACAAAGCTGCGTTTGAGGCCTACATTAACCTGCGCGATGACAAAGAGACCGCGCGGCTTGGCTTCCTGGGCCAGCACCTGCAGGAGATCGAAAACAATCTGCCGGAAGACCCGCAATATCGTGTGGCCAAGCTGGGAGCGGCGGCGCCGATCCGCGTGGTCAATGAGGTCTTTGGCGCGGGCGACGGTAACCACGGCGTCCAGACCGCCGCGTACAACCTGCCGAATGACGATAAGGTGGTGGAACAAAAAGGCAGCAAGCGGGTGATGCTGAAAAATGTACAGGAAGCGAAGTTCAAGTCGATCCTGGAGCCGATCTCGCGCGTGGTTCTTTCACCCGCGGCGCAGAAGGACCTGAGCTTCGAACTTTTCTTCACGCACATTGTTGCGCACGAGCTCACGCATGGACTGGGCCCGCACCAGATCAAAGTCAACGGTCGTGATACCAATCCGCGCCTGGAGCTCAAAGAGCTCTACAGCGCCATCGAAGAAGCCAAGGCCGATGTGACCGGGCTCTTTGCCTTGCAATACCTGATGACGCAAGCGGACAAAAGATCCGGCGGTCCGGCGCCGCTGCCACACGGCCCAGACGCCGAACGCCAGCTTTACACCACATATCTGGCGTCATCATTCCGCACGCTGCGCTTTGGACTGCAGGACGCGCATGCCCGCGGCATGGCCGTTCAGTTCAATTATTTTCTGGATAAAGGCGGCTTCGTCGCGAATGCCGATGGGACCTTCAACGTGAATCTGAGCAAGATCAAGGACGCGGTCGCAGGACTGGACCACGATCTGCTCACTCTGGAAGCCACGGGCGATTACGCCGGCGCCAAGAAGCTGATGAGCGAGATGATGACGGTGCGTCCTGAAGTGCAGAAGGCGCTCGACCGGCTGAAGTCACTGCCGACGGACATTGAACCGGTCTTCATCACCGCCGATGCGCTGGCTCCGGCGAATCCCGCGAAAGCAACGGCGACGGTGCACAGACACAAATAGATTGAATAGGTTACTCTGGTGCTCCCTCATCCTGAAAAGCCGTGGTTGACTTTCAAATTAACTGGCGTTATTCTGCGGTTACACGGGAAAGGAGGGCGATCCTAAAAAATGAAAAATTCTGATTGTAGTGACATACGTGAGGTGGCTGAGGCTTAAGGCGTGAGTCTTTAAGTCCTAGCGAGTTGGAATTCGCACAAGGCCTCCGCGCCTTCAGCCAATCCCGACAGTTAACCGAATGACCCCGCATCTAAAGGTGCGGGGTTGTTTATTTTAGGGCGAATCATTTTTTGGGCGATTCTATGGATTCTGAGGACGGAGAAGTTATTTTCCCGCGCCTTTTAACGGACGATAAGCTGGTGAAGCTGGCAATCACTACCTGAAAAAAAACCGCGCCCATCATATCCAGCATCACGTCACGCTGACTGGAAGTGCGGGAAGCCACAAAGCTCTGGTGAAACTCGTCCATGGCGCCGGCGGCAAGTGTGAGCAGCAGGGCCAACGCGCTCCACCGTGGCGTCCATCGCGGACGCGCCGGAAAAGAGGCACGCCAGGAATAGAACGCAAATACGCCGAGGATCCCGTAACTGAAAAAATGGGCAGCTTTGCGGACCAGGAAATGCAACGCCTGAAACTGCCGCGCGGAGATCCCACCGTAAAGCGCGTGAATGATCTTCAACAAAACGCTGCCGGTATGCTCCGCGGAAAAGGTGTCGGTGGAAAAAGCCGTCAGGACGGAAAGCCACAGCAACGTCGGCAGCCAGGGCAGCAGCTTCCGCAGAAACGAACTGGGCATGGGGCCCGGAACAGCCGATGCTGACAAATTAGGCCGCCTATTCAAGTCTGTAGTTGGGAGCTTCCCGTGTAATGATCACGTCATGAACGTGGCTCTCACGCAGGCCGGCGCCACTGATGCGGACAAAGCGTGCTCTCTGCTGAAGTTCCGGGATCGTTCTGGTGCCGCAATAGCCCATGCCGGAGCGAAGCCCGCCCACCAACTGGTACACCATCTCGGCCAGCGTGCCGCGATAAGGAACGCGTCCTTCAATGCCTTCCGGCACCAGTTTGTCCAGGCGATTGCTGTTGCGATCTCCCTCGCGCATGGCCATGGAGTCGGTGGAAGAGTCTTCCACGGTCTGGCCATAACGCTCACTCGATCCAGCTGCCATGGCGGAGAGAGCGCCCATCCCGCGGTACGATTTGAAAGACCTGCCCTGATACAAAATGGTTTCACCCGGACTCTCTTCCGTTCCCGCGAGCAGCGAGCCGATCATGACAACGCTGGCTCCGGCGGCAATGGCTTTGGCAATATCGCCGGAATACTTGATGCCACCATCGGCAATCACCGGGACGCCGGCATCGCGGCAGGCGCGCGCGGCTTCCGCAATCGCAGTGATCTGCGGCACGCCGGTCCCGGTAACGATGCGCGTGGTGCAGATGGAACCCGGACCAATGCCGACCTTGACCGCGTCCGCTCCGGCTTTGATCAAAGCGCAAGCGCCTTCATGCGTGCCCACGTTTCCGGCAAGCAAGTCGACTTCCGGCAGTTTCGACTTGATGACCTTGATGGCTTCCAACACACGCGAGGAATGGCCGTGCGCGCTGTCAATGGCCAGCACGTCTACTTTGGCTTTTACCATCTCCTGCGCGCGCTCCAGAAAATCACCGGTCGCGCCGATGGCGGCGCCGACGCGCAGACGCCCGTGTTCATCCTTGGCGGCGTTGGGATACTTCAATTTTTTCTGAATGTCCTTGACCGTAATCAACCCTTTCAGGTTGTACTTGTCGTCGACCACCAGCAGCTTTTCCACGCGATGCTCATGCAGGATTTTTTCCGCATCTTCCAGCGTGGTGCCCACGGGGACCGTAATCAGGTTGTCCTTGGTCATGATTTTGCTGATGAGAACATCGGTGCGGGTTTCAAACCGCAGGTCGCGATTGGTCAGGATGCCCACCAGCTTTTTGTTCTTGGTGACGGGCACACCGGAAATCTTGTACCGTCGCATCAGTTCCAGAGCATCGGCGATCTTATGGTCAGGCGAGAGCGTAATCGGGTCCATGATCATGCCGCTCTCAGACCGTTTGACCTTGTCCACTTCGTCGGCTTGCTGCTCAATCGAGAGGTTCCGGTGGACAATGCCCAATCCTCCCTGCTGGGCGACGGCGATCGCCAGCCGCGATTCGGTCACCGTGTCCATGGCCGCGCTGATGATAGGAATATTGAGACGAATATTGCGTGAAAGCTGCGTCTGCGTATTCGCTTCCGCGGGCACAACATCAGAATGCGCCGGCAAAAGCAATACGTCGTCAAAGGTCAGGGCCTCAGGCACGGGGAAATGAATCATAGTTTTTTGTCTCTAAGGTAGGTCTAAGGTTTCATTGTAACTGGTTTGAATGCAACACGTCAGCCTGTACGGCCCCGATTTGGGCCGGCGCGCGACGAACTGAAACGAAAGTAATGTTGACCATGAGTGGACGAGCGCTGATACTCACATTATCTATGGATCCAAAACCAGGTCTTCCATTTGCGCCTTCGACTGATTCTGCCACGGCTGGTTCGGCCGCCACGGCTTCGGCGGTCGATAAGAGACGTGAAAAACGCCTGCATCTGGCCGTACCTGTAAAAGTTTTTCCCGATATCGCCAGCCTTGAGACACAAGCTTGCTGCACCTACGAAATCTCCACGACCGGAGCACGGCTGGTTGCCCCGCCCGGAGTTACGCGCGTGGGACAGGTAATCTGGATGCAACGGCAAAACCGGCGCGCCAAATATAAAGTCATCTGGATTGGAGCGCCTGATTCGTCTCTTGCCGGCCAGGTTGGGGTTGAGACGCTGGAACCAGGTAACGTGATTTGGGAAAACGAGATCAAAGCACGGATCATGAGGTCCTAAGAGCATTTTCCTCGCTGCCCTCGGCGAGAGTACTCCGCCACTTCAGGCCTTCAGGCCACAACCGCCGGCCTGAGCAAGAGACCTTCCCTTTTGCGCAAACAGCCCGAGTGTACGGCTGCGAGCACGGCGGAAATCAGTTTTTTCAGACGACTCAGACATGAGCGAGAACTATCCTTACATTGTCCGGTGCAACGATTGCGACTTCGTAAGCCAGATCTTTCTCGACGAACAGACGGCGATGAACGAGCGTGACTTCCATTCGTTTGAGAGACTGCATTCTGTTTCCATCTGGCGGCATACCTGGGAGCAATGGGAACTGGTTACGGAGCTGCTGGGCGTCGAGTTGCTTTAGTTCTTGTCATCAAACCGACCTTGGCGAAAGGGCCGTTCTTCCACCGCTCATTGCTCGCGTTTCGCGCGCATGATACCTTTTAAAACTTAGCCGCAACAGCAAGCAGCGCGTTCCGTTCCGGGCTTCAGGCACGCGCACTGGATCGTGCGACCTTCCGTTGTGGTCTTTAAATTTATGCTTCGCTCCTATCAGGGAACCGCGCCGCGCATACACCCGTCGTGCTATATCGACGACTCCGCCCAGATCGTCGGCGACGTTGAGATCGGGGAGAACTCCAGCGTGTGGATGAACGCCGTCATACGCGGCGATGTGTTTGCCATCCGCATCGGCAAGAACTCCAATATCCAGGATTGCAGCGTGCTTCATGGCATGCGCTACAAATATGGCGTCACGCTGGGCGACTGGGTCACCGTGGGACACTCAGTCACGCTGCACGGCTGCACGGTGGGCGACCGGTGCCTGATCGGCATGGGCAGCGTAGTTCTGAACAACGCAAAAATTGGCGAAGGATCGATCATCGCCGCTGGAACCGTCATTCCCGAGGGTACGATCATCGAGCCGTATTCGTTATGGATGGGCGTCCCGGGGAAGTTCAAGAAAAAGATTGATGATGAGAAGTCGCAGCAAACGATCCTGATGTATGGCAAGAATTATGTAGACTATACAGAGACGTACCGAAAAGAATTTTGCTCGGGGCGAGGTTAATATGAAAGTCAAAGTCGTAGTGCATGAGGCGGAAGAGGGCGGATATTGGGCCGAAGTGCCAGCAATACCGGGTTGCGCAACTCAAGGTGACACGTTCCAGGAATTGCTGGCGAATCTCTATGAGGCAGTGGAAGGCTGCTTGTCAGTGGATGTGACTGGCGCAAAGAACAGTGGAAGTGACCAAGTGTTAGAAATCGTAGTATGAAGTCGCTCTCAGGCAAGGAACTAGCCAGGCTGCTCGAGAAGAACGGTTGGCAATTACTGAGAATTCAGGGAAGCCATCACATCTATGGCAAGCAAACAATATTGTGAGATTGTCGGTGCCGATCCACGGCAATCAGCCCTTGAAAAAGGGACTGCTTCATCATCTACTCAAAATGGCAGGAATTGACACGGAGACGGTGTAACGATGATCAAAGCCGTCCGCGGCACGCGCGACCTGCTGCCTCCAGAGACCGAGACCTGGAACTTCGTTGAAGCGGTGGTGCGCGACGTGTTCCGCGTTTACAACTTCAAAGAAATCCGCACGCCTGTATTCGAAGACACGCAGCTGTTTGCACGGGGCGTTGGCGAGGAAACGGATATCGTTGCCAAGGAAATGTTCACCTGGGAAGATCGCGCCCGCGCCCAGAGCGAGAAAACACAATCGTTAACGCTCCGGCCGGAAAATACCGCCGGTGTGGTACGCGCATACATTGAGCATAACCTTGGCGAGAAGGGATTGCTCCAGCGCTTCTATTACATCGGCCCGCAATTCCGCCGTGAGCGTCCGCAGAAGGGCCGCTATCGCCAGTTTTACCAGATCGGCGCGGAGGTTATTGGGCCAACATCCGCAGGCAGCGAATCACCCGCGGTAGACGCGGAGGTCCTGGAAATGCTGGCCACGCTGCTGGAGCGCGTTGGTATCCAGAATTGGACACTCAACCTCAACTCCGTGGGCTGCGCCAACGACCGGCCTAAATATCTGGAAGCGTTGCGCGCCGCGTTGAAAGATGTTGTGCACACCATGTGCGCCGATTGCCAGCGTCGCGTGGAGACCAATCCTTTACGCGTGCTCGATTGCAAAGTTCCAGAAGACCAGCCGATCATCGAAAAGCTGCCGCGTATGAGCGACTACCTGGACGAAAGTTGCCGCACGCACTTTGCCGAAGTCCAGAAAATTCTTACGGCAGTGGGCGTGCCGTTCGTGGTCGATCACCGCCTGGTGCGCGGGCTTGACTACTACACACGCACCGCGTTCGAATTCACGCATGGCGCGCTCGGTGCGCAGAACGCCATCCTCGGCGGCGGACGCTATGACGGCCTCTCTGAGTCGCTGGGCGGGCCGCCCGCGCCGGGCATAGGCTTTGCCATTGGCGAAGACCGCCTGGTGATGAGCTTGCAGGAAACAGCCGGCGCGACTGCGCGTCCGGTGGATGTCTACATCGCACCGCTGGGCACAGGCATGAACGTACACGCCGCGTTGCTGGCGCGCGAGCTTCGCCGGGCCGGCGTGATCGTTACTCTGGGCGATGAAAGCTTCAAGCTGAAGAAATCACTGGAGACCGCGAGGAAGCTGGGGGCGCGTTACGCGTTGATCGTCGGCGAAAACGAAGTCGGCTCTGGCAAGTTCGCACTGAAAAACCTCGGCACCGGCGAACAGGTCAGCGTGGCGCGAGACGAAATCGCGGGCCAAGTAAAAGTGTCATCCTGAACCCCGACGTCGAGCGGATGCGAGACAGAGCGGGTGAAGGATCTGCTCCTGCTGTCTCCAACGGGTGACTGCGCTTTGCCCGATGCACCAACAGGGTAGATTCCTCGCTCCGCTCGGAATGACACTCCAGGGTTGCCGCGTCTCATTTCTATTCCAGTGGGTCTCCCGTCTTGTGTTCTTTAATCTGGAAGCGCAGAAACTGATGCAGGGCCTCGACCGCCTCAGCATTTTCGCTGCTGATGACGACTCTTGCGCCGGTTTCCGTCTGCTCATACCGATAGCGGATCTGGTCTTTCAGCTTGATCATTACCGGCACACCGGGCGGCGTCTGGTCATGCACGAACATGGGGATGTTGAAATCGCCGGACTGGAAAGCATGGCTGATGTGCTGGAAGTGCTTTTGAATTTGCGCGATGCTGCTCTTGTCGTCGGCTGAGTTGGCGAGCACCTGGATTGCCCCGCCATCTCTGCGCAGCAGGAAGTGGTGTGTGGTTTTGTCCTGGGCAAAACCCATGCCCTGGTCGCCACGCATGTGCATCTCGTGATTGGCATCATGGTTCTTCGATGCATGCTTCTCGTGCATGGGACAGTCCTTCATATCGTCCTGTCCCTGCGCCGCACCGGTGATTGCCGCAACAACGACCACAAATAATGTGAGAAAAATCCGCTTCATTTTTTATTGCCCTCATCTCTTTGTAATTTTCGTTTTAGCCCAGGAGACATCATGGGAGAGATGTTCCGCGTGCTCTCCGGATGATTGGCGACGAACAGCTCGAGCAGACCGGCCCGCTTCCCCGGAGCGGTGGACTTAAGTTTTCTCGTCCAGCTCCGGATGGCATTCTTCAGGGCCTTCTGCAAGCCATTTAGTTCGGCGATCCGCAGTTCCAGGGCGCGCGCTTTCTCTAAAGCAAGCGCATGGACCTGATGGCACGGGGGCTGGCCGCGGTCACGTGATTGCAAAATCTCACGCAACTCTTCCACGGTGAATCCGATCCCCAACGCTCCGCGAATCAGCCGTACCCGCGTCAACGCTTCCAGCGTGTAATGGCGGTAGCCGTTCTGCGACCGCTGCGCCAAAGGTAGAAGCCCCTGGCGCTCGTAATGACGCAGCGTGTCGCGGCTTACGCCCGCAAGGCCGGCCAGTTCACCGGACCTGAGCGTGTTCCCCGCCGTCTCCTTAGTCATAAGGGCATTCTCAACTGTGGAATATATTCCATGGTCAAGCTTTTTCATAAAAGAGATTCCGCGATAACACACGGGAAAAGGTCTGACCCTTTATAATCAGAGTCTTAGCTGATACTGGCAATTTTTGCGAAAGAAGGTACGTCTTTTGCCGCTCGATTTTTTAGGTGAACTTCGTCGCACGCAGATGTGCGGTGAGCTGCGTGCTCAGAATACTGGCGCTCAGGTGGTGCTGCTGGGCTGGGTCAATCGTCGCCGCGATCTGGGCAACGTGATCTTTATCGATATCCGCGATCGCAGCGGCATCACGCAGCTTGTCTTTGACAAAGGCGACAATCCGGCAGCTCATGAGAAAGCCAGTAACCTGCGCTCGGAGTTTGTGATCGCGGCCATTGGCAAGGTGCGCCGCCGCGACGAAAGCACCGTGAACAAGAACATCGCCACGGGCGAGGTTGAAGTCACGGTGGACGAGTTGAAATTGCTGAACGAATCCAAGCTGCCGCCGTTTTTGCCCAGCGAAGCCGGCGCCCTCAATGAAGAGGTGCGGCTCAAGTATCGCTACATCGACCTGCGCCGGGAGGTCATGCAATACAACATTGAAATGCGGCACAAGGTTGCGCTGGCTATCCGGCAATATCTTTCCGGCGAAGGTTTCCTGGAAATCGAGACGCCATTCATGACGCGCTCCACGCCGGAGGGCGCGCGCGATTACCTTGTACCCAGCCGCGTGCATCCGGGAGAGTTTTATGCGCTGCCGCAGTCACCGCAGCTCTTCAAGCAAATCCTGATGATCTCCGGCTTTGACAAGTATTTTCAGATTGTCCGCTGCTTCCGCGATGAAGACCTGCGCGCCGACCGCCAGCCCGAGTTCACCCAGATCGATCTGGAGATGAGCTTTCCTCAGGCTGACCGCGTGTATGCCGTGGTGGAAGGCTTCTTGAAAGCCGCGTTCAAAGCCGCCGGGCTTGATTTGCCCACACCATTCCCGCGTATGAGCTACGGCCAGGCGATTCGTGAATACGGCATCGACAAGCCCGATATGCGCTTACCGGCAATGACCGAGATCCGTGAGGCATTCACGGATGAAGATCTAGCCGAGTTGCGAATCGACGGATTCGCCAGGATGCTCGCGATCAGGATTCCGCGCGTGGGAAAGATATCTGACCGCGAAAAAAAGGAGATTCGCGCACTGTCAGAAGACATTTCCAAGCGGTACAAAGACTTTGTGGGGATCTTGTATGATTTTGCTCAACTTGAAAAGAAGCGTCCCCGGGTTGCGGCTAAGATCCGCGAGCTTTGCTCCGCCGACGAAGATGATCTGATCGTGCCTGTAGTCGCGCTTGCCGCTGCGAACGTGTCGCAAAGACCACACGCAGAACAAAAGGTTATACAGAGAGCACAGTGTACCGCTGGCGGAGAAGCCCGCCTTGAACTCGGACGCAAGTATGCCGATAAACACAAGGCCTTCGAGCGCACCGGCGAAGTGGCGCGGGATTTCAAGATGCTCTGGGTCACCGACTTTCCCATGTTCGAGTATGACGAAAAAGAAAACCACTGGAATGCGGCGCACCATCCGTTTACCTCGCCGCATGACGAGGACATGGACAAGCTTCAGTCCGATCCCGGCGCGGTGCGGGCGCTGGCCTACGACGTGGTGTTGAACGGCACCGAACTTGGTTCCGGCTCGATTCGTATCCATCGTCAGGACATTCAGCGGCAGATCTTCCGCTCGCTGGGCATGACGGAAGAAGAAGCACGCTCGCGCTTCGGCTTCTTCCTGGACGCGCTCGAGTACGGCACGCCACCGCATGGCGGAATCGCGCTGGGACTGGACCGCATCGTGATGATCCTGGCCGGAGCCGACAGCCTGCGCGAAGTGATCCCGTTTCCCAAAACCGCTAAGGCCATTGACATGATGGTGGACGCACCAACTCCGGTGAACGAGACACAGTTGAGAGATTTGGGGATCAAGCTCAGATGAGCTGCGGTAAAACTGCTGAAGAAATCGGCTCAACGTAAGCGTACAGCCGGCGCCAGCCTGGCTAGTTAGGTCCCTGTGCCGGCTTACCAGCCCCGCGGTCTCTCCGCTTCCAGCAAACCGTTACCTCCAAAAATCGGGCCGGTTGGAGCATTCGATAGGGCAACGGTCGACAGATGGAATTCCCGAAGCGGGAATTCAGAACTCACGAATTTGTGCCACCGGCAACCTTGGCGCCGTGATTTTTGTTAACATCTGAAAACTGGGCAGAGCCGTTGGCCGCCCTGCAGGAGCCGATGTGAAGTGGAACTTTGCCATCTCGGGCTGCTGTCTTTGAAACAGCGCCTGGGCGGCAGCAAAACTGCTTCGCAAAATTCTGACAGTCATCCCGGATTTCATTAAAAAAGGAAGTGGTCATGATAAAGAAGATCAAGACTGTATTACTCACAGCAATGGTCACGGCGGTTCTCTGTGCCGGAACAGTTTCTGCGCGGCAGCTACGGACGAATGCCAAGGGTCTCGCCTCGTGTGGCGGCAGCTGCGGCGCTAACAAGCCTTGTGCCGCGGGCTGCATCTGTGCATTTCCGCTGGAATCGACAACCGGATTTTGCTCGACTCATCCGACGGGAGTCCAAACTACCACAAGATAGTGGACTGGAGGCCCCCCGAGGGTCTCCGGTTTTGCTAAGAAGCACAGAAATCTGACTCCCCGGCTAGAATATGAATCGAATTCCACCTTGAAGTGTGGAAAACCTTGTCGCCCCGCCAGGCGTATTTACAGTGTGAAAGTTGTAGGAAGCTTGCAATCCGAATCTTGGTGTAAGTTCATACAAGACGCCCGCACCCACGTTGCCGCCAAAGTTCGCGAATCCGGGACTGAACTTGTAACCGCCAGGCCCGCCGTTAACGAATGGCCGCACTTTGTTCGGTGCGGGTCTCAGATAAATCTTCGCGTTCGCGCTCCAACCCCTATGCGCCGGTTCAGGGCATCATAGGTGTAGGTAAGATTGCCAATGACGGTGGAGTTCAAGCTGTAGCTGATTTCCGTGAGCCGGGAAGAATTGTCATAGCTGAAAGCAGCCACCATGCCGTTGGGCAGCGTCATCGACGTCCCGCGCGACTTGCTGGACCACGTAATTCCCCTGAACGAGCGTCACCTGAAACGCTTGCTGACAGAATACGTTGCTATTGCCACGTAGACCGAACTCATCCGGGATTGGAGTAAAGATGCACCGCATCGAAGGCCAGCCGCAAAGTCAGCTCGGCCTTGCAGGGTTGTGCCATTCCCCAGACCTGGTGGTCTGCATCATCGTTACGACCTGACTGGCTAGCATCGCTCGATTTTCGACTATGCATTCTGAGAGCTCAGGGAAAGGTCTGTCCGAAAACGGTTTCAACACGTTCGGCTCTCTTGCAGGCTTGCAGGGAGTTCGAATGCGACATCTGGACTTCGGTTGATCCCCAAATTCGGCCTGTGCACGTCCGCAATATGCTCCGCCAACGGTGCTCTTTCAATTTTGGCGAGGGACTGGCTTCAATCGCATCTGCAGCCCTGGGCGAATTGTGTTCCAAAACATTCAATCGTGCGTGACAGAATTGACGGCTGGAGCAAATTCAAACTAGTGGCTATTTTGGGAAGCAGAAACTTGCCGAATCGAAATTCAATCCAGAAACGAGCACAAGCCGAATTCGGCTCTTCGATTGTCGCGAGCGTGTTAGGGTGATGGAATATGCCTTTGCGCATCTCCAGCCGGCACGGACTACCGAACGCAGGTGTGTCACAGGTTGAAACGACCTCTGCCCTAAGGTGGCAACCTACTTCGTAACTATATATTCCGTTGAATTCGGAATTCTCCGATTGTGTAGCCAAGTACAGAGTGAAGGGGGAACTTGTGCGGGACCCTGGCCCGCCATGAAAACATCATATTCGTTAAGCCCCATCAATAGCTTTGGAATGTCGGAAATGCTCCCCAAGGACGTGAAATCGTGCGCAGGAATGGAAATTTTCTCACCCGTAAGGGGATCAGTACCCATACGAACCTCGCCGGACAATTTTCCAACCCTAAAGGTCGCCCGCAATGGTGCGCTGTTGAGTTCTACCAGACCCGCAAGAAAAGCGCCAACCTGTGCAGGTTGCGGCGTAAAATCCGCGCTCTCCGGTATCATCAGATGGGAATATTGTTCGCACATATGACGCCAATTCTACACAACTTGTGTCCATGTTTTCCGGTGCAGCTGGCACGTCAACCGCATACGCTTCTACAGTTCTCGGAGATCGATTCGATTGTCACTTTCGCCAAGTTGCAAGTCGTGTAATGGTCTTCCAGTAGACAAACGCCCGACCACCTCCATGAGGAGTTGCTTTCCTTCCGGGGTCTGCCAACGCCCGCAGAGATTTTCTCTTTCTGTCATGTTTGTCGTTAGCATTCGGGGTCAAGGATAGCGATTGCCTCAGGCACGCTTCTTGGGGAGCATTTCACGACCTGTGGGATCCGTCTCCAGAACGGACTCATGAAGTCCGGGAATATGGTTGGTGGGATTTCCATCTTCATCCGTTTGAAACAGACCCCAACACATGCCTCTCAGTTCCTCTTCCAAAATATTCGGGTTCTCCAATAGATAGCAAAGCGCGAATAAAAGCTGAGCCTGCTTGCCTCGGATAATCTCTTTCAGATCTTCTTTTTCGACGCCCTGGTTTAGGCAACGCTCAAGAGCGATGCCAATTCCAGAGTACGGGGCGTTGGGCCTTGCTTGCGCTCTCTTGATTTCTGCCTCCATCCACTCGTGGTTGTCATCAGGCACCATACGCTTCCAAGCTTCACGCAGCCAGATATAACGGTGAAGCTGGGGAATACCTTTCTTAAGTTGAGACGAAGCCCACTTATCGGGATGAGGCGCTCCCAATCTACGAAACAATTCGGTAAGTTCTTCGAGCGTCTCTGGCAGCTCCATGAATTCTCTTTCTTGAGTATTTGATCTCGAAAAGCCTGCGCCGCAACCGGTGCACTTTCAATTTTCGTGAGGGCCAGGAACTGAGGGCGTCGCCGACCGTGCTCTTGAGGCCGGCGTAATAACCGGCAAAGATTCAGGCCAACATCCTTCACAGCAGACTAGATCGTCTGTGTAATTATGCTCTCGCGAGGCTTTACGCCTTGAACAGGATTCAATCGATAGAGCATCCCGCCTCCCCCGACGTGCAGAAAGTCAAACGGCCGAAGTACTTCATATCCAGAGAGCGCAAGCTTCCGTGCGAGGCAGTCAGACAAGCCATCCAAGGATCCTTCTCCGCCAGAACATTCGGGAGCAGCATTTAGCGAAAGCTCGAAGTTATAGCCCGTAAACTCGGAGTCATCTGCAATTGCGGCCGTTATTTCCAAACCAAGGACAAAACAGCGAAAATACCGTTCTTCCGGATAGTTGCTGCTCTGCCTCGGCTCCCAAAGACCGCATCCAATGATACTCATGAACGCAGCCACGAATGAATCGAGTGATGTTTCTTCTTTTGCTCTGACTAGTAGGTTTGCAGTCATAAATCCCTCAAAAAGGAATTATCGAACCAAGAGGACCGGCCCCTGGTTGAAAACCACCTACACTGATCTCCCGCCCCAATATTCGCGACCAGGTTACTGACCAATCCGCGATCGCAGGGAAGGCATTCGCAATTCTGTCTGGATGAACGAAACCGGGGATATTCGTTGACGTCTTAAGCCCGTTTGTCAACTGACCGCTCTCTACAAAGACGTCGATATCACTTGCGGCGCCAAACGCTTCTCCTGTTGAAGAACTGACCCCGGTGACCGAACTGCCACGAACCCCAATGCTTGCATCGGTGACACCGCTTTCCCCCAGTGCTGCTCGAAGCTCTTGCATTGATTGAGCAAATTGTTCCGCATTTGCAAAACCTCGCGGAAAGCACGGCCCACCGTTGTGAACCAGTAGTCCAACCGAGCCCACAAAATAGTCATGGTCTTCCTCGACCTCAAAATTATAGACGGTTTCTTCTTTTTCGATAGGCGAGATGGCAGTGACCGCGCTCCACGTCCCCAACCTGGAGTGCAGCTGCGTTGACCCAATGGCCTTCGCCGTCTTCGCGGTGCTTGATGAAGAACGGATGGTTCGCCGTGGGCCGTAGTCCATTCGGCTCACCGGCAACTCGCAGCTCAAGCACTTTGTCCTGATGAGGCGCAATCAGCTTCGTGACCCGCTTATACTCCAGCTTCCCTGTCGCTATGTTTCGGGACAGCACTTCATCGCCAACCTTGATCTTTTCGATCGGAACAATCCCGTTCCGGGTACGAACCGGCGTTCCCGCCGGGAAACAGAGACCGCAAGCCGCTTCCGCCGCGTCTATAACTTCCTTGCTAAATAGCTCCGCCGCTTGCTTCGCAGCGAAATCGAACGTAACACCAATCACTTTCCCCAGAGCCCAGTTGACGCCGGTCACTTCCATCAACACGCCGGTTTCGCATCCTGACACGGCGTAGTCCCACACATTGCCAAGCGTGGTCTTTCTCCCATGGAACAGATTGATGCCTGACTGAATAGCCGCATTGCCCAGCCCGCCTATCCAGCACGCATCAATAGGGTCGGTCCCGTTCGGGTCCCTGAGGTTCGTAGGTGAATTCAGACTGTAGGCATGCAGGTTCACATCGC
>WNGQ01000044.1_pt1 | contig 113029 bp, 107 predicted proteins | sample 5407661 | NCBI WGS metagenome assembly WNGQ01 (sample SAMN13153382, study PRJNA577476) | soil metagenome | isolation source: 60 cm soil or saprolite under Garry oak tree replicate 2 | place: USA:California | collected 2016-06-15 | reverse complement strand
TTCAGTACCATAGTCCTAGACCAAGCTTCACAGGCTTGACCCAGGACTTCATAGCAGGTACAGTCAATGCTAGAGCGAGATGTGCGGTGTTGGGTATAGAGGTAGTCTAACACGTAAGAATAGGGGTCACATGTATGTCGTCTGTTGAAGATCGTCAAAATAGTAATGCCACCATGGGACAAAAGACTCCAACTGGAACATTACAACTATCTGAGCTTGCCAGTCAAAATACTCCTGTAGAACAATTATCTTTTCCTCAGGCTTCTCCACACCCCTTTGTGACGGCACTTTTACCAGAAAACCAGCAACAGTCTTTTCCACGTACAACCCGGTCATTAACTGGGCCTGACACATCACCTCGCGTGACGCGCAGCCTGAGCCTAGCCGAACCACAGACAGGGGCATTGCCTTCTCTCAGAAGTAATACCACATCTCTAAGGCAACCCGTCGTAATACGCGGCACTGGTAAAAAAAGTAGCGGCACGATGCGTCCCCCCAAGGGACGTCGCTGGGTCATCCAACTCTCGGTCACGGGAGCGCTGATATTGATGGCAATAGGTACTCTGGTGGCAGTTTCACCCGCTGGAACGAATGCGGAAACAGGTTTTAACCCCTTTCGGCCGATCATGAACTGGGTCGTGGGTAGCAACAGCAACCCCAATCTCTTAGCGGAGCAGGCAGCAACGGTTACTGCCGTTACGCAGGATGGATACCAACCTAGTAGCAATCAACCCCAAACCTACAAAGGTCTGCCAACTCCTCCCCCAAGCATGCCGACTCCCGGAACAGGTGGTTATGATGGTTTTACGTATGGACAATGTACCTACTGGGCTGATTTACGTTATCACCAGTTGACGGGTTTCTGGGTTCCCTGGGGAGGGAATGCCTGGGAGTGGGCAGCTGGGGCCAGTGCATCCGGATGGAATGTCTCATCCAGTCCACATGTCCCTTCAATTATTGTTTTGCAGCCAGGAGTGCAGGGCGCGGGCTCTTTCGGTCATGTTGCGGTAGTTGAGCGCATCAATAGCGACGGCACAGTCTACACAAGCAACTGGAACTGGTATGGCAACGGCGGAGGTTGGGCAACCTGGAGCTCGTGGAATTTCACGCCTGGGCCAGGGGTTTCGTTTGTGTGGAGATAATAATGGGCTAGCTGCCAGGAGGCAAGGGAGAAGCATTCGTTGAGCTATTATATTCAGGTTGTGCGGCTTTTATTTTAAGGTTCGTCGAATGGATATTGCTGATGTCCATGTACCTAATCGTCTAAAAACGGAAGTGAAGCAAAATTGGCTTCTAGCACTTCTGATACGAATCTACTGTTGGGTACCTGCACCCCTAAGGTCTACCCTTGGCAGGTTTCTTGCGTACGAGTGGGAAAAGAAACACGAAGAAGGTTATTTTCTGACTCTTCTAAAGTCTCTTAGTAATTGGCTTCTCTTGTATTTTCCTCTTTTGTATTTATTACGTTTTGTCCAACGCCTAGGCTCTGAGGAGCCATGGTATCCTATCGAATATGAAATCGTTTTGACGACAACAAGAGTCATTTTTACTCGAAGTAAGCGAACTGTTCAACCTATATGTTTGAAGTTGTGGCAAAGGTCTGATGATGAGGTGTGCAACGATAGATTGGTAAAAAGGGATGAAGACTATCTCATCGATGGGCTGGTATTTAACCGCAAGTTCGCTCAATTTGAGGGGCCAGGTTTCAATTGGCGATTTGCTAAAAATGTCTATCTCGGTATTGCTCCTGTTACTTTAAGTAAAGACACCAAGAAAATACGTCGTGGCCGACTAATTTCGATGCCTGAAAAGAGTCACTTGAAGCCAGGTGTAAAGTATGCACTTATTATGAGACGCCTCAATCCACATTGGCATTTAGATTATCAACTTGGCCAGAGTAAATCAAGTAAAAGGGTCAGCCTTGATTTTCTCGCTAACGAAGTTGCTCGGATGCACAGACAACTAGAAAAATCACCGGCTAAATATGGAACGCATGAGGGTATCTTAGCTAAATTGAACTTAAATTGTGAGCTTTTTCTCGAAGCTTTAGGCAAACTTTCAAATGGTAAAGATAACCTGAGAAAGTATGCGTGGATTACTGAACTCATGATTCGGGCTTGTAGAGCTTATGGTAACCTGTTCAGAAGGCGCCACCAGAATGGTCATATTCATCGTTGCCACGGCGATTTGAAGTCCACTAACATATGGATGCGACCGGCAAAGACGATCTTTTTCGGTTTAATGAAGTATCCTCAGCAATTATTGGCGCTTGATAGTATTGACTTCAACCCCGAGTTTTGCCATATTGATACGCTCAGCGATGTTGCAATGCTAGCAGTTGATATTGAAATGCATTCATGGGACAAGAGATATAATGCCGAGGGTATGGGCTATGGAATGGGCTTTGCTTATTATTTTCTTGATAGTTATCTGCGTGATTATGGTCAAGATGAAGACGCGTGGCCTTTGCTTCAGTACTACATGACTGAAAAAGCTATGGTCTGTGCTTATGTATCTATTCTATATGATGGCCTACCTGCCCTTGGTGAAAAATACCTGGATATAGCCAGCGCGCATGCCAGGCAGCTACAGGAGTTCTTAGGAACTCTTGTTGAGCCATCAGCATTCGTTGATTCTCAATCAAGATGAAACCATGCGGGATGATTTATCGAGTATAGTCCACCATAGCGATTGTCGATGATCTCCATTTCACACTGTTCTCTTAATTTCTTGCGCAAGTGGTGCATACGTTGGATAAACTTTGATTTCTCTATTTTTTCGCCCCATGCTCCGATCATTAGCTCTGTCTCGCTGCAATGTTTTGGGTTTTGTAACAAGGTTTTAAGGAGGTGATACTCGAGGTCGGAGAGTGACAGGCGTTCTACCGGCTTATCAGGTTGGGTAATAGTAAGCAAAAAGCCACGTCCGCTTGAGAATGAGGGCGGAGGGAGAATGTAGAAATCGCCACTTTCCCTGGCCTTCTGGACGAGATATTGACTCAAGATGCTGCCAGGACAGTGAATCGGTTGGAAGGGGTCATAGCGGATTATACCCTCGCTACAAAGGATGTAGTGTAATGTCGAGCCCCAGTGATCCCAATGAGCCAGGTCGATCTCATCATAGGCTTGTTTGTGCGCAAGTAAATTAACAAACTCACGAAAATCATTGAGTGTTTTCTCTTTGGTCTCCGTATCACTGTTCAATGCCTCCTGTAGTCGGTTCCAGATGTGAGCGAAAAAGGTATTTAAACGTTCACTGATCCATACAATAAGTTGTTTCTTACTACTCTCTTGAAACTCTACCCACGTCTCGTGTAGTCTTGCATACTCTTGTTTAAGGTGGAATGCATAGAAGCAAAATTGCTGCAGAAGATAAGGATGTGTACCAGCCTGCTCAAGTAGCCATTGTTGCTCTTTTTCAGAAAAGATGTTGCTTCCACTCAGTTCATGAAAGCTTTTTGCCCATTCGATCCCAAAACTTTCTGGCCCCTGTGCTAAAAACTTGCTAGCGTCTCGCCACGTAAAAGTCTGAAGTGTTATCGTTTTAAATCTTGCTAAATCTGCTGATACATGAGTAAACTGATCTGCAACTTTGGCCCGCGCAAGGCTTTCGATGGAGAGGATGAAACCAAAAGTACGAAACTCATCGATGAGATCTACCAGGGTACGAATGGCATTGCAGTGATTAAGGAGTGCAAGCGCACGTTCCTGGGGTGTCTCAGCTTTGCTATCAGGCATGAAAGAAGGTATGTTAAATCTGACCAGACGTTCGATTGAATCAAGCATTACGAAATAGCGGGCATCTGGATTCTCCTCGCTGATATTGCGTAACATCTCGATCAATCCTTTCAGATTGAAGCCATCAGTTGTTTGTCTTCTTTTTTTGTAGACTGAGTACAGTGCGGAGGCGCATCGATTGATAAAAGCGGCGAGGAGATCATCCTTCGTCTCAATATCAACCAGGCTCGTCAAGTCGATTTGAACAAAATGAATATTCTTCAATTTTTGCTGATCATAATAGCCGACCAATTCATTACGCCAGGACCACTCGGGCTCTGATAGGTGCTGTAAGTATTGGATGAGCGCTGTCTTTCCGATACTGGGCGCACCAGCCAGCACGATAGCACCTTGTCCTCCGGTGATAATCTCAATAATATCGGTACTTCTACCTGAAACATGACCAGTAATCACTGCCGACGTATCCATAGCGTTGAAGGGATTGCGCAAACTTTGCCAGTTCACTATGGAATGCTTTTCTTCCTCCATACGAATAACTCCTATCCTCTTTTTTGTTTGCTTATTTTAAGAAAAACCATCGATTACGGGTTAACCAGCTACGTACCAATTCTATCTTGAATGAGTAATATGGGTTGGATAGAGGTCCGTTTTCATCCAAGATAAGCCCAATGCGTAAACGGTCCAGGTGCCGCCTTACTATGGAAGGCGGCATGTTAAGCCATGCCGCAAGTTTCTTGTATTGTACCTTCGATTCTTTTGTGCGGCTGGTTAGTTCGATGAATCCCTCTAAGATACGGGCTTCAACATTGCTCTGAAGTTCTTCTCTGAGAAAATCAAAATTTTGGCTGGCACCTTTCTCGATAAGTTGATCGACAACCATACGCAGGTCAACGTCAGCTATGTGTTGCTGGTGAATTTCTTTATTTAAGTAGTGTATGAGCTGCTGCCCAATCAGTGTCATATAATAAGGACTGCCACCTGAAATCCTGAGAGCGAGAGCGAGAGTGTTGGGATGAATGCCAATGTTTTGCTCTCGGAGCGGATCTACCAACAGATGTTGAGCGCTTTTGGTATCTAGAAATGTAAGAGGTAGTGGCTGTGCAAAGCTAAATACATTTACGAATTTTCTTGAAGTTAAAGTACTGTGAGAACTTGTTGGCAATGCAAGTATGAGGCTCAATTGAGGAATGGTGCTCATCAATTCTTTCCAGTAGGTAAAGAAACGATATTCCAGAACCTTCTGCTCGAAGGACTCAATAACTCCCCCAAATTCGTCCAAAGCCAATATTAACCTGGAATCAGGAACCTGTGCGATACAATTTTGTAAAAAACGGCGAAAGCGTAACTGCGGGTCAGGATCATTATATTCCTCCCAACCAGAGACGGATTGATGTAGTTGTTTTGCAAACTGTTCATGCACTTTTCCTGCCAATTGCAATAGAATGGTCTCTTCGTTTTGCTGTACTGCATTTTGGAGTGAGAAGAGCGTACTCCAGTAAGGTGGATGTACCTGTTGTTCTAGAAAATTTTTACAGATGGACGACTTCCCAGATCTCCTGGGACCATAAATTATCAGTGCTTTACCCTGCTGACCGTCACATAGTTCTCTTTGCATTATTTCCGTTTCTAAAGAACGACCAAAGAACATCTTTGCAGTAGCAGGTCGAGAAATATCAAAGGGATTATCCAGCAAGATATTTCGAGACTCTTCTATTTTCCTTGCTTCTTCACTAACGACTTCCAATATAATCTTCTTAGAAACATTTTCCTTTTGCTGGCGCAGTTTCTGCAAACGGTCATAAATGCGTATAGAGGTAGAGGCTGCATCAATTTCGACCTTTGTCACATTGTCGATGCTGTACAATTCATACCAGATGTCCAACACAACCGTATCAGAATATACTTCTATAGTGAAGCGTATACGGGCCTCCCCATTCATGCTATTTGCATCGGCGTGAATTGAAAGTAAATCACATTGATGTTGCCGTAGCTGCCGTGCCAGGTCGAGAACAAGACCTCTTCGATCTTGCGCTATTAGGAAGAATGCTACTCTGAAGGCCGGAGGTAGGAGTTGCCAGATCATTGGGAGGAGTGTAGAGCGTCGTCCAGCATGATCTATGAGGTGGGGACAGCTCTCTTTATGTACAACTAGTGTGCCACTTTGTTTGCGTAAGCGTCCCATAATCTTCATGTCACGGGGATAGGTGGGTTGACAAAAATTGCAGAGCTTCTGTTGACGAAATAGTTTTCTGTGCGCTGTTATTTGCATATCCAGCACAGGTACCCAGCTAGCCCTACCTGTATCTGTCGACAAGGGCTCATTGCGCTCAGCAATTTGCTGCATTATCTCCTGTGCTGCCCACCCTGGTGTATACATGAGTTCTTCATTTTTATCAAGCCGTTCAAGATATTCCTGGACAGATCCAAATGAATGTTGCTTTACTAATCGCTGCAATTCCTCGTCGAGAACCTCTGGAGGCAGTAAATAATGATAACGCTCTAATTCTTGGGAAAGCAACTTATACCCTCTTCGATCAAGAAATCTTCGCTTCAATGATTCCTTGATTTGCCTTCGAACTGCTGGGATTGTTGCATAGTTTTCTAGTAACCATGCGTCCTGCGCTTGAATCTCACTTGATGTTCTTATTTCTACAATGTCACCGGCATCCAGAATACGATAGAGAGGAGCTTTGCGATTATTTACTATTGCGTCTACCGCATGTTCCCCAATAATACGATCAAGTGCATAAGCGAAATCCAGGGCTGTAGCTCCTTTGCGAAGCGCAATGGGTTTACGGTTCTTGTCGTAGACAACGACAGGTGTTTTGGTATCTGTTTCAATCCGACCTATAGTAATATCGTTTTTGAGGGTAAGAAAAACTTTGCCTTCTTCGCTTTCCCATAACTTTGATAAGGGAGGAATTGCTACTTCAGCTCTTTCAAGAGGTTGAGTATGAAGTTGATAGAATCTTGGATATAGACACCCATACCAGGTGACGGCATACATTAACCGGGTGGCGATTTGTATATTGCAGAGACGAGAATGGGTTTCAGACCACTTCAGACGACGGGTATAGATGCCCTGTGGTTGAAGATTCAGATCCAAGGTCAGGCGACTATATCCATTTGGCTTTGGGTTTGCAATTTGATCCGTTACGTGTTGGATATACTCTAGCTGGCTAAATACCCCGAATGCAGTATAGCATTCATGAACTGTAGGAACAATTACGTCAAAGGTTACCAGATCAAAACCAGTCAATTGTATAGGTTGTGATGTCACTGTTGTACGCGCGTCCTGTATACGGCGTTTCAACCCCGTAATACCACATTGCGTGCATATAACTGTAAGATGGTGGTGAGTAGCTTCATAATAGGAGTCCATAAGCCATTGGCGAGTATCATCCAACATAATGGCGTCTTGTGCCAGTATACGCTCGTATTCCTGTTTAACTTCTGCGAATTTCACCGGGCTGCGAAGTTGCTCAGTCAGATCTTCAATATCCCTTTTAAAATGCCACATACCGAGGCGTTTGGCAATATTGAGTAGTGTACGTCCAACCCGCTCTATGTTCGATTGTGTCGTTTCCCTGTAGGGATGATTGTCGCTTTGTTCCTGGAGTGTTTGTAGCGCCTGATAATAGATAGCAACGGCAATCAGTAAAGCACCAAGATCCTCAAAAGGGGGTGTGAGCAGAGGCGGTAAATTTTCGTCTCTTATGTAGCGAATATATTGGTTCGAATAAGCAATATGGCTGAGGACAACGTCAGCGTCGTTCAAGTTGTCCCGGTATATCTGGTCTTTGTCAAATTCCCATAAATATCCTGCTATCACTACTTGCCATGGCAATCCCCAGGTTTTGAGTAAGCTGCCCACCCGCTGAGGATCATATTTAACGTCCATTATATATGGGCGTGGTGATCTTTTAGTTTGCTGAGCTAATTTGTGGACTAGCATTACCCAGTTTTCTGGAAGCTGCGTAGAAGTAGGATTCCAGGGTAGCAGATCTGGTGATGGTTGCAATTCGATCTTGTCCACTTTAATTGTTACCCTTTCTTCGTAAATGACAGTAACTTTCTTACTATTCATTGTTCTCATCAGTAGTATAGTATGCCAGAGGTCTCTTCTGTCAAGCTTCTTGATCTCTTGTTTTTACTGCAAAGCAATATCTAAGCGTTTATACAAATCTTTCGCTGTTGTACAAATATTACTTTGATATTTTTCGAAAAAGATCGTTCTACGTAATATACGCTCGAGAGAAACAAGTTTTCACATCACTTTTCGAGCGAATGGCATGGAATGAGAGTTGCTATAGTACTTTTTGTCGATATACAAGACATAATGGCTATTCCAACAAAATTGTCGGAAAAGCCCTTGATTATTGGGCAGTAATAATATATGTAATTATTATCGTAATATATTATTACGAAGAATTACAGGAGGTAATCAATGAGTTCATCAGATTTACCTGATCCTTCACCCTACGAAAGCGACTCTGGTACAGGAGATATGTTGGAATACTTTCAGTATATTCATGTTGTTGCGCAGCGCTATGTTTCCTTTAGCATAGGTCCCATAGATAGCGATGATGTTGCTCAAGAAGCTTGGATTAAATTTTGGTTGATTTACCAGAAGCAACCGATAGAAAGCCCAAAGGCATATATCAGGAGGATTGTTTTTACCGTTATTGCGGACTTTGTTCGGAAATACAAGCCCCACCTCTTTCAAGCTTTATCATCAGATGAACATGGTGAATTAAGAGAGGGCCATTTGATAAATGCGGAAGAATCAGAGCTACGCAATCCTGAAACGATAGTAGAGCAACAACAGTCACTGGATGAAACAATGAAAAAACTGGTTGGTGCCGTCGCAGAATTACCACCTCGGCAGAAGCAGTCCGCTGTCTGTGCTTTGAAAGAGCGGGTGGATGATCTCCTCCAATTTGTCGAAGCTCTTCAAGAGAACGCTATTGATAGCGAGTTGGACTGGCCGATGGAGAAGGTAGAACGACAACGCCTCCAGGCGTCATTTTCTCATGCTCGCCGAAGTATTGCTCACAATATGCATATTGATCTAGATGAATATTCATAGAAATTCATTCTGGTCTTCTCGCTTTCCTACACCATAGGGATGTGTTCCACATGCAATGGTGGATGTTCTTCGCGTTGCAGGCGACGTGCTTGCAGGTGCCTTAGCGCAACCCCAATTCTCCGCACGCCCTCCTCGATTTTCTCCTCTTCGGGGAAAGCAAAGCCGAGTCGAAAATGTTGCTGACCGCCTCCATCGACATGGAAAGGCTCTCCAATGACGAAGGCCACTTGCTCTCTAGTAGCTTCACGTAGAAGAGCGCGTGCGCGCACATCTCCCTGGAGCCTGCACCATAGGTGGAAGCCACCGCCTGGAGGATTGACTCGCACGGCGTCGCGCAGGTGCGTCCTGATCGCCTGTAGCATAAGATCTCGTTTGTTTTGATAATAGTGGCGCAGTTTCGCCAGGTGATTGTCGATCAAGCTGTCATGTTGTAATATCTCGGAGACGGCCCATTGCCCGAGCGCATTGGTGTTCAGGTCAAAGATCTGTTTGTGGAGTGTGAGCCGCTCGATCATTGGTTCAGGCGCGGCCAGCCAGGCTACTCTCAAGCCTGGGGCTAGTATTTTAGAGAAGGTGCTCAGATAGATGACCTGTGAATGGGTGTCTAACGACTTTAATGGCTGTGGTTGTTTCCCTTCGAAGTAGACCTCTGAGTAAGGATCATCTTCCAGGATGGGCGTCTGATACCGTCTCGCTAACAGCAGCAAACGCCGCCGTCGTTCAGGTGACATTACCACCCCTGTAGGGTTCTGGAATGTGGGGAGCGTATAGATCAGGCGTGGTCTATGGCGAGCTAAGATGGTCTCCAGCAAGTCAACGCGCATACCATCACTATCTGTAGGGACACCTATAACGCGAGCGCCAAGCGCCCGGAAGGTTTGGATTGCTCCCAGGTACGTAGGTACTTCTACGACAACTTCGTCTCCTGGATTGAGAAGAAAGCGACCAACTAAACCGATGCCTTGTGTTGAGCCTGAAAGTATCAGAATATGTTGCGCATCCACCGCGACACCACGATTGCGCATGTGCATGGCAATATCCCTGCGTAGACTGAGCAATCCCTCAACCGGGCAATAGCCTAGAGCGCTTTGTCGCGCTCGTACGAGACCCTCGGCAAAGATCGCATTGAGCATTTCGGCAGGAAGCAGCTCTATCGCAGGGGTACCTGCCGCCAGGGAGATAATGTCGTCTCCGACAGACGCCAGTTCGCTTAACATGCGCGCATCTGGTCCAAGGATTTCCCGTTCTGTTGTAGGAAGCCCAAAGAGCCAGGAGGGCCCATTCGCATCATAATTGTCATCAAGGTAGTTGAACTGGCTACGCTTCACTAGCGTACCTCGACCAACATGTCCTTCGACCAGGCCATCACCAGCAAGTTGATTGTAGGCGTTCATGACGGTTGTGCGATTTACCTGCAGCGCACTTGCTAATGCTCGTTCAGTAGGTAAACGTATGCCCTCCGCGAGTTGGCCAGAGAGAATGGCTTCACGAATTTTGTCGCTAATCTGTTGATATAATGGAGTATCGCTACTACGATCAAGTTGAATGAGCGAACATATGGATGCTGTAAAAAGTGGAAGTGGCTGATGTTGATTTGTGTTTTGTCGCATATCTTCCTCCTGATTGGCTCATACCAATACAGTGTATCCAATTGGGAGAGTCGAGGGCAAGGGCCAATTGGCGGTTTATGAATGAAGCCAATGTAAGCAAGGAGTTTGTAACATGGACAGCATAGAAGAGCGTCTATTGACAGTATGTAATGACCGTGATCATGGATCACATTGGATTGTGCGTGAAGCAATCTCAATTTTGTACGATCTCGCTACGGAGAAAACCTCCTCTCCTGAAGAGTCGATGCAGCGTCTATACGATGCTGCTCAAAAATTGGTTCGATCACACCCGGCGATGGCTGCGCTTGCCGGTGCCACGAAGCGTATTCTCGACACGCCCGGAGGTCTCTCCGAAAAAGCGGCTTCAGCTGCTCGCTTACGGGAGGAAGTCGATAGCGCTACGGAGCATATCGCTGAATACGCCTGTCCAGTGCTTCAAGGAACGCTCATGACGCATAGCTTGTCAGGAACTGTCCTGGATGTGCTCGTAGCCTGCAAAGCACAGATTGAGCGTGTCATCGTTTTAGAGGGGCGCCCTCGCTATGAGGGGAGAACTTTGGCACAATTATTGGTCAAACAGGGTAATGTAAAAGTTACGTTGATTACTGATGCTCAAGCTGATATTTTTCTTTCGCAATGTCAAGCTGTCGTCGTCGGAGCAGACACCGTGCTGGCTAACGGAGATGTGATAAATAAAGCGGGTACTGCTTTATTAGCATGGGCAGCGCGGGGGCATAAAGTCCCGTTTTATGTGCTCTGTGAAACATTGAAAATCTCCTCTCGTACCTGGTCTGGTGACCTTGCGCAGCTGGAGGAGAAAGAGGCTGGGGAGGTGATGGAGGAACCTATTGAAGGAGTCACGACACGCAATTTTTATTTTGATCTCACGGTTTCCCGCTTAATTACCTCAATCATCACAGAGCGAGGTCCGATGGGTCGGCGAGAAATCAAACAGTTGCTATCTTCATATTGATTGTTGAGCTTGTTGCGAAAAGCTGTAGGGTGTACAATGCACGTAGTTACCCTCAACATGCTCCATCTTTTAGAAGAGGTTTAGTGATGCCCTCTGGGGTACTAGCCACTTGATTGGGAGGAATAAAGACCCATGCCAACTTATATTAGCCTGGTCAATCTCACTGAGCAAGGTATCAAGGAAGTCAAAAATGCTCCTGAACGTTTGCACCAGTTCGACACTGCGGCGCGAGAAGCTGGAGGAAAACTGATAGGGTTCTACCTGGTCATGGGACAGTATGATTATATCATCATTACTGAGGCACCTGATGATCAGACCGCTGCTCGTCTTGTTCTTGGTACTATTGCACAGGGCAGTGTACGTACTCAGACAATGAGAGCTTTCCCCCGCGAAGAATTCGAGAGTATAGCGCGTGGTTTACACTGATGAATAGTCGCAAATGGACTGAGCGAAGTTCCGCGAGTTACCATTTGCGACTTTCTTTCATTTAGAGTTCATCGGCGGGGAAGATGGTTCGCACTAACCGTTCGGGGTCATGACGCGCTAAGCGGTCATCTTCCAGATTGAGATGTTCAATAGTCACATTGGGAACAAGGCGAGTCAAGCGTGCGCGATCAGGCAAAACAGGCTCGCTCCTTTGCTCTGCATATGTCTTCAATACCTCTGGGATGAAGGAACCATTGTTGACGATAACTCTGTCTACACGACCGCCAAGATAACGATGAATTTCATTGACGAAATCTGATGCTTTGAACCCATCGGTTTCTCCATGCTTGGTCATCAGGTTACAGATATAGACCTTTTCCGCATCGGATTCGCGTACAGCTCTGGCAAAATCGGGCACGAGTAAATTTGGTATGAGACTGGTGAAGAGATCACCTGGGCCAATGATGATGGTTTCTGCACGACGTATGGCCCTTATGGATTGAGCGCAACCAGGAGCATCCGGGGGTATCAGGCGGAGCTGCTTGATAGGTGAGAGATCGTTCAGGTTGTTGACCCCCCTGGTATCGATGTTAGTTTCGCCACAGATCGTGGTGTCGTCTTCCAGGTCTGCACAGAGAGATGTTTGAGCAAGTGTGACCGGTAGCACTCGCCCGGCTGTATTCAGGAGTTCCTGGGCATCTTCTATAGCCAGTAGGAGATCTCCGTTATTGATATCCTGTAACCCCTTCAAGATGAGATTGCCCAGGCTATGACCTCTCACCCCTCTCTGCTCGACTGCTCCATCTACGTCATCAGATTGCTCAAAGCGGTGCATAAACACCTCGCGCCAGAGCGCGCCATTGCGGGCTAATGCTACCAGTGACTGGCGCAAGTCTCCTAGTGGCACTTGTCGACGAAATTCATCCATCAACCTGCGCGAACTTCCGCCACTATCTGACATAGTCACGATCGCACTGATATTGAACGAATATTTCTTCATATGGGAAAGAACAGAAAATGTTCCAGAGCCTCCGCCGATAGTAACAACACGGCGTCCTGTTAGTCGATCTCCATCGCGATGGGGTCCTGGCACGATACTTCTCCTCTGGCTAATTGCTGGTTGGTCGTTCACAAGGTACATCCTCTTAAAATACAACAACTACACTATTCTTTTTTATTGCCAGAAATGTAATACGAATGCAAGTGGAAAATCAGGTGAGTTCTCCCAGACGGCATATTATCTCAAAGATGTTGGAACATTTCTTTTTCATGGCAACAGTCTATCACTGGACAATACTCTTCGCAAGAATGCGTAGTACTCCTTAGACATTTGGAGAGAAGGCGTGTCATCCTGAGCACAGCCTACGGGTCTAGCGAGCCTGCCGCCCAGATCCTTCGCTGCGCTCAGGATGACAAACCCCCCGGCTGTCATCCTGAGTGCAGCCTGCGGGTCTGGCGAGACGGACGCAGAGATCCTAAGCGCAGCGAAGGATGACAAAACGCCAGGCTGTCATCCTGAGCGCAGCGAAGGATCTCTGGCGGACTTCTGGGGAATCACCAGAAGAAACCCTTGACAATTACCGATATATCGTTATAATTAGTGGTAAGAATACGATATATCGCATTTTATGAAGAGAAAGGTAAAAATGAACATGTTTGGAAAACGATTTGCTTATGAATATCAAGGGGCTGGTGATGGAGGTTGGACTCCTCCCTGGTTACGTAGAGAAAGAGAGAGATTTGGGCCTCACTTCCATCAGGAGCGGCATGGACATGGTCCGATTGGACCTCGACCTCGTTTCTTTGAGATGCACCGCGGGCGTGGCCCTTTTCCCTTTGGCCCAGGAGGCCCTTTTGGCCCTGGTAGTGAGGGGCCCCGTTTCTTTGGACGAGGTGATGTGAAATTTGCCCTCCTTGAGTTGCTGCAAGAGCGGCCGATGCATGGGTATGAAATGATGAAAGCGTTGGAAGAGAAGTCGGGTGGCTTCTATTCTCCAAGTGCCGGTTCGATCTATCCCACTCTGCAAATGCTGGAAGATCGCGGTTTCGTCACTTCTAATAATGTTGAAGGAAAGAAGATCTATACGATCACAGATAGCGGTCGCACCCTGCTTGCCGAGCGACAGAAAAATGATGAAGAATTTACAGGGCCTCCCTGGATGCGCCATCGTGGCGGTAGACATGGCTTTTCCCGCGGTGGTAAACATGACTTTTCACCGGAATTGCAGGCACTGAGCAGCGAGGCTATGGAAGTTGTGCGCTTACTGACCATTGCAGGGAGAATGTCTTTCCAGGATCCGGAGAAGATGGCTCAGTTGCGTTCAGTCATTGAGCGTACCCGCAAAGATCTGGCTGATTTGATCTATAGCGCTGGTTCACAGCAGGAACAGTCTTCTGCCACAGGTTCTACAACTCAAACGGATGGCTCTTCAATTGAAGAGGCCTAGTGCATTTTCCGTGAGGTTTGTTTCACTTGTTTCACTTGTTTCACTTGTTTCATTTGTATCGCTGTGTGAACTCGTGCATCAAATGGGGAGATGTTCCAGGGGCGCCTCCTCTTCCCGAGATGGTCTGGTGATTCCCCAGAAGTCCGCAAGGCCACATAAAGTACTGTCTTGTCTTGTGTAAGAATATCGATTGCGGTATACTTGATGCAACGGGTATCTCCTCGCCACTCTGTGGGCGCGGTGGGGGGGAAGAAAGATATCCCGTTCTATTTTGAGATGGTATTTTATTCCCCCACTTGTCGATTGAAGTTAGAAATCTTCTCATCAGGCTATCTCCTTTTGATTAAATATGCTATACTTGAGTAAATTTTCCATGGAGGTGATGCGCTTATGGCTCAGAATCAGGATCTTCGGAATCAGGATCTTCGGATGTTGTTATTTCGTGCGCGCTTGTTGCTTGAAGAAGGGCAGGCTGATAAAGCTTTGCCAATACTTGAAGCCATACAAAATGACAATGAAGGAGAGCAGCATGAGATTGCCTATTTTCTCGGTTGGTGCTACGTTTTAAGTAAACGTTGGGATGATGCCGCGAGAGTTCTATCACCTCTTCCTCAATTTGTGGAGGGTGATGGAGGCGAAGAGAGCCGCATTGATCGTGTACATCTAGCGCATTCTCTCCTGCGTCTGGGTCAAGCTGCCGTCAATCTCGGTCAGTTTGAAGATGCTTCACGCCACTACTCAAAATGCCTCAAAGTCCTGCAAAACAAAAAAATTCAACTTCCCGAGGCCAAACTCAAGGCACGTTATGGTCTGGCCATGACCTATCTCATGCGTGGGCTGCACGCCGCTGCCATCCAGCATTATGAGCTTGCACTTGGTCTATGTCCGATTGACAATGATGAAGAGATGGGCAATATATATTATGGGTTGTGTCAAGCCTATGTTGGTTCAGGAAATTTGATCAATGCAAAACTCGCAGCTGAAAAAGCTTTGGAATTACATGAACGATGCGCCGATCGCCATCTGGAAGGCCTCGATCATAATATGCTTGGTTACATCTATCTCAAATTAGGAGATTATAGAGCAGCATCTGATCACTATACTGAAGCCCTTTCCCTCGCAGCAAGTCTTAATGGCCACAAAATGATTATGATCAATTGTGCGTCGTTAGCTGAGGTACGCCTTGCTGAAGGTCGCCTGGAGGAAGCCAAGCGCTATTGTCAGCGCGCTCTGGAGAACATCGATCTTATCGAGAGGAAGGACAGCTACCTTGAGAGCTTGACCTACCTGGAGTGCGGGAAAGTTGCGCAGGCGGAGGCACAACAAGTTGAAGGGGAGCAACGACAGCGACTCTTAGAGGAAGCCATATCATGGTTTAATAAGACTCAGGCTGGTCTTTCTCCATTACAAGCTTATAATCAAGTGACCGAATTGTATGGCCGGTGGGCAGAGGTGTTGGAGCAATTGGGGCGCTATGAAGAGGCAATCGCCTGTTGGAAGTCCGGGTACGAGGCTTTATCAACTGCAAAAGGCCCGGAGTTGTAGGCTGGCGTCTTACTGACGAGGAGTTCAGCAACATCAGCAAAGCTTGCAGTATTGTAACTGAGCGAAAGTCAAGGCTCTGGCTTTAAGCGTAGCAGCATTACGCCAAACCAGAGTACCCAGAGTGCGAAAAGTAGGAAGGCTGGCGTTGTGAACGCCACCTTGCCTGCTATAGGCGCGCTCACCACCGCAACCGCACTGACGCTCAGGAGTGCGGCCACGGCCAGCGCCGTGTAGCCGAATGCGACCCACACTCCTGGCCAGAGTTTCAAGCCACTCCTGACGATCATGGCGCCAAAGAAGAGGCTGGCAATGGCTAGCAATCCTCCTCCGACAGTATAGGTGATAATGGTCGTTGCTCCAGAGATTGCCTGGAAGTTGCCTGGGATTGCGGCATGGCTTGTGAAGCCATTACCCACGCCGGCGCTATAAATCGCGCTGGCTATTGACCCGAGCATGTAGAGTATAATGCCCAGCAGACCTGTCCAGGCAGCCAGTACCGCGAATCCTTTTCCTCGCCAGGAGAGGGTAGATGTACTGCCGCTTTCGCTTGTACCCTGCTCTCGGACTTCTCCCGTAGTACCTGCCAGTTCAAATGAGTCTTCCTGTTGAGAATCCAGGTGCGGTCGATCATCTTCGTCTGTTTCGCCTGCTTCCAGTTCAGCATGCTCTGTTTCTTCACTACCCAAGAGTTCCTGCGCCACAATGATGCGAAAGAGCGTGAACGGTAGACTGATCAGGGCAGCAAACGCAATAATTGACAGTGCACGATACCCTAGAAATGCTATGGTATGGTTGCCAATCCAGGAAAGATAAGGAGGGAGCACTCCCCCTTCCGCAGATGTGATTGCGTCGCTATATCCCAGTGGAAGTAGTACCAGGTATTGGTATAAAGGCACACCAATTAATAAGAGCAATGCTCCAATGCTATAATAGATACCGTTGGTGTGCAGTTTAGATAAAAAGCTTCGTTTCATGGCGGCTCTGCCTTCAAATGACATTTGTATAAGCGTACCACATTCTAGTCGAATTTTCAGAATCATGAGATTGACATGTTTCTTGCCGTCCATTACACTCTCGACAAGACGAACAAGAGAGGCCAACAAAGATGAGAACGCAATCGATGGATACCAGCCCGGAGGCGGAGCGCGTACAGATTGAATTGATTCGCAAAGCATCACCGGCAAAACGTTTTACAATTATGGAGGCCTGGAGTCAATTTCTTATAGAAGCTAACAAGCAAGGCATTCGCAAGAATCGTCCTGATCTTAGCGAGGAGGAGGTAGGACTGATCTTTGTTGCCAATAACTATGGTCGAGCACTCGCGGATCAACTGCGGGAAGACCTCTCCAGGAGAAAACGATGAGCGAACCAAATACGCGGTACATATCTTCAGCGTTGGGCAGTCGCTCTGAAGGTTAGCGATCTCCTGGAGCGAGCACTGGTAGACGCGGGCCTCGCCGAGAGCAAGTAATCGATGAGGAGAAAAGCCCTGGTAGGATGCCGGCATCCTACCAGAGCTTTTCTCCTCATCTTATCTTCCTAGCAGAAATGCCAGCAGGCTATTTGCCGCGGGGCTTGTCGCGGCCAACACCAGTTGCGCAGCGAAGGTGATCACGATCAACGCGGCCGTCGTCAGAGTAATCGAGGTAGAGAGGCCAATTGGCGTCGACAGGTGATCTTCTTTGAGAGGGGCATCGAAGTACATCGCTTTGACGACGCGGCCGTAGTAAACCAGTGAAATGATACTGTTGATCAAGGCAACCACCACAAGCACATTAAGAAGCTGTCCTGTCACTACTTGACCGCTGCTGAGGAGAGCCTGTCCTTGACCCCAGACGGCCGTGAAGAGAAATACCTTACTCACAAACCCCGCCATTGGTGGGATACCCCCAAGGGAGAGCAAACACAGCGCCGTACCGAGGCTTAATAGAGGCGCACGCCTCCCCAGTCCGCGAAAATCTTCGATACGCTCTCCACCGGTCGCATTTGCCAGTGCAATAATGCCGGAGAATGCTCCCAGGTTCGTCAGCACATACACGAAGATGAAGAACAGGACCGCGGAATTGCCAGCTGAATTGTTGCTTGCCAGACTCGCGGTAACACCAATCAGAATGTAACCGGCCTGCGCAATGCTGGAATAAGCCATCATGCGCTTGACGTTGGTCTGTACTGCCGCCACAAAGTTCCCCAGTGTCATGGTCAGGATTGCCACGATAGAGAAAGCGGCAACTAACGACACGGTATTTGCCAGGCCAAGATTACCGTCGATAAAGACGCGTATCAGAGCAGCGAAGCCTGCCGCCTTGGAGCCAACCGAAAAGAAGGCTGTGGCTGGTGTCGGTGCCCCCTCGTAGATGTCTGGCGCCCACATGTGAAAGGGCACAGCGGAAATCTTAAAGCCAAACCCTGCCAGGATCAAAACGCCAGCGACTAACTCCATCAAGTTGCCCTTTAACGAGATGATCACGTTGCCTGTATGGATGCCGTTCTTAATCACGGTGGCGATACCCATCAGGTCCGTTGTTCCCGTAAGACCATAAAGAAGGGCAAAACCGTAAAGCAGGATGGCCGAGGACATAGCTCCAAGCAGTACATATTTGACAGCGGCTTCTGCTGAGCGCTCATTTTCACGAATAAGGCCCGCCATCACATAGAGTGGGAAGCTCGTCAGTTCTAGAGAGATATAGATAGAGATCAACTCTCCCGTACTCGCAAGGAGCATCATGCCGACCACCGAGAAGAGCATGAGCGTGTAGAATTCGCCATCGGCTTTGACATATTTACCCACATAAGAGTAAGACGCCAGGATCATTACAGCAGCGATAATCAGAAAGAGAATCTGGAAAAAGATAGCGTACTGATCAACCACCAGCATGTTAAAAAATGCATGGTGGGCAACTGAGAAGTTGAGTGTCAGCGCATGGGTGATAGCAAAGGCTACCGGAATGATAAGACCAACGAGGGCCACCGTCACTGTAATAATGCGGCGTTTAATGAACAGGTCTACCACCATTACGACCAGCGCTAAAATGGTCAGGCTGAGCTCTGGCGCTAGCAGATAGAGGTCATTTGCACTTAACGCTTGATTCATGGAAAAATACTCCTTACCCCTGGCAGCCGCAAGGCCGCCTCACTATTTATGGGCGTATGGCCGCGCTGACACCGTGCATAATCTGGGACAAGCTAGGGGTAATGACATCTATATAGAACTTTGGATAAATACCAACGAACACAATGACTGCCGCTAGCGCGAAAAGTGGTATCGTTTCACGCAGGTTGGCATCGGGCAGCCAGTTCCACTTTTGATTGAACGGGCCGTAAAAGACGCGCTTGAGCATCCACAGCAGATAGGAAGCTGTCAGGATCATCGTGAAAACGCTGATAGCTGTGATGGTTGTCCAGACCTGGAAGCTGCTGGTGAAGGTGATATATTCCGCGACGAAACCAGCCAGACCGGGCAGGCCAAGCGAAGCCAATCCCGCGAAGGTGAAGAGCGTCGCCAGCATTGGCATTCTCTTCGCAACGCCGCCGAAAGCAGCGATTTCGCGTGTATGAGCATGGTCGTAGATGACACCTACACAGAAAAACAGCATTCCAGTAATAATACCATGGCTAAACATCTGGATAGTTGCCCCTGTTAGCGCAGCCGTGCGGAAAGCTATATTGCCGATGCCAGCCGCCGCAGCCACACCCAGGAGGATAACGCCCATGTGACTTACGCTGGAATAGGCGATAAGTCTCTTCATATCCGTCTGCACCAGGCAGATACTGGCGCCATAAAGGATATTAATAGCGGCAAGCACCGCGAGCCAGCCTGCAAACTCATGCAAGCCTTGCGGCAAGAGCGTTAGACAGACGCGAATTAAGCCGTAGGCTCCCATCTTCAGCAGTATGCCCGCCAGGATCACGCTCACCTCAGTTGGAGCATCGGTATGGGCATCCGGCAGCCAGGTATGGAACGGGAACATGGGTATTTTGATGGCGAAAGCCAGGAAAATCAACAGGAAGGTCAGCAGCTGTAAGCTTATTGTCAAGCCTGTGAAAGGGATATTGACGGGCCCGTTGAACATATGCTGCGAGAAATACGGCATGCTGGCTGTCGCTTGACCACCGTTGTTGACATTGGTGAAGTAGAGCGCCAGTATACCGATCAGCATGAATACGCTGCCAAAGAACGTATACAGCAAGAATTTCCACGCCGAGTAGATACGCCCGGGCATGCCATGCTTGATCGTCTCGATTCCCCAGATGCCAATGAGCAGGAACATAGGGCCAAGTTCAACTTCCCAGAAGAGGAAGAAGAGTAGCAGGTCAAATGCCATGAAAACGCCCATGACACCTGCTTCCAGGATGAGCAGCAAAGCCATGTATTCCTTGACACGTACCTTCTCCCAGCCTCCGATGATTGCGAGCGTGGTCAGCAAGGCATTGAGGATGACCATGGGTAGACCAAGTCCATCAACGCCCAGGAAATAATCGATCTTGACAGTTATGGAGCCAGCCGTAAAATTGATCCACGGGGTGTGGATATAATCGGCCGGGTTGTTGAGATTACCAAAGTTGTAGCCATTAGCGGCGATGCGGAAAAATATCGCCAGCGAAAGCACAAACGTTGCCGCACTAAAAAGCAGCGCTAACCAGCGCGCAATCGACTTAGGCGTAGCCATTACTGCCAGTGAGCCGATCACCGGCAGCAGGATAATCCAGGTGAGATCACTCGTAAATATCACAGTTTTATCCTTACTTTACTACATTGACAAGCACAATAACGACCAGTGTCAGTAGCGCGAGGCCACCAAAGAAACCAAACATATAGGTTTGAACTCTGCCAGTCTCAATGTGACGCAGGTCGCTACCCAGTGTAGTCACGAGACTAGCTGCTCCGTTGACCAGCCCATCAATGATGTATGTATCGAAGGCCTGGCAGATATGTGAGATACCGAGCACGACGTAGCGGACGAAAAGGTCGTAGAGATCGTCGATATAGTACTTGCGCAGCAGGACACGATGCAATACCCGCAGTACAACATTGCCTTGCACGAAAGCGTTAATCCTTGCCAGATCGGTGCGAGCGTAGAGTGCGTATGCCCAGGCCAAGCCGAGCAGTGCCACGCCTACACCTAGATAGGTCTTCCAGTCACTAAGAATCTCCACGATACTCAGGGCTGGAGACGAGGGATCGAGGTATGTGAAGAAATTGAACCAGTAGCCAGCGATTACCGACGCGATAGCCAGTAGTATCAATGGAATGGTAACCGTCAGAGGAGACTCGTGTGGCACGCCTACGCCGCGATAGAGTCCCTCGCCACCCCCTAAACCACCAAAGCGACCACCTTTCCCTCCAAAGGCCAGGATATAGGCACGCAGCATATAGAATGCGGTCAAACCTGCGGTCACCCACAAAAGCACCCACAAGGCATAATAGCCATGGGCGTATGCAAGCGCGATGATGGTGTCCTTACTGAAGAAACCCGCGAAAAAGGGGAAGCCAGATATCGAAAGCGTGGCAATCAACCAGGTAATGGCGGTGATAGGCATATATTTGGCAAGTCCACCCATCAGGCGCATATCCTGTACCTCTTTATGCGTGGCGTGGTGTAGCGAGAGAATGACGCTCCCGGCGCCCAGGAAGAGCAGCGCTTTGAAGAACGCGTGAGTGAAGAGGTGGAACATGCCAGGTCCGTTGTTATATACAGGACCGGCTACGCCCAGGCCAGCGAACATGTAGCCAAGCTGGCTGATCGTGGAGAAGGCCAGCACCCGTTTAAAGTCAGTCTGTACAAGGGCGATTGTTGCCGCGAAGATAGCCGTGAAAGTGCCAATCCAGGCTACCACCTGGAATGCTGCCGGGTTGGCCGCTGCAAAAAGTGGGAAGGTGCGAGCTACCATATAGACGCCGGCCGCGACCATAGTAGCAGCATGGATCAAGGCGCTGACAGGAGTTGGGCCCTCCATCGCCGGAGGCAACCAGACGTGCAGTGGGAATTGGGCTGACTTTCCGATTGCACCGCAGAAGACCAGGATCATAGCGAGGGTCAGCAATCCTTTGTCCATACTCTGGACCCTTGTCGCTAACTGGCTGAACTCGAATGTGCCCGTATTAACGAACAGGATCATGATTCCGATGATAAAACCCACATCACCGATGCGGTTCACGATAAAGGCCTCAATGGCTGCGCTGGCGGGTTGAAGGCGATCTTCTGCCGGTTTGGCCTGCTTGTTGATCCAGAAACCAATCAGCAGGTATGAGCTCAGGCCTACCAGTTCCCATCCAACGAACATGACCAGGAAATTCTGCGCGAAAACGATGTCAAGCATCGAGAAAGTAAAGAGCGTGAGATAGGCGAAGAAACGTGCATATCCGGCCGAATTCTCCATGTATCCCTGCGAATAGAACTGGACAAGCAATGAGATGGTTGTCACTACCACCATCATTACGATGGCGAGTCTATCCAGTTGGAATGAGATCACATAATTGAGGGGTCCTTGCATAAACCATTCATAGGAAAACACGGTAATACTGCCTGGCTGCAATGGCGGCGCAATCGCGATGACGCCGGCCGTATTTAACAGCAGCAGCCACGAGTAGAGACATGCAAAGGCTGTAATGGCGATGCCGACGTAGCCGCTTACCAGCGCCCCCATCGTGAGATGCGCCACCTTGGGGTCCTCATCGTCGTCGAGGCCATGCTCACCATGCTCATCACCCTCTGATCCCTTTGCTTCAACTTCATGGGCTTCAGCGTGAGCGTCACCGCTATGTGTTTCTGCAGCGGAAACGGGGGGACGACTGAGCATGTCCCAGACGCGCGTCCCGAAAATAATAACTGCAAAGGAGAAAAGCGGTGCAAATAAGATCAGCCAGGACAATTGATAAAACAATACCATTTTGATCACCACTTCATGATATCAATTTCGCCAACATCCACTGTGCTGCGCTTGCGATAGATGGCAATGATCATTGCTAATGCCACCGCTGCCTCAGCTGCAGCTACTGTGATGATGAAGATGGCGAAAATTTGACCGGTCAAATAGGTAGCATACGGTAGAGCCCTGTTAAAAAACGAAAAGGCCACCATCGTAATATTCACAGCGTTCAGCATAATCTCAATGCCCATCAATACCGCGACGGCATTGCGTTTTGCGAGCGCGCCATAGAGCCCGATGCAGAACAGGATCGCACCTAGTACCAGGTAATGATTTAAAGTGAGCCCCATAGAATTAGTCCTCCCTACCGATGACAATCGCGCCTACAATCGCTACCAGCAACACCACGGTCGCAATTTCAAACGGCAACACGTAGCTATAAGTAGTGGGACTGTAGAGCAACTGGCCAATGCGCACAACATTGTTGATACCTGGTGGTAACTGGCTTGAACCATTACCTACGTCTGCAACTACATGGGGACTGACCCCCGCGGCATACACAATAACAGCTCCTACTAACGCGCTGACGATGACTGCTAGCCACCACTGCCTGTTATTCGGATTGCTGTTCAGTTGGATATTGCTTGTTCGAGTCAGCATGAGAGCGAACAGTATGAGGATAGTCACTGCACCTGCATAGATAAGAATTTGCACGATGGCGATAAATTCAGCGTTGAGCAAGAGATAAATACCGGCAGCCATCGCAAAGACTACCACCAGGGCTAAAGCGCTGTGCACGATATTGCGTTGAGTGACCACCAGCAACGCAGATCCCACCAGTATAACTGCAATTATCCAGAATATGACGGTAACTAAATCCATAAAAATATGCCTCCGGACGTTATTCGGATAGTAGTTTCAGTCTCATGTGAGAAGAGGATGTCCAATTACTACATCTACTACAACCCTACAACCCTACAACCTCACACCTAATTTGATATTACCGCGATTTCACATGTGAATGCCACTTCCGGATAGTTCTTTCTTCTTATTGTATTGTAACATGTGTAGTGCTAAATACGGGGTCATCAGGAGCGGTAGCACCGCTCTAATTTTAACAAAACATATAACTGGTGACAAGGTCACCCATTGCTGCATCAACTCTGTTGTCTATGCTATAATTTGTCTATCATTATCTCTGGTTTCCCATATAATAATAAAAGGCTATTTGACCAATGAGTATGACGCAAGTGACTACGGATACCAGTCCCTCTGGTGATCCGCATTGCCCTAATTGCCATACAGTCTTGCCTCCAAAGGCAATATTTTGCGCTACTTGTGGAGAGCGTGTTGTGAAGAAAAATGTAGTCTCCCTTTTGCAGGACAATGTAGACATAACTGCCCGTTATCGTATCTCTTCTCTTGTTCGCCGCCGTCCATATGTCAGCCTTTTTTTCGCGATCGATAACCAGCAATTACGTCCCGTGGGCATCCGTGACATCGATATTAGTGGACTGGGCAAAGAGGGACGAGCAAATGCCTGTGACGTAGTACAGCAAGAATATGATCTGCTTCGTCGCGAAAGTATCCCTTCTCTCATGCCGGTGATCGAAGTGCGACACTTTGAGGGGCATCTCTATGTCGTTTCCGCGTGGCCATCTCGTTCCAATAAAAGCGAGATGACCAATACCCATCTCCAGACACTACAAGATGTCCTGCAAAGCGGCATTGGCTTGCCTAAAATGCAAGTCTCATTGTACTGGGTTGAGCAACTCTGCTCTGCGCTGGTCAATTTACACCGGCAACACATTGTCCTTGGCGATCTTGACCCACAAGCTCTGATACTCGACACTAACAATTATAACGGTGATCTGCTCTTGATGGTCTCCTGGCTGCCTTCTCTCGTACGAAACATGCTCCCGCCTACCTCTGTAGTCAACAACGCGACAAATTTCAGTGCGCCTGAGGTGCTTCTTGGGAAACCAGAGCCACGCTCCGATATCTATAGTCTTGGGGCTGTGCTCTACCTTTTGCTTACCGGTGTACCTCCGGAAGAGCTTACAGCGCGTATACATCGCAGTTTACGTTCACCAGGTGAAGTCAATCCAAGGATCAATGGCCGCCTTGACGAATTTGTGATGAAGGCATTAGCGATTGAAACTACAGAACGTTTCCAGGACGCAAGTGAAATGTCTGAAGCGCTTGCACGATTGCGCGCAGGTGGCAAACGTACTTTTTCTAAAGTATCTACAGCATTACAGCCCACTGTGGATGGCAAAAGGGAGAAGGAGAACTTTCGGGCGGATCAGGCTCGAGCTAGAGAGCGCAAGATTGATGAGATAGCCAATTCAGAGGCAGTCCTGGTCGCACCGCTTTCTGAAACGGATCTCACACTCTGGGAAGCGGCGAAGAGACCCACGAACCAGACGCCTGCTGTGGAGCAGCTGTCTTCAGACGGTATGCGTGGAGAGATAGAGCAAGTTGATACAGTTGATGTGCCGCAACGGGACGACCAGAGGGACGATCAGGTCGCATCCTCACAGTCTGTAGCGGTATCTACTGTCTCCGATGCCGCAAATACGTCCCCGGCAGGTCAAACTGCAGGAGGAGGCGCTCCTAAATTCTTGCGACAATTGCAACGTTTTGTGCTGGGAGAGCAGAAGCATAGTACAACTGCAGCCGCTATTATTGAAACGCCATTGCGAGTGCAACCTGACCAGGCTTACACTATCCGTATTCAGTTGATGGGGAGAAACGCACCGGCGGTGGGAAATCCCCAGGGGACATTCTCATGGCCTGAAAATAAGAAGAGTGTACCTGCAGGGTTAAGCGGCCTTGTCGAAGGGGAACTCGTCTTTATCGAAATACGGTCGGCGCTCTATCAAAGCTTTGCCTATATTGTGCAGCGGGCCGCTGTTCATATACCGGCGCAAGGCTTTGCAGCTGAAGTAACGATACCTATGCAGCCACTTTCAAGTGGACCCAGTGGAAGACGCGATCGCCTGCACATTTTCTTCATGGATGAGAAGCGCCGCCCGCTCTATGAAAAGCCCTTTGTTGTCGAGCTGTTCATTTCTAACCTGGTGCAACCTGGTCGCGAGGGGCACAATGTATTAACCATCCCAATTTGAGTTTCTTCTTTGTTGGCGGGTGAAAGAAGGAGTGCAACTTTTTCCTCGTTTGAAGATTTAGTGGTGCGTTCGCTAAGTTCGTGGATGAGACCCAGGCCGATCAATCGGCGATGTGCACGATCAATCGGCACCTACGGTTTCCCCAGGAATGAGCGAATGCACCATTTAGCTGCACTGGCCATCCGGCGCCGAATTGGATGCCACCTGGTTGGGGCTGGTCGTAATAATCTGTACAGCATAGGGATCGTCAGTGGAAAGCTTTCCCGACCATGTGATTTTATTATATGTTTTCGTGGTCTGCCCGGCAGCAAAGGTGAGGCTATCCGTGCCATTGGTACTACCATCTTTCGTCTTGAAATCAAACTGGACGGTGCCACCCGGGCTGTTGGAGGGGACAACGAACGTAGCAGTGTAGGTGACGGTCATAGACGTGCCGCAAGTTTGTCCGTCGATAGAGGTAGGCTTGACGGTCATTTTCACGCTCTTGACGCTGAAAGGGGTTTGAGTAGGAGTGGGCGTGCTAGCCGAGGCGGTAGCCGTCGCATTAGCCTGCGCGACCGCTGTTCCGGTCGCGTTGGCATTGGCCTGGTTGGCATTAGCAGTGGCCGTAGCATTGGCCTGGGCAGTGGACGTCGCGTTGCCAGTCGTGTTTGTCGCCTGGGCATTGGTGGTAGCCGTAGTATTGGCCTGAACTGTTCCCGTAGCATTGTTTTGGGCTGTGACAGTATTATTGTTGGCCTGAGACGTGGCGGTCGCATTCGCAGAATTGGTCCTGTTTGCACTTGAGAATTGGTATAAGGCGAACGCCGCGCTACCCAAAATGAGCAGTAATACCAGCGCAACAATCAAGATTATGAGGCCAGTATTGCGCTTACGCTGGTTATAATAGTTGTTATCGTCCTGTTGAGGAAAATTGGGGCCATTGTTGTAAGCAGGATCAGAGTAGTAAGGTTGTAGGACAGGCGTCGGGCTGCCACCACCAGGAATGATTGTGGGATTATTACTTATGGCTGTTCTCGTGCCATCGGGTAGTATTGTCTGATTGTTGCTGATGGCTGTTCTGTCGCTTCCGGCATACGTTGCCGCGCCGCCGGATGTAGCCATTTGATCATTGCCCATGAAAGCGGGAGGGTAATGCAATGTGCCTGGCGCGATAGCAATGGTGAGCAGTAATGGGATGGTCGCGCCTCCGGAGCCAAAGGTACTGTCCTGTCCACTGACTCGGATAACCTGGCCATTCTGTATGCCTGGCGGCACATCGACCCTGACGTGGCGCCCTCCTGCCAGCGTCAGGGTTCTGCTGGTACCATTCAGCGCCTCTGCATAGCTTATCGCCAGGGTTGCGTGAATAGCATCAGTGAGCGGTTTGTCTTGCGGATTGAGAATGGTAGGACCATCCATGAGCAGGGCTTCCTGCAGAGCTTTGCCAAAAGTTGAGACAGAGGGAAAACGGTTCTCGGGCCTCTTTGCTAATGCGCGCAGCAGAATAGTATCAACATCATGGTTAAGTACTGGATTTAAGGTGCCTGGCGGCTGAGGTGCGACGCTTAAGTGTTTGTACATCATCTGTCCAGGCCCACCCTGGAAAGGAGGGCGGCCGGTAAGAAGCTGGTAGATCATGATGCCAAGAGCATACTGATCGGAGGCAGGAACAGGATTACCCTCCCACTGTTCAGGCGCCATATAGATGGGTGTCCCGCGAATAGCCTGGCTTGCGCCCGAAGTGCCGGCCGTCAATTTGGCAATACCGAAATCGGCGAGCAACAGATCGGGCAGGCGCTCATTACGATTACTGCGAATAAGGAAATTTTGAGGTTTGACATCCTGGTGAATGAGGCCGTTGTCGTGTGCATGCTGGAGGGCGTCGGCTGCCTGGCGGAGAAAATGCGCGACGTCCGTTGGTGAGAGCAGATTGTCCTCCCCTCTTTGCTGTAGCCAGGTAGCAAGTGAACCCTCGGCACAATAGGGCATAACCATGTACGTAAGAGGAGTGCCGTTAACGACCTCTTCACCAAAGTCATAGAGAGGTAGGATATTCGGATGATTGAGCCTGGCAATGGCTCTAGCTTCACGTTCAAAGAGACGGGCAGCGTCTGATGTAGAGTTGGGATCGGAATATACGTAGGATTCGCTGCGAATGACCTTGATAGCTACCTGTCGATTGATGCGTGTATCTTCTACGAGATAGACCTCTCCCATGCTTCCACTTCCCAGTTGTCGCAGGATACGATAACGGCCATTTTGTAGTATTTCCAGTGGCATTTTCCTACCTCGCTAAAGGATACAGCACAAAAAGAAAATATGCTCTGAATCAGAGTGATGAGTATGGAGCATAGTATAGCATACGAAGGGAATTGTGAAAATACGGCGTGTCAAGCCTGCCAATTTGTGCTACAATAAGTGAAGTAACGAAGTGTGCACATAATCTTTCTGTTTAAGATGAACATACGCTGCTAGGGGAGCCGATTGGCTGAGAGGTAGTCGCAAAGGGCGTGCTGCTGACCCTATGAACCTGATCTGGGATGATGTCCCTTCAATATGCTTCGGCAAAAGCTTCAATGAACGCATCAACTCAGGGGGAGCGAGGCGGATTTTATACTGGCCTTCCGGCGAGCTTCGCTTGTAGATATACACTGACACTCCTAAGAACCGCAGCGCCTCACGCTTGCGCTTGTAACTCGCATCGCCGCCGCTTCGCTTGAACTCCTGGCACCACGCCACGAAATCGCGGTATTCGTTTAAGACTTTCTCAAAGCTCACCCTACCGGCCTGAATAGCGGCAAGCGTCTGTTCCAGTTCTTCCAGTAGTTCGGTTTGCTTCCCCAAATCTTCCAGCACCACAGCGCGAGCGCCCCGGCTCAGGCCGGGCGTTTTCAAATCTTCGCGGTATTGCTCTATGAGTGCCTTGCAGTCGTCAATGGTTTTGATAGCCGCTTTTTCCGGGGAAGTAAATTCGTCCAGTTCGAGGATGGAATTAACGGCAGCTTCGACGATTTCCAGATCGCGCAGCACTCCTAAGAGATAATCCCAGACAATTGTATCTATCTTAGGTGCAGAAACTTCAATATATTCACAGGTTCTCGCAGCGCGGGCGAGGCCGGGGCAACGGTAAATGAGATACACGCCGTCGCTTTTCTTGTGGCGGCGCATAGACATGAGGTTGCCGCATTGCCCGCAGCGGATATAGCCAGAACGAAGCAGCGTGTCCTCCGTATTGGGGTTGTTGCGTGAACTATCTTGTGCGTTAATACCAGCTGACGCCAGTGCCAGCCGGGCGGTTTCTTCATCTATAATCCGGGGAACGGTGCCTTCCGGCAATAACAACCGTTCACTCACCGGACGCACGCGCTTCACTGTCGTGAGTTTGCCATTTCTGTATTCTTTGGTGAGCTCGTATTTATACGCATAGGCAATCCCCTGGTATAGATCGGCGGCGCGTTCGATAATCATCCGCACCGTGCGTTCGTTCCAGCGGCCACCGCTGGGACTGGGGATATTAGCATCTATGAGAAACTTGGTAATAGCATAAATCGTCTGCTTGTCTGCCCGCATATGCAGTATGTCGCGTACTACAGAAGCTTCCGCCTCGTTAATTATCAGTTTGCCCTTCACTTTAGCATCATCAAAGGTGAGGCCATACGGCGGCTTCTTACCGGCTAAATATAGCTTTTTATTTGTCACCCGCGCCCGTTTGCCGTCAATGGTGCGCTGTCTGGTGGTTTCGCGTTCCTGCTCGTTAAATCCCATCTGCATGACTTGCAGGCAGCGGCCCAGTGGACTGTCATCGTACTGTTCCTTAACACAGTACAGCTTAACGTTGTGCTCCCTCATCTCCTGAGTGAGGACAAAGTAGTCGGCAATGACGCGGGTAAAGCGGCTGTAGGTTCTGACCACCACGCCCTGGACTTCACCGGCCAGGTAGCGCTGGCGCATTTGCATAAACAGCTTCCGTTCGCGCCAGACCGAGCCGGTGTACACTTCTTTAATGACGCCAGCGACAATAAAACCGTGCTCGTCGCAGTACTCGCGGCCGTCCAGCTCTTGCTGCTCCAGGCTCGTGTTATCTAACTGGTCATCGGTGCTGACGCGGCAGTAGATGATGACGATGGTAGCCAATCATGTGTCCCTTTCTGTTTAACGAACAAACCTTCTATAACTACATACGGGTAACTGGCGCTAAAGTTACCGCCGATGCGGATTCGGCTGAAAGCCCTCTCTGTAAAAAAGTGGTTCGCCATTGTCGTCCAATGGGGTTTCTTCGTGGTGGCGGAAGCGGAGCACCCGTAAATCCTGCTCGTGCATCCGGCCCCGCAGGAATACGAGCGCGCCCAGGATAAGCACACCAAGCAAGCTCATGCCGACAAGCTGGCGGTAGTCCCATAGGGCGATAAATAAGAAGCTATACAAAACAGTGATGCAGATGGTGGCCAGGCACACCGCGACCACCAGAAACTTTCGCTCGCCGTCCATCGTTTACCCTCCCATGCGGAAACTGTCGCCGGTGTTAAAAAGCACTGTCTGGATGGCCGTGCCCTCGACGCTGACCAGCAAGTCCGGCTTGCCGTCGTGGTTCATATCCATAACCGCCAGCGTCACCACGGGCATCGAACCCATGAAGCCGCCCAGCGTGTAGGCATGGAACTGTTGCGGGTTTCTGACCGGCAGCTCCACGATGATAACCGAGCCATTGTAGTACTCGGCAATAAAGTGGCTGGTGCCGCCATGACCGACATCCGCATCCAATTGAGGTATGACTAGGAAGACTGTAAAAATCTATCACTAGAGACATTTGTTCTTATTTCGAGGTGCAATACTGCGAATAACAGTCATTAGTGGAATCAAATAAGCCTTTTTTCTTCCACTAATGCGCAAAAAGTCGGCTGTTAAGACCCGAAATTCACTTCCACTAACAAGTTTGGGCCGCTTTTGGCTTCCATTTTGAGCAAAAATTGGAACAAGCGTGCCTAGCGATAGGTTTTCGCAGTCTTCCTAGCCATACCTCTTGGTGGCGATGACGACCTCGTCCCGATTCGCCAAGTCCTTCAAAGCGCGTCCAATGATCTCCTCACTCTTCCCAATGGAATAGACGTTGGCGGTATCGAAGAAATTGATCCCCAGCTCGAGGGCTTTCTTGATGATTGGCCGGCTGTTTTCTTCGTTCAGCACCCATTTGTGAGTCCACTGTTCCGCGTCCCCAAACCCCATGCACCCGAGGCAGATTCGAGACACATCCATTCCTGTGTTTCCTAGCTTCGTGTCTTCCATGTGATCTTTCTCTCTTTCCATTACCTGCGTTCAAACCGTCCATGAGATTACCGTGCTCGGGCGTATTCATCGTTCGATGATTGGGAGAATCAGACGAGACGGACGCGCCGCGTCATGAAAGATGCGGTTGATCGCCGGTCGGTAGTGACTGGCAGCTTCGCTCGCGATCTCCCCGCCCGTGTTGCTGTTGCGGCCAAACCGTGGGAAGTTGCTGCTCGCGACCTCCAACCGGATGCGGTGGCCCGGCAGAAACACGTTGGCCGTAGCCCACAGGTCGAGGCGCAGCTCGTAGATCGCATCAGGTTCGAGGAGTTCGGGCTCGGTCATCGACGTGCGGTAGCGCGCGCGCAGGATGCCCTCGGTCAGGATCATCGCCCGGTCATCCGGGTACACATCCACCAGCTTGCCCGTAAAATCCGTGTCACGCGCCGACGACGAAACGCTCAGGCGCAGCTCGATCGGGCCGATCACTTCGACCGACCGGTCCAGCACCGGAGTGCTGTACACCAGCACATCGTCGCGCAGCTCGACCGTGCGCTGGTCTCGTGGCCCTATGGCGTTGCCACCGGGCAGGATGACCTGGCCGCCAACGGTCGGGACCGTGCGCAACGGGTTGGATAGGTACACGTCCGGCGGCTCGTCGCCCGGCGGCTCGGCCGACAACGTGCCATCGCCATGAAGGGTGTTGGCCTGTCCAGCGCTGTGCAGATAGTAGGGGCGGTACTGCGTGTCGGGGAGCGGCCAATCGGCCTCCGCGCGCCAGCGGTCAATGCCCATCACAAAGAGCGTGACGGGCGGCTCCTGTTCAGCACCGTTGTCCGCCTCCCTCAGCCAGCGGTCGAACCAGCGGAGCTGGAGGCCGGTCAGGTCAAGCGCGTCGAGGCTTCCGGCTGCGCCGAACTCGCGCTCCGGGAAACTGCCGGTGAAGTTCGAGTGGCTCCAGGGGCCGATGATCAGGCGCTGGTTCCGGCGCGCGTGTTGCGTGCCTCCAAGCTTTCGCATCCCCTGGTAGTTCTGGAACGTGCCCCACAGAAAGATATCGTACCACCCGCTGATGTTGAGCGCAGGGGCACTGATCTGCTCGTAGCCAGCGCAGGGCGAGATTGGACGCCAATACGCGTCCGCCGTCGGGTGAGCCAGCCAGTCACCCCAGAAGGGCGCGAGGTCGTGGAGCAGCGGATGGTCGTTGAGTGGCAGATGGGCTAATACTGCGTCCACGTCCAGGTCGGCTCCGCCCTCCGGCGGCACCCAGCCACGGGCCACGCGGCGCTGGATCTCGTCACGACTTATCGCGACCGCCCAACGCAGGCTGTGGAGCACGTTCGCGCCGCCCTGATACGACTCACCCTCGTACATGTCCGAGGGGGTCACCGTCGGCGCCATCACCCGCAAGGCCTGGGGCTGCTCACGGGCGGCCAGCCACTGGGTGCAGCCGAGGTACGAGCCGCCGAAGGTGCCCACGACGCCACGCGACCACGGCTGAACAGCTGCCCAGGCGATCGTGTCGACGCCGTCACGGCCTTCCTGGAACTGAGGGTTGAACTCGCCCTCGGAGGCAAACCGCCCACGCACATCCTGGATCACAACGACGTAGCCAGCCTGCACAGCACGCAAAATGTCGAACGTATTGCTTGCGGCTACGATGTGTTCTTTGTCATAGGGTGTGCGCGCGAGGAGCACCGGCGCGGGTGTTGCGCCGTCCAGCCGATACACGTCGGTCGCGAGCCGCACCCCATCGCGCATCGGCACCATAACGTTCTTGTCAATCAGAATGGTTACCATTGATATCCCCCTTCTTCGGCCCTTCATCTGGCCTGGTCTTGTTCGGAGCTTTCCTGTTCCATCCAGTCGGCCGATGAGGGCTAAACAGATCAACAAATCAGTGCAGCTTTGTTCCTTCTTGAAGAAGAGTCCAGCTTGCCTGCAAAAGCAGAGAAACAGGTTCTCTGTCTGGTAGGAATTATATACGCGCCGAAGCCCTGGGTGGTAGAATAATTAGCCAAATTGATTGTCTGATTCTGCACATCATCCAGCGCCTTGGACGTGGCAGGCGAGATCGCGAGCGATGTTACCTATTTTATTCTTCAGCTTAAACCACGGCGGGATGAGTTTTGAGCAATTTCTCAAGCACGCAAAAGCATGGGCGGAGAATCAGGTGCAAAGATAGAGTCTGCGGCTGTTTTGCACAAGGGGCATGTTGTGTGGTATATTTCATAGTAGAGCGTTTATCTTGTTCGCCAGGGGAGCTTGGGAAAGCCAGGCTGAGAGGGTGGCCTATTCTATCGCCACCGACCGGTTGAACCTGATCTGGATAATGCCAGCGCAGGGACGGACAGCAACATCATGTTGAAGAAGTCTTTATCTTAGGGGTGCTGGCATGTGCTGGCACCCCTTCTTTGTTGCTCTGGCATGTCAGGGAAAGGTTGGCATTCTCAATGCGCTTAAGCAGAAAGCTGATAGTGGATGCCGCCAACCTCGCTGTATTCAAAGAGATATTCGATATTGCAGGAACCTGATCTGGATAATGCCAGCGGAGGGAAGCGGCACACGGTCTGTCCAATAGTTTTCCAGTGAGCAGTACTTACAAGACCGCAATCCTCCATATCGGGATTGCGGTCTTTTGTTGTGTTTGCTCAAAACGGAATTGGAATCTATCTGGAGGTGAGGAATATGGAACCTCCCAAACTATTGGTACAGGGAGTCTCTAAAATCTTTCGCGATGGACGACAAACCCTGGATACCCTTGCATCGATTGACCTGGTCGTCAATAACGGTGAATTTGTGACGGTCATCGGACCAAGTGGTTGTGGCAAGAGTACACTTTTTAATATCGTTGCGGGGGTGGATCAGCCCAGCGAAGGTATAGTTGCCATTGATGGTGATACTCAAGGAACGCGTGCTGGGAAAGCTGCTTATATGCCTCAACAGCCACTTCTCTTGCCGTGGCGCACTGTCGTTGAGAATGTCATGTTGGGTTTGGATGTGCGTCGTGTCCCACGCAAAAAAGCAGAATTCCAGGCTCACGAACTGCTCAAACGTTTCGGGCTAGCCGATTTTGCCCAACATTATCCGGCGACACTCTCGGGTGGAATGCGGCAGCGGGTGGCGTTGCTCCGCACAGTGCTGTTCAACTCCTCATTTTTATTACTGGATGAACCATTCGGAGCGCTAGATGCGCTTACCCGGCTCTCGCTCCAGATGTGGTTGCTCGACGTCTGGCAGACCTTTCATTCGAGCGTCCTCTTTGTCACTCATGATGTGCGTGAAGCAATCTTGCTGTCGGACCGTATTTACGTGCTCAGTTCGCGCCCGGCACGGGTGTTGCGTGTCGTTGAAGTCGAGTTACCGCGCCCGCGCCGCTCGGAGCAACTGGCATTGGCGCAGGCTGTGCAGTTGGAGCAGGAGCTTACCGCGCTTTTGATGAAGGAACAACAAGTATGAAATTACGCTGGTTGGCCGGTTATGGGCCTGCATTTGTGTTAGGTGTGACGATATTGGCGTTTTGGGAACTGTACGTACGTTCTGGACAGATCAGCCCAGAAGTCCTGCCTACACCAATCGCCATTGTGCGGGCTTTGATTGATCACTGGGATGTGATCTCCGTACACACGCTGCAAACTCTCTTAGAGACGGTGCTGGGCATGGCCGCGGCGACGGTTTTTGGTCTGCTCCTCGCGATAACACTTGAAATCTCACGGTGGTCGCGGCGAGCAATCTATCCAGTCCTGGTGATATCTCAGACGATTCCGATTATCGCCCTGGCGCCCTTGTTGCTCCTCTGGTTCGGTATTGACCTGGGTCCGAAGGTCTTTGTTGTCGCGCTCTACTGTTTCTTTCCTATAGCCGTTGCATGCGCTGATGGGCTTGCCGATGCTGAGCCAGAACTGATCAACCTCTTAAGAAGTATGCGCGCGTCGCGCTGGCAGATTCTCTGGCTTGTGCGTTTACCGGGAGCGATGCCGTCGTTTTTCTCCGGCCTGCGCATTGCCGCGACATATGGCGTGACGGGTGCAATCTTTGGGGAATATGTGGGAGCGTATCAAGGTCTGGGTATCTACATGCAACTCTCGTTCAACTCTCATGCGATTGTGCTGGTTTTCGCGGCAATTCTCGTCACCGCGGCGCTCAGCCTCCTGCTTTTTGGCCTCGTATCCTTGATCGAGCGCATTGCTTTACCGTGGTATCACGGATCTGCGATCCGTAGGCTCTGAGTTCATATCCTGTTACCAAGCAGCCGGTGGGTTGCCCAACTCATAGAGAAAGGAAACTGTCATGAATACTCGTTTTCGTCTCCTCGCAAGTATAGGTATACCCCTGATACTGATTGTTCTTGTTGTAGGCGCTTTCCTCTGGCAGCAGCGTGCTGCCGGTACGGCTGCAAGTCCGCATGGTACACAAAAGATGACGACGATGAAACTTGCGCTGGACTGGACGCCGAACACAAACCACACAGGTGTCTATGTGGCCCTTAAAAAGGGTTGGTACCGCGATGAGGGTATCAATCTCCAACTATTGCCCTATTCGGCGAATGTCTCAGCAGACGTGCTGGTGAGTAGTGGAAAGGCCGATGTGGGTATTAGCTCAACGGAAGGAATTGTTGCTGATGCTGCTGTGAATCAGCCAGTCGTCTCGATTGCTGCAATAATTCAACATAACACTTCCGCGCTGATTACCCTGGCGGACTCGGGTATAACGCGACCAAGAGACCTGAGTGGCAAAGTGTACGGGGGCTTTGGCGCACCATATGAATCAGCGGTAGTGGGTGAGATCATCAAGCAGGATGGTGGAACAGGTCAATTTAAGAATGTGACGTTGAGTGTCGACGCGATGCAAGCGCTGGAGTCGCGCCGCATCGATTTCGTGTGGGTGTTTGAGGGTTGGGAAGTTATCCAGGCGCAGCGTGCAGGCGTTAAATTACATATCTTTCCTATCACAAACTACGGCGTCGCTGATTACTATACACCCAATATTATCACCAGCCCCAACGAGATCAAACAGAAGCCGGATCTATTGCGCAGGTTTATGGCCGCGACTGCGAAGGGATATGAATACACTCGAACGCATGCACAAGATTCAGCGCAGATGTTGCTAAGCGCTAATCCGCAGGGTACATTCCCAGATCCAGGCCTGGTGGTTACCAGTCAGGAGTTTCTCAGCCCGCGCTATGCAGACCCGGGTCGGAAATGGGGCTGGCAGGATGCTGCCGCCTGGCACGGTTATCCACAATTTATCATCAACTCTAACGGTATAGATGATGCAGCGGGTCACCCCATCCATTCCATGGATTTTAACCGCCTATACACAAATCAGTTTCTAGCTTGATGGAATATGTGTGCAGTTGCGGGAAAAAATGTAGACTCAACTTTTGAATTCTTGCAATGGATGTGTCATACTATCCAGTAGTAGGAAGGAATCAGTGATTTCCACGAAATCACTCATGCGGAACGGTCAGGCTGGAAAACCAATGGTTGTTCTGGAGAGGTGAAGGTCAATATACATGGCGCAATCTGATATACGAGTGAACGTAGAAGGCTTTTCTCAAGGCCAGGAATCTCAACCAGTTGATCTCGCCGAGCGAAGATTGCGCCGCGTGAGTGCCTGGTTTCTACTCTTTCTAGTTTTGCAGGCAGAACTTGGATTGGCGTGGGATAGGAACTGGCATGATACCATTGGACGAGATACCTTCTGGATACCACCACATATCATGATGTATACGGGGATAGGAGCGGCAGGACTCGTGGCTCTAAGTGTAGTACTGCTCGATACCCTGCGCTACTATAGGAAGGCGCCAGGAGTTGACGACGCTTCGACGGTGTCTATCTTCTGGATATTCCACGCGCCAATCGGTTTTATTATCCTGGGTTTTGGGGCCTTAATTGACCTCGTGGCCGCACCCTTTGATAACTGGTGGCATTCCTTGTACGGGATCGACGTGACGTTGTGGTCTCCCTTTCACCTGATGGGAACTGTTGGCGGGTTGATTGAAGGACTGGGCATCATCTATATCTTTGCTTCAGAAGTTGGGGTTGAGCGGCGGAAAGAGCCTTCTCCACGTCGCTTCCTGGGGCTGAATGGGCTTGAATGGGGAGCGCTGGCAATCTTCGCCGGGTTAATGGAACTGATACTGCCGACATTGACGGCGTTCAACTCTATAGCGCCAGGTACCTCGCAATGGCTTCTTCTGACGTACCCACTTCCGCTGGCTTTATCCGCTGGATTCTGTTTAATCGGCGTGACCAATTTCATACGCAAACCAGGCACTGCAATCCTGGCGGCATTGCTTCTCTGGATTCTGGCGCTGGGAACGCAGGCTTTCGTACCATGGGCATTGCATACCTTTGTATCAATGTTTGGGTTCAGGTTTCGCTACACAGATCGTTTACCTGCCTACAACCTGGTCCTTGCCCTTCTACCACTGCTTTACCTGATTTCAGCAGTGATGGTTGAAGGCTTCGCCTACTGGCAACGCCGGCGCGGCAAGTCAATTGAGGAACCCCTGCAAAGGGTGTGGGTGTGGTTCCCTGGTATCCTCATAGGGCTGACAGCTTTGCTGATCCCACCTGCAGTAATGCATCTTCTCATGGTGTTTATACCGCTCGATAAACTCCCCTGGGGGACAGCAGTGCTTGCGCCCGACTGGCTCAGTGTATTATTTTCGGCTCCTCTCGCACTTTTGGCAGGAGTAATAGCTGCGATAGTTGGAGCGGCTTTTGGCGAGATTTGGTATCGCTGTAATGGACAATAGAGCATTATGTCTTAAGCTCTCGCGAATTCGTATGTATGATAAGTAATAACCCACTTTCAAGGGAGACCCCGGCCTGTTCCTGTTCCAGGACGTTGCTCACACCTCGTGGCCTGCCAAAATGCAGCGTCTCCCCACGCAATGGATAGTATAGCCCGATGGTGTGTACGCCCGTAGCATTTCCGGTGAGTGGAAGCAAGGAGAGTAAATCTCCGGCCTGTCCGTTGATCGCTGCCTGTCCTTGCCCACGCAATAGCCAGCAGATCGCCGGTCCATCAACAATGCGTAGGGGCACAACCTCAAAACCTGCCAGCAGCAGTATATTCGCCATCGTGTGATCGAAGCGTTCACCGCCAAGTCCACCGAGCAATGTAATCGCGCTGGCTCCTTCCTCTATCGCTGCCTGGACGGCAAGCTCGGTATCGGTCTCATTTTTTTTAACTGCAACCTGTACTATACGGCTTCCCCGCGTTTTCAGCTCTTGTAATCGAGGAGCATCCAGCGAGTCGAAGTCTCCAACAATGATGGCAGGAGTGCAGCCGTAGTGGAGCGCAGTTGCTGCTCCACTATCGGCTGCGATGACGAGATCGGCGGAAGCAATTGCAGCGGCAACAGCTTCTCCTGGTTGTACAGCTCCTCCAGCGAATATCACAGCGTGCATATTATATATAATCCTTTCAAAACAACCGCCTCCTCTAATACCTTTCGGCTACCTTTCGTAGCTACACCTTCTCTTCCTTCGTTATATCATCTAGCATGATAAAATACTTGGTAGAGGTATAAAAAAAAATTGTATGTCTTTTCTCAGTAAAACGAATCAACCTCGCTCATGGGGGCGCTATCCAAAGGTTACTCCCGCTGAGGTACAATCGGTTTTCTGGCGCAGTGAATTGCCCAATATTGCTGATTTTGAGCAGCCAGTGCTGCCTTACGCGTATGGACGAAGCTACGGAGATAGCTGCCTGAACGAGGGCGGGGTGTCCCTGGATGTGAGTCACCTGCGACGTTTCATCTCTTTTGACGAAGATGAGGGCCTTTTATGCTGTGAGGCGGGCGTATCGCTTGCGGAAATCCTTGAGCTGATTGTGCCGCGCGGCTGGTTTATTCCAGTCTCGCCGGGCACGAGGTTTGTCTCCGTTGGTGGAGCGATCGCTAACGATGTGCATGGCAAGAATCATCATAAGGCGGGCACCTTTGGCTGTCATGTCACCCGTTTTGAACTCCTGCGTTCGAACGGAGAGTGTCTTATCTGTTCCCCCTACGAGAACACAAATTTATTTCAGGCTACCATAGGGGGCCTCGGTCTCACTGGCGTCATCCTGTGGGCTGAATTTCGCTTGAAGCCTATCGTCAATCCTTTCATCGATATGGAGCGCATCCAGTTTTCATCGCTCGACGAATTTCTGCAGATTTCCGCCGAAACGGACCAGCAGTATGAATATACAATGTCCTGGGTTGACATCTTGATTGGTGGGCAGAACTTGTGCAGGGGCATTTTCATGTGCGGCAATAACGACCAGTCAAGATCACTGGCATCGAAAAAGACTGGGAGAAAGCTGCCGCTCACAGTTCCTTTTGATCTTCCCTCTTTTGTTTTGAATTCGTTGACGGTCAAGTCTTTTAACGAATTGTTCTACCACTCGCAACTCAGCAAAAGGGTGCATAAGGTTGTACCGTACGAGCCGTTCTTTTATCCGCTGGACTCCATTCACGAGTGGAATCGCCTGTATGGCAAACGTGGCTTTTTACAGTACCAGTTTGTAGTGCCCTTCCAGGATGGTTTTGGCGCAATGAGAGAGATTATCGGGCGCATACGGCGCTCGGGCGAAGGGTCATTTTTAACGGTTCTCAAAACATTTGGTACGATACGGTCTCCTGGGATGCTCTCATTCCCCCGGCCAGGTATAACCCTTGCCCTGGATTTTGCCTATGGTGGTCAGAAGACATTACAATTGCTCGACGAACTCGATAAAGTTGTGCGTCAGAGCGGAGGGGCGGTCTATCCTGCAAAAGACGCGCGCATGAGCGCGGAGAACTTCCAGGCGTTTTTCCCTAGATGGCAAGAGTTTGCCCAGTATGTTGATCCACACTTCTCCTCCAGTTTTTGGCGACGTGTAAGTCATGCTCAAAAGTTAGTGATGGTATAAAAAATATGAGAATATTGATTGTAGGGGCAACCTCGGCCATCGCCCATGAAACAGCCAAGCGCTTTGCGAAGGATGGCGCCGAGTTTTTCCTGGTTGCCCGCTCCCCCGAGAAACTAGAAGACACCGGCAATGATCTGAAGGTGCGTGGCGCGAAGCGTATCGAGACATTTTTGCTGGATGTAACGGATCTTGACCGCCACCAGGAGATGATCGAAACTGCTATTTCGACACTCGACGGGCTTGACATGGTGCTGATTTCCCATGGTACGTTAGGGGACCAGCAAAAATGCCAGGTTAGCGTTTCCGAGACACTGAAAGAATTTACCACTAATTGCACCAGCGTGATCTCCCTTTTGACGATCCTGGCGGGTTATTTTGAGCAGCAGAAGCGCGGCTGTATCACAGTCGTCTCCTCGGTGGCTGGTGACCGCGGCCGGCAGAGCAACTATGTGTATGGAGCCGCCAAAGGCGCGTTAAGTGTTTTCTTACAGGGGCTGCGCAACCGGCTGAGCAAGTCGGGAGTCGCAGTTGTGACTGTAAAGCCTGGCCTTATCGATACGCCTATGACTGCTTCGGTGAAGAAGGGGCTGCTGGCTGCCAGTGCGCAGGATGTTGGTGAGGGGATATACCGGGCCATGAAGGATCGAAAGGAAGTTGTCTACCTGCCATGGTTCTGGCGCCCCATTATGCTCATCGTGAGAAGTATTCCTGAGCCGGTCTTTAAAAGACTATCCCTGTAAGAGAGTAATCACAACTGGCAGCCCCTTCTGTTTCATTTTCCGGCGAGCCGCGCAACCACCGGGGCAAAGTTCTCCATCTGTCCTTCATAGACCTGAAGGTAGGAGAAACCGTAGCGATCGCGCTGTTCAAGGAGATGTGCAACCGCCTGCTCAGTACTCATTGGTCTCTTTGGAATGGGCGGCCCTCCTGCCTGAGTGGAGAGATCAGTGCCACTGTCGGTGATCATCATGTCGTAGATCGTCTGACTCAGTTCCAGGTCTGCGAAGCGCTCACCTGCAGCTTCTTTGATCCAGGCAATTTTTTGCTCCATAGTGGGGTCTGTTGGGTCTACACCTTGCGCGGTTATTTTTGACCCGATCGCGATGATATTCGCTTCCCTGGCTGCCAGCTTGAGCATCCGTTCTCCTGCGCCTGCAACGAGAAGAGGCAGGTGCGGCTGCTGGACTGGCCTGATATTTCCTTTCAGCTCTGTAATCGTGTAGTACTTCCCACTGAAATTTACCGTCTCTTCGGTGAAGAGTTGTTTCATCACCTGAAGGGTTTCCTCAAGATGGCCGACGCGTGTGCCCGCGTTCGCAAACGGAATACCTATGCGTTGAAACTCAGATGGGCCGACTCCTGCTCCCAGGCCAAGTTCAAAGCGGCCCCCGGAGAGCAGATCGAGTGTGGCGGCTTCTCTGGCGAGGAGCACGGGATGGCGATACTCGTTGCAGAACACATAACTGCCAATGCGCAGCGATGTGGTTGCCTGGGCAGCCACAGCTAACGCTGTAAGTGGTGCGAGGCTTCCTATGCTTAGGCGGTCTGGCATTAACAAGGTCGCGTAGCCAAGTTCCTCGACTCTGCGAGCAGTCGTGATCCAGGCAGTATGCGATTGGGCATAGGCCGTTACGACGCCAAAACGAAATGGTCTGTGCATTTTGGTCATTCTCCTCTCATTGCTGATCAATACATTGTTTGGACTGCGGAGATTCCATTACGAGGTAAGAGAGCCGCCGTCTAGTCGAACAAGCCACTATGGAAATGTATGTGGGCAGTCCAGTTAATCAGTTTTTAGATGTACAGATTGTACAATGAATTATCGGAGATGTCAAGTCAACTATACTTCTTGTTCTCTCTTTGCCTTAATGCCTCATATAAAGCAATACTGCCCGCGACCGCTGCATTGAGCGAATTGATGTGCCCACGCATGGGTAGTTTAATCAGCAGATCGCAGTGTTCTCGTACCAGGCGGCTGATGCCTTTTCCTTCGTTTCCAACCACCAGGGCAAGCGCGCCTGTCAGATCTGCCTGATCGTACTCAGTGCCGGCCTCACCTGCCAGTCCGACCACCCAGATTTGCTGTTTTTTGAGAAACTCGATGGTGCGGGTGAGGTTTGTCTCCTGCGCGATGAGCAAATGTTCGGTAGCACCGGCCGAGGTTTTGATCACAGTCGCGTTCACTTCGGCAGCGCGCCGCTCCGGTAGAATGACACCATGTACGCCAGCGGCCTCGGCTGTACGCAGGAGCGAACCAAGGTTATTGACATCCTGGATAGCGTCAAGTATGAGCAGAAAGGGTGCCTCGTGTTTGTCTTCAGCATGGGCGAGTATTTCGTCTAGCGTGGCATAAGCTCGCTTTTCGACAACTGCGATGCAGCCCTGGTGTACCGCTCCATGGCTGAGCTGGTCAAGACGAGCACGCGCAACCTTCTCGGTAGGGATATGACGGCGCTTAGCCTCTTGCAGTATAGCAGCGAGGGTTGATGCTTCGCGTTGACCTTCGGCGAATAAAATGCGTTTAACCTGCCGTGGTGAATGGAGCGTTTCCATAACAGGGTTGCGACCCCAGATGTATTCAGGCATGAAGGCTCGTTCTCGATCCTTTGCTTTTGTTGTTGTATTTGAGTATAGCACACTTTAAAAGTGGAAGGGACCAGTCATCTGTAGCTACAGATGACTGGTCCTTTTCTTGCGGGCGCTTCATCTAACGTACGAACGTTCTGGTTGATCGATGTCTTTCACCAGCCTATGTCGCTCGCTCGTTCCCCCAGTTCGCGAGTCGAACCCCGGTTGCTATCGGTGAATAAACGTCACACCGTTACCGGCATGAAATCTCCAGTAGGTGACTCGCGTCGGGTATCTTCCCCAACTCGTGCTACTAGCGATAAAATATCCTCCGCCAAGGACTCTTTCCACCACGCCTACGTGCCCCAGACCATAAGCTCCTTGTACCCACGGCTGCAGATCCATAATCCAGCCCACGGCTGGCGTTCTGGAAACGCGCCAGTGGAAGTTATAGGCGCGAGCTGTCCATTGCCAGGCGTTGGATTGGGTTCTCCATGGCACATAGATACCGTGCAACTGGTGGTAGCGTTCATTGGCCCACCAGGTGCAAGCCGGCCAGGGGAACTGATTACCCGTGTAGAGGCTAATCGAGGTGTGAGACGTACTTTGTGCAGTGGAGGCGCTACTGGCTTGCGCATGAGCCCCCGGTGCATGCAATCCGAAAATCATCCCTAGAAATAGAACCACCAGTATCACCGCCACGCATCCCTTTACCAATCGTTTCGCTGTTCCTAGTTGCTGGAAGAAATTCCAGGCTTGTTGCTGTGATTGCAAAAAAACTCTCTTTCTACTTCCGTCACCCGCAAACTGTGGTTCACCAAGAGGCAACCGAGGATACACACGTATCCGTGATGCAAAAATGGGGAACGATGCTTATAGTAGCACATCAACATGATATGAACTGGTACAAGATGAAAAGCAGAACTTTTGGGCTAATCTATTAGTACTATTCAGAAGAATAAGAGGATCTACCTGGAATCGTGATAGCCGTTATTCGGGTTAATAAATATATGTGAATAAATAGGAAACTTTATTGCTTCGTATTTTAGGGATTGTCAAGATGCTGTGAACAGGCCAAAGATGAGTTCCCGTACGGGAGCGAAGCTTTTCCGGTGCAGTGGAGTGACACCGTGTTCATGAAGTGCGGCCAGGTGGGCCGGGGTACCATAGCCCTTATTCTGGTTAAAGCCGTAGAGAGGATATTGCTCATGGAGCTGTAGCATGAGTCGATCGCGTGTGACCTTGGCTACAATCGACGCTGCCGCGATGGAGAGGCAGCGTTCATCGCCTTTAATGATAGGACGCTGTGGAAGGGATAAACGAGGTAAGATAAGCGCATCGATAAGCAGTGCCTGTACCGGGACGGAGAGCTGTGCGATGGCAGCATACATAGCATGTTTTGTGGCCTGTAGAATATTGCGCTCATCAATCAATTCGACGGAACCCATACCGACGCCGGTTGCCAGGGCATGCAGCATGATCACATCGTACAGACGATCGCGTGCCTGCGCTGTCATTTGTTTGGAGTCGCGTACACCGGCAAGATGGCTCGCCAATTCATGGACACCAAGCGGCAGGATGACCGCGGCCGCTACGACAGGCCCTGCGAGGCAGCCTCGCCCTGCCTCATCGACACCTGCGATAAAAGAATAGCCCTGCTCAAACAGGGCCATTTCTTCATCTAATGTTGGTGCTGGTAGCTTATTCGTTTGCACTGTTGCTAGTTGTGCTGGAAATTCTGGCAGCTTTGGCAGCTTCTTTTGCCGCGGCTTGCTTGCTTGTCATTGGGCGGATTTCTTTCAAGCGAGCAGCCTTGCCAGTCAAACCACGCAGGTAGTAAAGCTGTTTGCGGCGCACGCGAGCATGCCGCAGCACTTCGATCTTCTCTATACGAGGAGAATGGATAAGAAATGTACGTTCAACACCCACGCCATGGGTGATGCGGCGCACAGTAAAGTTCTGGTTGACGCCACCACCGCGCAGGCGCATAACCACGCCCTCGAAAGGCTGTAAGCGTTCGCGGTTCCCCTCGACGACTCTTACTTGCAGGCGAACGGTGTCGCCTGACTTAATTTCCGGTATATCTTTACGTAACTGAGCATTTTCGACCGCGGCTAGCAGCGCACGCCCAGCCGACTTTGTAATGACTTGTTTGTCAGCCATCCTTCTACACCTCCTGTGCGCTTCATGCTCGGCCTTAGTAAAATACTTGTAAAGTACGCGGAGCAGAGCATCGAGCGCGAGAAACTACTTTGCGTTAAGCTGCTTCATCAAGCGTGACTTACGTCGAGCAGCGTTGTTTGGGTGAATAACCCCTTTTTTGGCAGCGCGGTCCAGTTCGCTCACGGCTGCACGTACAGCTTCTTGAGCATCTTCGTCATTTGAGCCTGAGGCGATAGCCTGGCGAGCCTTCGTTACCTGTGTTTTAACAATTGATTTGATGCTGCGATTGTGCAAGCGGCGTTTTTGTTCCTGGCGCATGCGCTTTTCTGCAGCGGCATTATTGGGCATGTGAGTACGATTCCTCCCCGAAACAACTCTCTGTCTGTTTCAGCCCCTTCACATGGGCGTAATCTACAAAAAATGCCGACGAGATGTCGGGCGTGATTGCCCATGGATTATAGCAGAAAGGCCATAGAGATGTCAAATGAAATTAGTACATTATCACTGCTGCTCCCCAGGGGATCTGTGGGTAAAGCCAGGCAATATCGTTGGGATTCATGTTGATACATCCATGGCTGCCGTTGCCGTTATATATCGTGGTGCCACTGGAGTCATTATGAGGGAAGTTGTCTCCGGGACCGAAATCAGACCTCCACCATGCATCATGGAAGAAGTAGCCGCCAGAGTGGTATTCCAGAGCATGCTGAATAGGGGTGGGCGGATACCAGAATGCCGATCCCTGTGGCTCGCTCGATTTGAATTTGGTTGGACTCTGACGCAATATAATACTCCAGAATCCTGGCGGTGATGGTTTCAGGTACTGTCCAGAGACAATAGGGAATGCTCTGATCAATTTCCCATTGTTGTAGAAACGCAGTGCCTGTTCAATCAGCGAGACAACGAGAACCTGTCCACCATTGGAGCCATAGACATTATAGTGTTTCATTAACTGAATATCGGTTCCATGAGGCTGGTTATAAGGCGTTTTGTCTTTGTAATCGGCTTCCAGCGCACGCAGGTGCAGGAAATTTCCATTGATGGTATCAATCGCAGATTGGTAGTCCGATGGCTGCTGGGTGGATTGCGCATACTGTAAAGCCGCGTTGCCGTCCGGCCCTGTGCCATTAGAACCATACTCGTAGTCCAGGTTGTAGGTTCCACCGTCGACGGGGTCATGGTACTGGTGGGCATTGCCCCAGCTGGAGACCTCTTGATTGTACTGTTTGAGGAGGTAGCTCGCATGTCCAGCGGTCAGGGCAATTTGTAACGATGAGGTATCACGATCAATCTGTGATGAAACCTTGAGGAAATCATTAATTGACCTGGCCTGTGCAAGAGCTGTCTGATCTGCATTAAGACTGTGCTCATAATTTGTGGTATTTTGCCCATATTGTTTCAGCTTGATGATATCAGCACTGAACTCCCGGAGCTTGGCTGCGCCAACATAGGGAATGGCCTGGATAGAGAAATCAGCGGTTGCCTGTAACTGCGTCGTCGATTGACCGATTAGCTGGGAAAAGTCCTCTGGCTTATTGGCATTGCGGAAGAGCTGAAGATCTTGTTGATACTGCTGGCTGAGAGCAGTTGTATCCACGTGTGACGCTTGCAGTTGCTCGATATTCTTTTGCAGCGCCATCAGGTTGTCATAGGCGGGCCCTAGCAATTGTAATGCGAGTGTTGACTGTTTCGCGTTATAGCTGATCTGCGTATAATCTTTGGGGTACTGCGCCTTCGCCAGCTGATTCTGATATTGTGTCAGTTGCTTTGAGAAGGTCTTTGCTTCAATAAAGTTTTGTGCCTGTCTCTGAGCAAGGGCATTCTCAAGGTCTTGAATATCTAGCGCGGCCCGGTAGTCAAATTGTTGGGTTACCTGTGTTTGCATACCACGTACCTGGACCGCGAGTAACTGGTAGCGCAGCGCCAGATTATTGTAGTAGTTGGTGGCCGGTTGCCCACTAAAGATGGTTAGAGGAGCGCTGCTATGCGTTAGCGCGGCTTCTTGCTGGATGATGGGTTTCAGCATAGTGCCGGGTATGCCAATAGACTGCGCTTGAGAGATCAATCGATCTAAATCGGCCTTGCTGCTATTGGCTTGCTGTTGTGTTTGCGGGTCTGCTCCACAAGCGCTCAGTAAGAGCATGATGACCAAGAAAATGCTTACCGGAAGTATGCCCCTCTTAGCATGCCTTTGGGCAACAGTGATAGATGTCATTGCCGGCGGTCCTTCCTCAGGGTCTTATAGTGCTTATTAATAATTCAGATAATAACATAGATAGTATGAATGGGTAGACCCATTCATACTATTTACATCGCACGACACCTGCGAAAGTAACACATTTTGATGAGGTACCTGCATTCTTCTAGAGTTTGCGCGGGTACCTCGTCTCGTTCCGTCTTATGTTATCTTTTATTCTGCCAAAGCCTGCTGTAAATCTGCCAGGAGGTCCTCTGCGTCCTCTATGCCAACCGAGAGTCGCAGCAGTGTGTCGGTCAGGCCTCGAGCCTCACGGATCTCCTTCGGGATGGAGCCGTGTGTCATAGAGACCGGGTGGCAAACAAGCGATTCGACACCTCCGAGGCTTTCGGCAAGGGAGAATACTTTGAAGCGCCGTACCAACTTGTCCACGTCGGCATAGACGCCCTTAAATTGGAATGAAACCATGCCGCCAAAACCACTCATCTGGCGTTTCGCCAGCTCATAATCGGGGTGTGAAGGCAACCCGGGATAATAGACCTTTTCCACTCGTGGATGCTCTGCCAGGAACTTTGCCACCGCGCGAGCGTTCTCATCGTGCTGTCGCATACGCACTGCCAGCGTCTTGATGCCTCGCAGTACCAACCATGCATCAAAAGGTGAAGGGACATTACCGGCGGCATTTTCGTAAAACTTCATTGACTCGTAGGCTTCCTCATTATTGAGGACGAGAGCGCCGCCGATCACATCGCTATGGCCGTTGATATACTTGGTAGTGCTGTGGACAACGATGTCGGCTCCCAATTTCAGTGGCTGCTGGAAGTAAGGACTGGCAAAAGTGTTATCAACGACGACCAGTACGTTGTGACGGTGAGCGATCTCCGCGACTGCCTGGATGTCTATCAAACGTAATAATGGGTTGGTTGGAGTCTCTAACCAGATGAGTTTCGTGTTTGGGCGAATTGCCTGTTCATACGCGGCAATGTTGCCTGCCGGGACATAGCTGGTTTCCACATTATATCGGCGCATGACTCGCTCAAAGATGCGGTAACTTCCTCCATAGAGGTCATCGCAGGCGACCAGATGGTCACCGGCGCTAAGAAGGCTGAGGATGGCAGTTTCAGCGGCCATACCGGAGGCGAAGGCAAGCCCAAATTTTCCATCTTCGAGGGCGGCAATACACTCCTGCAGCGCGGTACGAGTGGGATTATGTGAGCGTGAGTATTCATACCCCTTATGGTCGCCGAGTCCATTCTGGGCATACGTCGCTGTTTGAAAAATGGGCGGCATGATTGCGCCCGTCGTTGGGTCAGGCTGCTGGCCAGCATGAATGGCCTTTGTTGAGAACTTCATTGTCATCGCTCCTTGGGTATATGTTCTTAAGTATGTTCTTTTATAAATTTGGGTTGCGCCATGGGCTTCTGCTGGATTTGACATAGGTCAGGATGCGACTATATCACTTCTCACGAGAAAGGGCAATCTGTATTCACCTGGTGATTCCCCGTAAGTCTGCCAAAGATCCTTCGCTGCGCTCAGGATGACACAACCCCAGGCTGTCATCCCTTCGCTGCACTCAGGGCAGGCTCTGAGCGCAGCGAAGGATCTTTGGTGCGCCTTCGTCCAGCCACCCTGCCTTACGTGGCCTTGCGGACCTATGGGTAATCATCAGGTATTCACATACTTATACAGTGATGAACTTCAAAGGGCCTGGTAATATTCCGCAATGTACAACTGAAAAGCTGGTCGGAACGTATTTATAAAAAGCTATTCTATAGAAAGCAACACTTTGAAATAACATAAAACAACGTGCATGAAATTATGAGGTTTCACAAAATACCCCGGATAGCGGACCATCCCCGAAGGGCCGATCAATCGGCGGTGTGCGCGAATAAATCGGCACCTACGGTAGGATCGGGTTATTTTGTGAAAGTTCATTATTTTAAGCATCACAAGGAGCTACTTCGATGGATACACCCCATGTGCCACAGGGCACAGAGCCTTCATCTAAAAAACCTGTGATCGGCGTCTTACTGATACACGGGTTGAATGGTAGTAGAAGGGATCTGGAGGAACTGGAGCTAGCGCTGCAGGATCATGGTATGGTGACCGACAACATGCTTTTGCCCGGGCATGGAGTGCGTGTGCGAGATATGTTGCCACTAGGCTGGCATGACTGGGCTAATGCTGTACGAGATGAATTACAAGCTCTCAAGCAGCGTTGCGATGTAGTATTTATAGCAGGGCATTCACTGGGAGGCGCTCTTGCCTTGCATACCGCGGCTTACGAAGAGGTAGCCGGTATTATCACGATGTGTGCCCCACTTCATATGCATCCCCTGACCTTACCTGCTGTGCGCATCGCGAAATACCTCACGCCCCTGGTCCCGACAGTGCGCGAGGATGTGCGTGACCCGGATGCGCGCCGTCGTTATACTCGCGATGTGTATCGCTGGACGCCGATGCGGCCGGTCGAAAGCATGTTACAGTTTTTGCCGACCCTCCGAACCGAACTCCCCCAGGTAATTGCACCAGCGCTGATTATGACGTCGATTCACGATCATGTTGTGCCCGCACGGGATGGCCGGGAAATTTACCGGCGCATAGGTTCCAAAGAGAAACATCTTGTTACATTCCATCGCTCCTTTCATGTCATCATGAAGGATTATGACCGCGAGGAAGTTTTCGCCAAGTCCACCGCTTTTATCCTGCATCATGCTGGCGAGGCGACACCTCATACAGTAAGCAATGCCGATCGAACGGCATCATAAAATCGCTTGAGAAGCGAACAAGAAAACAGACCTTTGATACAAAAGTTTGTTTCGTGTATACTGATATCCAGGAAGAAAAACCATGTAAGGAAACATAAGACATTGGCGCAGCAAGTAAGTAACCCACCAGAGCCCAAAGATGAAGAGAAGTCACGTATTTCAGAACCAAGGCCAGTTCAACCGAGACGCTTCTCCTCCACGGGTATTATCATCTTGCTTGTGTTGATCAGTTTATTGATTATCTCTTCTACAAGCCTGTTATTGCCAAACCTGGTGCAGGTCTACACGCACCCTGAATCATTTACGGCCGTAAGTCCTACGGCAAAAGCACAATCCACGCACGCCGGTCCCCTTACCCCAACGCCAACCATAGGCCAGAACGTGACACCTACGGCCACTCCTCCTATTTTTACACCCAATAATACGGCAGCACCCTCTTTACAACTGCCATCGGAGCACGAAATTATTTACGAGCAGCAAAATAACATCTACATGATCTCAAGTACAGGGAGTGGAACGCCGCAGGCACTATACACTCCAGGCTATATCTATAATCGGGCTGTGCGACCGATACTGACACCATCTGGACAACTACTTTACAGCGGCGACGGTATTTATTTGATGGATATTTTTGGTGGCACACCAGAAAAGATAGCGGCCCTTGCTGCAAATCAGGTGGTTACCTCATTAGTACTGAGCAGTGATGGCACAACGATTGCCTGGAGTACCGAACCGGCCAGCGGCGATGGGGTTATCGATCTATATGCAGGGCCGTTGGCCACTCCTGGCAAGGTTTTTGAGCAATCGTCGTCAAACTGTCCTTGCTTTCGTATTTTTACATTCATGAACGACAAAACCTTGCTGCTGACAGATGGTCAGCAAAGCCATGAAGCGATACAGTTTGGTTTGTGGGCCCTCGACATAAGTAATCCGCTCAATACCACTTCGCATTCCCTTTTAGATGAGAACTCAGCTCAGGGCCCATTGGCCCTTGCCCCCTATGGCAACGTATTGCTCTATTCGTCCTACGAAGGCCAGGTGCCTAAACCGACGGATGGCAGTGTTCCTGATGACATGGCTGTACTCAAATATGCCAACAGTCTGAAAGTTACGACGCTCAATGGGCAACCTCTGAAGATGGATATCTCGCATGTGCTGCTGGAAGAACAGCATGAACTGCATAATAGCGCGGCCTACCACTGGGTCGAGACGCCGGTGTTTACGATGGACGGTCATACACTCATCTATGTCGAATTCTCTACACAAACCCAGCCTCCCTACGACCGCAGCAACGCGCTGTTTATAGCTAAAATAAGTGGTTCCGGCAAGCATTTGCGTGTCAGTAATCCGCAGTTAATGGCAACCTCGAACGCCAATCTGCTTGAATTGGGACCCTGGTTCAACAATCATATCCTGACATTTTATGGAGATGGCTCGCTCTATGCTATGGATATACAAACGGGTGCTGTGGCGACCATTGTGCAAACAGGTGTGTATGCGCGTATCATTGCAGTTCGGGGTAATTAATTGAGAACACGCCTGAGCCGCTTTCTTAAGCTGCTGGTCTTCCGATAATTGTAGGGAATGGAATTGAGCAAGATCAAGCAATCCAACACCCTCGAAAGAGGGTGAGGAAGGCAAGGAAGAAGAGGAAGCGGTAAAAAAACGAGCGCTTCAATACGAAGCGCTCGTTTCCATATCGGTTTATAACTGCCTGCGTTTCGTCCTTGGAATGAGCAATAGTGCGATAAGCATACCAGCAACGAGACCAGCAATGTGATCCCAGATGCCAATGTTCGCGCTACTGAAACCAAAAAAGAGATTGAGTCCCAACCAGAAGAGCCAGTTTGTGATGGCTCCTCGTCCAAACGATCCCATGTTGCGGCGGTTCACAAAGTAGAAAACGCCAAGGGCGCCGAAGACGCCAAAGATGGCTCCGGAGGCACCAGCGGATGGGACAATGCTTGATGGGTCTAAAAAGTACGTGAAGATACCACCAAGTATACCGGCTCCCAGGTATATGACCAGGTAACGCCATTTTCCAAAGAAGACCTCGACGGCTGTGCCGATGAAGAACAGCGAAAGCATGTTCAGGGCTATATGTAAAATGTTAAAGTGCAGGAACATAGCGGTGAAGATACGCCAGACCTGCCCCTGTTGTACGAGAAGATTGACCTGTGCTCCTGCATTAATAATGGCAAGAAGGCCTTGTTCGGACTGATCGAAACTGATCGTTCTGTTCAATAGAGCGAGAACGACGAACACGATCACATTGATGGCAATGATGATGTTGGTAACAAAGCGTGGATTCTGGCTGAGGGCGAAACGAGTGCGAATGACCTGTCGCTGCATGCCGTTAGGGCGCGACCAGGTTGGTATTGTCTCTCGTTGTGCCATCCCATTTCCCTCGGGTGAGCTATCTGAACTACTGGCAGGTGCAGGAGCTGGTTCATAACCTGGCGTAGAAACCGGTTCTAAAGGTGGAAAACAGTTATCGAAGTGCTGCCCATAGGATAGGCGAGCAGCGCGCGAGCGTGCCAGTCCAGCATCATAATCCTGTCCAGTGGCACGCAGCAGGTAGGCGCGTAAAGCATGAACGTACCCAGAGCCAGGATCAAGGCTAATAGCCGCATCAACATTCTGTAAAGCGCGATCATAACGGCGGTCGAGCAAGTCAAGCAACGCTTGCGCCACGGTGCTTTCAAACCCTCCTGCTGGTTGTAGCTCCTGTACTTTGCGGCAGGCCATATAGACGACGCCATAGGAACCGAGGGCGAGGTTCGCCTCTGCCAGTCCCAGGTGTACCATCGGGTTGTCTGGTTCAAGCTGTGCTGCGTGTGCATAGGCAATAGCTGCTTCGCGTCCCTGTCCTTGTGCCAGAGCCTGTTTCCCACGCTCGAGATAGGTCTGAATATCTGTTTGTGCTTCCAAAAAATTACCCTCCAATGAATAAACGAGCGATGATTGCAAGTATAAGTGTACCTGCTATCGTCAATAGAGCCAAGGGCCAGCGGCGGGAAAGGCTATGTTTGTCTATTAACGTATTATCTTGTGTCAAGGTATAGAGCGGGGTAAACCACCAGCCGAGCAGGCAGCCGCTGAGTAAACCACCTAAATGCGCATAATTATCTACATTGGGTACGAAAAATCCAATACTGAGATTCCCCGCAATCACAATGATGAGCCAGAGGAGCGCAGGAATACCGCCTTTGCGAAACGCTCTGCGGTGCATCAGCACGAAAACGCTATAAGTTCCTACCAGGCCAAAAATGGCGCCAGAAGCTCCAACACTAATTTCTTGCGGCATAAAGTAGAAGCTGGCGATGATGCTAACGATTCCTGTTGTCACATAAATGAGCAGGAAACGTATGTGCCCTACCAGCCGCTCGAGAAAGACACCCAGTACCGCAAGGTTGAGCATGTTCAAGCCCAGATGCAGCAGGTTTGCATGAAGAAATATCGGAGTGACAAAACGCCAATATTGTCCCTGTAAGATCAGGTCGTTATCCTTGGCACCGAAAGCGATCAGGACAGAGGAAAGGGCGTTATTATCCTTGTCCTGGATATTGATGGCATTATTCATCACGGCAGCGATGATATCATATGCATGGTGCGCACCTGTTGCAAGGGCAAACTGATATGCTGTAACACACCAGATGATGATGGTACCGGTAACCACACCCCACGTAACCCAGGAGATGCGAGAGAGTCCATGTACACTTCTATATTGACTCAGCGCCTTCTGATAGCTCATTTGCGAACGCATTGTGCGAGAGGCTGTATTAATTTCAGTATAGATATTTTCCACTCCAAAACCTCAAAAGAGCCTGACATCGATGGTGAGGCGGGTTATGTTTTTGCTTTTCGCCGATGTCCTTATCCTCTATTAGGTATTACGTTTATGGTATAAGAATGTCGCAACTCTGTAAGTATTATAGCTGATGGTGCCGATTTCACCTGATCAATATCCCTGTGTACCTTACTTTCCTGGGTTGGTGATCAACTGATGGTAAAAGTTGTCATGAAAAAGACCCTCAAAGTACTGCTTACAGCATATCACCTTAAGGGTCTGCGCATGTTCAAACTAGAGCGCTCTAACAAAGAGCTCAGCTGGCAGCATAGGTTCTTACACTATGCACGACGATAGCCACGACTACGGCGGTGCCATAAGCCGTATGTGATGAGATGCCACAGGGCAACCAGGATGATTGCGCCAATCAACGCCCTGATGATGGGAACACCAAAGACATTAATATCGCCAATTCCGGTGATGATGATAACCTGAGTCATCAACCAGATGCCAACGAGGGCCGCGATAATGGCACCAACGAAGCCAAAGGGTAAGCGCCAGCCGACGATAGCTTCAGCTACCAACCCGACGATAGCTGCTACAAGCAGGTAAATGATGATGTTCAATCCGAACGACCAGACATGATCGCCAATTTTGATGGTGACGCCATCTGCCATTACTGTACTCATTGCGAATAGATGCAACATGTTTTCCTATGATCCTCCTCATTTGATGATTAAAATGAAAGCTGTTTCATTTTCCGAGTGAATTGAACATGTATGTAACTCTCTAAGCCCAAACATACCTACAACTCTCTCTATGTACAAGTGAACAATAGAAAGTCTCAGATGTTTTTCAGTAAATATTCAGTTTTCTAAGGTTCAAAAGGTATTGAGGGTTTCACTGGCTAAATGAGGAGGTACTTGTAGTCTACAAGTGGCATTAATTCGTGTTAAGAGTGGATTGTTCAATCATTTGCTTTGCCGATGTATAGCATATTGGCTATGAGGCTGGCTTATGAGCTATAATCAAGACATAGAAGTTCGAAAAAACTTTTTTGAGAGAGGTGTGCAATGGAACGCGCATTGCGTCTTGCGGGCATTATTGGAGCTATTGTTCTGGTACTGCTCATTGTTGGGTTTGTTCTCGCTGCAGTATTCAATGTACTGCTCGATGTCCTCTACATTTTCCTGATTATACTGGCTGCCTTTACTCTTTTTGCGACCGCCTTGCTTATCTACTCGGTACTTCTGCTCATTCAGACCATAGTGACGGTGCGGGATGAAATGAAGCCTTTGCTGGCATCAGTAAATCAGACTGCTGATTACCTCAAAGATACGGCGAAGACGGCTGAGCAGACTGTTACGACAATTGGCAGCACTGCCCAATTGACGAGTGAGTTCGCACTAGGGCCCACTATACGCACAACTGCGGCAATACTTGCCGGACAGCAGATGCTGCGCGTGTTTTTAGGCAGGGGTCGTGTTCGCAAGCGGGCTGAAGAGCGTCGCAGACAGCAGCGGGAGGCGATGCAAGCCAGCGTGGGAGGAGGAGATTAGCATGTATATCTTCCTGGCCAGTGATCCCCTGGCTATGTGGGGCCACATCGCTGCCATTATCCTGCTTATATACTTACTGGTGTTCATCTTGATTGGGCTGGCGCTCGCATTTGTTTTACTGGTTGGGATGACCTGGGTGCGAGAGAAGGTCGAGCTCATCAAGATGATTCGGCCAACGGTTAACAGTGTGAATAAGACTACGCAAGCTGCCATTGCCGGTACGCTGCCTGAGGCAAAGGATGATGAGAACAAGATTATTCGGACGGCAGCAGAAATACCCGCTTATGCTCACGAAATTGAAACAAAGGTTGATGAGGTGAGTGATCGGGTAGCCAGCGCGGTCATTGAGTTTCGTGCTCGTTCAATGATGGCGAAAAGTATGCTCAAGGCCTTCTTTTTGCCTGGATTGGCACATCGTACCCAAGCGCAACTTGAGGGCGTTGGCTTTAGAAGCCCTGGCTACCGCATCCTGATAGAAGAGAAGGCTTCCGGCGATGAGGTTGTTGGTGCTGGTGAAGGGTATGCAGGCAGTATAAAGGCATCTCAACTCAAAGATGCTCCCGTCGAAGTACCAATATCTCCTTCACCAGGCACTTAGAATGCGGCTACCCCTTAACTACATCCAACAGTTCGGGCATTTTCAACGAAATGCCCGGCTGTACCTCATAAGCAATGCACTGAGCGGCGTTACAACAGGAATTCTCCTGGTTCTCTATAACCTCTATCTAGCTTCGTTAGGGTACGGTACCGATTTCATTGGCCTGGTGCTGTTCGTAGGAACGATAGGGGCCGGTGTAGCGATCTTTCCCGCGGGCATTTTTATAGATCGCTTCGGTGGAAAGAAAGTCCTGATCGGGTCAAATTTGCTCATTGGTTTGGCGGGAATAGGACAGATACTCTTTAGACAACCACTCCCCTTGCTGGTCAGCGCTTTTATCGCAGGTATCGGCGCGGCATGCACAATTGTGGTGAACGCGCCATTTCTCTCTCTGAACAGTACACCCGACGAGCGTTCACATCTATTTAGCCTGAATATTGCGCTGGGATTAGTAACGACCGTAGTGGGGAATGTCATCGGGGGTGTCTTACCAGTATGGTTCCGTCATACTTCCTGGTTGATGGCTCCATTACCTTCCTGGCCAGGTCTGGTGCTGGCACAGCAGCCGGACCCTCGCTCTTACCAGTTAGCTCTGCTCTTTGCCGGTGCAATCGCTGTTCCCAGCCTCATACCCTTATTCCTGCTGAAAGAGAACAGGATTCTGCCTCGCCCTAACTCGAGTGCGGCTCTTCCAAGTTTGAGCAGCAATCTCCTCTTAGCTGGCAGGGTGTTTGTGTTCAGTCCTATATTTCTATTGATCCTGGTGCAAGTGATGATTGGAGCTGGAGCGGGGTTGTTCATTCCCTACTTCAATATTTACTTTGTGCAGTATCTGAAGGCTTCGCCTGCCCTCTTTGGCTTGTTGAATGGTGGAGCTACCGCCGTTACAGCCTTGCTTACCCTTGTGGCACCGTGGTTAGCGAGGCGCATAGGTAAGATCAACTCGGTCGTTGTCACACAAGTGTCGAGTCTCCCGCTCCTGATCACAATTGGATTGGTTCCGCTCCTGCCGTTGGCTGCGACGCTCTATCTTTTCCGGCAAGGACTCATGGACATGTCTGCAGGGGTATTGCAAGTCTTCTCAATGGAAGCGGTCGCGGAAAAGTATCGTGGGATTGCGAATAGTGGGTACCAGGCGGCCTTTCTCGTCCCCTGGGCCTTGATGGCCCCAGTTGGTGGCTTGATCATCGCTCATCTTGGCTATCCAGCAGTATTTATTGGCGGGGCACTGTGTTATTTGCTGGCATCTACTACGCTGTGGGTGAAATTTGGTCGTGGTCGGGGGAACCGATTTGAGAACGTTGGGGCGTCAGATGATGGGAGTATAGTATACCCGGCAGCTGAGAGCTCGCATGTAGAGATCTCTTCGAACGAGATGTTGCGTTCCTGAGCGCGGTACAGTACAAAAGCGAAGTCAACGGTTCTTTATGGCGGCAACGAAAGGAGAGCCCCGATCTCTTTGCGCGATCGCGGCTCTCTTATCTCGTTCCTCTTACTTCTTGATCAGCTTAATGAAGATTATCGATAGTTCGTACAGGAAAGACATCGATACGCCCAGGAAGATGGGGCTGTAAATGTCTGCTCCCGGCGTGATGATTGTCGCTGCAATCCACATACCGATATGGGAGGCAGTGCGTTTCCTTGTCAGGGTCTGAGAAGAAATCAAATCCACCTGGGCCAGAAACGTCAATACCAGCGGAATCTCAAAGACAATGCCAAAGGCGAGCAAGAAAAACGCAACAAAGGTAAAGTAACTGCCAGCCGTGATCAGCGCGGCAAAGCTATCCGAGGCAAACGTTATCAACCACTGTACAGGATATTGTAGGACAAAAAACCCCACCGTAATACCTACTGCGCAGAGGATAAGCCCGGCGAATATGAAGGGTATAGCGTATTTCTTCTCTTTGGGCAGCAACCCCGGCGATATAAAGGCCCAAGCCTGGTAGAGTACCACAGGTAGAGCCAGGATGAAGCCAACTGCGACAGAGATCATAAGAAAGACGGTAAAGCCTTCGGTAATTCCTGTCACAACAGGTTTACCATGCGTCAGTGAGTCCGCCGCCATTTTCGGCAAAGGGAGCTCTAAAAGGGTAAGGATTGGTACCCGAAAGATAAAGGCGATAATGGAGCCAACCGCGATAGCGATAATCGATTTTAAGATACGCCAGCGCAGCTCTTCCAGGTGTTCAACGAGGGTCATGGAAGAATCAAAGTCTTCCTCCTCGTCCTCTACGGGATCAGTATAGTTTGATTCCGGGATATCCTGCTCTTCTATTCTATTTGATGCCATAATTCTACTCCAAGCAGGGGGATACAGTGAAAACTACTCACGGGTTGCTTCAGGAGTGCTGACTTCACTGCGGCTCACTTCGCTCTGAACAGGTTTAGCCTGCAGATCCTGGTGATCAACGCTGGCACTTTGACTGGGAAGTTCGCGCTGCTGTGCCTCAACATGGGGGACTTTGGGTTCATCCTCGTGATCTTCTTTTGGTTGAGACAACTCTGACATACCCTTGCGAAATTCTCTAATGCCTTTGCCAATGGATGAACCCATCTCCGGCAACTTTTTGGGGCCAAACACGAGCAAGGCAATGACAAGGACGATAATCAAATCTGGCCAATGTAATCCTGGCATAGTTAGGTATCCTTTCTTAACTTACGTATGGTTACTTTGTGTATATCAATTGTTAACACTACTTAGCACTACGTTGAATGTACAATGAGGGATGATTGCGAATAGCCTGGATAGGCTGGATGACCTGACCTGGCGCCACTAGTGGATGCCAGTCCGGCATCATGGCAAAACTGGTTGGGTAGTATCTTGTCCGATCAGCGTCGCCTCAAGTACCTGCAAACCTTCCAGGCCTGTGCTCAATAAGTCCAGTCCCGTCTTACTTGCACCTCGAGCTACTAACCTTATGGCTTGTCGTCTGTTCACCCGCTTGTGTTGCAAGCGTGCCGCAGCCAGTTGAGCTTTACGTGATTCTTCAGCCTTGTAATGAACAGAGGCACGCAACTTTTCTTCCAAACCGGCAGGAACACTGGCTGCGTTACCATAATGGCGTAACAGCAGGGTTTCGATCGAATTGCTCTCCATAACTTCTCCGAGAAAGTGAGGAAGGTGCATCGAGCAGGTCTTCTTCCTGAAGCGTTCCCCGGCTCTCGACACGTCCCTCGTGGTTTTCATCGACGCCGGCCTGCCGCTGCTTGATATCGGTAGTTGTGGCAGGCATACCATGGTCGGTAATTTGTTCACCATTTTCCAGTACATACAATTGTTGAAATTGTTTCCGAGCTCGAGCGAGACGTTGGCGAACAGCAGCTTCCTGCAGATCGAGCATCCGTGCAATTTCGCTGGATGAGAAAGTGCCAACGATCGAGAGGAGCAGGCACTCGCGCAGCGTTTCTGGCAGTTGTGCCATTGTACGTTGCACGGCGTCGCGCTCCGCGATCATGTCAGCTGGATCGTCTCCTCCTGTCACTCCGTAGCCAGGTGGCTGCACCGGGGCTGCTTGCTCGTTCAGCGTATCTGTTGCTGTGTCGTAGGCTTCCTCTGTTGTTCGATTGCCTTTCTGCATACGCGAGAAAGGAATAAAACGGAAAAGTCCTTGCCGTCGACGCTGCATCCGCACAGTGTTGAGCGCAATACGCATCAACCAGGCTTTTTCGTGAAATTGGGTACCGCTCACGGAACGAGCGGCGTCGATAGATTTCAAAGCCTGGTGAAAAGTGTCCTGCGTGAGATCCTGGCTTTCTTCCCAATCGCCGGTCATGCCATAGATAGTGTGGAAGACCAATCTCCCATATTGTTGAATGAGTTCTTCTACCGCCTTGTCGGCGGGTATCATATCCACAACAACACTCTTTTTCGCGTTTCAATTACGCGTTACAGTAATGTAGATGCATGAGGAAGGTGAAATGTGACATCAAATTGCCAGAAGAAAGAAAATTGGATAATTGGGCATGTTGTCTCTCAGTAAAGAGGCAGGGCGTCCAATCATCCAATTTTCAAATTACCGCAAGTGTTCTTCTATGTAGTCCTCGGCCTCCTGGACCGTTGTGATCTTCTCCGCATCTTCGTCTGAAATTTGGAGTTTGAACTCTTCTTCCAGAGACATGATAAGCTCAACTAGATCAAGTGAGTCGGCATTGAGGTCCTCGACAAAAGATGCACCAGGAACAACCTCACTTTCGTCAACACCGAGTTGGTCGACGATGATCTTTTTGAGTCTTTCAGAGACGGTTGCCATCATTTCACCTCGCTTTCAGCTTTTGGGGTGGGCTGTTGTTGTGCCCGATTAAATATTGTGCCGAGAACGCCATTAATAAATCTGCTGGAAGTGTCACTGCCAAATTGTTTGGCGAGTTCCACTGCTTCGTTAATGGCGGCCTTAGCTGGTACCGTATTATTGAACAGAATCTCGTAGATTGCAAGTCTAAGGATGTTTTTGTCAATTCTGGCCATTTGTTGTAAGGGCCATTCGCGTGCAGCGCTCTGAATATGAGCATCGATATCAGCAAGATGGTCATAGACACCTATAACTAATTCGCTGGCGTACTCCGCCACCTTTGGCTGCAAATGGCGATCTTCGACATGACGCTGCAAGACCTCCGCGGGGGTATGTTGGGCGGTATCGTATTCGTAGAGTGTTTGCAGGGCGATCATCCGAGCTTGCCTGCGTATTCCTATAGGCATAGTATCCTCGCATAGTTGCTAGCTATGTTGGCTGCGCGTAAGTTTAGCTTTTATAGAACGATGTATTTCTGTACTTGTAGTAGTCCGATGCACTACGCGACATCTTGTATGTAAACATTGACCTCGCGTACATGCATGCCAACCATGTGCTCAAGTGCCGCGGCAACCTCTTCCTGGACGGCGGAGCCAACATCGACGATGTTGACATCATTTGCTACGACAATGTAGAGGTCGGTAGTTACGGTATTATCCTTAACCGTCAAGGTTACACCCTGCCTGGGAACTTCACGGCCAAGAAAGCGAGACCACTGATCACTCACCTGGGCCATACGTATGACGCCAGGAACCTGTAGTGCCGCATTGATAACGATGGTTGTTAACACCTGGCGCGCAACACGTACAACTCCTAGCGATTCAGCTACCATTGAGAGCATCTCCTTCTGAGTGAACTATGGTCACTCCTTCCTTCATGCTGAAAAACTAAACGATGATGTAGCTTGTTGTACGCCTGAGTGCCTTACTGCAAAGATATGCGCTTTTCAAGTCTCTGTCAAGTATATTATCCACATCTGTTTACTTATTGGTAGTAAGGTAATACTACAGGAAGGTTGCAGAACACGCTTAGATCGAACGATGATGCCGGGTGTATTGACTGTATTATACCTCAGGTACAAGACCCATTTCACGCATCATCGTCGCAGTTTTTTCGATGTCTGACGCGCTACTAATATTAATGGTGATGATACCTTTTATAATCCGTTTGACCATACCTGTTAATGCCTGGCCGGGTCCAATTTCAATAAAGATGGTAACGCCGGTACTGGCCAGGAATTCAATCGTGCGAATCCACTGTACAGGCGATGCTATTTGTTGGGCAAGTTCTTCGCGTAATGCCTGCGCATTAGTGAGCGGGTCGGCATGGATATTTCCGATGATCGGGATTGTTGCATCCTGTATCGGAGTTGAACGAATGGCTTGTGCCAGCCCGATAGCCGCTGGTTCCATAACGGGCGAGTGAAATGCTCCACTTACCGGGAGTGGTATGACGCGTTTTGCTCCCTTCTTTTTCGCCAGCTCTATCGCCACGTTCAGGGCATATTCTTCACCTGAGATAACAATTTGCCCAGGTGCGTTGTAGTTTGCTACTATGACTTTTCCCAGTCCTGGATGTGATGCCTGGTCATGGCGATCGGTCGAGTAATGAGCAAGAGCTCGATTTGTGGCTTCCTGACAGATTGCTTGCAAAGATTCCGCATCCAAGCCAATGATGGCTACCATTCCTCCGTGACAAACTAATCCCTCGTGATGCATTAAGCGACCTCGTTCGCGTACCAGGAGCGCGGCACTCTTGAGATCAAGGGCAGCAGAAGCTACCAGGGCCGCAATTTCACCGACGCTATGTCCCGCGGTAAAGCTGGGAGCAAGTGGGTAAGACCAGGAAAAGTTGTGTGGGGAGAGAGCTTCTTGAAATGCGGCTAAAAGAGCAAGACTCACAGTCACAATAGCAGGCTGGGCATTAATTGTTTCGCGCAACCTGTCTTCAGGACCCTGGAAACAGAGCGAACTGAGAGGGAAGCCCAATGCTTCATCTACCGTCTCGAAGACCTGCCGCGCAGCAGTTGATGTCGTAAAAACATCAGCACCCATACCTACAGATTGGCTGCCTTGCCCTGGAAAAAGAAAAGCGACTTGTGTCGACATCACACTTTACTCTTTATGAAGTTTGAAGGGACAGCAGGTGAAAAGAAATTCCCTGCTGTCCCTTTACAGGTCTATTAACTTTTCTTTGTGCGGGGCAAAAAAACCTGACGGCCACGGTACATGCCGCAGTTAGGGCAGGCATGGTGCGAAAGTCGCGGTTTTTTGCAATTCGGGCAGGCAACAAGTTGTGGCAATTTCAATGCTTGATGTGCACGTCGATCGCCCTGGCGTGCATGTGACGTTCGTTGTTTTGGTAACGCTCCCATAGAATTTTTCCTCCTTTTCCACCAGTATACCCTCCCGAATAAAGATCAGGCAGATCTACTTGTGTGATGATTACTCTGAACCGTTTTGTAATAATTTTTCAAGTATGCTAAAGCGAGTGTCAACTTCTGGCTTGCAATCGCAGGGGCCAAGATTGAGATCATGTCCGCATTGAGGACAGAGACCCGCGCAATCTTCGCGGCACAGAGTTACCATCGGAATTGCAGTAAGTACATTTTGTCGTATTGCCTCGGTCAAATCAACTATATGGTGATCGTCGATGGGGAAGATCTCTTCCTCGTCTATAGGAGGCAATGCTAAACCAGTCACCACGTCAACTGTTGGATAAAATTGCTCGATAAAGGTAACATGCATGGGTTGCTCGAACGTCGTCAAACAACGGTCGCATGAAAGTTCAAGTACCAAATCCACCCAACCGTCGATGAGTAAACCCTGGTTGGTGCGGCGAATGCGCACATGACCATCAAGCGGGCCGACGACTTTGAGATCTTCATCAAGCTGGACATCTTCTTCATGAAGAGGATACTCGAGCGTTGTCCCGACAGAGGCCTTCATAAGCTGCGCCACATTATACAGCATAGTATCTATTTCCCTTCCCATTGAGAGTAACATTGAGCTGGTAGATAAAATAAGCTATAGTATAACCTTGATCGTCGATACTGTGCTTCTTTGTGGTGCTCGTTTATTATAGACAAGCATGACAAGAGTGTCAAGCCCTACAAGCAAGGAGTGCTATGCTATATTGGCGGGAGTCCCATGGATCTAGGGTCGCGCGTAAAATGTGCCTGGGAGCGTGCTAGAAGTGCGGTCCTCCCCCAGTATCATTTGCCAACGAGGCGCGCCTGGGAATTGGGCGAGCAGGTACAGGCATGTCGTCGAGCGCCACTTCGGGGTCTTCGTACTGTTCTTTTGCCTCTGCCCCGTTTTCCTCCTCTGGCTCTGCTATCTCTAAACTTTCGAGGCCCTTCTCTATACTGAGAATAGTACGGCTGACATCCATTTCGATACTGGCGAGGTGATCCTTGAGGTTGCTCAAGGTCTCAGCGACATAGTTATCTGCGTCGGCTTTGAGTTGCTCGCCATGCTCTTCAGCTTTTACTACTACTGAGCGCGCTCGTTCTTCAGCCTGTCGTACAAGTTCGTGCGAGCGTGCTTCCGCGGTGCGCAGGAGCCCTTCCCTGTTCATAGCCCGTTCGGTCTCTTCGCGCGCACGTGTCAAGAGCGTGGAGGCGTCGGACTGAGCCTGTGCGAGAATGCGCTCTTTCTCCTGAATGATGCGCCGTGCCTGCTTGATTTCATCGGGAATAGAGGTGCGCATCTGATCAACAATGTTGAGGATATCTCCCTCTTTGATCATAATTTGGTTGACCAGTGGCATTCTCTTGCTGTTTGCAATGAGATTCTCCAGACGATCTACTAGATAGAGTATATCCATAGTGTTCCCTCCGTTCCCTACTATGCTGCTGAAACCTGTTGAATGGAAGCTTCTCCAGCATGCGAACTCATGCGAGAGAATTCCATCAAAATCTATCCGAAATTGCGAGATATTTTTTTCAGCAGGATGATGGCGTGCTACGGATTCAGTTTATGTTGTAGTGCTTTCAAGACGACAGTGGGAAGCATACCGTCGACATCTCCGCCCAGGCGAGCAACTTCTTTTAACAATGATGAGCTTACAAAGAGTTGCTCCAGGTTGGTTAATAAGCAAAAAGTTTCAATTTCGGGAGCGAGCTTGCGATTCATCAATCCCTGCTGAAACTCCGCTTCAAAGTCGTTGGGCGAGCGGAGCCCTTTGATAATGACCTGTCCTCCCACAGAACGGACATAATCTACCAGGAGTGCAGTAAATTTCTCGACGCGTACATTACTCATGCCTTCGAAGGCAATGACCTCTTGCCAGAGTGACACGCGTTCTTCTGCCGAGAAGAGCAAATTTTTTGCCGGATGGGCATAGACGGCGATAATCAGTGTGTCAAAGTGCTGCGCTGCTCGCCTGGCGATATCGAGATGGCCATGTGTGAGTGGATCGAAGCTACCCGGATACACGGCAATCTGTCTTCGCTTTTCATCATTGCTCACGCTCATTCCCCTTCAAAACAATTACAGTATACATCAATGAAACGCCAAGTTTGAAAATCCGACTTCATTTAATCATATGTATGGATAATCGGCAATAGGCATGTAGGGCGAGAGATTTGATATCACTCTGGGAAACATGAGCTGAGTATTATTATTTCTGTAGAGGTGTGACGCTCAGCTTTTGTTTCCTCCTATGTGTGATTTAAGCCGCAGCGGTATTCTTCACAATCCTTCTTGTGCGCCCATTGATCATTTCACCTAGCCCGATTGCTGAGAGGCCCAGAAGCAGGTGAATCACTTGGATAATCCAGTGGGAAGAGCCAAGGAGCCATTGTTGCTGATATAAGCCAACGATAGCAAGGGCTAAACCCACGACGAATGTTGCTAACGCCAGGCCAAAACTGCCGCCCTTGATAAAGCCTTGCGCCAATCCGATTACCCAAAGGGAGAGTACGGCGATAATACCTATAAGCATGTGGACAGGGATAAGATTTACAGCGTTACCTGTCCAGAACAGGATACCTAAAATTATTGCTGCGAGTACGGCGATGCGTAGAACCCATACCGCGATCGTGATTACTTTCATAGGTCCTCCAAGATTGTTGATCTTATTTGTATTTTACAACAACTTCGCCAATGAACCTTCATTGCCCTTCCTGCTTCACAAGAAAACTCTGCCAACATGATAGCACACTCTCTGGCCCTGCCTCTAACCTGTCGGTGCAAACCGGTGGTATTTCCCAATGTACCAGCGCACAGTCAGCACAAACTCAGCATGGCTCCAGGTCAGAGGAGATACACTCAAAGGCTCGCTGGTGAATGGGTTCACCTGCTCGGCCATGACCCCGCTGGGGAGGGCGTGCTTAAGCGCCCACTCCAGGAGCGGTAGGGCCTCGTGCAACTCCTCTATAGTGCTGGCGCAAGCAATCTTGTATTGAGCCAGCCACAAGGTACAGATAAACCAGGGATTCCCCTGAGCCTGGCTCAGATCATGTGTCACCTGGTAATAATAATCGTTCTCGTAGCGGGGCATGCCCCCGACCTGCGTTTTCACCCACAGTGTTCGCTCAAGTTGTTGCATGGTACGCTCGATAAGCTCGTCAGTCGCCTGGAACATGCCAAACTGGAAGAGCCCGCATAAGCTGCTGTCGAGCGTTGCATCCTTGTGAATCGTGCCATCTTTGTCCACAGTAATCATGCGCAGGAAATGCCCGCGCTCTTCGTCCCACAGGTAGCGCCGCGTAGCCTGCTTGATCTCATCGGCGGCTGTACGGTATTTCGTTGCCAGCTCTTCTTCGCCAAATATTGCCGAAAAATTGGCGGCCGCGTCCAGCCCTGCATAGACAGCTGAAGTGGTATAAGTGAGGATGCCAAGTCGCTCCTCCCACAGATCATAAGAGGGTCCCGGCAGTCGTGTATGCGGTTCGCAATAGCTGGCCAAGAAATCGGCTGCCGGCGTGACCAGTGTGCGGTAGTGAGGGGCGACAAATTCAACGTCATCAAAGACTCGATAGTGCTGCCACAGGCTGTACAGGACGAGCGCGGTTTCATCCTCTTGTATAGCAAGCTGCGGGTTACCGTCTCGATCCATCCAGGGATGCCAGCTACTGCCCCAGGAGCGGTCAGGGTTATATTTGTGCAGCAGGTAGCCATCTGGCGTCAGCACCGCGTTACAAAAATCGTAGAACATGCGCGTGATTTCTGAATATCCCGCGTGGCTTAGCGCATTTGCAACCAGTGCACCATCGCGGGGCCACATATAAGAGTAGCTATCGCGGGAGAAATGTTCGACATCGGCGTCATTCGCCGCAATAATAGCTCCATTATAGTCGATCTGTGTGCGTAAAACGAGCAGGCTCCGCTTGTAGAGGTCCACCAGTTCCGCCGGGAGGTCCCCGAAATCCTGTTGTTGTTTATTGACCCAGCGATACCAGTAGTTGCGCGTGCGTGTAATGAAACTTTCGGGTCCGTGCTGGCGTATCCTATTTTCTGACTCTATCACTACATTCAGGTCTGGACCAACTGCCAACCAGTGAAAAGCAATGATCTCCGACCCCGGTGAGATATCTGGCAGATGCAGCGCGAGCGTGCCGTCAACGGATCCCTGGGCAATGGGGTTACGGCCCAAAACACCGTCCTCGGCATCCCGCCAGGTTCCCTCTGATCCATTGAATTCTTTGACGCCTGTTGCCCAGCTGGAAATACCCACATGCGCATTCGTTCCGCTCCCTACTTGCCCATTCATTAAAAAATAGGCTTGCTGCCTGTAAGCTAAAAGCGCTTGCTCGGACGGATCATATAAGACAGTGTTGCCTTGAGCCGTGTCCAAGATGTGCCAGTCGTAGTGGAAAAAGAGACGCACCTCGCGTGGATGATCAGCCTGGTTAGTCACAAAGATTTGACGTAGGAAAATGGCGCGGTAGAAATCTACGCAGTCGCGGAAGATCAGTTGCAATTGCAGTCCTGCATGATGAAGAGTGACATGGGTAACAAGCGTCTCCTTTTCGTATACCATCTCGCGCTGCCATTCAGGAGCATCCAGCCAGGCAAACTGGTCATCCACCCACACACCGGTATGGGAGATATCCCCGGCAGTGTGTATTTCCTGACCCACGTGCGGCCAGTAGATGTCACGCAGGTTATAACTTTTATCAAAATTCAGGAGCAGCCTTCCGTTTCCTACTGGTAAGTCTCGCGGCATGATCCCATACTCCTTTTCATATCAAATGCTGTGCCTGATTATAGCATAGCCACAGCCAGCTATTCGTAGATTTCCTTCTTCCTTGACATCGAGGATGAGTATCGACTGGCCCAGCTGAAGGCGAGGAAGCCTGGGTGGAGAAGCTCATCGGAGAGATGAAAGACGGAACCCTGACAGAAACCTCAGGCGGAAGGTTGCCCGTCCAGACCTCGCTCTCCTGGCCACCGAGGAGGGAGACGAAAAGGAATCAGATCGCTAGCCAGACACGCAAGAGTGGATCTACTCCTAACAAGGTCGATTGGGACGAGCCGGTGGGGTGAAAGACGAGAACTGTGGGAGGCCCTTGAGAACTCAAGGGCCTCTAGCGACGAGCAGGGTTCGAGTGCTGTTATGCGAATCGTGCGCGTCAGGCGAAGACCGGGGAGATATCGATATAGATACGGAGGTCTTGAAGGAGATCGCCCCTCTTGCGCAAGATCGACGTGCAAGGAACAGTCACTACCTTGCCATCGTGGCGGGTATAGTCGACGAGCGTCTCCGCAATCTCGACATCACCTTCATCCCACGTTTGCACAAAGTTGTGGCGCAATCCCTTAATCGCTCCCCAGAAATCGCCAATGCCGCGTACTACGGCATCACGGCCAACAATTGTCTCGGCATTTCCGAAACGAAGGCGCACATCCTCTGTGTGAAGAGGTGCAAACTTCTCCAGATCCATGGAATCGACCACTGCAAAGTAGTGTTTTACCCAGTCAGACATAGAATCCTCCTTCTCTGGTACTTCTGTACCAATTACCGGTTCGATCACATTAAAATGGCTAGCCAACCATGTCGCCGCCATCGGCGAAGAGCATGCTGCCAGTCTAGACTGCTGATTGCGACTCCAGGGTTCCTTCTTTTACCCACTGCCGAATAGCTGTCAGGGTCGCCTGGACTGCGCCCAGGTAATCACCCTCCATCTGCCTGGCGTATGCCTGCTCTTCGGATGAAGCGGGCGGAATCCCTCCTTTTTCAAGCGAGAAGGTGAAGCGCAAGGAGAGTTCTCCGTTGGCATCTTCTTCAATCTCGTTTTTGATTGTGCCAAGGGTGCTTCCTGAGAGACGGTCGAACTGTACCATTCGCTTCGGATAGAAAGTCACGCGCTCACGGGCAGGTTCTCCGCGAAAGACAATGTCTCGCACAAGGTAATTGTCGCCGCGCTCGATTGTGTCGCATTTCGTCATTTTGGGGACGAAAGGCAAGGCATTCTCCGCCTTAAGCTCCAATCCTTTCCATACCTGGTCGCGGTTGAGGACTGGGATGTCGGGGTCGTTCCTGTCGTTGACGGGAACAGATCGAGTCATGGTAAACATGGTGCTGCCTCCTTTCATTGCTCCTGAGCCGAGATGTTGTGAACGACGTTGGAGCGATGGATTATAAACGCTACGCCAGGGAATCACCATTGAGCTCACTTCATACTATCAGAATAGAAAGATGAGGTTTGTAAGTCAATACTGCGCCGCCGAGAGGCGGGAACACACTAGACATCTGTTCTATCCTATGCTATACTCTCTTCAGTTCTTTTGCACGTTAAGTATGTAATAGTGTTTCGGTGGGTTCCAGGGTAAGGTTCCCTGGGTAAAAACACGACCGTTTTCTCATCGTGCCATGCGATGCATGAGTTGCTTTGAGCTTTGCTCGCTCATGGGCATGAACCGAACTACGGTGTGGGACGACACACCAGTGTCATTCCAGAAGCCCTCGGCTTGGAGCTGTAGGGAGTCGTCACTTCATCACTGTTTCCAATCTCCCCAACCCCTCAATTTCAGCAACCATGCGATCGCCTGGTCGCAAAAACTCTGGTGGTTTTCTGCCGTAGCCGACACCGGAGGGAGTCCCCGTTGCGATGACATCCCCAGGTTCGAGCGTCATAATGGTAGTAAGATGTTCGATGATTTCCTGGATCGAAAATACCATACTCGCTGTATTCGAGTGCTGCTTTACCTGCCCGTTCACTGCTAACGTCAGTGTGAGCGCCTGGGGGGCTTGCACAAACTCAGCAGGCGTAATGAAGGGACCCATAGGTGCAGCTCCATCGAAGTCTTTCGACATTACCCAATCGAGTCCAAAGTACGAGTGCTCTTCTTTGGGAACCCAGTCACGTGCAGAAATATCATTGACAATACTATAGCCCGCGATACTCGCCATGGCTGCCTCACCTCGCACGTGGCGGACCCTCTGTCCGATAACCACCGCCAACTCCACTTCCCAGTCGATCATTTTCGCATACTCAGGAAGGAGAACGGTTTCACCAGAACCGACCAGCGTTGTGGTTGGAGGCTTCAAAAAGCAGTAAGGAAACTTCGGTGGTTTTGTATTGTCCATTTCTGCGTTGTGGTCGTTATAATTTGCCCCAAGGCAGATGAGCTTATTGGGATACATGAGAGGCGGGAGCCAGTGAATGTCCTCTGCCTTGAGTTGGCTTTGCTGCCTGGCTTGTTCGGAAGAGCCAAACCAGTACTCCACAATTGTGGAAAGTTTTGTTCGCCAGTAAGTCCAATGCTGCATCATTTGCATAAGCGAGGCAGGCTTCGCCTGGGGCAGGGGAAGTGCTTCTCTGAGACGAACATCGCTCAATACGGTTAATATATCAATATGCTTTCCCTGGACGTGGAGAATGATACGTTCCTTCCCAGAGACCAGGCCGCTGCCAATTTGATACTTCATTCGATGCCTGCTTCTTTCCCCAACACCGAGAACATGGCGGCAATATCCTGTTCTCCTCGTCCCTCCTCCGTGGCACGGTCATAATATTCTGATGCTAAGTCGAGTAAGGGGGTCGGGCAACCGGATTCCCTGGCAAGCGATTTGATGAGTGGAATAAATTCTTGCACCTGGTGTATGGAACCCAGTGGTGGCTCATAGCGCCTGGCAGCCATCATCGGTCCGCGTGCTGCTAACATCGTGGAACCGGCGATGCTTGGATTGATCACCTTCATGACCATCTCAGGGTCAAGACCTGCCTTCGTACTCAGTACCATGGCCTCTGCGGCGGCGAGCGTATGAACCGCAACCAATAAGTTCGCGACGCATTTCATCTTTGAACCAGCTCCAAACCCCCCGAGGTAGAAGTTATTATCGGTGATGGCTTGAAGAACGGGCAGACAGTGATGGAATACTTCTTCATCCCCGCTGCCAAAGAAGACCGTTTTTCTGGGAAGTACCAGAGCCGGGGTGCCGCTGATCGGGCAATCAAGCATTTCTACGCCTACCCTTTGAAGGTGGGTAAGAGCTTGTTCTTTTGCTTGAATGGAAAGCATGCTGATTTCAACCACAATCAGGCCCGGATGGGCACCATGAAGCAGGCCGTTTTCTCCCTCAATTACCTCCAGGAGAGCTTCGTCAGTAGGAAGACACGTCAGGACGATATCGGAGTGTTGCGCGACTTCTTTGCTTGATGAGACGGGAGTCCCCCCCATGGTAATGAAATCGCCAATCATGTGACGACGATACCCATAGACGGTAAAGCCATGCTCGAGCAGGCTGAGGGCAACGGGCAGACCCATCTTTCCGATGCCAACGATGCCGACGTTCATACTCATGATGTTGTTCTCCTATGTGATAAAGGTACAAGGGGCCGTGACAAATCTTGGGTCTACTCGACGTGATAGCTTTTATCCGAATAGTTGATGGTGACGGTGAAACTGCCCTCGTTTAGCTGCCAGGCTCTGACCTCGAAGGTGCGCATTCCACTTTTGTTGAGAGGGTCTTCCCTGGCGATGGCTTCTGCCTCCTCAAATGACCCTGCTCTCAAAATGGTCATACCGGTGCCTGGTAGTAGGTCCTTGCCTGCAAGAAAAGGACCGGAGGCGAAGAGCATGCCGCGTTTTTCGAGGTCGATCATGTAGTTCAAGTGATCAGGCAGCAGCGGCAATATTTCACTCATGGGCCTGATCGGCGTGGTCAGTACGACGTAGAGCAGCTTTTGGAGCATACGGCCGGTGAGCTCGTTGATCCTATCTTGTAGTGTAGACATCGTTCGCCTCCTCTCAGCGTGGCAGTGCAACGCTGGATGAATGTGATACAAAGCCTTCCCGGTGACTAATCCATAAACATGAATTCGTGCGATGGCATGAGGCCCCAGTGGTTCACAGCATGAGGGCTGTCTTGCCAGACCTTCGGTCGCTGTGGGAAGTCTTCGTGCCAGGGACGCGGTTCAAAGTAGCCCAGGTCTTCGTCGAGCATGATATCCAACTCGGTGAACAGTTCGACGATCTGCTTGTCGGGGTCGTGGTGATAGGTAAAGATGTTGTGGCCGGCTCCGTGGCGGCCAGGCCCCCAGAGCAGAGGGATGCCATGCCTGGAAAGGTGATCGCACGCCTGTTGCACATGCGCCCAATCTTTTAGCTGAAAGGCCATATGGTGCATTTTTTGATATTTCGACTTCAGGAAATTAACGGTATGGTGGTCAGGACCGCAGCGCATAAAGACGAAAAAATCTTCAATCCAATCGGAGGCGCGGAAACCTAGTACGTTCTGATAAAAATCGGCAGTTTTCTGCACATCGTGTACCGCCATGGCGAGATGACCCAATTTTTGCGGGACGATGCCGCTGCCGCGAAAGTTCTGCCGCGCCGGTTGCATAGTGGCATATAGTTGAACTGTATTGCCTTCGGGATCGCGCAGTTGTAGCAATTCAGGTACGCCAGGCTGAGCGTCTGTTTGAGTATCCACCTGTATGCCTTGATCGCGCAGTTGTGCGCTGACTTCTTGTAGAGATTGGCTACCATGGATTTGAAACCCCACATGACGAAGGCCGCTCTCTGTTGAAGGGTAGAGGGCGATGGAATGATGATCGAGCGCGTTACTCAGGTAGGCGGCCCCATCCCTGCCGCGTTCCTCAAGTGTAAAGCCGATGACCTCTGTGTAATACGCCAGCATAGCTTCCATATGCGTTGTGTTGAAGCCGGCGTAGCCTATTTTTGTTACCTGTACCATGTCGTACTCTCCTCTCTGCTTTTTTCGTTTCGTCAGCGTGTACCTATCGCTCTCGCCGTTTCAGCCACCTCACTGCCGCGTGTCAGGTAGGATTCGGGCGCTTTTGTGCCCCACATATCAAAGCCCAGCACTTCTGATTCCTGGCTCCAACGGATTGGCTCCCAGTCGGGTGCGAGAATGAGCATGCCTCCGGTCCATACTTCAATGCGGTGCCCTGAGGGCTCAAAAAAGTAGAGGAACGTTGCGCCGCTTGTGCCGTGCTTGCCAGGACCCCACTCGATTTTGCCACCATGCTCAACCAGGATCGTGGCAGCTCTCAGCAGTTCTTCTGGAGAATCGATATAGTAGGCGATGTGGTGCAATCGAGCGCCGGCGCCACTGCAGTTATGCATCACGGCAATATCATGCGACAGATTCGAGATGCTGAGCCAGGAGCCGCGCCTCTGTCCATTCTGCCCTTCGACAAAATACCTGTGCTTAATGCCCAATACGCCTGTAATCCAGGCCTGTTCGCCTGCCACATCGTTGACCATCACATTAAAATGGTCAAAGCGGCGTGGTGCAATGCCGTTCAGAGGATACTTTTGCGGGAAGCTCGGCAGCGCTGATACCAATTCAGGGTCTGTGGTGTGATACTTCTCTATCTCCCAGTAGAGTTCCATGGGAACACCACCCAGCGAGGTAAAACGAAGCGCTCGCCCCTGCCCGCGCTCTGTACCAGCTTCAATCCATCTATAGGGAATTCCGGTTTCATCAAAACGGTGCGCATACTGTTCCAGGCTCTCCGGAGTTTCGACGCGCCATCCGAGATGCACCAGGGCGGACTTCTCGCCTTTTGTGAGGATGAGGGTATGATGTTCCCAGTCCTGCCAGGCGCGTAAGTAGACGGATGTAGCGTCTTCTTCTGTAATGAAGAGGCCCATCGTCTCCGTAAAGAACTTCTTTGAGGCTTCTAAATTGTGAACAAGTAGTTCGGCGTGTCCGGCGTGCGCGATTTTCATGGCTTGCTTTCCTCCGTGAGCTGATGAATAGTTGAGGTGCCAGAGCGATGCAGGAAACGTAATGCATTGGACCCAAGTATAGCCTCTCGCTCCTCGGAACGAAGAGTAGCTACGGCATTGACCACGACACCAGGTGGTATTTCTCGCAGTGGAAAGGGATAATCAGTTCCCATCACGAGCCGATCTACACCTACGCGCTCAATGAGAAAACTCACATTGTTTGTATCGTAAGTGAGGGTATCGTATGTAAGCAGTTTTGCAGTTTCAGAAGGCTTACGAGATGTTCCGGCTTTGACATCGTCGAAGACGTTCCAGGTTTGGTCGAGCCTGGGTAAAAGCCAGGGGAAGGTACCTCCACTATGAGCGAAACAGATGCGAAGTTTGGGATGCCGGTCGAGCAATCCACTCATCACAATCGCTGCTGCTGCAATACCCGTTTCGGTTGTATAGCCTACCGAATAGAGCATACGATACTTGCTTGTTCGTTCTGGAGCGAGTACGGCTGCCGGGTGAACGAAAATAGCGGCATCAACATGCTCACAGGTTTGCCAGAATGGCTCTAACGCGGGATCATCAAGGTTTTTCCCCTCGATGGCTGTGCCAATCTCGACGCCCGCGAGACCAAGCTCGGTGATAACTCTGCGAACTTCGTTTGATGCCAGCGCGGGATCTTGAAGCGGGATAGTGCCAAGGCCAATGAAGCGTTCGGGCGCAATACGAACTGCCCGGGCTATCTCGTCGTTCTGGTATTGGGACAGTTCGAGCACGGCATGCGCGGAGAAGCGGTAGGCGAAGGTTACCGGAACTGGTGAGAGCACCTGAATATCAACTCCCTCCGCATCCATATCCTTGATGCGGCGTTCAGGTTCCCAACTGCGATCATCAATGCTGCGGTAATGTTTCCCGGCGTTATAGATCTCAGCCTGACATAGCCCTGTATGAAGAAGGGTTGGCCAGCCCAGGTCGCCATACTTCTCAGCCATGTCAGGAAAATGCCTTGGGATATAGTGAGTGTGAAAATCTACCCGCATATGTTTTCTACCAGCCCTCGCTACTAATGGACCAGGCATTCATTGGCTCATGCGCCTCTACCTGCTGATATTTACCTGCGTCACGTTTGAGGAGCCGTGCTTATCTCTCGCGAGAGGGGAGCGTACTCATGACGCTAACCTGAAAAAGCCAGCTACTCCTCTCGCCGTATCATCTGCGGTGAACATACATGTCGCAGCCGTTCGAACCATGAGCCGACGATAGCGTCTACGAACTATATCCAATTCCTACTGTGAAAAAGTGTACAAGGAAGCTGGTGTGAGTACCAGAGAGGCTGTATCGCCTCGTACTGAAACATTTCTATCAATCCAGATACGATGATGCAGTGTGCACACATTTTAAAGTATATCCAAGACCTTTGGATTTGTCAAGGGAACTATATCCAATTTTGTGTGTTTCTCGTTTATTCAGAAATATCAGCATGAGCGCAAGTTTTGGTTCTCTGCCTCCGGCGAGCCAGACCCTGAGTGCAGCGAAGGGTGACACGCATGATCTCCAGATGTCTAAATTGGATATACTTCTCTTGACAGAACGATGAGAAGTGTATATAGTAAAACAAGGAGGGACAGTATGCCTGACCATAGCACTGCCCAGGAGATGCCTGCCTTTTCCCTGGAGCAGCACATGATGTATGAAAATACTATCAGTGGAAGAGATAGTACTGAGGTTGCCTACCTGCAGCTCAGGAGAGCGATCATTCGCTGCGAAATTCCCAATGGGGTGCAACTCTCACAAAGGGAACTCTCTCGGTTGACGGGAGTCGGTCGGACACCTTTGCGCGAAGCCCTGCGCATGTTGCAACGTGAGGGGCTGGTTGAGGCTGAACCCAACCATCGCGTCCGCGTGGCAGACTTCTCCATTCCTGATCTTGAGCAGTTGTATGTGATGCGCATCGGTCTGGAAGCGCTGGCCATTCGTTTGACTGTTCCTCTCCTCCGGGCAGATGAACTGCGCCGGCTCGAGGGGTACCTTAGCCAGATGGCCGAACTGCCCACTCCCGAAGAGTATGAACGCTGGGAGGTTCCTCATCGGGCCTTTCACCTTAGTCTTGTGGCCCATGCTGGTACCCGTATCGTGACCATGATAGCGCAACTCTCGGATCATGCCGAGCGCTACCGACGGTTCTATAGTATTGAGGCCCCACGAGCTTATGAGCGGGGGATGCGTGAGCATCAGGCAATTGTAGATGCCTGTCTTGCGCGAGACCCAGGATTAGCTGCTGAGCGTCTGGCCCGTCATTACTCGTCCGTGGCGCTGGGCACTCTTGCTGTGCTGGCTCCCGAGTATGACCCCGTGCTGGTACGTACAGCACTTCATTCTGTAATGCAAGCGCGGACTGGTGGAAAGAATGGAGCGCAAGACTCGGAATAATTCTGCTCGCCCACTGCTGATAGTTCGGGAATACCGAACATCGTGCTTGTTAGTCCCCTCCTCAACATATATAGTAAAACTACGTCAATGCGGCATAAATTGTTGCCAGAAGAGCCGCATTCTTTCGCGGAGCGCCGCATGCTCTGGTTTGCGCAGGTATGGATCACTTTGCCAAAGTTTTTCCGCCAGGGAACGTGACAATTCTATGAGCCGGGTATCGCTCAGGTCGGCCATGCGCAGTTCAGGCATGCCACTCTGGCGTACGCCGATGAAGTCGCCTGGTCCGCGTAGTCGCAAGTCTTCTTCGGAGAGACGGAAACCGTCGTCGGTCGATTGGAAGATGTTCAGGCGTTCCTGGGCCTGCAGGCCTGCATCGGCACTGAGCACGTAGCAGAACGCCTGGTCTTTGCCGCGCCCGACGCGCCCGCGAAACTGGTGTAGTTGTGATAGGCCAAAGCGGTCGGCATCTTCAATCACCATGACAGTAGCATTGGGCACGTCGATGCCGACCTCGATGACCGAGGTTGCCACCAAAATGTCGAGCTCACCATCGCGGAATTGGCGCATGGCTGCATCCTTGTCGGCAGGTTTCATCATGCCGTGCAGCAAGCCCAGGCGCAAATTGGGGAAGACCTCGCGACTCAAACGTTCAAACTCGGCAGTAGCGGATTTGACGGCGAGTGACTCTGACTCCTCGATCAAGGGGCAGATGATAAAGGCTTGATGGCCTTCCGCTACCTGGTGGGCGATAACGGTATAGGCTTCAGCGCGTCGCGCGCCAGTGCGCCAGCGCGAGATGATTTTCTGGCGTCCAGGGGGAAGCTGGTCGATGACCGAGACATCCAGGTCTCCATACAAAGTGAGTGCAAGCGTGCGTGGAATGGGGGTGGCCGTCATAACGAGCATATGGGGATGATACCCTTTTTGGCGTAGGATGTCGCGCTGTTCAACGCCGAAGCGGTGTTGTTCATCGATAATAACCAGACCCAGCCGGTTAAAAGTCACATCTTCCTGGATGAGGGCATGGGTACCTATGGCGACCATTGCTTCGCCACGTTCGAGCGCTGAGCGTCCCATGGTTCTCTCGCGCTGTTTCAGGCTGCCGGTCAGCAGGACAGTATGAATACCGAATGGTTCCAACATGGCGCCGATACTGTGTGCATGTTGTTCTGCCAGCAGTTCAGTGGGGGCCATGATTGCCCCTTGATGACCGTTGAGGACCGCGGTCAGCAGGGCAGCGGCGGCCACGGCCGTTTTACCGGCGCCGACATCACCCTGGAGAAGACGGCACATAGGCTTGCTCTGTGCAAGGTCGTCAAGTATTTCGCTAATGACGCGTCGTTGGGCAGCAGTAAAACAAAATGGCAAGGTCGCCTCAAATGGCTCTTTGGTGGTGACCGGTGACCACAGCGTAGAGTTAAGGGGATTGTGCATATCCTGTTTCTGGTTCTCGCCTGTCACTCCTGTGCCGCTGAATTCACCTTTCTCCGCTATTGATGCTGCCGCAGGGGGATCGATAAAAATTTTGGTGAGGTCAATGTTGAAAGCGTTCCCCCGAGCGGCCTCTCGTTGCCAGCGACTGCGCCGTTCCTGCATGCCAAGATGTATCAGAAATAGTTCGTCAAAGGCCAGACGGCGGCGGGCGTTGATCAGGGCTGCTTCATTTTCGGGATAGTGTATATGAGAAACTGCATCAGGCAGGGGCATAAGTTTTCCTGCTGAACGTACAGATGCAGGCAGGTGATCGGGAATCATCGCCGCATAGCGGTCAACGGCCCACTTTGTGAAGCGCCGCAGCGACTTAGCATGGAGGCCTTCGGTCAGGGAATACACCGGCACGAGGCGACCTGTGTTTACAAGGTCACCCTGCTCGGGCAGTTCGTGACTGCGTACTGAGAATTCGATTTTGTTGCCGAAGCGCTGTTTGACGCCGGTCACGACCAGATAGGAGCCCTGGGCCGCCTTCAACTGCTTGAGCAGGTAGGGTTGATTGAACCATGTGACATTCAACTTGCCCGTCTCATCAGAGATAGTGGCAATAGTGCGTGTCCTGCCGCTGCTCGTAGGAACATTTTTCACTTCCCAGATCAGACCCATTGTAGTCGTCAGCTCATTGAAGGGGATACTGGCAATTTTTTCGAGTTTGCTATAATCGCGGTGTTCGCGCGGAAAATAGAAGAGTAGATCGCGCACAGAACGAATGCCCAGGTTATGGAGTCGCGCGGCAATCGAGGCCCCCACACCCGGAACTGCCGTAATGTCGGCGCTGAGGAGCGTCAGTACGGTGTGGCCGGCCGACATATTAGCCTCTAAACGGGTAGTATTTTGTGGGGGTTTCACTACAGTTTTGTTTTCGGGCTTTGTTTGCGCTTTCGCAGCAGTAATCTCGTTGTTAAGACCTGATTTATTACGGCCTGGAGTGCTTGAACCACTTTTATCGTGTCCAACAACAGACTGTGTGGGAGGGGTCAGAACATTACTACTTCTCTGTCCATGCTCACGTTGCTCTAATTCATTGAGTATAGCGAGAGCAGCACGCAGGCTTGCTGCACGTTGCATGGGGTCCTGCTGGCGGTATCCTTCAAGGTACTCGGTAAAACTATGAATGGGGCGCAGGTCAAGCCCCGCATTTTTGCAGATGCTACTGACCTCATCGGCCCAGCGCACAACAAAGATTTCTAACCCTCCCGGTTTGATCGCCTGGTCCTGGTGGTTAGTACGTTGTTCGTGCTGTAGGACTTTCCGCGCCCGTTCAATGTAGCTGGTGAGCGTTGGATTGGTTGTCTCTGGCATAACTCAGATTGTTCACTATCCACTGTTTCTCTCTACTATAGAGGGTCCCTGGAACAAGTGTCAAGCGACATCTGAATCTGAGTTGACGTCTGGGACCGTAAAGTGAATCTCCAGGGCCTTGTTGACAAATCGTGCTACCGTGGCCTCCTGGTTGGATAGCACAGAGGGGAGCGTGATGTCGCGTTTGAAGTTACCGATTTCAACGATCATCTCATCACCCTTTTTGGTCATCAGTACCTTATTCATCTCGACATGAGGTAGAGGAAGGCGCAAGATATATTCGTCTCCCTGACGCATTATCTCTTGTATTTGGCCGCGGAAGTACACCTGCGTTGGGTCCTGATTACCAAAGATCACGTCGGCTAGCTTGCCAAGTTGGGAAATGCCGAGAATTTCATGAGAATAGTAGGGCGCTTCCCAGATGGGAAGTGGTGCAAATGTATTATGAATTTGTTGAAGCAGCTTTGTTTGATTCTGGTAGAGTTCTTGCGTGAAGGTATCTTGATAATGGCCTTTTGAGAGGACGCGGTTACAGACGACGGCGTCAATAGGATAGCCGAAGAGAGCGAGGTAGGTTTCAGCACGCAAAGCCTCTTTGATGACCATGCGTTCGGGATTGACGACGGGGCGATAGGAACTGATTTCGGGATTGCCCAGCACCTCGCGCAGCGTTTTCACTCGTTCGCTGAGTTCTTGAACTGCGCCCAGTATTTCCCCGGAAGGCAGGAAGGCTTTGATTAATGGCCGGGCGAGATTGAGCGTACCACTCTGTAGATTCATGAGGCGCCCGGCATACCACTGGAAAGTATCTGGCATACTTAGCAGTCGCACGGTCTCACCTGTAGGGGCAGCGTCAATGACGACGACGTCAAAGTCTCCTTCACGTGCGTTACGATAGATGTTGATCAGGCTCACGATCTCATCCATGCCAGGGATGAGGGCAAGCTCTTCTGCCATAACAGAATCTATACCGCGATTGCGCAACATCTTGCTCATTGAATCTTGTAATTTGCCCCAGCCACGGCGCATTTCGTCCAGGGCATTGACTTCCTGTGCCCATAGATTCGCTGCCAGCTCTTTAGGTTCTGAAGTCAGCGGTTTATTCAGGCAATCGGCCAGACTATGGGCAAGATCGGTACTGACTACAAGGGTACGTTTGCCCAACATCGCGGAACGAACAGCAGTAGCGGCGGAGATCGTTGTTTTGCCAACGCCGCCTTTCCCAAGATAGAGAATAATGCGCATACTAGTCCTTACTTACCTATTGTAATAGCTATCATCAAGCGACTTGCAAATGCTTGTCATCACTATGTACGTAGATTGCCCTCTCATGGTTATATCCTGCTCCTCTATGTAAACAAAAGTGTGAAATGGTACTTCTATTGCATAGAAGGGAGAAGGGCGCCTACGTGGGCGCCCTTCTCCCTTCTATGTAACACATAGTGACGTCCTTTGCAGGAGTCACTGTGTGATTTAATCACAGTTCTAATTTTCCGGTCAGCACTAACAGTTTGAGGAACTCAAGGTGCCGGATGATTTCGGTACGGTCACTGCCACCATTCTGGTACCATTGGCGGAGCCAGAGGAGTGACATAATTTCGTCAGAGGTAAAACCGCTCTGGGTAAGTGTATCAATTTCAGTTGTTTCAGATTCAGTGCTTGTAACTGTGATTAGATGTTCTTCTGAATGGATTTGCGGATTCATAATATATGTCCTTCTGCCTATCGTGGGCTGTCCGCTAAAGCTTATTTCCGTTTCTCAATGGTTATCAGGTTAACGGCTGCTCGACTATTTTAGAGATGTATTACACTTTAATAGACGTTCGGCGCTGTACTTTTTCAAATACCAATTTCCTGGTTGACCTGACAGCAATTTCACCTTCTCTACTACTTATTCCCTACGCTTAAAGCATAAACGGTAACCAGCAAAATAACTATCTACAATACCACACGCAATGTGTTAAATAGCTCACAGGAGGGTGTCCTATTTCCTCCCGCTCCACTTCTTATTCGAAATATATACGTCAAATCACCTCCGTTGGTTCCATTTTGGTGTAATGTAAAATCCTTGAAGGAAAAAAGTGCTCGGGTTAACTAACGGAAATGTGCTGGTAAGCTTTAGACGCGTAACGTTCATCAAGCGGGTAGGTAGACTTTCGTATATCTACTTATATTGTCGTTGGCAGGTTACAACAAAGAAGAAATGAGAGAGGAATCGAACCAGGCCCCTTGTCTTTCTGTAAGAAAAAGGCAAGGGGCCTGGTTCGATTATGCAGGTTCACTAGCTGTTACGCACTACGATATTTACCAGGCGGCCAGGTATATAGATAACCTTCTGAACGGTGCTCTCGCCAATAAAAGAGGCAACCCTCGGGTTTTCCAGAGCCAGGTAGCGAGCCTCGTTTTCGCTGATATCAGACGAGACTTCGATGCGTTCACGCACTTTACCGTTGACCTGGATCACCAGAGTGAAAGTCTCATCCTGTGTCATCTCCTCGTCATAGCTCGGCCAGTCGGTCATATGGATGCTACCGGTGTGGCCCGTGATGTGCCACAACTCTTCCGTGATGTGCGGCGCCATAGGAGCCAGCAGTTGCATCATTGTCTCCAGGGTTTTACGGTAAGCCCCGGTCTGTGCCACCGGATCGTTCTGCTGTTTCACCAGCACGTTGTTACACTCCATCAGTGCGGCCAGAGCCGTGTTGAAATGGAAGTTGCTCAGGTCTTCTGTAACGCGCTTGATGGTCTTGTGGCGCAGGCGCTCGATGGCTTTACTTTCACTGGTCTCTTTATCACTGACCCTACCATCGATCCAGTTTTCGCTGATAACGCTCCAGAAGCGATTCAGGAAGCGCCAGACACCTTCCAAATTGTCGGGTCTGAAAGAGCCGCCGGCATCGAATGGGCCGATGAACATCATGTAGCAGCGGACGGTATCTGCGCCATATTTAGCGACGTACTTGTCGGGCGCCTCTACGTTGCCGCGTGACTTGGACATCTTCTGGCCGTCAGCACCCAGCACCATACCCTGGTGGAACAGGCGCATAAAAGGTTCATCAAAGTCCAGGTGACCCATGTCATGCAGCGCCTTAACGAAGAAGCGCGCGTAGAGCAGATGCATAATAGCGTGCTCGACGCCGCCGACATACTGATCGACAGGCAGCCATTGCTTCATCTTTTCCTGGCTCCATGCCTGCTCACTATTGCGAGGGTCGACATAGCGCAGGAAGTACCAGGACGAGCAGATGAAGGTATCCATTGTATCTGCCTCGCGGGTCGCTGGGCCTCCACATACCGGGCAGGTCGTGTTCAGGAAGTCCGGTTCATAACGCAGCGGTGATTCTCCTGTTGACTTGAACTCGACATGCTCAGGCAGCCAGACGGGCAGTTGCTCCTCTGGTACGGGAACCATACCGTCGTTTGGGCAGTAAACAATAGGTATAGGCGCGCCCCAGTAGCGCTGCCGACTAATCAGCCAGTCACGCAGGCGATAGGTCACCATAAACTTGCCGATGCCCTGTTCCTCGATGTACTTCGTCACTTGAGCAATAGCTTCATCAGCTGGCGTGCCATCGAATGGACCAGAGTTAACCATCACGCCCAGGTGTTTTTTTGCCTCTGGCCAGGTTGCTGGATCGCTGGGTGCCTCATCCCCGGCGCGAATGACTTCGCGGATGGGGATATTAAATTTTCGCGCGAACTCAAAGTCTCGCTGGTCATGCGCCGGTACGCCCATGATGGCGCCGGAGCCATAGCCCATCAGTACGTAGTCGGCAATCCAGACGGGCACTTTTTCGCCGTTGACGGGATTAGTAACATAGCCGCCAGTAAAGACGCCAGTTTTCTCTTTCTCCACGTTGGTGCGCTCGATCTCCGTCATACGACGTGCCTGCTCTACATAAGCATCTACCGCTGCCTTCTGATCGGGGGTCGTAATGCTCTCGACCAAGGGGTGTTCAGGGGCCAGCACAAAGAATGTAACCCCGTAGATCGTGTCTGGGCGAGTGGTGAACACAGGGATCTGTTCCTGCTTCCCATCGATCTCGGCTACGAAGCGTATCTCGGCTCCTTCGCTACGTCCTATCCAATTGCGCTGCATAGTCATGGTCTTTTCGGGCCACTCCACAACGGGAAAGTCCAGCAGGCGCTCCGCGTAATCGGTGATTTTCAGCAGCCACTGGTCGATCTCTTTGCGAACAACGGTGCTACCACAGCGTTCACAGGTGCCATCGGGCAGAACCTGCTCGTTCGCCAGAACGGTATTGCAACCTGGACACCAGTTGGCTGGCGCCTTGGTGCGATAGGCCAGGCCGTGCTTGTAGAATTGCAGGAACAGCCATTGTGTCCACTTGTAATAGTCAGGCAGGCAGGTGACTACTTCACGCTGCCAGTCCCACTGAGCGCCCATCATACGCAGTTGTTTACGCATTTTGTCGATGTTAGCCAGTGTCCAGGTACGTGCCTGTACGCCGTGTTTGATGGCGGCATTCTCCGCAGGCAGGCCAAAGGCATCGAAACCGATGGGCTGCATAACGTTATAGCCCTGCATGCGTTTGAAGCGCCCATAGGCGTCGAAGGGCGAGTAGTTGTACCAGTGGCCCATGTGCAGGTCGCCGGACGGGTAGGGAAACATAACGAGATGATAGAATTTTGGCCTGGGCGAGTTATCGGAGGCGTGATAGAGTTGTTCTGCCTCCCATTGTTTTTGCCATTTCTCTTCAATTGCTTTTGGATTGTACTTTGTGCGTGTTATCATAAGTGTTTTCCTCTCCCCGTTGAGCCTTAAAAAAAGAATAATAATAAAAACCTTTCATCCGCGAGGGACGAAAGGCTATTCCGTGGTACCACCCTGATTTGTCATCAATGTTTCTCAGGCGGGAAGGTTGAAACTGGTGGACCTGAGGGGGCTCGAACCCCTGACCTCATCCATGCCATGGATGCGCTCTTCCAGCTGCGCTACAGGCCCTTAGATGGTTGTGCGCCGAGTCGATTGATGTACTCATTGTATGCTATAACGGGCGTCCCGACAAGTGCTAGGTTCTATCCAGGTACTATTGAACCTATTTGGACCACTGTCCTGTCATACCTTGAGGAAAGTAACTTCACACTTATTGCTCACAGGCGAGTTCGGTCGAATTGGCTTGTAGCCTTGCACCACCCGGCTACTCTCTGTGTACGCGTTGACCTACTACTCCTGCTCACCGCTTTTGTCTCCAGCTGTGCCTATACTATATCACAAGCCTTTGCGATTTGCAAGGCATGTATGAACGGTGTAAAGATACCTCTGGTGGGCACCCAGGCACGAAAATTGGGTGGAGATGAGGGGGCTCGAACCCCTGACCTCGACAGTGCGATTGTCGCGCTCTCCCAGCTGAGCTACATCCCCTGAGCAAGTTAGATGATACCATATTAGCAGGCGATTGTAAATAGTTTTTTTGGGGCAGGGCCTGTGAATGAGCCTGGCGACCGCAAGGGTCGCCAGGCTCATTCACAGGCCCTGGGCCTTCGCCATCCTCTTTGCCGGTGAGGTTGTGTTGTGCTATCTTGTTCTTGCCAGGGACTTCTTCGGCGGGATATGGAGTGGGCGTCCCTCCGCGGCCAACACAGCTTCGCGCAGGCCTTCGCTGAGGGTCGGGTGGGGATGGATGGTCTCAGCAATCTCATCGACGGTGAGTTCGCCGCGCATGGCCACCGAGTATTCGCTGATGAGGTTGGTGGCATCCGGTCCGATGATATGGGCGCCCAGTAATTCGCCGTATTTGCCGATGATTACTTTGGTGAATCCGTCGGTCTCAGCCATAGCAACCGCTTTACCGTTGGCGGACCAGGGGAAGCGATCGACACGCGCTTCCGGGTATTTCGCTTTGGCATCTGCCTCACTCAGTCCGACAAAGGCGATTTCAGGGAAGGTGAAGATGGGGTTTGGCACAACGTTGTAGTCCATGACTGCCTGATGTCCAGTAGCATTGTCGGCGGCAATCTCGCCTTCGGTCGAAGCGACATGGGCTAACCCAGCGCCGTGGACGAGGTCACCGATAGCATAGAAACCAGGGAGGTTTGTCTCCATCTTTTCGTTGACGCGCACGCGTCCCCGGTCGTTATCGAGACCATGCTCCATCAATTGCTCGAGGCCGGAGTTATTGGCGCGGCGGCTGACGGCGATCAACACATATTCTCCCGTATAGCTCTCCTGCCCTTTTTCCGTACTGGCGGTAACCTTCTTCTCATCGCCTTCGTCAGCGAGAGACTCCACTTTTGCTCCCGTGACAATTTTGATACCGCGCCTGCTGAGGATGCGGACAAGTAGTTTGCGTAACTCTTCATCGACAGGAGTCAGGATATCTGGCAGCATCTCAAGAATTGTTACCTGTGAACCTAGCGCGTTGAACATACAAGCCAGTTCGACGCCGATTATGCCTCCACCCACGCAGATAAGGCTTTTAGGCGTATCTGGCAGATTCCAGCAGGTGTCACTATTCATCACCTTGCGTCCATCGACGCCGGGGAAAGGAGGCACGAGTGGAACGGAGCCTGTGGCGAGGATAATTTTGTCGGCGTCGAACTTTTCTTGCGAATCGTCGTTCTTCGTTACAGTGACGGACCGCGAGGCATCAACCGTGCCAAGGCCATCAAATACGTCGATATTGTTGCCCTTCATCAGCACGCCAACGCCACCTGTCATGCGCTTGACGACTTTGTCCTTGAAGACGACTCCCTGTTTCATATCAAAGGTTGGCGGCTGGGGTAGATTGATGCCTAACTCGCCCAACGATGACATGTTGTGCAATACCTCTGCGATATGTAACATCGCCTTCGAGGGAATGCAGCCTACGTTTAGACAGGTGCCACCGAGGTATTGTTTTTCGACGATGGCGACCTTTGCTCCAAGTTGAGCGGCCCGAATAGCGGCGACGTAGCCGCCAGGGCCTGAGCCAATAATTGCGATGTCGTAATGAGTATTTGCCATTTTAAGACTCTCCTGCAATCTGAAAATAGACTTTCAAAGCTGCGCGTTGTCGCATGAGGGTAACTCCTTCAGCAAACTGTTCCAATGGTAAATGATGGCTGATAAGACCAACCACACGCACAGCGCGGCTGTTGAGTAGATCAAGGGCGATACGCAACTCCTCCGGTGATGATGAATAGGTACTGGTAATACCAAGTTCTTGTTGATAGATATGTTCCAGGTTAACAGGTACGATAGCTGAATGAGCAGCAAAAATGTGTATTGTCCCACCTTTGCATACTCCCGCGATTGCCTGTAAGAATGGGCGTTCGCCCGCGACAGTAATAATGACCGCATCGGCTCCCCGGCCTTCCGTATATGGCGCAAGGAGCGGGCGCAGTCCCTGCTCATCTTCTGGAGCCAGGAAGGCATCATCTGCGCCTAACTTGCGTGCCAATTCGAGACGCTCGGGCAAGAGATCTATACCATAGACACGAATAGAACGACCACAAGGGATAGACTGGCCAGTTCCGAGGGCTTTGAATGCCTGTAGCATGAGTAGGCCGATGGAGCCTAGTCCGAGTATGACAACGGTATCTCCTGGAAGCAGTGAAGTGCGTTTCACAGCGCGAACGCAACATGCCAGTGGTTCGACAAATGAACCTTCTTCGTCAGTGAGCGTTTCTGGGAGAGGGAGCGTCGTCTGTTGTACATGCTCCGGGGGAACGCGGATGTATTCAGCGAGGCCGCACGGGTCGATATTGGAAGCTTTGAACGAGGCACACATGGAGGAGTTGCCGTGACGGCAGTAATGACAGTGACCGCAAGGAACGTGGTGGGCAACAACAACACGCTGTCCCACGGCAAAATTGGCGACAGCCCGTCCCCGCTTCACTATAGTTCCTGTTAGCTCGTGTCCTAAAATCACGGGTGGGGGAGCTTGCTGCACGATTTTAAGAATATCAGATCCACAGAGTCCACAGCCATGTACTTTCACAAGCAACTCGTCGTCAGTAATGGTTGGAATGTACCTGTTTTCTAAACGAATATCGTCATAAGAGTAGTATTTTACTGCTTTCACGGACGTACTACAAATCCTTTTGTGCAGGTGTTTCGTTCGTAGTCAGTATAGCACTTTTCCGTTGAAACTGGTACGCAAAAAATAGTCATTCAAAACGTCTAGAAAATAGAACTAATGGCCAATTTTGCCTAATTAGCTCATGTAAGAAAGAAAGGTTGTAACAGTGTACGTATTTATTAGTAAGGAGATGCAAAATAAAATTCTGCAATGGCATTTTCTTTCTTACATTATTATTACAATTTAACATCCGGTATGAGGCTTCTTTGGGAGGATACCCGATGTATGGATGGTAGTGGGAGAGCAGTAGTTTAGATCATTTCTATATTAAATGAAAGAGGAGCAATACTTTTATGGCGACAACTGGCGAACTGCGAGCCATTGTCCAGGCACTCCACCTGGTAGACGTTGGAGATGCAGAGAGTTATCTTGGCGAAGAGGCTTTGACGAAGGAAGAATCAACTACCCCACTGGAGGAATTGGTTCCTGTTGAACTGGCCTCTGACTCAGCCGATCTCGCAACGTGCGACTGTATGTCGTGTGATTTAGTTCTTCATGTATAATGTTCTACTACAGCTTACCCTGCAAAGGATAAGCTTTCACAATTTGGGAAAAGACTGATCAAGAAAGCCCTGGTTGTATTGAGGTAGAGTATCAATACAACCAGGGGTTTTCTTAACAACGTTAGTATCTTGCCTCTAACAGTGTTTTAACTCGTTTCTCCACGTTGGGCATGCCACAGGTTTTGATTTGTTTCACCACTGCTTTAACATCGTAGGCTACGCGCCGAATTTCAGCATCCCAGGTAGTATCTTGCCAGGAAAGAATGCCATAAGCTGCACGGAGGTCTTCATCTCGTGGCAAGCCACAACTCGCGACATCGGCAAGAAGAAGATGACGCCAGCGACGTGTGTAAGCAATATGGAGGTGGCCAAAAGCCAACGCCCCAATGCTATGTTCAATGCCTCCAAGCAGGTATGCTAGAGTACTATCGGGGGCATTGGGGAAGATGGCATCTTCCAGGTTCAATGGGTTCGCATGGACGATGAGCAGGTCGCTACCAGCAGGGTTTGCAACGAGATGTGACGGGGGTAAAGACGCCAAGTAGGCAACGCCTGTTTTTCCAATCTGTTCCCTGGTCCAGGCGACCGTGGTGCGTTTCTTCGCACCTTTTTCCGGCGCCTCGTTCACCACCTCCAGGTCTACATTGCCCTGGATAACTGGACAGTTCAATTTTTGGACCGTATCCAAGACCTCGCGCGGGCATGGACCATTCAGGCAGAGATCACCGGCTATTACCAATTGATCTACCGCTGGCTGGTGCGAGAGGTCTTCAAGCACTGCTTCCAGCGCCAGTTGATTCCCATGGATGTCCGCTATGACCGCAATTCGCATATGATTTCCTTAGTGTACGAGTTCGTTATCAAGGCGCCAGGAAGGAACACACTTAATTTATGGCTTGCTATGTGAAGCATAATGTAACAGGGCTTGTTCCTTACCGATATCTCACTCATAGGTAATATACCGCAAAATGGAGGAGAAACCAAATCGTTATGAAACTTTCTACATGTAGAAAGTGTGATTACAGATGAGGTATGTGGAATTGACGCGAGAGACGATTGATCTCTATTGTAAAATTACTAGAAAAAGAGAATGGAGATCAGATGATCAGAAAAATCGGCGTCATCTCGGATACGCACGTTCCGCATTTCAAGAAGCTGCCAGAGGTTATCTGGGAGCATTTCGATGGGATCGAATTGATTATTCACGCGGGGGATCTCTCCGTTCTTGCGGTTCTGAATGAGTTGGAGGCGATCGCACCGGTAGTAGCGGTACAGGGCAATATTGAAGAGGACGAGGTGCGAATGAAATTGCCGGTCAAGCGCGAGATTGTGGTCGGGCAGTGTCGTATCGGGATTGTGCATATCCTGGGGGATGCGCATAATCGGGTGAAGGTGGCACGGCAGGAGTTTCCGAGGGCGCGCGTGGTGGTGTTTGGGCATAGCCATATTCCCTGGAATGAGGACAGGGATGGGTTACTGCTCTTCAATCCTGGCAGCGCGACCGACCGGCGCAGGCAGCCGAGATGCAGCATCGGGTTATTGTACGTGGATGACGAGGCCCAGAGTGTAAGGGGGGAGATTATATGGTTGTAGATGTAAATTGAAGTATATTGACTCGCATTCTGACGCAAAAACAATATGTCCTACTACTTGAATCGGATGCGTTCATAAATTTCATCCATGAGAAATTCGGCGTTGAGACTTTCGATTCTCACAGTGTCTCCAGGGCTGTAGATTCTGGGATTTGCTTGTGTCGTCATTATTTCATTTCGTTAGCCAAGATTTCACCAGGGACCGATCAATTGTATCCAGTGAAAAGTGGCCGGAGAGTATCATAGCCAACTCGAGTTCGGCTCGCAGGATCTCCAACACGTGGTGCACGCCTTCTGCACCGTTGACCGCCAATCCCCAGAATATTGGCCGACCAACCATAACTGCTCGGGCTCCAAGGGCCAGAGCTTTAAGTACGTCTGTGCCGCGACGTATGCCACCGTCCAGGTATACCTCGCAGCGGCCGGCAACAGCCTCAACGATTTCGGGAAGTGCGTCGATACTGGCTATGGCAGAATCGAGCTGCCGTCCTCCATGGTTCGAGACGATGATGCCTGATACTCCGCGCTCCAACGCCAGTAGCGCGTCCTCTGCCGTGAGAATGCCCTTGAGCAGGATTGGCAGCGATGTCACTGTTTTTAGCCAGTCGAGGGTTTCCCAGGTTGGGGTAAAAGGGATGTCATAATGATTTTCCTCGGCTTCTGCGCCAGGAAAGTTTGCCAGGTCTAGATGAGATAGCAAACTAAAGTTATTGCGGATGTCTTTTTCTCTGTTGCCCAGGCGTGGCAGGTCGGCCGTCAGTACGATGGCCCTGTATCCAGCGGCTTCCGCGCGTTGTACCACCCAGGCAGAAACTTCCAGGTTGCGATAGAGGTATAGTTGGAACCAGAGTGGGGCATTGGCTGACGCTGCTATATCCTCAAGGGTACGCGTTGAAAACGTACTGACGGTCATCAAGGTATGTGCCAGAGCGGCTCCCTGCGCGGTTGCACACTCTCCCTCGGGGTGTGCCATGCCATGGTTAGCTGCTGGCGCTACGAGTATGGGCATACTGACTGGCGTTCCCAGTACTGTTGTGCTCAGGTTGGACGTACTTCCCTTGACCAGCATACGCGGGCGGAGCCTGATACGCTCGAAAGCACTGCGATTCGCTCGCAGTGTGACCTCGTCATCACTCCCGCCCTGGATAAAGTCCCAGGCAGTTGGCTCGATGTGATTCTGCGCGAGAGTTTCGTAATCGCTAAGGTTGATAAGTTCCATTACTTCTACACCTTTGCTCCTATCTCATGGGGCCTGAAGTACTCCTGGCCACCGAGGTATGGGCGCAACGCAGCTGGAATCTTCACGCTGCCATCGGCTTGCTGGTGTGTTTCCAGGAGAGGCAGCATGATGCGTGGCGAGGCGATGGCGGTATTGTTGAGTGTGTGCACGAACCTGACCTTTCCATCCTCATCGCGGTAGCGGATATTGGCGCGGCGGGCCTGCCAGTCGTGAAAGTACGAGCACGAATGCGTCTCACGATACCTGTTCTCGCTTGGCAGCCAGCATTCAAGGTCGTACATACCCACTTTACCATCGCCCATATCACCTGTGCAGACGTTCACGACGCGATAGGGCAATTCTAAGGCCTGAACCAACTCTTCCGAATTTGCCAGCAGCGCTTCATGCCAGAGGACCGACTCTTCATGGTCGGCCCGGCAAATGATATACTGCTCAACTTTGTTGAACTGGTGGATGCGAAAGACGCCGCGTGTATCTTTGCCATACGTTCCAGCCTCGCGCCGGAAGCAAGGACAGAATGCTACAAACCGCAGTGGCAGATCGTCGACCTTGAGAATTTCATCCTTGAACATGCCAGTGATCGACACTTCCGCGGTACCGACGAGGAAGGTATCATCGTTTTCAATGGCGTATACCTGGTCGCGCCCCTTGGGGAACTGGCCATTACCGATGAAGCAGAATTCGCGCGCCATCGCCGGCACGATGAGCGGGGTATACCCTTTCCTGGCTACGCGGTCAAAAGCGAAGTTCATCAATGCCAGTTCAAGCCGGGCTGCATCATTCTTGAGGATGTAGCTGCGCGCGCCAGCGACCTTGACGCCACGCTCTATATCAACCATATCCAGGTTTTGCATAATGGTATAGTGATCGCGCGGCTCAAAGTCGAATGTGGGTATCTTGCCCCAGTACTTAACCGGCACGTTGTCATTCTCATCTTTGCCAATGGGAGCGCTCGGATCAGGAATGTTGGGCACAAGGTAGAGCAACTGTTGACGCTCCTCCAGAAGCGCAATCAACGTAGGTTCCATGCTTTTGATCTGTTCCGCAAGTTGCTTGCCTTCAGCAATGAGCTTCTCGCGCAGTTCCTTGTCTTTACCAACCTTCGCGATTTGTTTCGATATCTGGTTCTGTTGAGCGCGAGCTTCTTCCACCTCACGCTGTAAAGAGGTCACTTTTCGATCGACCTCCAAAAGGTAGTCGATATCAATATCGTTGTATTTAAGACGGGCTGCTTCTTTCACCACGTCAGGATGGCTGCGAATAAAAGCGAGATCTAACACGATAATTCCTTCCTTCTCTCTACCAAACAACATGTGCTGGTAGGATATATTGGCTGCGTTTTGTTTGTGTTTTTGGGACAACAAAAAAGCGTCGTCGTCTACTGTACATACAGGACGACAACGCTGAAAACGTATTTGCCGTGGTGCCACCTAGATTCACCGCTGAACTCGAAGCACTAAATTAGTGATGAAGGAGTAGATGCGGCCTCAATTCTGCCCGTTAATGGGGGCTTCCGTTGACGCTTCTCGCGCAGGCTCCCGGGTGGATTTCACTTCAACTTGCTGCCGCGTTACACCGACCCGCGGCTCTCTGGTGCAAAGCAAAAGGTACTTGTCCCATTCTTGGCCTTTATCTCTTTTGTTGGGACAAGCATACCAGTCGTTTGCGATTTTGTCAACAGTTTTTGCATTTTTTTATACTGCACCTGAACCTGTATCGCTAAGGTGTATTGTTAATAGTAGACGGAGCAGTCGAAGTCGCTGCCGGTGTCTGGGTAGCGGTTGGGGGAGACGGCTGGGTAGCGGTGGGAGTCAGTGTGGCGCTGGACGATATGTTCCATACCTGCGCATTGGTAAACTCTATCTCGGTAGGGACTTTGAAGTCAAGGGCAGCTACACCGATCTTGCCGGCGCTAAGAGAACTATCAGCGAGGCTGGTAATAAACTGCTGATTCGCGTACAGATAGAAGATACTATTATAGGCAACAACAGCAAGCTGATTGCTGTGTTTAATGCCAGTCGCGATTGCAGCATTGTATCCGGAACTGAGTGTTGTAGCCTGACTGCCACTTTTATAGAGGTCCAGACTATATCTGCCATTAATGTCAATGTAGAAGAGATAAAACGCCTGGCTGACGCTATTCGCGCGGAAGACAATGCCGCCCTGATTCCCACTGTCAATTGTCATTGATACCTGGAAAGTGAAATTACTGAAGTTGGAGGCCTCGGCGAGACAGGGTTGGAAAAAGCCTTGCCTTGCTGCCCGGACATGGTAAGCTGTCCCGGTGAATACACATTCGCCACTGATTGATCCATTTGTCTGATCCCATTTGTTATTCCCAGTGTTGCCGCTTAATGGGTCATCGAGTGCGGTCGTGCCGCTTGTTGCCTGTGTCAGGACGCTACCAAGCGCTGCAGTCGTGGCCGTGGCGCTATCCACTGTGGCGGTGGCAGTAGCAGTAGCTCTGGATTGGGCTGTGGCACTGGCATAAATATTGGTATTGGCAGTCGCGAACGCATTAGCAGTCGCCTGGTCTTGTGCCTGTGCAGTATTGCGCGCCTGTACTGTTGAAAGGGCTATAGCCGTTGCCTGAGCATGCAGTGCGCCGCGGTATTGCGCTGTCGTAGCAAAGAGAATGAGACCAAGCCCACCGCCGATGAGCGCAATTGCTAGAAAAATTAGTAGAATGCTTACCCACGTAGGGAGAGTCTCACGGCGCCGGAAATTCTGTTGTACGGGAGGCCATCTCCGCAGCACCGGTAGATCAGGTACTGTGATATCGAAAGGAGAGACTTGCTCCCGGTCTTTCAACCAGTTCTCATCTGGCATGTGTAGGCCTCTATCTTTCTAGCAGCTTTCCGCTATCTTACAATCACCAATCCATTGGTTTTGTCCTTTAAAGCTTCCAGACCTGGGCATTATTAAATGCTACATCGGTGGCAGTTGTGCGAGCATCTACGAAGACGCCAACCTGGCCACCTTTGTATGTACTGTCATTGACACTACCTGCATATTGCTTGTTGATATAAAAATAGATGCTATTCCCACGTACAACGACTGTAATCAAGTTGGCCTGACCAGTACTTTTCTTGATTGCAGAACTGTTGCCGAAGTTCAAATCTGAGCTATGATTCTGGTCTTTCGAGATAAAGAGGTCAAAGGTACCATCGCGTGCAATACTCAGTAGATAGAATTGAGATGCGGAACGATTGCCTCGAAAAAAGACTCCGCCAGCATCGCCTTTGGTGATGGTCATCTGCACCTGATAGGCAAAGTTCGAGAAACTAGTATTTTGAGCGGCGCAGGCAAAGTAGAACCCTTTTTGATCAATGCTCGCGTGATAAGCTCCCCCTGTAAATCCGCATCCGCCGCCTCCCTGAGCTTGATCCTCCTCCCAACTGCTGCCAGTGTTAAAACTCAATGAGTCATCGAGGATGGGCGAGCCTTTTGTTGCCGAGGTGTAGATATTCTGTAATGCGGTGGCTGTGGCTGTGACCTGTGCCTGCGCGGTAGCGGTGGCATGGGAGATAGCGACTGCCGTTCCTGTCGCCTGCGTATAGGCAGTGGCGGTCGTCTGCGCTACGATTGTTTGCTGTGTTTGCGCGGTAGCGGTTGCCTGCATGTGAAGCTGGTTGGGACGATATATCGTTGAGTAAAAGATAAGGCCGAAGCCGCTAAGCACGGCAAGTAGAGCCAAAACGACGAGCAGGATTGTCATCCCCCTGGATAATCCTCTCCGTCCGCGCGGTGTTCTCCGTGGTTGTACGGGCGGAGGTGCAGGATAGGGTGGTTGTTGCGAACCAGGGTAAAACGGCTGCTGTGGTGGTGGGTATCCTCCTGGCTGTCCATAAGGACCTGGTAATGGCGGTGCTGGCGTTCCAGGTGTGTATGGGTATGGGTTGGCTTGAAATGGTTTATCTGGTTGTGTTTGAGGTGGAGGCCATGCCATCTCCTGAAAAGAACCAGAAGGATAGGAAGTTGCTGGAAGAGTGCCTTCTGGCTGCATCCCAGGTGAGGATAAAGTAGTTTTCTCAAAAGGGCTGGAAGCAAAAACAGCTGTGCCGCAATTGGGACAGTTTCGTGCTTCAGGTGGAAGTTCCGCGCCACACGAGTTACATTGCATGGGTGATGTCTCCTGATAAGTACACGTTTAAGCTAAGGTTTCAATAATGTTGAGTTAGCATACCATGCTTTTTGTACCGCGCCAAGACAGAATACCAGTAAAATTTTCGCTTGTGTTATATTCGCTTTGAAGGGTATCAGCGCTCAATTGTTGGAGTCTTGCCGCGCACGTTGCTTACAACGTCCAGACTTTTGCATTGCTGAATGCGACCTCTGTAGGGTTAGTCTGAGCGTCGGCGAATACACCAATTGACCCGGATTGATAGGTTGTGTCTTTGATACTCACTAGGAACTGCTGGTCAACGTAGAAAGAAAGGTTACTACCGGCAGCAATGACCGCAATCTTATTAGGACGGTTCAGTCCCGTGTGAATGGCGCTGGAAGAACCCTGTGCCAGTAATTGGGCATTACTGCCGCTGGTGTCTACATAGAGATAGAGATCATATGATCCATCTTGACCAACGCGAAAAAGATAAAACTTTGTATTTGTAGGGTCCGAGCGGAAGATGATGCCGCCCCGGTCACCTTTGAGAACAGTCATTTGTACCTGAAAGACGAAATTACTAAAGATATGCGAGTGATCGTAGCACGAAGAAAAAAAACCAGTAAGTAGCGTACTGACGTGATAAGCACCGTTGGTGAAGGCGCATCCGCCGCCACCTGCCTTTGAGTCTACTTCCCAGTTATTGTTATCCTGCTGGTTCAAAGAGTCGTTCAGGACCGGGTTTCCGCTGGTCGCCTGGTTAAATATGTGCTGTAAGACTGTGGCCGTGACTTTAGTCTGGGCAACAGCCTGGGTTTGAACTGTAGCTGTAGCATTCATTCGCGCTTGCGCTCTAGCTCCTGCCCGCGCTGTGTCCCTGGCCTGTGATAGGGATGTTGCCGTTGATTTTGTTACAGAAGCAGCAGTAGTCTGAGCGCGCAGCTGGGTCGGCCGTATGACTGTAAAGTAGAGTGTAATTACACTTGCGCCCATCACAAAGACGGTCAATGCTGTCAGCAACATGATCATACCGGTAGATTGACCGCGACGGCTTTGTCGTGGGGGTTCGATGTGCTCAAGAGCAATGGTCAGGACAAGCGCTCCCTTGCGGCCATTCAGGGAAGGTTGCCCCCGACCTTCCAGGCGAATTTCCTGACCATTACGTATTCCTGCTGGCACAGGTATGACGATTTGCTGCCCTTCTGGAAGGGTGAGTATTCGTTTGGTACCGGCAAGCGCTTCTGCCCGGCTAAGTGCCAATACGGCCCGGATATCACCGTCTTGCTGCCCTTCAAGTGCCATCTATTTTCACCTACGTCAGCTTTTCAAATGTGAAAATAGTATAACACATGAAGGGTAGCAAATCGATAGTGGGTATTTTTAAAAAGTTGATTCTAGACCGACGAGTTTAGACCATGCCAAGTTCCCACTTGGCATCTTCAGTCATTTTATCAGGTGACCATGGTGGATCGAAGGTCATCTCCACTTTGCAGGACTTGACGTTCTCAACCTGTTGGACACGCATCTCGACCTCGGACATGACCTCTCCCACGAGAGGGCAGCCCATCGATGTCAGCGTCATGGTAACACCAACAAGGCCTGTCTCATTATTGATTTCAACATTATAGACGAGGCCCAGATCGACGATGTTGACGGGAATTTCGGGATCGTAGCACTCATGTAGTGCATCCATGACTTCAGCTTCGTTAATCTCTGCCAAGATATATGGCTCCTTTGCTTATTAAACCAAGTAAATTACTAGGAATTCTCTCCCCTGTAATATAGCCCACGAGAGTGGTCTCTGTCAAAGCTGCTGACAGTTACGCAAAACGCTCTTTAATGCGCTGTAAAAACAACTGGATAAAACGCCCGGCATCAACTCCTACAGAGGCAAGTATATTGGGAGATTGGGTGATGAGAGGGCCAAAATAGGCGACAGTCTCACCCAAGGTCAAGGTGCCATGGAGCTCTACATCTACGAACGAAGGTTCCCAGCTGATTAGATCTGGTTGGAATGCGGCCGCCAGGCAGAGCGGATCATGCATATGGAAGGCAGAAACGCCATTTTGCGGGCCAAAGACATCGAAGTAATAGGCGAGCATTTGCCTGATAGCATCCGTGACAGGGCTCTCGCTACTTGCCAGCATTTCCACCTGCTCCCGTCGCAATTCTGCTTGCATTGTCGTATCGAGCGTGACCAGTCGAATTGGCCAGCCAGCATGGAGGACAATATGCGCTGCGTGGGGGTCCACATAAATATTGAACTCGGCGCTCGGAGTCGTATTGCCAGGTACACGCAGAGCGCCGCCCATAATGACCACTTCACGTACGGACTGGGCAATGCGTGGTTCGCGGCGTAAGGCCAGAGCGATGTTTGTCAGCGGCCCTATGGGTACGAGGGTTATCTCTCCTGGCGAAGCCATGATTTTCTCAATGATCACATCAACAGCATGTGAGTCTATAGCCTTTATCTGTGGCTCTGGCAGTTGCAACCCACCAAGTCCGTTATCTCCATGCACGTGTTCAGCGTACATTGGCTGGCGTACAATCGGCCGGTTGCTGCCACGCGCAACGGGAATATCTGTGCGATCTGCCAACTCAAGCAGTGCAAGCGCGTTGTATGTCGTGAGATCGACATTGACGTTGCCACCAACAGTTGTAATGGCTTCAAGCCGGACGTCTGGAGAAGACAGAGCTAGAAAGAGCGCCAGGGCATCATCAATGCCGGGGTCAGTATCGAGTATAATACGATGCATTTGTACCCACCTCTTCTTGTATTACTGACAGCCGACAGAGCGGGCTGCGGGGAGTCGAAAAGAAATGAAAGTGATGTATGTGGGAAGTTTCTCTACACGCTATGCAGAAATGCCTCAACCTCCGCACGTGTAGGTAAACCTGATTGTGCGCCAAACTTTGTCACTTTCAGGGCGCTGGCATATACAGCGAAGCGCAAAGCATCTTCGGGCTGTTGGCCTTCAACCAGCGCCACTGTCAGGGCACCTACGAAACAATCCCCCGCGGCTGTTGTATCAATGACCTGAACCGCTGGTGCAGGTTGATGGATGATGCGCGCTTTGCCCGTTCCATCACCGGTAGCAAGAACCGCTCCCTGTGAACCGAGTGTTATCACGACTCTGGTTATACCTTGCTCAAAAAGCACAGTTGCCACAATGCGGGCATCTTCGAGACTATCTACACGCTGTCCACTGAGCAGGCTGGCTTCATTCTCGTTGACAATCAATACCTCGAGTTGTTGCAATGCCTCTTTTGGCAGTGGTTGAGCAGGAGCAAGGTTGAGTACGACAGGCACATGTACATTATGTGCGGCAGCAATAAGAGATATTACCGTTTCCAGGGGGATTTCGAGTTGTAACACCAGCGCCTGTGCCTGGGCAATAGACTCGAAGATAGTGGAGATGTGTGAATGGTCCTGACCTACGCACATGTTAGCGCCGGAGGATACTACAATAACATTATCGCCGTCAGGGACTAGAAAAATGAATGCGACACCACTCGATTCTTCCTGATCAACAACAATGAGGCTGGTGTCGACCTGGTCTGCTTGCAGCGCGCCGAGGAGCTGCTTGCCAAACGGATCGTCGCCAACTCGTCCGGCCATAGTGACCGCTGCGCCAAGACGTGCCATTGCTACAGCCTGGTTTGCTCCCTTTCCACCAGGAGTAAGTTTAAGAGAGCCAGCCCCAAGGAGTGTTTCGCCCAATACGGGGATGTGAGGAACACGTACAACCTGGTCCATATTGAGACTACCAACAACGAGAATATTACTCTGCGGCATTTTAGTATCCTCTCCTGGTTTTATTGAAAGCATACGATAAAGCGCTCAACTTTGTCACTCGCAGTACGTGATGACCGTATCCATGCTCCTGCAATAGGCCAGCAATCGTTGAAAATGGGGCAACGTTTCAAGCGCTGGAGCACACCCCACCACGATAAGTTTACGTTGAGCGCGGGTAAGTGCCACGTTCAAGCGAGTTGGATTCGTCAAAAACTCACGGAGAGGGTTTTCGGCTCCAGGCGTTTGGGAGGTCGCAAAGGACATAATAATCACCAGGCGTTCACCCCCCTGGAATCTATCGACGGTATCGATACTCATTGGTGAAGCGGGGGAGAGCGCTTGCCATCCACTTATTTCGTGATCGCTGAATAGGTGGCGACGAACATTGGCGACCTGTGCTCGAAACGGGGCGATGATACCGATATCTTTTTGCGCGATACCGCGCATAAGTAGGGCCTGAACGATAGCGCGAACCGCTCGCGCTTCAGCATTACTACTCTTTTGTCCATCGCTCTCGCGCTCGTTGCGCACATCCAGGAATACCAGGGGAAATGCTGGCTGAATAGCTTGTCTGATAGCTTGCGTTTCATACGTAAAAGTTGCGCCAGGAGGGAGAAATTCTAGTACGCGCCTGGCGACTGTAGGGGCAGCTTCCAATTTGTCCTCGTAGAACAACCTGGAGGAGAAATTGGATATCCAACGATTCATGCGATACTGCACGCGCAGCGAGATACATGCACTATCTGCTTCACCTCCGGAATTCATATAGTCATCATCTAAACGTTTGAGATAGCTGAAAAGCGAGTCTGACAGCCCGTTTTCGGCGGCTTCTTTACTAAGGACCAATGGCGGTAGCTGTTTTTCATCACCCACGAGGATAAAGCGTTTTGCCAGGCGCAGCGCGCCCAGGATGGAAGGGATGGTGATCTGGCTGGCCTCATCAACGATGGCAATATCAAAGTGTAGCGGTGAATCATGATGGTTGTCCGACGGTTCACCTGGCGGTTGGGGGGAATATTTTTCAGATGACCACGCGGCTGCCGTCGAGGCTACTACTGGTGAGTTGCTTAACACTGTACGCCAGGCACGTTGTTGATTGTTCTCTAATGCCAGGTGTTTCAAGAGCCTGTCTTGCACATCGGTATGCACGCTGCGGTCGTGCCCGAGGCGAACATAGTCGTGAAAGCCTTCAGCATCGAGCCGTCTGAGCATATTATCGACGGCCTGGTTCGTATAAGCTGCGAGCAATACGCGTTGACCTTGCTGGCAGAGCCGTTTCACAATCTCGGCAATGACGCTTGTCTTTCCAGTGCCAGGGGGACCCTGTACCAGCAGGTAATCTTGCATCTGCAGGGCTCGCTCGACCGCAAGGTTTTGTTCGGTGTTGAAATCATTGCGTGGTGGAACGCTGAACTGGTTAAATCGCGGCCGTGCTTTTCCTGCCACAAGCTCGCGCAAGTGCGCATCAGCTTGTAGCCAGCGAAGCAGGTTTTGTACGGTACGCGTATGGACAATATTAGAGCCGTAACGATCAATCAACCTGGGATTGGTGATCATTTCAGGAATCCAGACCCGTACTTGTTCCGCGCTGATGTGTTTGATATTGCCTGTCACTACTTCGCCTGTTATAGGATCTCCATCACTCAGCAATATTTCATCACCTTCGCGCAACTCTGAAGTGTTATTGCAGAGGAATTCTTGTTCCCATTCACCCTGGCCCGTTGGTTCTGGTTTCCCCACCGGAGTTAAATTGGCGATGGCTGTGCCGCGTTCAATGCGTTGTGACACGGGCGTTTTCCAGAGGAGCGCTTGTTGTTGCTCGCCTTCCCATCCTTCCAGACGCAGCAGTTGGTAATATCTTGAGAATAGTTCCTGGTCTTCGTTGCTATATGTTTGACGCACTCGAGGGTGGGAAGTCGAACGTGGAGCGGCGCTGCTTTCAGGTGATGGCTGATCTCCATGCGAGGATGACAGGTCAGTGCCTGGCTCCGGCGGCTGCCAATTGAGCAAGGATGAAACCTGTTCACACTGCGTTAACATGGCGCACTTGCTACAGCGCGACGGCCCGGGAGGTGCAGAGGGTCTTCCTGTGACATGACTGAGCATGAGAATGTTACGCGTCTCATTGACTCGTTGTATGTCTCTGATAGTGGGTTCGATGCCAAATGACTGGGCTTCTCCCGGTGTACCGCTGTAGAGCAAGGTGCCGCGAGCTTTCTTCATGCGGGGATCGCGGCGCACAGCCAACAGGGCGTGGTAACCCTGAACTTGCCAGCGATGGTTGGATTTTGGCAGGTTTGTGCCTCCTCCTGTTTTTAATTCAAGCAAGCTTTGCCGGTTTGTTTGTTGCCACAGCAGGTCGAGTCGCCCACGTAAACCGATCTCGGGGGCGAGTAAGAATGTCTCAGCTCGTACTATGTTCTCGCGCTGTTGAGCGTCTGGCTTTTCGATTTGAATGTCATCGGGAGCTGTGGGCACGTCCCACAACGAGGTGCTTTGATGCTGGTACCAGGTGGCAAGGCTCTCCAGGTGAGGTGCTACATCAGCGCGCATCGCTTCAACCGATACATCCGCTAAAGCGAGATCAAGGCTATTCTGTTCCAGCGCCTGTTCAAAATGGCGTTGTAGGGTAGCTAACGGCATCTCCGTTTTGTTGGAGGTATAGCCTTTCATCAATTCACCACGATCGTGTTCTTTGAGTAGTTCTTTGAAGCAATGGTGGACCAGGTTTCCGCGAATGGTAGCGGCAGATGTTGTGGATGGAACCAGGGTGTGAAGAAGGTATTGACGCGGGCAATATTCCGCGTCGTTGAGATCGGTGATGTTGAGTAAGATATCAGGCTCCAGGACAGCGAGGGTATACGAGTTGGTTTGATAGATGTGCCTGGGCTGGCCTTTATATTCAGTGATAACGGGAGGGAGAGGGAGATGATAGAGGCGTAAGGCAAGGTTTTTGATGCTTTTACCCCGTTCGCTCAGTTCTTTGACAAGCTTCGTATAGTAGTTGTGTATCAAGCGCACTTCAGCATGTGCTGTACCTGTGTCGAGAATAATGACAGGAGTCTTTTCACCGTTGATGGTGCGTTCATTAGCGGTTAGAATGCGACCTTCGAGCTGTCTGACGGCGCAAGGAGGTCGTGGATCAAGGACGCAGAGAAAGCACTCGTGCTTTGCCTCTTCTTGTTGAGCGATTTTGTGGGCTGTCATCGAGTTATCTCCATTCTGCCAGTAGCTGTTGCTCGAAGTGTATGATGAAGAACAGATATTCGTCAAGGGGATAGAGAGAAGAATTGGGACGCCCTCGTGCTATAATGGGTGCGTTTAAGAGCATTAACAGAAACGAGGTATCATTCATGCCTACCCCGCCTATTCGCACTATTACGCTTGGGATTGCTGATCCCCATCCTCTCACCTTCGCGACGATCAAACGAGTTGCAGCCATATTACAGGATGCGCGCACACGGTATATGGAGGCGGGGTATGAGGTACAGACCGTACGACTATCGACCCGGCCAGTCTTTGACGATATGATGAACTGGTCATCGACTGACCTGCTCGATTATACGGGAGAGCTACAGCGTATGCTGGATGATCTCGGCCTGGGTTTTTGCTCAATAGGTACTGCGCAAGCGGCGCGCCCTGATTTTCCGCTGGATAGGATTGAGCTGGTAGCTGATCTGCTGGTCTCTACGAGCGCGCTCAATGCTACGGTCCAAGTGGCCACGCCATACCATGGCTTGCGTACTGATGCTGCCCTGCCAGTGGCACGGGTGATGAAGCGATTAGCCGCGGAGACGCAGGAGGGATTTGGCAATTTCCTTTTTGCCATGTTGGCCTGTGTCGAACCTGGCTGCCCATTCTTTCCATCTGCCTATCATAGTGGCCCCGATAGCCTGGCTATTGGCTTACAAGGCGCCGGTATCGTCGCGGAAGCGCTGCGCACACTACGCGGAGATGAGACCAGTCCGCTAGATCTTGTGCAAATCAGTGAGGTGGTCAAGACGGCGGTGATTGAACGGGCGAAGCCAGTGGTAGACATGGCTCAGGAAATAGCGTCGGCGCATGGTTTGATTTTTGGTGGCATCGATCTTTCGCCTGCTCCTTTAGGGGAGGAGAGTATTATCGATGCCATGGAGCTTTGCGGCTATGGCTCTGTCGGTACGCCGGGAACACTGGCTGTCGCAGCTGCGATCACTGCCGCATTGAAGAATACGGGATTGCCTGGCTGCGGCTATTGCGGGTTGATGTTGCCTGTTCTGGAAGATGCGGCACTGGGTCGAAGGTGGGAAGCCGGGTATGTGAATGCTCATCAGCTCCTCCTCTATTCGGCGGTTTGCGGTACGGGACTGGATACCTTGCCACTTTCAGGAGATGTTAGTGCTGAGGAGGTTGCCCACCTGCTGCTGGATGTAGCCACGCTGGCCTTGCGTTTGAATAAGCCTCTGTCGGCTCGTCTCTTCCCGGTGCCGGGTAAACGGAGCGGAGACCGGACTAGTTTTACCTCGCCTTATCTGACAAATACGCTTGTCAGGTGAGATGACGTGGTCGTGGTCGGGCTAGCACAGGGACAGGACGGGGGCGACGCAAGCGTCCCACCCCGCATCGACCCCACCCCCGCCCCTACGGGTATGAAGGCGCTTCCGAGGCGGTCGCCCTACATTTCGCGTTATTTACGTACTGCCCAGGGAAACGCCCCAGAGGGCATCCATTACGCCATCGTAGGATCGTTTGAGGTTATCGTAGAGGTTGGCATTTTCAATTGCTAGCGCGGCAAGGCTGGCCAGGACGGTGAGGAACTGGATGTCATTTTCGTGAAAGGTGCTTTGTTCGCTTGTGTAGACGCGCAATACTCCAATTGCCCTACCATGCACCTCCAGGGGCACGCAGAGGACGGAAACAATGCCCTCTCGCCTGGCTGCCTCTTTGTATTGAAAACGGTTATCCTTGCTGACATCAGGGATGATGACAGGTCTACCACAGAGCGCCTCACTATCAAGAGGGCTGTGCTCAACCTCTACGGGACCTTTTGCAAAATAGTTTCCGCTTAGCCCGTATGCTGCGCTCAGTTGTAATCGGCCGGTACGGGGGTCGAGTAAGCGCAAGACACAGCCTTTCACCTGCATGGCTTCAGTGATACTCATGACCACGCTTTGTAAGACCTGGTCTAGTTCAAGGCTGGACGTGATGGTCAGTGCAGCCTGATGAAGCGCATGATAGTAATCTTTGTGTGTACGAGTTGGACTACTAGCGGAATGAGAGTTTGTAGTCATCAGTATAAGCCCTCCCAATTAAGCAACGCCGTAACACAGGCATTGGGCAATATAACACTCTTCATCAATCAGTACGTTATCATTATAACATACTCGATTGTGTTGGAAGGGATATTTGGGCATTAAAAAATTATTTCCTTGATCTTGCAGATCAGGGGATGGAGAGCGAGATAATTATGGGTATTTATACCTGGCATCCAAGAGGTGTATGGTGATGGATGCCAGGTATAAACTTTTAGCTTACGATTTCTGGCTGGTTACCTCTTTAGCCTCTTTAGCCTCCTTTGCGTCTTTGGCGTCTTTGCATGGGTCTTCTACAACCCACACGCGGCAGGGGGCATTTGTGAGTACATAGGGAATGGTTTTTCCCAGGTCGTTATGTATTTTATGAGGGTCACGCACCAGGCCGAGCAGAATTAGTGCACAGGCGTGATCTCTCGCTTCGTCCACAATGGCAGGGCCTGCATCGCGCGCTTGAACTACCTCCGCGACAGCATCACATCCAGCATCATCTGCTATAGTGAGGGCGTCGGTGAGAAGTTTATCGGCATGTTCAGACTCTTTGGTGAGGACGGCTTTGAGAGGTAACGTGCGTGGTACTTCGATTATATAAACAAGGTGTACTTTGCGTTTGGCTTTTTTAGCCATAAGACAGGCGAGACGTACCAGTTCGTTATCGAGCTTGTTGTCCTCGACAACGACGGCAATATCTCCCGTTGCTCCAACCCCTGGAGCAGATTTACTTGTTTCAGTCTCATCTTTGGCTCTTGAGCGCCATAAGTGAACCATATTGTCTCCCCTCCTGGTGGAGCATGATAAAACAGCATCATTCTAGCATTTTACAGTTTTCAGCCATTTCAGCGGATCATTCTTAATGCAGTCCACACAGGTTTGTTGCTATGATTCTATACCTAAAAATGGCTTGCGTCAATGTCCGAATCGTACAATGAAAGGAAAGGTTTATGCATTATCATTACAGGTACAAGGGAGGTGGCATCTTTTTTTTCTGCCACCTCCCTTGCAGCCCGCTGTGCCAGGTGCCTACTCTGGCTCGATGGTTGCTGTCAGTCCGTAACTGAGCAGGCGTTCCTGGTAAAACTCAGCAATCTCTTTTGGGCAGACTGTGACGATAGCATTACCTGTGAGGTGCGCGGTGAGCATGATGCGTTCGGCCTCTGCTTGAGAGAGATTGTTGATTGAGTGTAGCAGTACGAAGACAACATAATTCATTTCATTGTAGTCATCGTCAAATAGAACAACCCTGTACGGCGGGAGAAGTTTAGCCCGAAGACGTTTAAGTTCTTCCGTCTCCACCTGATACTCAGGGAGTGTCAAAGGATTATTGGACATAAATGCAATCTCCGGTAATAAACACGACATAGATTGATAAAAAGTTTCTCTGACTATTGTAATCGAGATCGCGGGAGATTTCTAGCCTTTTGGAAAACAGTCCTACAATAGTGGTGTAAAACAGGGAATTTTCGCAGGGCACTTTCCCGGTATGCGATGGATTTTGGGGGAAATGTGTCCGATTTTGCGACAGAATTTTTTCGCCGGTCGGAAAGAGGATATGCTGATGCGTGGTAAGTGGTATGGTGTTGTTTGATAGGTGAGTTTGGGGTGTCATGTGTGACCCTCTATGTTGATAGTGTTTGTTAGATGATATGGCTTATATTGAGTTCTTTTTTTGAGGTAGAAATCGGGTGGTTGATGGTTCATTGTGCTTTTTAGCTTTTGTATCTGGATGGCGGAAGATGCACTGAGGGCCGATAAATCGGCTGTGGGCGCGATAAATCAGCTCCTACGTTTGACCTGGTGTTCGTTATGTGGTCGCATTTGGGAAGGCTATTGATTGTTTTGCGGTAACCTATGTTATTGCGGGAGTATGTTTATGAATCATGAGGATCATGTCAGGCTATTGCGGAAGGGTATAGCGGAACCCGGTGGGGTGTGGGCTGATTTTGGCTCTGGAGCGGGGGCCTTTACACTTGCGCTGGCCGATTTACTGGGGACTGAGGGTTCTATCTATTCGGTGGATAAGGATAGGGGTGCGCTCAAAGAACAGGAGAGAGCTATGCGGGCCCGCTTTCCTGGGATAAGGGTTGAATACATCAATGCTGATTTTATGCAGAGGCTCACTCTTCCGCAGCTGGATGGAGTGGTGATGGCCAATTCGCTGCATTTTGTGCGCAATAAGGATGCCGTGTTGCAGTTGGTACGCGGCTATCTAAAACCCGGGGGGCGTTTGCTGATAGTCGAATATAATGCGGATCGAGGCAATATGTGGGTACCATATCCCTTTTCGTTTAGAAGCTGGGAGTTGCTGGCACGAAAGAATGGATTTGCCCATACACAGTTGCTTACGACGGTCCCGAGCCGGTTTTTTGGTGAGATTTATTCGGCTGTTAGTTTCGGGTGAGGTTGGGGGCGAGCCGGACAAGGGTAAGCTGAAGTTTGCCTGAGTGAGAACACATCTGAACAGTGTCCTTTGACAAAGACAGCTTAGGTGAAAGGGAAGATGATATACTACAGAGACAACTTGCGAGAGGAGAAACAAAACAACCCATGACGCAGCCCCATTTCTGGTGGCAAACGGGAGTGATTTATCAGATCTACCCACGCAGTTTTCTCGATAGCAATGGCGATGGGGTGGGAGATCTCCCTGGTATCGCCAGCAAGCTGGATTACTTGCGCTGGCTCGGCGTTGAGGCGATCTGGCTCTCGCCAATCTACCCGTCTCCGATGGCCGATTTTGGCTATGACATTACGAATTACACCGATGTTCAGCCGCTCTTCGGGACCCTTGAGGACCTGGACACCTTGCTGCACCAGGCCCACCAGCGCGACCTCAAGCTCATTCTAGACTTTGTACCCAACCACACCTCCGATGAGCATCCCTGGTTCCAACAGGCGCGTTCCAGCCGCATGAACGAGCAACGTGACTGGTATATCTGGCAAGACCCTGCTCCTGATGGTGGTCCTCCCAATAACTGGACCAGCAGGTTTGGCGGGTCAGCCTGGCAATTTGATGAACAGACCGAGCAATACTACCTACACTTGTACGATGTGAAACAGCCTGATCTGAATTGGCGTAATCCCCAGGTACGTCAGACGATGTTTGATGTTATGCGCTTCTGGCTCGACCGGGGCGTTGATGGCTTCCGTGTAGACGCGCTCGAGGTGCTTCTCAAGGATGAGCAGTTCCATGATAATCCAGTGAATCCGCTGTGGAGGCCAGATGATCCCTTCTCTACCCGCCTGCTAGAACATTACGTCGTAGACCAACCGGGCATGCATGATATTATGCAAGAGATGCGTGCAGTGACCGAAAGCTATAGCCAGCGCGTACTCATCGGCGAACTCTATCTGCCATTGGAGCGTCTGATGCCGTACTACGGCGAGCAGCTCGACGAAATTCACCTCCCCTTCAATTTCCAATTCGTGACCATGCCGACCTGGGAAGCAAGCACCATTCGTGAGGCTGTCGAGGGTTACGAAGCGGCTCTGCCCCAGGAAGCCTGGCCCAATTGGGTCCTGGGCAATCATGACCGAACGCGCATCGCCACACGTGTGGGCCGTGAGCAGGCGCGGCTGACCCAGATGTTGTTGCTTACACTGCGCGGGACCCCCACCTGCTATTATGGTGACGAGTTGGGCATGCAGGACGTCCCGCTGCCGAGAGAATTGATGCATGATCCACTAGGAAAGAACCATCCTGAGCAGGGTCGTGACCCGGTTCGCAGCCCGATGCAGTGGGATGGCAGTGCCAATGCAAGCTTCTGTCCTGCTGGAGTGAGGCCGTGGTTACCCGTTGCAAACGATTACCAGACCTTTAATGTAGCGGCTGAGCAACATGATCCTCGCTCCTTCCTGATGTTGACGCGAGCCTTACTCGATGTTCGACGTTCTCATTCCGCCCTGACTCTTGGTTCGTACCAGTCCGTTAAGCAGGAGAGTGCCACCTGTTTCGTCTACCTGCGCCAGTACTCTGACCAGCGCTGTCTGGTGGCTCTCAACTTCTCAGCGCAAGACCAGGTTGTGACGCTGCCGGAACAGGGTCAAGGCCGTGTCCTGCTCTCCACGCACTTAGACTGTGAGGGACTCATCCACTTAGCAGAGGTACACAATCGGCTACATCCGTTAATGGGTCCGTAGTAGAGCTATTGAGACTGCTAGCATGAGGCTCGGGAAGTATAGGCGCGCCCATGGGGGGAGAGGAAATGGTCAACCTCTCCCCTTCTGTTTGCCCTAATACCCGTTATACTCGTTATGCCCGAACACCCGAACGGGCTCTCAGGCTTGGGCACGGCAAGGCGATATGAGGGAGTAACGTCATAACGGTAAAAAGTCAGTAAGGTTTGGGTATACTTAAAGTGTGGGATAATTTGCTTCGTTATCCCATCGGGAAGTGCGTTGGTTTGCGCTTCCTCAGTCACGAGTGCCCTCTTTTTCCCGCTCGTGGCTTTATCTCATCCATTTATCATTCCACTACCAGAAAGACACACCATGACCACAATTCCAGAAGCAGATGGACGCATAGGCCATCTCAGGGTCGGCAATTCTAAGCTCATCCGTAAGGAGGACTTGCCCAAACTGAAGGGGAAGCAATGGTCCGGACACTCGTTTTAGCCGCCATTCTCGTATTGCGCCTATTGCACTTGATAAGGAGAAACAGACAATGACAGACGAAGAGCTACTTGCCAGGCTGGTTAAGTACATCAGAGAAGACAAACCCTTCCCTATTGCTCAGGTAGTAGATGACCTACACGCAGAGAAAGCCTCTCAAGCCGGGCCAGAAGCGGCAGTAAGCAAGCGGCCAGTGAAGAAGAAAGTTGATCAGGATGCAAAGTGAGGACACCCAAACCAAGTACGGTCTTGCCCACTACTCCCCCGGCTGGCGTGATGACCGCGGGCAACTCTTTGCCGCCCATAACCAGGACCGCCATGTCGCTGTTACCGATGATACCCTGGCGGAGTTTGCTATCGACAATCATCTCCCGATAGCCCTCGTTTGGGAAGTTGTCAGGGGAGAACGGCTTGAGGTAGACGGATGGAGAGCATGGACTAACCAGAGATGGAGTGCAAGCAAGCCATATCAAGACCCATGGATAGAGCAGGAAAAGCGAGAGGACCGGGCACGATTAGAGGCTGAGGGCCGCGTAACTGCTGCCAGGGTAGCCAGGATTAACGAGCAAAGGCTACAAGCCGAACAAGCGAGACGGGAAGACTTTCCCCGTTTCAAGGACTACTCAAAGAAAGATAGATAAATGGACAAACCAAACGTATATGAGGACGATGGAAACCGAAAAGCGTACCGGGCTCTTCTAGACCGAAATGCTTGGGGGAAAGACCCGAACATGGGAAGGGACGGTCCGAACATTCGCATCCGACCAATTATGATAGACCTCATCAGGGACGTAGGCAAACTGCATGAGGAAGCACTACAAGCCAGTGTAGCCGACCTGGCAAAGTTTGTTACAATACACAACCAAGTACTAAATGGAGAATACGACTAAATGAGTGATCAAATTATATACCGCGACTACCAATTCGAGACAGGGGCCGACTACCGCGGGCTGGCTCCCCAGGCGACTCCGCCCGCTAATATGGTTGGAATTGAGAGTGACCAGGGGCAAGCAAGCGACCAGAATAACGGCGGTGCTCAGACCAGACCAGGGGCCGATGCAATGGATGGGCTTACCTCGGATGGTAGACCATTCTTCAACGACGGAGCCCACGGGGCCGACGCAGGGGGTATGGATGCCATGAGCGGGCTTCCCGACGGCTCTCATGTCGAGACCCTGCTTGACAACCAGGTTTACGGGGCCCAGGAAAGTCTACCATTCGTGGTTGTGCCGGAAACCGCCAGCCCGCTACTCGAAAAGGAGTAGGGCGTTAGATCGGTTCCTGGACTGCGTTCGCTTATGTAGGCTTGTGAGGGAATAAAAGTTTCTACCCGATGTTATACATACTGTAGATATTAATTCTAACCTTCCTCAACACAGCTATGGGTGCTCCCACGCCCATAGCTTTATTTCAGCCCCTTTATGTATCGTTCAATATACCCAAAAAGGAGATCGTTCTATGGTAGAGGTTTTAGCCAAAGACATGTTGACTATTGCTCAAGCTGCTCGACTCATGGGAGTCAACTACCAAGCGATGCAAAAGTATCTCAAGAGGCATTCAGAGATACAAACATATCGTATTGGTAGAGTGATCGTTGTACCGCGCAGTGCATTGGTGGAGTATGTACCAGTTATGAAGTAGGCGCAGTGTGGGAGCATTGTGCTATAATTGAGGAAGGATGAACCAAGGATGGAAAAGACAAGTAGGAGTGAGGAGCAGGGGCGTAGTGCGGCAGAAGCAGAATACAATGCCTATGTTGAGGCAGAAGAGATAGCCGAAAGGGAAGCGCGTAAGCCCGCATGGCTTGATGAGCGTGTACTAAGTTTAGCGCAACTGGATATCAAGGACATTCCCGAATTAGCCTGGATAGTCAGAGACTTGCTAACTGAGGGACTGACTGTGTTTGCTGGTATGCTGAAAGCAGGTAAGTCCTTCCTCATCACGAACATTGCGCTAGCCATTGCTGAAGGTAGGCCAGTACTGGGACAAACGGAAGTAAGGCAAGGAAGAGTACTGTACATCACACCTGACGACAAACATGAGGCAAGGCTGAGGAAGCGCCTAAGGTTAATGCGTCAAGGACGTACTGAGGCTATTCCGTTCGATATCGCTACAACCTGGACACCATTAGATAAGGGGGGTATAGAGGAAATTGGAGAGTACCTTGACTACTACCCAGACACAAAGCTAGTGGTTATAGATGTGTTAATGAGCGTTCTTCCTGATATCAAAGAAGACGCAGACGCCTATGACAAGATATACCATAAGCTCGTGCCACTAAAGGACATGGCTCAGAGGTACCACGTTGCTATCGTACTGGTTATGCATATGAATAAGAGTACCGCTGGTGGCAATCAACGCAATCGCATTTATGGTAGCATGGCCTATGGGGCTATTGCGGACAACATTCTGATGCTTGACGAGGACTACAATTCACATGAGCGGTTTCTTATAACATCGGGCAAGGACTTGGAAGAGGATAGGTTCCCTATGGCATTCGACAAAGCTACAGGCATATACACCTATGGAGAAAAGCGCAAAGCAGAGCTACAGGAGAAAAGTGAGAGTCAAAAGATAGGAGATATCGTCAAGGAACATCCAGGCATCGCAAGAAAGGACATTGTGGATATCATTGTGAAGTCTGAGAAGATCGAGAAAGGCACGGCAGACAAGCGAGTTACGAGAGCAGTTGAGAAAGGTGAGATATGCACCGTCCAGGGGCTCACGGGCTATCATCCATGCTCAACTACTCCTCCACCGATTGACCCAAATGACCCAGACTATGACCCCGATTAATCGCGTATGCGTGTCTGTGTGTCTGTCTGTCTGGGCGGCATTCCTATTGGTTCGTCTTGCGTTCTGTGTGTCTGTCTGTAGACGTACAGACACATAGACACGCATATATGTTTGCTGGTAGTAGTGTTGGTTTCTTCACTACTACCAGAAAATGACCGCCTAACATGAGGGGAGGGGAGACAATGGGCAAGCCCACAGGAGGTTCCGCGCCGATGGCAGAGTTTATCCGGTCGGTTTGGGGTAGGCGTAGCCGATAGGCCATCACGTTAGGCGGTCGGTACCAGGGGAGGGGGCGGTTTTGTGGGAGATAAACTCATCCATATAGTCCGGCCCCCCATCTGGTTTGAAAGCCATGTGCCTGCTGGCTGGCTCGCCGGTCGCTTGCTATTGCCCGCGTAGGCCAGCCTCCCAGGCTGATCGGCGGCTCGACACGTAGTGGCAATCGACAGGTCAAGCTCCATCCCGTGGCTCGAATTATCGACGGGCAGTGTGGGGTGGGGTTGGGGGCAGTCCTGGGGCGGCGGCAGCCACCTCACGTTAGGCGGTGACTACATACGTGCATTAGAAGGAGATACAGGCATGACGAGCACAGAATTGACGCCCATCGAGTACATTGACGCTACCGACGTAACCATTATGGAAGAGGAGAGCCCAGACACGGATACCCCGCTTATTGATATGTGGCTACAGGGACTCCCAGCGGGTACCCAGCGGGGCTATAGGCGTGAGATCAGAGACCTATTGGAGTACACTGGTAAGCATCTACATGAGATCAGTGTATTCGATCTACAGGCATACGAGAGAGACCGCTTGATGGGCAAGGCAGATAGCACGCGCGGTAGGGCCATTGCCGCTATTAAGTCACTCTATAAACGGTTAAGGCAATCTGGGCTCATCATGGTAAACCCCGCTGAATTCCTGAGGAGCCCCAAACTTGAGGAGACCCAGACTGAGCGCTATCTGACACCTGAGCAGGTTGACGCTATCATGGCTCAGGCTAAGACGCTACGGGACCGCGCTATGATGAACCTCATGTACTACACTGGCATGAGAGTTAGCGAGGTAGTAGCGCTTACCCGGAAGGATATCATCCCTACTGATAGCGGGGCTACTCTTAGGGTGTTTGGTAAGGGTAGCAAAACCCGCTACATCGCTATCGATGCTGAGATGTTAGCGGAACTAAACGCTCTCAATAGCGGGGCTAGTTGCGTATTCCCATCGGCTAAAACTGGCGATTGCATGACCACTACGCAAGCCCAGCGTATTGTAGTAGATGCTGCTAAGAGGGCTGGGATAGATGCCTCTCCTCACTTCTTTCGTCATGCTCACATATCGCACTTATGGGAGTCTGGGGTAACGGGGCCTGAGATCCGGGATGAGGCTGGGCACGCGAACATAGCGACAACCAACAAGTACGCCCATTCTGTAGGCGGCAAGGCTTTAGGTTCTGTATTGCGTCGGAAATAGCGCGCCTATCCTTAGCAATCCGCTACAATAGCCTTTCAATTGGTGCTAAATTGCCGATGGAAAGGCTATTTTCATGCCGCCAACCTGCCTCGATCTGCCTGTAGAGCCGGTTCATTTCGCGCCAATGATGTCCCCCACATGACGGGGGCTCCAATGAGAGAGCCCAGGGGGTGTCTGGTTGTCTAGACGACCATATAGATATGCTCATAGCGTGGTAGGGTAGGCTCATAGCATGTATTGCTGAGCTTATCCCCCGCTCGTGCCCGTCTGCCAGGTTAGCTACCCTCTATCCCCCACCCCTCATGTTAGGCGGTCGAGGGGGATTATAAGCACATGCATACCAGACAGTCAAGGGGGGTCTGGTAGTGGGAAGAGATACCCTGACTGGTTTGGTGTCCATAGAGAGTCGCCTTAGCCGTCTCAGGTGGCAAAACGGGGTATCCTGAGGGACGTTTAGGTATCTGTGTGTCCCTCTCTCTTCTCCCTACGTCGTATGAAGTCCTGTAGGCTACTTTCTCTTATCCGGTACTCTCTTCCGATGTCCATAGCTACCAGGTCACCCTTGCGTATCCACTTCCTTACAGTCCTAACAGCTACGCGCAGCTTGCTTGCTACCTCCTCAACAGTGTATATAGGCTCATTCATACGACGTTTCCTCATGACCTTTTCTCCTCATTCTAGCAAGCGAGTCAATGCGTCCCTGTAGATACCTCAGGCTTGACTGTAGATACGTTTGATGCTTATACTAGTTGTAGTGGGTACGTGAGAATACCCCAAAGTACTTCAAGCACACGAGAGGAGAGACCGAATTGACAACTCAAGAGCAGACGATTGACAACCTCTTAGGCTACCATGATGGACAGAGAACAGCCAGAACTAACCCGCACTTAGACGGGAGACCACTTCGTAACGTTGGCTTGCATCGGTTGGAAGATTGCAGACGGGCGATGAACTTAGATGCTCGTCGCTTCCTCAAGGGTTTCAGGCAAGGTTATATTGATGAGCTTAACGGCACGGCTCCAAGTCTACCGGAAGAAAGTGAGGAACGGGTATGACTAACCTCATCATTATCGTAACCGTCAACGAGCTTATCATCGTGCTTGCCGCTTGCTTGCTTGCCGTAACTGGCGTGGTAGGCTGGCTTGTATGGCGCGTTTGGTGCATGTCAAGGACTATCAAGGCATTATGGACTCTTAGCTTGTGCTTATTGATGGAAGGAGCTAAGGAGCATGACGACGCGCAAGAGGCCGATTGAGCCACGTTGGACGCCATTAGAA
>WNGQ01000039.1_pt1 | contig 113230 bp, 83 predicted proteins | sample 5407661 | NCBI WGS metagenome assembly WNGQ01 (sample SAMN13153382, study PRJNA577476) | soil metagenome | isolation source: 60 cm soil or saprolite under Garry oak tree replicate 2 | place: USA:California | collected 2016-06-15 | reverse complement strand
TAAGGTAGAACTCACCGGCATGCCGGATTCCTTCAAACTCCAGAAAAACTTTCTTGCCTGCGCTCCCTGCCGGCAGCACAAAGTGTTTGCGATACCAGGCTATGCCCACGGGCATGTCATGGATGCTCTTGCGGAAGGCATCATCTTCATTCCACGCGTACGGCGTCGATACTGTCTTCCATGACTTGTCATCGAAGCCTGGCGCTTCGGCTCCGCTTACATCACCGACCTTAACGCGCCAGTCGGGATTGAAATTGTATTTGGTTCGTTCTTCCCCTGAAGCGACTAAAGCAAATGCAAGGAACACAACCGCCGCCACAAATGCCAACCGAGGCAAGCCCAGAAGTTTTGTCGACATGCGCTTTCCCAGTGTCCATGGCAACGTAAACGTCTTTGAGCGTTCGTATATCGTCATAAAATTTTTGTGATGTTTTTACAGTGCCAAGACGTTGGCAACACCAAGAATGGCGCTGCCACTTATGACTCTCCGTGTGATTGCTGCATCTAGCAAGTAGCGAGTATGCCTAGGAAGTCCCAATCTGTAAAGTTACGCCCACTGTTTGCGCCATCACGCAACGCTATTTTTTGTTTCGACAACCAAAACCTCGTGTGGGCACGACAATTTGCACAGTGATTCCGTTCTAACGCACCCAACTTAAACTATTAAAGACAACTTATCTCTCGCAGCTTGCCATACCCGCCGTTTTGCTGCGCGAAATAGACCGCCTGTGGTGAACAAGGGCTTGCCTCGCGTCGGAAGAACCCGTATAGCATGCTTCTGGCGCGCCAGATTGAGCCATGTTTTTGTGTGTCTCAACCGGCGCGGCAGTAAATTGGGATCGAAAGAACGGAAAGAGTAAGTATGGAACGAATAAAAGCACTACACCTGATTGGAGTCATCGCAATTGCTCTTTATGCGGCCGAGCCAGCAAGAGCCGCCATCACCATCGACACCACCACAGCCACTGACTGGAAGATCAGTAACGGCGTGATCTCCCTCGACTGGAATTCAACTACGGGCAACATTTTCGCCATCCAGTTAGTCGGCCATCCCGACAACCTGGTCGACGTCACTAACCGCAGTTCCAACGGACAGCCCAAAGGTGTTTACATGGACAACACCGGCCTGGGCAGCGGCACCACGACCGCCGCGTTTCACCAGAATGCCAACCACTATCTTGACTGGTGGATCACAACAGCGTCGAGTTCAAGCAACGCTTTCACTTACAGCCGGCATTTCATTCTGGTTGACAATGACGCCGGATTCCATACGTACTTTGTAGTGAACCACTCCTCCACCGATATTGCCGGGAGCCTGGGGCAGATCCAAAATGTATTTCGCGTCAGTCAAACACTGTTCACCAATACTTACTCGGTCAACTCCGGATTGAACAATTTGGGGGCCACCATTATTACGCTGCCATCATCCAGCGTAATGGCAAATAGTGACCCTGGCCGCCAAGTCCAGGACGCCACTCTCGACCTGCATGGACTCAGCCTGCCTTCCGGGTTCGGACGCCAGTTTTATACGAAGTATGATTATTCGAGCTACGAATACCTGCATCAAGCGCACGGTATCTACGGCTCCACTTACGGTGCATGGGTATTCATTCCCAGTCATGAATCTCTGGTCGCAGGTCCCACCAAACAGGACCTGATTTTCACCGGCAGCATTCTGATGATGGAATGCCAATCCAATCACCTGAATAACGCGTTCACCTTCCCTGTGGCCCAGGGAACAACTTTAAGCCGCATGTATGGGCCCTACTACTTTCATTTCAATACCTTCACCGCAACCAACACTACTCCAGCAGCGCTCTATCAAGATGCATTGAACGCCGGCAGTTCCGCGAATGCCATCTATGACGCTGAGGGAGTCCTGCTGCAAAATGGTTACGTCGCATCATCCGGCCGCGGGACCGTGCAACCTTTCATCTCCGGTGGCGGGTCTTCTCAAGCAAATACGGCATGGGTGGTGTTAAGCGACAACCAGACCAATTTTCAGTATTCGGGCAGAGGAAAGCAGTTCTGGGGGAACAACAACTCCAGTGGAAATGCCCCTATAACCCGCGTGACTCCAGGCACCTACCGATTATCAGCGTATATACTAGGACAATGGGGCGAACTGCGGCGTGACAACGTGACGGTCGCGGCCAACCAGACCACAGCCGTGAATGCAACTTTCACTCCAGAGAATTTCGGCACGGCGCCGCCTATCTGGACCATCGGCACACCGGACCGTTCCGCTCATGATTTCCTGCACGGCAAGAACAGCTCCGGTCAGGATGATCGGGAGTACTGGGGCAATTGGAACTACTGGCAGGACTTTGCTTCTACCAACGGTGCGCCTGTCTACTTCGCAACCGCCGTTGGCTCTACTCCGGCAACCAATAACCTGAATAAGTGGAACTATATCCATTGGCAGAGTTTCAATCCTGGGTTGTTTGGTGGCGTCTTCAACTCCGCCGACGACACCACGGATGGATATAAAAACTTATGCCCGGCCTATGTGGGCAATTGCGCCACAGCCACCGTGCCGCCATGGCAGATCCATTTCTCCACCACTTCTGCCCAGCAGGCCCAGGGATCGTTAGTAGCGTTGTCCGCGGGATTGGCCGCGGCTGAGTCCAGTTTGATTGTTACCTTGAACGGACAGACCCTCATTTGGCATGCTACCAAGCAGGCCGACGCACAGGTTAGGAGCGGCCTCTCCGGAACTTACCAATGGGTTGTCTTTCAATGGAGTGCCAGCCAGTTGAACCCATCTGGGCAGGACAACGTGATTACTCTCAGCACCAATCGACAGCAGGGCGTAATGTACGATGCGCTTCGCCTTGAAATCACCAACAAGTCTGCCAATCACACTACGACCGGGTGGAATGACTATGAGTTCATCGACATTGCCACCGATCAACCGGCCAACGATACCGTTTCCAATCAGTAAGCGCCCACATAAAACAAGGGAGCCAGGCTTCCCTGCTCCCTTGAACTCTTTTCACGACTACGGTTGCTGTACCTTGACGACAAAGTAGAAAAATATTCCCTGCACGTCCTTGAACCAATGCGGCACGCCGGCCGGCACGATGATGACATCGTCTTTCGAAAGCGTCTGCGTCTCACCGCCGTCAATTCCTGAACCACGCAATTCGCCGGGAGCGGTGGGTTTTGCGTCCACCATCTTGCCGCCGGTAACAAATGTGGCGCTTCCCTGCACAACGTAGATCACGTCCAAGTCTTTGTCATGCAGTTCTGACTGGCCCGGCTTGTCACGCCGTCCGGCAATTACGCTGTAATTGCGGCCATTGTGGTCGACAAGCGGCAGGCCTTTTTCAAAGGCCGCGCGCACCTCGGCTGCGGGAATCAACTTTGCGGCATCGGATGCCTGCCGGGCCGCAGTGCTGTTCGGCGAAGTGCCACCGAGAACGGCAACCGCGGCGGGCTGCGCCAGACGAACGCTTTCTCTCTTCACCAAGGCCGCAAAATCTTTTTCAGTCTTGATCGGCTTGATTGTTTCCTGGTCCCACGCTCCCAGCACGTACCAGCGGGCCGCGCCATTCCTGACTTGAGGCCGAACAAGATAATTTTGCGGATCACCGTTGACACGGCAGTCACGATGGGTGTCTGGGACCACGATCGCCAGACCAAGGTTCTGGTTGGGCAAAGATTCCGTTGCGCCGGTTCCAGCCTTGACTACCTGCGGACCCCAGACAGCCAAAGAGCACACCGTGTCGTCCCCCGTTTCTTTCAGATTTGGTTTGCGTGAAAATCCCGCGACCAGCGGCACATTGTCAGGCCCACTGAGGGTAGCCAGATGCTCATAGCCGCGCTCTCCTGCCCACTGCGTGATGCGGCTGGTCAGCGAATCATTGCCACTACCGATCTTCCATCCCTGGTAACTGAATTCAATGATGGAGCGTACCGGACCTGAGCTGATGATCTTCCAATTGCGGCTGTCCACGTCTGCTACCGGCACAGCCTGTCCGTCAACTAACGCACCCACTCCACCAGCACCCAAAGACTTGCCGACATTGTAGATGTCGCGCGCTAAAGGTGATTCCTCCTGGTACTTGTAGTCCGCTCCCGAAAACATCTCCAGGTAGAGGCCTGGCTTTTGCTTGCCCCAAAGATCCATGGCGTTGCGCTTGTCAAAGTAGAGCCGCCAGGCAATCGTCTCCGATTCCCACCCCATCCCGTCATAATGTTTCGCGAATTTTGCGTTGGTCCGTTTCGGATAGTCCGTGCGCAGTCCACCGCCGCCATAAGATATTGTTGCCGTGCGTGTCTGCTTAGGCCCTAATTCGATCTGGAAGGCCAGTTCGTCCGGTTTTCCATCTCCGTCCAGGTCGTCGGCCTGTGACGGCACCTCAACTTCCCCGGTAGGCCCATCTTTGTCGAGCGCGACAGTTGCCGTCTGCGCGTTGAAGTCGGGGGCTGTGCGTTGCAAGTCTGCAATTTTCAGGACGACGTCTTCCACACGACTTTCATTTGTGGGATTGGTAACGGATATCTTGACAGCCTTTCGGGGTTGGCTGGCAGTCGGCTTCGAGCGCATGAAGAGCTCATTCATGATCAGAAATGCACCCAAGCCATGCAAATCGTTGGTATCTCGTTTTCTGGCCAGATAAAAAGCCAGGTCGCCGAGATTGGTTCCTTCGCAGATATCGGCGAGGTAGGTCATTCCATCAGGGCCAAGAGAAATTTTCGTGAGGACTCCCTGATAACCCTTTTGCGCGACTTCGTTATACCGCTTGTCGACGTAACCTCTCTGCGCCGCCATCAAAATCGTGTACGAGTACATGCTCGAACTGGAAGTTTCCAGCCAGTTATCAGGTAAAGAGCCTTTATCGACGATCTGGTACCAGAGCCCCGTCTTGCTGTCCTGATACTTGGCCAGATCTTTGACGAGCGCTTGCAGGACCGCAATCAACTGGGCCCGCTTGGGATGATTTGCCGGCAAAACTTCAAGAATATCGACGATGGCCATTCCGTACCATCCCATCGCGCGGCACCAGAACTCCGCGGAATGATGAGTCGTGGGATCGGCCCAGGACTGCGTTCCGGTCTCGTCATAAGCGTGATAGAGCAAGCCCTTGGACGGATCGTGAAGGTGGCTGGCGTAAATCAAAATCTGCTTGACGGCTTCATCGTTCGCATAGCTTCCATCATCGAACATCTGTCCATACCGGACCAGGAAGGGCATCGACATATACATGCCATCCAGCCACAGTTGTTGTGTATGGGCCTTGTCGTTCGCATGCCAGAAACCCCCGTCAGAAGTTCTGGGATAAGTATTCAGCCGCTCCCGGATTTTCGCCGCTGCCAGTTTGTATTTTTGCTGCTTGGTTTCGCGGTACAGCGCGATCAGAAGATTGCCCGGCAGCATGTTGTCCAGAGACTCGATCGGGCGGTCAATATTTCCATTCTCATCAACGTGGGAATCAACCCAGCGTTGCATATAGTCAAAGTACCGTTGGTCTTTGGTCCTCTGCCAAAGCTGGTACGTGCCCCAGAGATAAAGCGCCTGCGGATATTGCCAGCGTCCCAACGTCGCGGGGTCGGGAGTGCGCTTCATGGTCGACTCAACCAAAGCTTTTGACCAGTCGACATCCGAGTTTACGGCGGCCGGCGTTGAGTTTCCCTTCGGCGCCTCCTGGGCCTTTACTTGCGAGACCAAAAGCATCTGGACGAAGAGAATCCCCACCAGCCAGAAAAACGATTTTGGGGATCTTGTGCTGCTCTGCTTCATGTAGGGCCTCTCAGGTTTCGGAAAAAAGATCTGATTGTCTTGAGTACGCTCGACTGGCTACAGGTGGTTATGAAAACAGCGTGGCAGACTCCGCGAATGGAGCGTGGAATTGCTGGCTCGCCTTCATCCTGGAATAGGCATCACTGTTCCAGTTTGAATACACGCTCCATCAACATCCATCTCTCACCGGGTTGCGCATGAGGGAGGGGCTGCTGAAACTCACCCATCAGCCGTTCCCACTCCTGCACTTTGGGGTTCGCTGCGTCGGCGCGGCGTTTGGCCTCAAAGGAAAATGAGTCATTCACTTCCATGATCATGAACATGCGGGTGCCGAGCACATAGATCTCAAGGTTCTCAACTCCCACGTCTTTGAGGCTCTGCGTAATCTCAGGCCAGACTTTTTCGTGGTACCACTTGTACTGGGCGATCGCCCGCGGATCGTTTTTCAGGTCGAGTGTCAGGCTATAACGTTTTTTCATTGGAATCAGCGCGGAGCATACTGGCAGTTCGACAGTTGCTGTTTCCAGCATTTACTATCCGAAACGCCATTTTGAAAACTTGTAACCGCATATTGTCACGCAGGAAAACACCTGTCAATAACTGAGGCTTGCGCTAAAACTCACTGGTAATGACAGGGAACATGCTCTCATTCCGATGCGGTTATTGTCCTCTGTTTTATTACACAAAACGCTAATTGCGCAACTCAATATGCCCCGTCGCCAACGGCGAACGGCATCTCATTATAGTATTAGCCCGATGAATCCATAGGCAGCTAAAAGGCGACGGCGATCTTGCCCCTGTTTTGATCCGCAAAACACCATGCCTGGGCTGGAATCTGCTTGCCGCTCAGGGCTTTGACTCCTTAAGATTTTGCGGGATAGTTTGCCTTGGTTACGAGCCCGACCCGGGAAATATGCCCGGGGCTGCCTGGATAATTTTTTTGTAACCTGCCTTTCCTGTAACGAATGCACCCGTAACATTGGAGCACGGGGGAAATCTGTCCGCCTATATTGCTATGAACAAATTGACCATGATCCTGGCCCTGGCTACATTCGGTCTGTGCTGCGCAAATACCCAAACCCAACCCCCCAAACCTAGTGACCCTCAGCTGCCGACGCTCTTTGTCATTGGCGACTCCACGGCCAGCAACGTTGAACACCGTGGCTGGGCCGATCCTCTGGCTGACTACTTCGATCTTTCCAAAATCAACGTCGTCAATCGTGCGCGCGCCGGCCGCAGCAGCCGGACTTTTGTTGCCGAGGGCCTTTGGGACGCCGTGCGCGACGCCCTCAAGCCAGGCGACTTCGTATTGATCCAGTTTGGGCATAACGACGGCGGCCCTCCCGACAAAGACAAGGCACGCGGGTCTCTGCCAGGCACCGGAGACGAATCGCAAGAAGTTACCATGCCCAATGGAAGCAAACAGGCCGTGAACACTTACGGCTGGTACATGCGCAAATTCGTCGCGGAGACAAAAGCCAAAGGCGCCACCCCAATCGTACTTTCGTTGACAGTTCGGAATATCTGGAAGGACGACAAGGTTGAACGCGGTTCCGGCAACTTCGGAGAATGGTCTGCAGAGATCGCTAAAGCCGCAGGCATAACGTTCGTGGACCTGACGAACGCCATCGCGGACCAGTACGAAAAGATGGGACAGGAAAAGGTCAAGGAACTATTCCCTGCGGACCACACTCACACGTCGGCCAAGGGCGCCGACCTCAACGCTTCCTTAGTCGTCGCTGGGCTCAAGGGTGTGGCCAACAATCCATTAGTGAATTACCTTTCAGCCAAAGGCAAAGCTGTTGAGGCGTACCCCACGCGCCTGCCTGACTCACGAACAATCCAGTTGCCCGTTCCTGCAAATCCCAAGCTGCCTACACTTTTTTTGATCGGCGATTCCACGGTACGCAATGGCCATGGAGACGGAGCCAACGGACAATGGGGCTGGGGTGAACCGATCGTCGAGTATTTTGATGCAACAAAAATCAATGTAGTCAACCGCGCCGTCGGCGGCATGAGTAGCCGGACCTACTACACACAGGGCAATTGGGAGCGGGTCAAAGCCATGCTCAAGCCGGGCGATATTGTCATCATGCAGTTCGGACACAATGACGGGGGCCCTCTGGACGACCTGGCGCGCGCCCGCGGCACCATCAAGGGTAGCGGCGATGAGACGAAGGAAATTGATAATCCCATTACCAAACTGCATGAGCTCGTGCACACCTATGGTTGGTATTTGAAAAAATTCATCGCTGAAACCCGCGCCGCGGGCGCAACGCCCATTCTCTGCTCGCTGATACCGCGGAAAACCTGGAAAGACGGCAAGATTGCTCGTAGTTCTGAAAGCTATGGCAAATGGGCGATCGAAGCGGCCACTTCAGAGAACGCTCTGTTTGTGGACCTCAACGAGATCATCGCGCGGCGATATGACGCGCTTGGGCCGGAAAAAGTCGAACCTCTATTCGGCGACGAACATACGCACACCAGCCGTGCCGGTGCGGAACTCAACGCGGAATGCGTGATCTCCGGACTGAAAGCCCTCAAGTCCAATCCACTGGCGGCGGATTTTTCATCAAAAGCTAAAGCTGTCACTCCCTTCGAGGCCCGATAAGTATGCACATGCCGCGCCTGATTCTGTTTGTTGCCTGCGTCTGCTCCACTATGGTCTACGCCGCCGATCTTCCACCCGCCACTGTAACCGAGACCGCAACCACGATGACCCTGGAGAACGGAATTGTTTCCATCACCATGGCCAGGCGCGGGAATGCCACGGGGCGTAACGGAGACGCCATCTCCATCAAGTACAAAACTTCCTCCGGTTATGTTGAACTGAGCGATGAAAAGCGGGCCATGTACTTCGATGCCGGCGGCGGTCGCGCCTATCCTGTAGCGGACGCTGATAGTCAAATTGCCCTCAATACCCCTGAGATGGTGGAGGTATCGTGGAGCGGTAAACCCACCCAGCAGTTCCCATTCGCAGCAGAAATGCATGTCATTCTTCGACGCGGCGAACCCGGCTTCCATATTTATGTCAACTATCAGCACGGTGCTGGTATGGGAGCGGGTGGAATCGGAGAGACGCGCTTTGTTTTGCGCGGCGTGTCCGGCCCAGAACTTTTTACCCACCATATCGTCGACGATCAGCGTAAAGGGCCCTATCCAACTTCTCCCGCGGTATCTCAAGTGCAGGATGCCACCAGCCTTCTGCAAGACGGCACCATCTACACGAAATACAACAACACCACCTTCATGGCCGATCATCATGTTCATGGCATGGCGGGACATGGGCTGGGCATGTGGATGATCTTCCCCAGCAATGAGTTTATTGGCGGCGGCCCTTTCAAACAGGAACTCACGGTGCACCAGGGCAACACGCTGCTGGGCATGTTTGTCGGCGGACACTTCGGCTCAGGCGGGCTGCGCTTCCAGGCAGACGAACCGTGGAACAAAGTCTACGGCCCTCTGTTCGTATACATCAATCAAGGCGCGACCACCGATGCCATGTGGGAAGACGCCAAGCAGCGCGCAGCAAAAGAAGTGGACCTGTGGCCGTATGCATGGATGAAAAATTCTGCATATCCTTTGCAGCGTGGCACGGTCACTGGTCGCGTAAAGTTAAGCGATGGCGCCAGCGCCAAAGGCGCGTGGGCCATCCTGTCACCGCCCAACGAAAACTGGTCCCAGGTGCTCAAGGGCTATGACTTTTGGACCCGCGTGGACGATCAGGGCCGCTTTCGCTTAGACAAGGTCAGGCCTGGCCGCTACACACTTGTTGTAAGCGGCGCTAACCAGTTCGAAGATCTCCACCGCGACAATGTTGAAGTCACAGCCGGAGCAGTGACCGATCTTAAAGATGTCCTTTGGCAGCCCGAGAAGCATGGACGGACTCTATGGCAGATCGGCATTGCCGACCGCTCATCAGGTGAGTTCAAAGGCGGCGACAATTATCGCCATTACGAGAATTTTGCCCGCTATCCCAAGGAATTCCCCGAAGATGTCACCTTTATTATTGGCCGCAGCAAAGAAAAAGAAGACTGGAACTTTGCCCAGTGGGCCATCTACAGCAAAAAACCGTACTGGACGATCCAATTCGATCAGGCCCAACCGATGAAGGGCAAAGCTACACTGACCATCGGATTCGCCTCCACCATTCCGCCAAAAGGTAACCATACGAATCTGGAGGTCAAGGTGAACGGACATGAAGTGGAAGTAGTGCACCTTCCCAAGAGCGGCATGTCGGGTTATCGAAGCGGCAACCAGGACAGCGTCTACAGTGTGGTATACATCAGTTTCAACGCGGCCTTATTGAAGAAAGGGACAAACGAGGTCACGCTTGGCCACACCGAAGCTCAGCCGTTTTCCGCCGGTGAACGGCACGGAGTACCAGGTGAAGTTATGTATGACGCCATCCGGCTGGAAGTTCAGTGACAACCCACACAGCGACGATTGAAAATCATCCCTAAAAAAACAGCTTTGCAACGCTCCCGCCCATTTTGTCTTCACCTTGGAGGATGCTGAGGGGGAGTTGACACATCACTGCTTGGCATATCGCTCTTGGGCATATCACTTTTCGGCATGTCGCTTGGCGGGAGCGAATTGCTCGGCGGCTGCGTGGAGCTGGGCTCGGTCGTTGGCACACTGCCAGACGAAGAATTGTTTTCCGGCGAACAAGGGTTCACTGCCGTTGCAGGAAGAGTCGCCGATGGTGCGTTGGGATTCGAGGAAGGCCGGCTTCCTGCTCCGCTTCCGTTAGTCGCTGGAGTTCCTGTGCCAACGCTGGTCGACGAATTGCCGCCTGGGTTAGTTGACGAAGAGTTGGTGGCCGAACCGGCGCTACCGGACGCGGATGAAGGCGCAGCATTACCTGTTGCCGTTCCATTGCTGGTTACAGTAGCTGTGGTGTTGTCACATGGCACAGCTACGGTGCCGGCATTGCCGGAAACGTTTCCCGCGCTGCCTGTTACGGTCGGAGTTCCCTGGGTGGCTAGGGGGCTGCCGGTGGCCGGCTGAGATGGCGTGCCTGGTCTGGTAGTTCCTGTCCCGTTTCCAGAGGTTTGAGCAACAGCCAAGCTCAGCGCCAGCATGAATGCAAACAATGCAAATAAATTCTTGCGCATAGAATCTCCTCGTTGAGTGATTTGAAACGATGCGGCCGGGGACTTTTACAGACAGCCAGTCGAACCGCGCTGGAATAGTTCTTCGATTTTATGATGCAACTTGCGTGACTGAAGGATGGCATGAGCAATTCCGGATAGAAAACTTTTTCACCGAAACCACGGAGGGTGCAAGGAGCGCGAAACTGAAAATTTTGGACGCACACGGCACCGAAATATATTTGCAGCCAGCACGCGCGATCTGGCAACCCTGGACAACAAATAGTTAACTAAAAGATAGTGGGATTCTCCCTCACGGTGTCCTGGGGTGTACGACAATGCAAATTACAATTCCTCGTTTTCTGGCGCTGCTGATCATCAGCGGCGGCGGGCTTGCCTTGACCTTTGCTCAAACTGACCCTAAAGCGCGCGAAGTATCTCTGCCGCTGAGCTTTGAACAGAATATCGGCCAATTCAACTCGCCAGTCCGCTTTGCGGCCCATGGCCCTGCCTACGCTCTTGGTCTTCATCAAAACAAAGTGGTCCTGGGCCTGCAAAAAGCAGACAAGAACGGAAGCCGTGTCAATGACACAGTTGTAACGCAGCTCGCGGGGGCATGCAAAACAGCGGTCGCTGCCGAAGAACCACTCCCAGGGAAAATCAACTACCTGATCGGCGATAATCCTCAGGCCTGGAAGACCAACGTGCCAACATACGGACGGATTCGTTATCGCAACGTCTACCCAGGCATTGATCTTGTGTACTACGGAAATCAGCAACAATTGGAATACGACTTTATCATTGCGCCGGGCTCTGATCCTGAAAACATCGCTCTCAAACTCAGTGGCGCAAGGCACGTCAGCATTGATCCGTCGGGTGCGTTGCATCTTGCACTGGCCCATGGTGAAGTGGTGTGGAACGCGCCGCAGTCATATCAGACTGAGCACGGCAATCGGATTCCGGTAGCGTCAAAATTTGTGCTGGCGAAAGGCCTGGTGCATTTTCACGTAGGCGGCTACGATCGCAATCGCGCGTTGGTCATTGACCCGGTTCTTGCGTATTCAACCTACCTCGGCCCCAATATCGACGATCCAATCCTGCAAGTTGCCGTGGACGGCCAAGGCAACACCTACGTTGCCGGGACAACAGGGCCAGGCTGGCCAACGACTGCTGGAGCATTCCAGAGCGGCTATAACGGCGGAGCCAGCGATGCGTTTATCACTAAAATCAACGCCAGCGGCACGGCGCTGGTTTATTCGACGTACATCGGAGGCAGTGATCAGGATGCCGCGAATGCTATTGCTGTGGACACCGCCGGCAATGCCTACCTGGTCGGAGAAACACTGTCCACGAACTTTCCGCTCTCCGCGGGAGCGTTCAAGGCAGAGCATTCCCAGCCCTTCTGGAGTTTCCTGCTAAAGCTGAATGCTTCTGGTTCATCAATTGATCATTCGGCATGGCTGCCTTCGATTACGGCGAATTCAATTGCCGTAGATTCTTCCGGAAGCGCATTCTTCACGGGCGGCGCATTTCCATCCAACGGTGACTCGGTGCCAACAACTGCCGGCGCATTCCGCACCTCTCACGGAGACCTCTCTACCTGCTCCAATGTCTCTGGAGTAAGTTACGCGTGGGAGATGAATAGCGCCGGCAGTGCGCCCATATATGTCACTTATCTCAGCGATTGCGAAGTCGGAAGAGGCATCGCCGTTGATCCTGCGGGAAACGCTTATATCACAGGTCTCACCGAGGGCAGGCATGATGTAACTCCGGGCGCCTTCCAACCGAACTTCGGCGGCTACATTGATGGCTTCGTGACAAAGCTTAATAACTCGGGAACCGCCGTCGTCTACTCCTCCTACTATGGTGGCAGCATTGACGATGAAGCCTACAGCATCGCCGTTGATCCTGCTGGTGAAGCCATGATCACCGGACGCACGAACTCTCTGGACCTTCCTGTAGTCAATCCATATCAGGCCACCAGTGGCGGCAGGGACTCAGGAAGCATGCAAGCGTATGTGGCCAAGTTCAATGCAACGGGCACTGGCCTTGTCTACGGCACTTATCTGGGCGGAACGGGTCAGGACCTCGGCAACAGTATCGCCACAGACGCCGGCGGTCGCGCGTTTATAACGGGCGAAGCGAGCTCCTTCGACTTTCCAACCAGGAATGCGTTTCAGGGGATCTGCGGAACGCAGGCCGGTGCACAGCAGAAATCCTGCACCTTCACAGCTTTTGCAACAGCCTTTAACGCCGATGGGACACTCCTCTATTCGACCTGGATTGGCTCGAAAAGCTCCTTTGGCGATGGAACAGGAATTGCAGCCGATGCCGAGGGCAACGCTTATTTGACCGGCATAACCGGCGTGGACTTTCCTGTCACAGCGGGAGCCTATCAGACGCAATTCCAGGGCAACACCAACAATCAGGAGGCATTTACGGTGAAGATCTCCCCGAAGCAGACCCAAGGCTGCACATTGGACCGGAGCAAACCATCAACGACGATATGCGAACCTCAGGCCACTGAGACGGTAACATCGCCTTTGCACGTTTCTGCTCTGGCAAATGATTCCGCTCCTGTAACTGCCATGCAGGTTTATGTCGATGGTTCGCTATGGTTCAGTGACGACGGACCGTTTGCCATGGATGCGTATATTGCTGTGCCACCGGGACCGCATGGAATTACTGTAAAGAGCTGGAACGCCAGCGGAGCAAGTTATTTTTCAACTGTGGGAGCTACCGTGGCTGGGAGTGCCTCCACCGCGCCGTGTGAGTTTCCGACAAACACACCGAGTATTCGCATATGCAATCCACTCAGCGGCTCGACCGTGCCGGCCAGTGGCATGCATCTGACAGCCAAAGCCAACTCCAATGAAAATCCAGTTACTGCGGTTCGTCTTTATATTGACGATCAAAACGTGGATACCGTATTGACGAACACTCTGGACACTACAGTCCCGCTTTCACCGGGACAGCACAGCGTGGTTGTACAGGGCTGGGACTGGCAGGGCCAGGTCTTTAGAGAAAAGATCTTCGTAACAGCACGATAGCAACGATTTCTTTGCATTAACGGAACGTCGTGTTTAGGCGCTCCTGTCCCGTGCAACGCTTGTGGCCTCAATGCGCATCTCACTAGCCTTGGCAAGTTGTCCGAAACTCCTGGAGGCATTATGAAGCGTCGCATCTTGCTCGTTGACGATGAACTTGCGGTCTTGCTCACACTGAAGGCCATTCTGGAAATAAACGGGTTCGAAGTAGAAACCGCGGTCTCGGCAAAAGAAGCGATTTCCAAGGTAACAACCAACCGCTACAACATGGTGATCACAGACATGAAAATGGAACATGAACGTTCCGGCTTTGACGTGATAAAAGCGGCGAAGAAAGAGGATTACGATCCGGCCATCGCGATCCTGACGGCATATCCGTCGCTGGGAGGCGATTGGAAAGAGGATGGCGCCCAATCCATGCTGGTAAAACCCATGAATACTGAAGATCTGTTGCGTCAGATCGAGATCTTGCTGGTCCAGAATGAAGACAAAAAGAAAGTTCCGCAGAACACGGAGGCAAGCCGCGAACACCTTGGCCTCCCGCTATCGGCAAAACCGGTCTAAAAGAGTTCATACACACGACTTGGGAATTTGACTGGATTCACGAGCTTTATAGTGCGCCATAGGTACGTTGCTCGGGCGCGGTTCCGGGCTGGGGCAGCGAGAGGTTTTGGCCTGGCATCAAAAAACATAGCGGGTGATGGGCGGGTTTTTACCGTTTCCCCGCATTGAGTTTGGCTGAAGTTGAACGGTGTCAAGCCGACTACATCACCCTGCTTCACCCACAACAAGGGACCCCGAAACTATCTACAATCCTCAACGCTTTTGTTCTCCTGAACTGACGCCGTGTCAACGTTGCGCTTCCACCAGAACCTCAAAGCAACATACCGTGCTGTGACCGCATCAAAGCCCCGCAGTGAGTAAAGTGTTTCGCCACTTTGTTGGGTTGATTGCGCTGGCGCGCAGGTTCTTTATGCTGGAGCTGATGGGCCCCCTGTCAGATATACAACGGCTATCGATTCGCTGTTGAACCAAGCTGCACTCGCAATTTTGTGGCTCAACGCTATAAACAATGGCCCTGACGATTGAACCTGCAATCTGTACATGTCTGATTTGACGCATTTTTGAGAAGCGGGAGCAACGAACCCCGCAACATTCGACTATGGACAGACAAATATCAAACTGCAAAGCATTGGCTGAAATGGTGTCCGAGCAAGAGCGCGCTAAAGAAGATAGCGAGGCCTTTTCGGGTGGTGGCGAGCTGGGCGCAAGGATTCGCGCCTTCGATTGGACAAGCACGCCGATGGGACCCATTTCAATGTGGCCGCAAAGCCTTAAAACTGCTGTGCGTATTTTGATCACCTCCCGCTACGCAATGTGGATGGGATGGGGACCTGATCTCACGGTCCTCTATAACGATGCTTACGCCCAAATGACTCTGGGCAAGAAGCACCCCTGGGCGCTTGGTCGTCCTTTCCGTGAAATATGGGCGGAAATTTGGGTGGACCTCGGCCCGCGCATCCGGCATGTGATTGAAACGGGCGAATCAACCTGGGATGAGGGGCTTCTTTTGTTCCTGGAGCGCAACGGCTATCCTGAGGAAACCTACCACACATTTTCGTACAGCCCGTTGACCGGAGACGACGGCAAGATCAACGGTCTTCTTTGTGTTGTAACCGAGGAAACCGAGCGCGTCATCAGTGAGCGCCAGCTCGCGTCCCTGCGTTCTTTGGCGGCCGGGATCAGCACAAAAATCACGGAAGAAGATGTTTTCGACGCCATACGCAGCAGTCTGGAAACAAACCGGCAAGACCTTCCGTTTACACTCGCTTATCTTTTTGAGGAAGACGGAGCGCGAGCACGGTTGGCTTGTACTACAGGAATTGAAGCAGGGCACCCGGCGGCTCCGCGGACCATTGAGGTCGGCGGACTTAAAAGTGCATGGCCAGTCTGCGATTTCTTGAGCTACAAAACCCCAATCGTCATGGAAGATCTTGCCGAACGATTCGGCGCCATTCCAAGTGGACTATGGTATAAAGCGCCCACCAAGGCGCTCCTCGTCCCGATTACAAGGCAAGGGCAAGACGCACCGGCGGGAGTGCTTGTCGCTGCCCTCAACCCCTATCGGCAGCTTGATGAGAGCTATTCAGGATTCATTAACCTCGTCGCGGGCCAGATCGCCGCGGGTATCGCGAACGCTCGCGCATACCAGGAGGAGCGCAAACGGGCGGAAGCTCTGGCGGAAATCGACAAAGCTAAAACTGCGTTCTTCAGCAATATCAGCCATGAGTTCCGCACGCCTCTGACCCTGATACTTGGGCCGACCGAGGATGCGCTTGCCACTCCGGAAAAAATTCTGCGCGGCGCGGAACTGGAAACAGTTCACCGTAACGAATTGCGCCTGCTCAAGCTCGTGAATACGTTATTGGATTTTTCGCGGCTTGAAGCTGGCCGGGTCGAAGCGAGTTACCGCTCAACAGATCTTGCCAGGCATACCGCGGAGCTTGCCAGCGTCTTCCGATCAGCCATGGAGAAAGCCGGCATAACCTACATTGTGGAATGCCAGCCCTTGCCTGAGAGGGTATATGTGGACCATGAGATGTGGGAAAAGATCGTTCTCAACCTGATCTCAAACGCACTAAAGTCCACATTCGAAGGCTCTGTCACCGTGCGGCTTTTGGACAAATCGGACCATGCTGAGATGATTGTTCGTGATACCGGAACTGGAATTCCCGAGCAGGAAATCGGCCATTTATTCGAACGGTTCCGGCGCATAGAAAACGCTCGCCGGCGGACCCACGAAGGTAGCGGAATCGGGCTTGCGCTGGTGCACGAGTTACTGACGATGCACGGCGGCACAATCAGCGTGCACAGCCGCGTGGGAGAAGGTACGACCTTTACTGTGTCACTACCCTACGGCAGCAAACATCTTCCCCAGGACCACATCAGGCATGAAAATAGAACTGCTGTAGACGGAAGGCGCGAGGCATTCGTACAAGAAGCCTTGAGCTGGTTGCCTGACCAACAGGTCCCGGACGAAGTCCTGCTTGGACCCACCGACACGGCAGATCTGGGCCTGCCCATCCTGCCCCGGACGCCAGAGGCTGACGCGAAGTCACGGGTGCTCCTGGTGGATGATAACCGCGATATGCGCGAATATGTCGGCCGGCTGCTGAGTTCCCGTTTTGAAGTGATCACCGCGGAGAACGGCCGCGACGCTCTGCAAAAGATAAACAAGAACGCGCCCGATCTGGTATTGACCGACGTGATGATGCCGGAAATGGATGGCTTCCAATTGTTGGCAGCCCTCCGGAAAAATCAGACAACAGCTCTGGTCCCGGTGGTCATGCTCTCCGCGCGTGCCGGCGAAGATTCGCGAGTCGAAGGCATGCAGTCAGGGGCTGATGATTATCTGGTTAAGCCTTTCACCGCGCGGGAACTGCTGGCGCGAGTCGCCGCGCACATTAAAATTGCCCGTTTCCGCTGCGAAGCCCTGACGAGAGAATCGCAGCTGCAACGGGCATTGCGGGAATCAGAACGCGAGCAGCAATGGTTGCTGGAGGTAGTAGGCCAGTCTACCGACTTCATTGGCCTGGCCACCATGCAAGGCCAAATGCTGTATGTGAACCGAAGCGCGCGTGCCCTGGTCAGGCTGAAAGACACGGACGACATACGCCGGCTTAAGATCAAGGATTTCCTTTTCCCGGAAGACATCCACTTCCATGAAGACGTGCTTATCCCAACGGTAATGCGTGAAGGCCGCTGGCAGGGCGAAACCCGATTCCGTGATTTCCAAACCGGAGAAAGCATCCCGGTGGATTACCATGTCTTTCCCGTAGTGGATCTCCAAACCTGCGACACCGTTGCCCTGGCCACGGTGACCCGCGACATGCGTGAGCGCAAGAAGGCAGAAGCAGCGTTGCGTGCCAGTGAGTCGCGCTTTCGCCGCTTGATCGAGCAAGCCAATGTCGGTGTGGCGATCGGAGACCTGTCAGGCAAGATTTCCTATCTGAACCCGACCATGCGGCAGTTGCTCGGTTATACAGTGGATGAAGTGCGTCAGGGCTCCCTGCGCTGGAACGAACTCACTCCGCCAGAGTTCGCCGATCGCGATAGGCGCGCCGTGCAACAGTTGAAGAGCCAGGGAACTTGCGGCCCTTACGAGAAGGAGTACACCGCCAAAGATGGACAGCTCATCCCGGTGCTTGTTAGTGCAACCATGATCGCTGGTGCAGATGGCGCGCCGGATGAAGTGGCCTTTTCCCTGGTGGACCTGACCGATCTAAAGCGCACGGAGAAAGCGCTGCTGCAGACGGAAAAACTGGCTGCTGTAGGCCGCTTGTCCGCTTCTATCGCGCACGAAATTAACAACCCGCTTGAGGCCGTTACCAACTTTCTTTATCTGATCGAGCAATCGCCCGGCCTTCCTGAGTTACCCCGTGATTTTGCGCGCATGGCGCAACAGGAACTCGCCCGGGTGAGCCAGATCGCAACGCAGACGCTGAGCTTCTACCGCCAGCCGACTGCCCCGACCGCCGTCTGCTTGCCCGACCTGCTCAATTCCGTGCTCATGCTCTATCAAGGCCGGCTGCTTGCAAGCCGCGTGAACGTGGTGCGCGACTATCGAGGTTCCGACCCCCTGGTTTGCTATGCCGGCGAACTGCGCCAGGTGTTTACCAACCTCATCGGGAATGCACTCGATGCTTCGCGCAACGGTGGCCAAATTGTTCTGCGCCAGCGCCCCGCTACTGACTGGCGCACCGGCCGCCCTGGTATGCGCATCACCGTAGCCGACAACGGTCACGGCATGTCTCGGGAAACCCTTTCCCGCATCTTTGAGCCGTTCTTCTCCACCAAAACTATGACTGGCACAGGGCTGGGACTGTGGGTCAGCCAGGGCATCGTTCAGAAGCATGAAGGCAGAATAAAAGTACGCAGCAGCGTATCCCCCAAACACCCTGGCACGGTCTTCAGCGTCTTCGTGCCGCACCGCAGGCCAGCGTAGGGAAAGAATTTCGAAAAAACTGGCTGGCCCACGTGAATTTATGGCAGACAAAATAATACTTTGCTGCTTCGCTGCTTGATTGGAAATGAGCGACGGGAAAGTAATCTCAGAAAAAGCTTCCGAAACAAAGGATCACAGTCCTTATGGCCGGAGGGGCGCTCCAGCCAAGATGCCGGAACCTCCACGAATTTCTGATGCTGTAGGTTCGGCGGAAAAGTATTCCAGATCATGCGTCACCATGGTGTACTGGCCTTTGAAACGAACGGTGGCCACAGCTTGAATAGAAGTTTGCAGCCACATTCCACTGACGTCAGCGAAGGTCATGAGGATAAAAAGGTCCCGAATCCACCACGAAGGGTTCTTCGCCGGCTTCCCCTCAATGCGATGTATCTTGTAACTCTGCGCGTCTACCCAGATCTGCCCGCGAATCAAGTCTTTCTCTTCCCGTTTGGGCGTAACGGCCAGCACATAGCAGGGCCGACCCACAACAGACCTCTCCGCGATCAACTGGAAGTTATAGTTTTCCAGAGACAACTCCCGGCGCCGTGCGTCTCCAGGAGCAGTCTCGTGGGCCAGAACGTCGCGAAGGATTTTTTCGCCCATGCCGCCAGTGCTGCTCTCAATCCGGTACAGTTTTTCTCCGGGAGACAGGTAGGTAATTTCAGCAATCACCTGGGCCTTGGGTTCTAATCGTTTGTCCAGGAGCTGGTAATCCCGTTTCACGATAAAAGTGCGCAGATGTTTCCGGTTCTCGTCCTGTGCCGCCAACATTCGCTGGACAATAGCAGTCACATCGGCCGCGGAACTGCCGGCTTGCGCGCGAGCAATGGTTGCCAACAGGCAAATTGAAAGCGCTAAAGCTGAGTAGCACAACCCCATTCATCCGCCTTAAAGACCGCCCAAAACACATTCCCTTACTAATACATTAGAGTCGGGACGCGTCTTGTGAGTTGTAGCTCGCCGTCAGATTGCCTGGGTCTGCCGATGGTCCGCACGTCCTCTAATCACGGAGGGCATCCTCACCCAAAGCAGTGGCCAGCGCGATGAGATGGTCTTGCTCGTCTACCAGGATCTTGCGAATGTGTTCGGCCAACGCATACTCGCCCAGCTCTTCGCATTTGAGGAATTCGTTCGCGATAATTCCGGATGGTTTCCCTCTCGTTCTCCCAAGTCAAATTTCAGCATTTCTCTGGGTTTATCAGAAGTGCGGACCGATTTAGGCTGGACGGCCGGCATTCCTCCCAGATAATCAATTTGATTGGAAATAATGAGTGCATGCGCGAGCTCTTTCCCCGCGTGCTTTTCCAGTTCAGCGGCGATATTCATGAATTCAGCGCCTTTGAGCACCTGCGAATACACAACATAGGAAATGACCGCCTGGTATTCGCGCGCCAGATCTTCATTCAATAATTCGACAAGCTTGTCACGTGAGATGTCCTCTGCGGCAGAAGGTAGTTTATGCACCGTCGCTTTCATTGAAGCACTCCTCTTTTGATATTGTGGACCTGCGGCAGAGTCGCCAGGCTGCGAATGGGCTCCCCGCTGGAAGTTGCTGCTGAGTTTTATTTGAGGAGTTTCAAGAGATTAGAGTTGTACCAGCGTTGGCGCCTGAAATCGGTCTGCGGATCTCGTATCGAAAATGACGAAACGCAGTAGCGCATCCTGATGCGCCTGATGGTCCTGCTTCCCTGCGGAGACCACCATTTGCGCAAGTCTTCCTTCTTAATTTAATGAGGAGAAAGAAAATGGCTGCACAAAAACGTTCAGGCTCAAGAAAGAGCGGCACTCGCAAGTATGGTGATGCTGCCAGCAAAAGCGTTGAAACCGCCATGCGCCGAAAGAACAAAGGGACCCTTCGCTCCGGCAAAGGCGGAAAAGGCGGCAAGGTAACGAGCCGCAAACAGGCCATCGCGATTGGATTGTCTGAAGCCCGCGAAAAAGGCGCCAAGGTGCCCAGAAAGAAAGCGGCATGAAGCGACTCTCCGCCGGTTTCCAAAGTTCTATATGCACTTATGCACTCTCATCGTAGCTGCGATTCTCACCCTCATCATAGCGTGGTGCCTTCGCTTGAGGTCGCAGCTGTTAGCAAACTCCCGGCTACCGTCGAACCTGTTACGATTGTCCATAGCGGTTAAAATTTGAGAAAGAGGTGATTTTACAAAACAACCGTGGAAACCATATTGTATGCCCGTGAGCATGGTCCGCAATGCCTTGAGGCTCCGATCGTCTCCCAAGAGGAGTCGGCGGAGCAAATTGTAAGACAGCTCCTCAACTGTCCATTGACTTGGTATTGGGAAAGTGAGAGGGAAGAGGGCCGGTTCCCCCTTCCCGGACAGCCTGAACTCCCCAGAGTAAGGCCCGTCACACTTCTCACAGAGCGAAACTCGCGGGACTTAGCTTTCGATATAGATGAATTCATCGAGGAAGAGCCCGATGGGCTATTTCGCAACCTCGTTCTTTTCGGTGTGAAATGCGAGATCACAGCGCCCCTTCAAGATAACCTGGACGCAGCGATGCAAAGATTTCTATTAGACCTCGATCCAGTGGAGACCGTGCTTGTCCGAATGCAGGACAGCGCAACAGAATATCTGTTCTTCCGTCACCAAGTAACCCTGGGTGTGCGGTGTCTTTGGGATGCATGGGGCTTGGATCCAAACAATGTGTCAAAAACGCTTCCTTATAAGAGGCTGAGAGCGGCGCAACTGGAGAATGCCTTCCCTGCGCGTAAGATCTGACGTGACCTTTGGACGGAACTACCGCATACGCGTAACAGCATGGCTCTCAACTTTGGGCATAATAGGGGATGTGTCTCTCTCCAGAGCAGCCGCGCGATTCCTTCTGGCTGTGATAAAAGATTCTGGTCTTATCAACGCTCATTAGATTTTTAGATTTGGCTGTTCCACAGAGGCACAAGAGAAGCTTTTCTGTAGCTTTTAGGATCAATTGAGTGAGCTCCATAGCGCCTCATAAGTCTTCCTTAATGTGGCATCTGGATACCATAAGTAGGAATCGACGTCCCACCCAAAAAACTACGAAACACCCCAAAATCAAAATAACTATTTTGTAATCAACTAATTAATTTCTTGGCACACAAACTGCTTTCTTCATAGAAGCTCGACTCCTTAATTTCGGCCTCATCTTTGAATTGATGAGAATTGGATTTGCCGGTTTCTGGAGTTGCCTAAATCGACTTGGAGTGCAAATGGCAGGGAAGGCTCTCGATCAAATCATGACCGAACTGCGCGCAATTATTGGGACAAAATATTCCCACCGAGGCGAGTTAGGAAATCTCCGGCAGCTGGGACATATCCCCAAAAAGGATTACGTTGCTTATGACCTTTGCGCGGATTTTAGCAAGGGCATGGAAAGGTTCGTAGCCAAGATTTACCGCCTTGATCGCATTGCCGTCGCCCAGGTTGAGACTGCCAACCTGCAATATGTTCATCGGACTATTTCCAGTAAAACATTGAACGGCATACCGCATCTGCTGGGAAACTTTGCGGACCGCTGCGCGGTTGTTACAGCAAAGATGTGCGGGTTGCCGCTGCAGCCCATCATCATGAAAGCTGCGTTGCTGCCGGATGCTGGAAATGACGGCAGCCTTGCTCTGGCAGCAAATCGGACCGGGAAATGGCTCCGGGCGTTCCATAAAGCAACGGCTGATTTTCCCCAGCCGTTTGACGCCGCCGGATTCATGGCTGGCCTGGTGAAACTGTGTGAAAATTGCCGCCTTCAGGGCCTGGATGCAACCTCCATAGAAGTGATCCTGGAAAAAGCACACAGCGTGCTCAGCGACCGCGAGAAAGTTTTTCCCGGTTCAGCGGTACTCACCAACTTTGCGCCATTGAATGTCATCGTCACCGCGGAGGGTGTTGGCTTTTCTGATTTCTCCAGAATGAAGCGACGTGGAAATTCCCTTGAAGATGTGGCGATGTTCATGGCTTCAGCGGAGTGTCTGGAGAAATATCCATTCTGTGCTCGCAAGATCATCAGCCAGATCCAGAGCAGCTTCCTGAAGGCCTACGAACTTGACGCGGCCCAACTGGAGATAGTTCACGTCCTCAAAATGAAAACCCTTCTGGAAATGTTAGTGCAGGGCCGGACCAGGAAAACAAATACGGTCCGCAAGAATGCGATGTGGAGCAACGTAATGAGCAGATTTGTCCACCAGTCGGTTCACCGGCCGCCGGCGCCACTTACCGCCTGAAAGCCGGGCGGGAAGTCAGCCGGAAAACTTGGATGCTTTTCGGAAAACGGAAATGAACTTAAGCAATTACTCCCGACCCTTGAAACTTTGGAGGTAGCTTTGACAGTCATTGAAAAGAACAGCGCACTGAAACTCTCCGAAACAGAAGCCATCAACCGCGCCCAGCGAGGCGACGCAAAGTCGTTTGAGGACTTGTATCATCTCCATAAACGGCGCGTGTATTCACTTTGCTTGCGAATGACCAGCAATGCAGCGGAAGCGGAAGACCTGGCGCAAGAGGCGTTCTTGCAGTTATACAGAAAGATCGCAACTTTTCGGGGCGAGTCGGCGTTCTCCACGTGGCTGCACCGCCTGACCGTCAATGTCGTGCTGATGCACCTGAGGAAAAAAGGCCTGCCTGAAATTTCTCTCGACGAGGCCCTGGAACCTACTCATGAGGACAGCCCCAGAAAAGAGATCGGTGAACAGGACCGCGTTCTGGAGGGCTCGATTGAGCGGGTCCATTTGGAGCGGGCCATTGAAGGCCTGCCTCCAGGGTATAGAATTATTTTTACGCTACACGATATCGAAGGTTATGAACATCACGAGATCGCCGAGATGATGGATTGTTCCGTCGGCAATAGCAAATCTCAGCTGCACAAGGCCAGAATGAAATTGCGCGAACTTCTGAAGGCTGGAGCAGCCGAAAAAGCAAATTCCCGGCATCAAGTGATACAGATGGTTGCCAGGAGAGTCCACCGGCGAGCTGAAAGTCCCTTGTGGACGGCCGCCTAAAGATCAGAGATCGGAGCTGTAGGTTAAATCTGTAACAGTCTCGGTCCGACCAGGGCTATGAAATATCGCGTATTGATCGTTGACGACGAGAAGCGGATCACGGACACCCTCGCGCTCATCCTGCGCGCGCGAGGGTATGAAGCCGCCACAGCCTACGATGGACTCACCGCAATTGAGACCTGCGCGCATTTTGTTCCGGATCTTGTTATCAGCGATGTTGTCATGCCCGGTATGAACGGCATCGAAATGGCAATTTATATTTATACAAAGTTTCCCCAGTGCAAAATCTTACTCTGCTCCGGACAGGCCGCCACCGCCAACATGATTGAAGAAGCCCGAGATCAAGGCCATCACTTCCCACTCCTGGCTAAGCCAGTCCATCCGGAGCAGTTATTGAATGCGATCTCAGAACTCCTCACAAAACCAGATCCGACACTCTACGCAACCCGGCAAGCTCAAAGCTAATGTGAGTACTGGAAGGTTACCGTTCCCAGAAGCTTGTTTAAAAAATACGGCTTCGTAACAAGCTTGACTTCACATCACACCATCCCGGGCAGTAAAATCGCCGCAATGATCATTTCAAAAGGGTTCTTCCGCACTTTTGGTGAAGGGGCCCAGTTCGATGAATGCGTTACTAAGCCTACGATCATCAGGCAAAAATGATTTTGTCATGAGTGCAATGGCCATTTGTCGCCAACAACGGGCGGCGCTGTCATAATGTGAAGAAAAGAAGAGGGCTCATGCAATGAGCTGGGACATCTTTGTACAGGACTTGCCGGAGAACGCCAGTACGATCGACGAAATCCCAGACGATTTCGAGCCCAGGCCGATTGGTAAACGCTCGCAGATAATCGATAAAATTAGAGAGATCGTGCCTGCAGCCGATTTCTCCGAGCCCTCATGGGGACGTATCTGCGGGGACACCTGGTCGATTGAGGTCAGCATGGGTAAGGACGAGGAATGTAGCGGATTCTGCTTCCATGTCCGGGGCAGTGATGCCGCAGCCGGAGTTGTTGCCGCCATCTTGGAAGAACTGAAGCTTCGCGCGCTTGATCCGGCTCACGAGAGCGGATTCTTCACCGCCGGTCCTGACGCAGTGGAAGCATTCCGCAAATGGAGAGCATACCGCGACCAAGTTACCGGACAGGACATGAGGAAGACAGAGATAGCATCCCACCTTCTCTGAATGCTAAGCTGTCGTTTATCAAGACGTCTGCACTCACAACTTGGTTGTGAGTTCTGACTTGGCTCACCAAAAGTGCGGAAGAACCTTCAAAAGCGGCTAACGATTTTTTCTAAAAAATCGGACATTGGGAGTATCATTTCGTCATTGATTCGCCTTTCACAATACACTTATGATCGCCCTGCGCCTCAGGGCGCGAGCAGTAAAGTTTCTTTGAAAAAAGATCGACTTGTTGGCTTTTGGCCTGTGTGCGTGGAATGTTTACTGAACGGTAACCAACGCTGGCAATATGTGTTTCAGGAAACCCGTAAAAACCAGCTTCACGCACCTCACCGCTGGGATCTCCCCTGGGATGTCTGGACCTAAACCCTTTGTTTGTTGGGATCACGGGGGAGGGGGCCGGGTGCATAGTAAGGTTTACTGAAAAGCAAACCTTCAAGAGCAGAGCTAAAAAGCCCACAATTCTTTTCAGTCTTGGCGGCCCGGCTGCAAGCCGTATTTCTTGAAACGCGTTCCTAGTGGAATATTGCGGGATGGCAAGTTCCTTCCACAGCCGGCGGCACCGGGATTGCTGTCTGAGACGGAGGCGTTGCCCATGGCCGGTTCGTGAAATCGAAGAAGTCAAACAGATTCGGTTGTGCTGCATCGCGTTGGGTCAGCGCCGGCAGGTTGAACCGCGTCTCAAGAAAACGGATGACCGCAGTGTGGTCCATGGCGGTATGTCCAACATAGTGCTTCCGGGTAAAGGGCGAAATGATCATGTTGGGCACGCGGAACCCGAGTTGAGCCGCAAAGCCAAACTGCGCGGCTGCGTCGGTAGGATGGGCCCCGGGATTGTTGCTACGCAAGTCACAATGGTTGCTGAAGACTCCCGGTGTCTGTGGCAGACAAGGCAAAAAGCCGTCAGGGTTGACTGCGATGGCGCTCACGTCTCCTTCAACCGCAGCCAATGCGGCGTCAGTGTTCTGATTCGTCACTCCCGGCACAGGAGGAACGTGATCGTACGGTCCGCCCGCTTCATCAAAACTGAGAAAGAATATCGAGTCACTCCAGGAAGGGCTGAACATGAGCGCATTGATGATGTTCGACACCTCCTGCTGGCCGCTAAGAATCGACTGACCAGAGCCGGGATGCTCATCACTGGTGCCGAAGTCCGTTTCAATATAAGCGAATTGCGGCAGAGTATTGTTCTGGACATCCGTAAAATACGTGCTGATCGGAGCAATATGCGCGCTGTCTATCACCAGCGCTCCAGCTGGGCTCCTCGATATGAACCTGTTGCTGTAACTGAAATATTTAAATGTGGTTGAGGGGCTTCCATCCGCATCGGTATGCGAATAGTAGACCTTCCACGAGATGTTGCTGCCGTCCAGAAGCTCAAAAATAGTCTTTGCGCCAAGTTGCTGCGCCTGATCGTCTATGCCGGGATCAAACACATAGCCCTGTGATGTGCCGCCCGAGATGGTCGCAAGCCGATTTGGTATGCTTTTGCTGGAAACAGGGGAGAACCAGCGGTCCGAAAGAGCGAACTGCGATGCCATGTAGTAGTAATAATTTAATTCAGGACTGGTGCCGGTCGAATCGGTATCTGCGTAATAGGCCATGGCTCTCTGGCCGGTAAGATCGGTGAATTCGCCGCTTCCACTCCCAGACTTGGCAAATCCTTCTGCCGTATGTACAAAACCGTCCATATTGATTTGCCGCGATGGAGTGAAGTCCCATCGGCTAACATCGCCATAACTTTCCAGCCAGGCTGAGCTGATGTCATCGAGGCAGCTGCTGGTCGCATGAAACAGTGAGAATATGTCTCCTTCATCGTCCTGATTGCTGATTGTGGCCAGTTTGTCGTCGATGCCGTCCACGTCATATACGTGACTGTCGTCGCCCACATTCCAGTTATGTGCTCGACGGTAGGGATTCAGCATGCCAAAGTAAGTGTCAAAGCTCCGATTTTCCTGGAGCATGAACACCACGTGGTTTACCGCGGCAATATTTCCGCCCGTTACCACTGTGACTGTCACTGCGGCGCTTACGGTCGTTGTCCCATTCGTCCCGGTTGCGGTGGCCGTATACGTTGTCGTTTGCAACGGAGTAACCCCGAGCGTGCCTCCGCTGGACGGCAGCGTGATGGCACTGCTATCTACGTTATTGGTGACCACAACCTGGGATGCGTTCTGGGCCGTAACCGTTAGCGTTGAACTCCGGCCCTGAGATATCTGGACGGGGCTCGCGCTAATTGTGACTGCCGGATTAGCTACAGTAATGGTCTCTTGCGACGAAAAGAAAAAACCTGTGGAGTCCCAGGCACGCACAAGCACGGTATGGCTGCCGGCAGTCAGAGGAACAGAAGCCGACAACGCGGCCCCACCGCTGTTGCCACGTTGCTGCGAGTCGACATACACCACCATTCCTGTCACAGGATGCTCCTGGTCAAGGGCCGCAGCAGTGAATTGCACCGGAGAACTGATTACGGCGCCGCTTGCCGGGGCGCAGATGTTTACCGTCTTGTCGACTGTGGCGGAGCAATCCGAACCTTGGGCATAGGACGTTTGGCTGGACAGTTCGCAAATAAATGGCAGCAGAGCAAGAACCAATACAGTACGCGAAGAAATCATGCAGCCCCCAGGAAGACAGTCTGTTGGGTCAGACAAGAGCCGCGATCCAGAGCCAAGACCTAACCCATGACAAATGAGAAACCAACCTACGGCCCAACTCTAGAATCCAGGCCTAAAGTTAGAAGCGAGGTGCGCTATTAGGGTTGGCGCAAGGGAAGGACGATAACGCGTTTTCAAGTTCTGCCGGGAGGTTTAACGGACCGAAGTACCAGAAGGGTTCACAGCGTGAGGGCCCAACCCAAGAGTAGCGAGCAGAACACTCGGGTTAACGGGCTTTGTGAGCAATTCGAATTGATGGCCGTTGCTGCGGGCCTTTTCCAGCAAATCCACCGTAGCTGCCTGTCCAGAAAAAAGAATGATCCGGCAGTTGGGAAGAAATCCCTTGATCTCCATTGCAGCTTCGATTCCAGTTATCCCGGGCATCATCACGTCACTAATGACAACATCAGGAAGAATGATTCGCGCCCATTGAATAGCAGACACTCCATCTGAGACGGAAATGGCTTGACAGCCTTCTCCCCTGAGAATTTCGACAAGGGTGTCTGCGATGACGGGCTCGTCATCTACAACAATGATTTTCACGAGTCGTCTCCGAAACCGACAGATTATTTTTGGATTGACTGAAACTGGTTGGACTGATTTTACCGAAATCATGTGGGCAGCAGCAAACTTTACCGTCGCGCCAAGATGTGCCGCCACGAATCTTTCTGTTTTAGAGTTCTCAGAAGCAGACTAAACACAAACTCTTTGCGGCAGCCTGAGAGCACGGACCAGTTCGCTCAGTCTGATCGGCTTTGCGAACACTTCAAATTTATGGCCTTCAGCCCGAGCTTTCTCCAGGAGATCATCCACAACGATGACTCTCATTTTTCGGTTTTGGATGCCAGCCACAGCTTATTGTCCTGACTTTCTGCCGGGCCCGTCTTGGGAGTAGCCGCCTTGTCGAGATCGCATCCAGTTTCCGGCAAAAAGATCGAAAACACCGTTCCGCCCTGGCTGGTTCCAGGTTTACTTCGAACACGAATTGACCCGCCGTGCTTCTGAATGATGGCGCGTGTGATCCACAATCCGAGCCCGGTTCCTGTGTCCTTCTTCGTAGTAAAAAACGGTTCAAAGATTTGTTTCATATTTTCTGGCTGTATGCCGGAACCGGTGTCTGCAATGATGACGCGAACCCCGCTTTGATTACCATTGTTCCGTGAGTGGGAGCTTGAAATTCTCAGCCTGAGTGAACCTCCATTGGGCATTGCATCGAGTGAATTGGCCATCAGATTCGCCATGACTTGCCGAATCTCACCGGCGAGCGCCTTGACTTCTGTCTTGCCTTCGTACTCCATTGTGACCTTAATGCCGCGGCTTGAGATCTTTCTTGCATATAAAGCTAAAACGCCCTCCAGCATCTTCGCCAGATCCACAGTCGAAACTGAAGAGGTCTCGCGATAGAATCCCAGCGTCTGGGCCGCAATGTGGGTGACTCTGTCCAATTCCTGATTGGCCTGTTCCAAACACTGTGCTACTTTGGTCCGGTCGGAAATATCTCTTTTGGCCAGGAAAAGCAGGTTCGTCAGGGCTTCAAGCGGGTTGTTGATCTCATGAGCGACACTGGCAGCCAGCCGGCCAACCGACGCGAGCTTTTCAGTTGTGCGCAAAGTTTGTTCCAGTTTCTTGTTTTCACTGATGTCGCGCACGATTTTTGCGACACCAATTACGGCCCCGTGTTCATCTTTTACCGGCGAAACAGTCAGGGAAACATCAATGCGCACTCCCGACTTGGTCATACGCACAGTTTCAAAATGCTCGATTCTTTCATTGCGGCGTATCTTGGCGAGAATCATCTTCTCCTGGTCCTGCAGCTCCGGCGGAATAATCACGGTTATGGACTGGCCGACGATTTCCTCAGCTTTATATCCAAATATGCGTTCCGCGCTGGCATTCCAACTGGTTACAATCCCGTTCAGGTCCTTGCTTACAATGGCATCATCGGAAGACTGGACAATGGCCGCCAGCCTGGCGCAGGCTTCCTCCGCCTGCTTTTGCTCCGTGATATCGACCGTAAAACAACGGGTATGAACAAACCTGCCATTGTGGACAAGTACGTTCGAATGGATGCGCACGTAGCGACTGGAGCCGTCCCTGCACAACATGCGGGATTCATAGCCGCGCAACTGCTCATGCCGCCCGAGCCGCTGAAGAATGTCCTCAGCAACTGGCTGGTCGGCATGAAATTCACTGATGTGGTGGCCGATATATTCATCACGTGCGTAACCCAACATATCCAAGTCGGCCTTATTTGCCCACAGAATGGTTCCGTCCGCGGCTACCCAGTGCATTCCAATCACGGCGTTCTCAAGAAAATCGATCAATTCCGCCTCTCGAAGCCGGAGATCGGATTGGGCCTTCTTGCGCTCCTGTGTCTCGGTAACAAGAGCCTGTGCCTTTTGTTGCAAAAATGCGATGGAGCGAAGACGTTCTTCCTCATTCAGCAGCGAAGTGTAACTCTCCGCCGGAATCACGTGGGAATGTTCGGCACAGATCTTCTGGATCAACTGGTCATGGCTTTCCTGAGAAAATAAGCTGATGGGATAAGCGCAGTGAAGATGAAACGAACGTGTCCTGGCAAGCTCGTTCCAGAGTTGTTCAAGCCGGATCGATGCCTCAGGGTTACCCTGTTGCCACAGCAGAGCAACCATTTCTCCGAATGCCGTAACCCGCTGCTTCTTGCCTTGAGTCGACCTCATCGCGCCGGTAACGAGATCACCGACCAATTCGGTGAAACGAGATTCATCCGGCCAATCATCGACCACGAATTTGGACAGAGTCTCGGCTGCGTCCAACAGGATAAACCGGCCCTGCGCCAGGGCGAGGCCTAGGTCCATACCACGTTCTTTCAACCTCTGAACCAGCGCTTCCCGGTGTACCTTGGTTGCGATGACAATCGCCGCATCACCTGCCCCAAGGGCCGAACCGATGAATCGACCTAACCCTTCCAGAAGGGATGAATCGTCTTCATAGAACTGAACAGTGTGCCTTGAGGGGCCACTGTCTCGCCAGTCGACGGGCGGCAGCGACGATGCAACACGGTCATGAATATTGCTATCCGTATGCACCTGGGCCTGCCCTTCAAGCGATCCTATCATTAATATATAGTCCTCCCCGGGAAACCCAGCCGTGCCCTGTTGTAAGGCAATGGTTAGGTACAAACGAACAGATGCTCTTGATATTCATAGAGTTGGCCGAAACATAAGGGTCAGGCGAGCGGAATATTAAAATTCTTCAAGATTTCACTTGCCCAAAATTGGGAATGCGACAGTCGTCAAAAAACGCCCTTAGGCCAGCCCGCCACAACCTCAGGAATCCCCCTGATTAACAAACTCGAATAAGACCCGAGCTCTCACCCTGATAAACCCGACCTGAGCTAAGGCAAGATGCAACCAACCTGACCATGGTTGCCATCGTATAATTTCCGGGTTGGGGTACCTTATAGGATGAACGGTTCCTTGGAGAAACCTCGCTAAAGCGTTCAACTATTTGTGTTTTCTATGATGTTCAGAAGAATCACCTTAGAAAGGCCAATGACCTGTTGGTCAATGTCGAAGAGGACTTCGATTTTTCGAAACCGAAGCGCTCGTCGGACATGTACTGCATTCTGCACGAGAATGAATCAAGGAAATATCCTGACCGGATGTAAAGCATCTTTTGGATGCCAAAGCTCGACGCCCCAGGGCTGTCTCAAGCGCATCTCTGGAAAAGTTGATTCGTAATTCATGGCTGGAGGCGATCGGACCGCAATGCGATCTGAAATAGCTACAAGCTCTCTCAATACAAAGCAACTGCTGACAACACTGATTGCTTTCAAGAAAGGCGATTTTTCTGTCCGCCTGCCTGCGGACCAAACTGGCGTTGCCGGCAAAGTGTATGACACTCTCAATGATATTTTTGAGCAGAATGAGCGCATGGTTGAAGAGTTTGCGCGCATCAGCAACGCGGTAGGCAAAGAAGGCAGGATCACGCAACGGGCCTCGGCAACGGCAAAGGGCGGCTACGCAGCTTGCGTTGAATCGGTGAACAGCTTGATCACCGATCTAGTGCAGCCCTCCACGGAAGTTGCGCGCGTGATTGGCGCTGTGGCCAAGGGCGACTTGACGCAGAAAATGGCGCTGCAGGTGGAAGACCGCTCTCTCAAAGGCGAGTTCCTTCATACTGCGCGTGTCGTAAACACCATGGTCGACCAGCTCAATTCATTCGCATCCGAAGTCACGCGCGTCGCCAAAGAGGTCGGCACCGAAGGTAAGCTGGGCGGCCAGGCTGAAGTACTGAGCGTTGCCGGTACGTGGAAGGACCTGACGGATTCGGTCAACTACATGGCCAGCAACCTGACCAACCAGGTGCGTAACATCGCCGGCGTGACGACCGCTGTAGCCAAGGGTGACTTGACCACCAAGATTACCGTAGATGCTCGCGGCGAGATTCTCGAGCTGAAGAACACCATCAACACCATGGTGGACCAGCTCTCCTCCTTCGCCTCGGAAGTCACTCGAGTAGCCCGCGAGGTGGGTACCGAGGGAGAACTTGGCGGACAAGCTGACGTAAGGGGCGTCGGTGGTGTATGGAAAGATCTGACGGATTCGGTCAACTCGATGGCAGGAAACCTGACGGCCCAGGTCCGCAACATCGCCGAAGTCACCACGGCCGTGGCCAACGGCGATCTTAGCCGCAAGATCACAGTAGATGTGCGTGGCGAAATTCTGGAATTAAAAAACACTATCAACGTGATGGTGGACCAGCTCAACGCGTTCGCGGGCGAAGTGACCCGTGTGGCCCGCGAAGTCGGCACCGAAGGGAAGCTAGGCGGACAAGCGGAAGTGAAGGGTGTCGGTGGCGTGTGGAGAGACCTGACCGAGTCCGTAAACTCGATGGCCGGTAACCTCACGGCGCAGGTCCGCAACATCGCGGAAGTCACAACCGCTGTGGCCAATGGCGATCTCGGACGAAAAATCACGGTGGATGTGCGCGGCGAAATTCTGGAACTGAAGAACACCATCAACGTCATGGTGGATCAGCTCAACGCGTTCGCCGGCGAAGTAACCCGTGTGGCCCGAGAGGTCGGCACCGAAGGAAAACTCGGCGGACAGGCGGAAGTAAAAGGCGTCGGCGGCGTGTGGAGAGACCTTACCGAGTCGGTTAATTCCATGGCCGGCAACCTGACGGCGCAGGTCCGCAACATTGCGGAAGTTACTACCGCTGTGGCCCGTGGCGATCTCGGACGTAAGATCACGGTGGACGTGCGCGGCGAAATTCTCGAACTAAAGAACACCATTAACGTCATGGTGGACCAGCTGAATGCGTTCGCCGGCGAAGTGACGCGCGTGGCCCGCGAAGTCGGCACCGAAGGAAAACTCGGTGGGCAAGCAGAGGTGAAGGGCGTCGGCGGCGTGTGGAAAGATCTGACTCTTTCCGTAAACTCGATGGCCGGCAACCTGACAGCCCAGGTCCGCAACATCGCTGAAGTCACCACCGCCGTGGCCCGCGGCGATCTCGGACGCAAGATCACGGTGGACGTGCGCGGCGAAATTCTCGAACTCAAGAACACCATCAATACCATGGTGGACCAACTCAACGCGTTCGCGGGTGAAGTAACACGCGTGGCCCGCGAGGTCGGTACCGAAGGAAAACTCGGCGGACAGGCGGAAGTGAAGGGCGTCGGCGGCGTGTGGAAAGATTTGACTCTTTCCGTGAACTCGATGGCCGGCAACCTGACGGCCCAGGTCCGCAATATCGCAGAAGTGACCACCGCCGTGGCGAACGGAGACCTGGGTCGTAAGATCACGGTGGACGTACGCGGCGAAATCCTGGAGTTGAAAGACACCATCAACGTCATGGTGGACCAGCTCAACGCGTTCGCCGGCGAAGTAACTCGCGTGGCCCGCGAAGTTGGAACAGAAGGCAAACTGGGTGGACAAGCCATGGTGCGCGGCGTCGGCGGCACATGGAAAGACTTGACGGAATCAGTCAACTCCATGGCCGGCAACCTGACCAACCAGGTGCGTAACATCGCGCAGGTAACAACGGCTGTCGCTAAGGGCGACTTGTCCACCAAGATCACCGTAGATGCTCGCGGCGAAATTCTCGAACTGAAAAATACCATCAACATCATGGTGGACCAGTTGAACTCCTTCGCCTCCGAAGTAACGCGTGTGGCCCGCGAAGTCGGCACGGACGGAAAGCTCGGCGGACAGGCGGATGTGAAAGGCGTGGCCGGCGTCTGGAAGGACCTGACCGAATCGGTCAATTCCATGGCCGGTAACCTGACGGCCCAGGTGCGCAATATCGCGGAAGTCACCACGGCCGTAGCTAAAGGCGACCTTGGCCGTAAGATCACGGTCGATGTGCGCGGTGAAATTCTTGAGTTGAAGAACACCATTAACACCATGGTGGACCAGTTGAACGCCTTCGCGTCGGAAGTCACACGGGTCGCGCGCGAAGTTGGCACGGAAGGAAAGCTCGGCGGACAAGCCGTGGTGCGTGGCGTCGGCGGCACATGGAAGGACTTGACTGAGTCCGTAAACTCCATGGCCAGCAACCTGACGGCTCAGGTGCGCAATATCGCTCAGGTCACCACAGCAGTGGCCAACGGAGACTTGAGCCGCAAGATCACGGTAGACGTGCGCGGCGAAATTCTCGAGCTCAAGAACACCATTAATACAATGGTGGACCAACTCAACTCCTTCGCTTCAGAAGTAACGCGCGTGGCCCGCGAGGTCGGCACCGAAGGCAAACTTGGCGGACAGGCCGATGTGCGCGGCGTGGCCGGAACGTGGAAAGATCTTACCGACAACGTGAATCTGATGGCGGCAAACCTGACTACGCAGGTACGCGGTATCGCAAAGGTAGTGACCGCCGTCGCCAATGGTGATTTGAAACGTAAGCTCGTCCTTGAAACAAAGGGTGAAATCGCAGAACTTGCCGACACCATCAATGCCATGATCGATACTTTGGCAACATTCGCCGACCAGGTCACCACGGTGGCCCGCGAAGTCGGTATCGAAGGTAAACTCGGCGGACAAGCCCGCGTTCCTGGCGCAGCCGGAATCTGGCGCGATCTTACCGATAACGTCAACCAGCTGGCTGCCAACCTTACTACGCAGGTACGCGCTATCGCCGACGTGGCGATTGCCGTGACCAAAGGCGACTTAACACGTTCTATCGCAGTGGAAGCCCAGGGTGAAGTGGAAACGCTGAAAGATACGATCAACCAGATGATCGCCAACCTGGCCGAAACGATTCGAAAGAATACCGATCAGGACTGGCTGAAGACCAACATCGCCAAATTCACGGGCATGATGCAAGGCGAACGCGATCTGCTGGCTGTGGCGAGACTCTTACTCTCAGAACTGACGCCGTTGGTAAGCGCGCAGTTTGGCGCCTTCTATCTGGCCGACGGCTCCAAGGCGGGGCAGGACACCCTCAAGTTCCTGGCAGGATATGCCTTTGACCAGGAAGATGGGGTCCCGCAGCAATTCCGCATTGGACAAGGGCTGGTGGGCCAATGCGCCTTTGAAAAAGAACGCATACTGGTTACGCAGGTTCCTGAAGACTACATTCGCATTAACTCCAGCCTGGGCAAGGCCACTCCAGCAAGCATCGTGGTGCTGCCGGTTCTCTTTGAAGGTGAGGCCCGGGCAGTGATCGAACTGGCCTCTTTCAGTCAGTTCAGTGACGTCCACCTTGCGTTTCTCGATCTGCTCACGGAGTCCATTGGCATCGTTCTCAACACGATCGCCGCGACCATGCGGACTGAGGAACTTCTCAAACAGTCTCAGGCCCTGGCTGAGAAACTGCAGAGCCAGCAACTTCAGCTCCAGCGCACGAACGCCGAACTCCAGGAAAAGGCGCAACTGCTGGCTGAACAAAAGACTGAGGTCGAAGCCAAAAACCGTGAAGTCGAGCAAGCCAAGGAGCAACTGGAAGAAAAAGCTGAGCAGTTGGCCCTTACTTCCAAATATAAGAGCGAATTCCTGGCCAATATGAGCCACGAATTGCGCACGCCACTAAATAACCTGCTCATTCTGGCCAAGATGCTTGCGGAGAATTCAGAAAAGAACCTGCTGACCAAGCAGGTCAAATTCGCTGAAACGATCCACTCTTCCGGTACGGACCTGCTGGCGTTGATCAATGACATCCTTGACCTATCAAAAATTGAGTCGGGCAAAATGGACGTGGAGCTTGGGCCGGTGCGCTTTACCGAGCTTCAGGACTACTGCTCGCGGACCTTCCGCCACGTCGCCGAGGGCAAAGGGCTCGACTTCACCATTGAACTTGACAGCACCCTCGCCGATAACATGCATACCGACACGAAGCGCCTCCAGCAGATCCTCAAGAATCTTCTATCGAACGCGCTCAAGTTTACGGAGCATGGCTCGGTGCGGCTGAAGATTGCCCGTCCAACGGCCGGGTGGCGTTCCAACCATCCAGTGCTGAGCCGGGTAAAAGGCATCGTGGCTTTTTCCGTCACTGACACCGGCATAGGAATCCCGCAGGAAAAACAAAGGATTATATTCGAGGCCTTCCAGCAGGCGGACGGAACCACCAGTCGCAAGTACGGTGGAACAGGACTAGGTCTTTCCATCAGTCGGGAACTAGCTCGTTTGCTAGGCGGCGAGATCCGACTGGAAAGCACTCCCGGTGTTGGCAGCACGTTTACTTTGTTTCTACCCCAGGTGTATGCCAGCACAATGCTTCCTAAGGTAGAACCGCAACGGCAGCCGAGTTTGAGCACTGAAAACAACTTTTCAAGTGAAGTCGATAAGACGAATGTATTGCTCTCGCCGGTTCCGGCGGTCATCGAGACGCTCGTCGAAGACCTGGTTGTTGAAGATGATCGCAGCAACATTCAGCCGGGCGATCCGGTGTTGCTCATTGTGGAAGATAATGTAGCGTTCGCTCGCATCATGGTCGATATGGCACACGGTAGTGGACTCAAGGCGCTGATTGCCTTGCGGGGAGCTACAGCACTCTCGCTTGCCCGGGAATTTAAGCCCGGTGCGGTCACTTTGGACATTTCTCTCCCTGACATGGTGGGATGGACGATTCTCGACCGCTTAAAACACGATCCACTGACCCGGCATATTCCCGTGCACATTATCTCCGGAGACGAGAACCGCCGTCGCGGCCTGGAATTAGGCGCTATGACTTACCTGGAAAAGGCCGCAGCACATATCTCGTTTGACGTTTCGCTGGAGGAGACCTTTGCCAAAATCCAGAGGTCCATACAAAAAAGAGTGAAGAAGCTTCTGTTAGTGCTCGAACCAGGAGCAAGGCGAGACGAGGTCACTGCTACAATTAAAGGAGCGGACCTTGAGATTATTTGCGCCGCAACCGGGGGCGAAGCCCTGGCGATTATTGGACAGCAGGAGGTAGATGGAATTGTCGTCGATATCCATTTACCTGACATCACTGCAACGCAGTTTGTGGAAGAAGCACAAAAGCAGTCTGGATCGCGGACTCCTCCTGTTGTTATGTTCGGCGAAAAGACCCGCGATGGCGAGGACTTTAGCCTGGGCGGCCTGTCTCAGCTAAGCATTGTACGGGATGCTCCCTCGCTTACTCGGTTGCTCGATGAGACCGTATTGCTCTTGCACCGCGCAGAGACGAGCCTCTCGGAAACACAAAGGCAGGCTTTGTACGAGATCCGACAAAGCGATGCCGCGCTGACCGGCAAGAAAGTGCTGGTGATCGATGACGATCTGCGCAACATCTTTGCCTTGACCAGTTTGCTTGAGCACCATGGGATCGAAGTCTTGCACGCGGAAAACGGGCGCGCGGGTATCGAGCTTCTGCAAAAAACAACGGATGTAGACATGATCCTGATGGACATCATGATGCCGGAAATGGACGGTTATGAAACCACGCAGGCCATACGCAAGATTCCAGCATTCCAGAACCTGCCCATCATCGCCTTGACTGCCAAGGCGATGAAAGGTGACCGTGACAAATGCCTGGAGGCAGGCGCGTCTGACTACGTAACCAAACCAGTTGATCTCGAACAGCTCTTTGCGGTCATGCGCGTTTGGATATCGCGTCGCTATGAGAACGTTCAGACTCAGACCCAGCTTGGGGCGGCGTCATGAGCATTACATCAAAGACGATGAGCGGAACCAAAGGGACGCGCTTCGGCGGAGCCGAACAACTGGACAACCCGGCGACTAAGCACAAGATAAAGATCCTGCTGGTGGACGACAATCCCGACAATCTGGTCTCAATAGAAGCCGCGCTGGAGACGCTTGATGAGGAACTGGTGCTGGCCCAATCCGGCACCGAGGCGCTACGTCATCTGCTGGAGAATGATTTTGGCGCCATTCTGCTCGACGTCAAGATGCCCGATATGGACGGCTTTGAAACCGCGGAGTTAATCCGGGCCCGCAAACGCAGCCAGCACACCCCTATTCTGTTTTTGACCGCCTACCGCAATGAAGAACATCTTTTCCGCGGCTACGATCTTGGAGCTGTTGATTTTCTCTTCAAACCGATTGTCCCGGAGATCCTTCGGTCCAAGGTGGCTGTCTTTGTTGAACTGAGCCGAAGCGTGCTGAGGCAGAAAAAGCAGTCTGAAATCCTGGCTAAGGCCGAGCAAAAATTCCGCTCTCTACTTGAGGCAGCGCCGGACGCCATGCTGATTACCAGCGCGGCCGGTGAGATCGTTCTCGCCAACTCCCGGACCGATGCGCTTTTTGGCTTTAATCGCCAAGAACTGCTAGGCCAGAATATTCGGCTCTTGATTCCCGAGTGGTCGCGAAGCAGTGGACGCGACGTACGGGAGCTTACAGCCCACCGCAAACAAGGCACCTCCTTTCCGTCCGAGATCAGTTCAAGCCCCCTGCAAACCGAAGACGGTCTTCTGGTTACAAGCGCAGTGCGCGACATCACCGAACGAAAGGAAACAGAGGCACGAATTGCGGAACGGACGCAGGAACTGGCTGCCATGAATCGTGAATTGGAGGCCTTTAGCTACTCTGTCTCTCACGATCTGCGCGCGCCACTGCGTAGCATTGAAGGCTTTGCGAAGATCCTGCTGCGCGACTATACCGGGAAGCAACTTGATAACGTAGGAGCGGATTATTTGGGGCGCGTGCGATCAGCGGTCGGCAGAATGGGGCAGCTTATTGAAGATCTTATTGAGCTCTCGCGAATCCTGCGCGTGGACCTTTCCATTGAGACCGTTGACTTGACCCGCATGGCCAATGAGATTTTATCGGAATTGCGAACCCGCGACCCTGACCGTCAGGTTGATGTCCAGGTCCAATCCGGGATGACGGCCACTGGCGACCCACGCTTGCTTTCGGTCGCCCTGACAAATCTGCTCGGGAATGCCTGGAAGTTTACGGGGAAAATTAGCAACCCCAAAATACAATTTAGTACTATCACTGCCAGCGGTCAGGAGACTTATTCAGTTCGAGACAATGGTGCAGGGTTCAACCCCGAATTCGCGGACAAGTTGTTTGCCCCATTTCAGCGGCTACACCGGGCAAGCGATTTTGACGGTACCGGCGTGGGCCTGGCCATTGTTCAACGGGTGATTCACAGGCATAACGGCCAGATATGGGCCGAGAGCGCGGTTGACCAGGGGGCCACCTTCTATTTCACGCTGAAAGGACCAGGTAAGAACTAAATGAAAGACAGCTCTCGCAAATTGATTCTTCTAGTTGATGATAGCCAGGATGACGAACTGCTGACGATTGACGCCCTGCGCAATGGAGGAATCTCGAGCGCGATCGCTGTCGTAAGGGACGGCGCCGAAGCTCTTGACTGGTTTTTTGGCAAAGGGGCCCATGCGCAGCGTGACCTGAATGTGATGCCGGATGTAGTCCTGCTCGATCTCAAACTGCCCAAAGTGGGCGGCCTGGAAGTGCTGGTAAGAATGCGGGCTGACCGTCGCACCAGGTTTATTCCTACGGTCGTTTTGAGTTCGTCGACACAAAGTGAGGACATTATCAATAGTTATCGTAACGGGGCCAACAGTTACCTGAGAAAAGCCATGGACTTTGAGCAATTCACCGGCGCGCTCCAATGCCTTGGCAAGTATTGGCTGCAATATAACCAGGCTCCCATGCCCGTTTGATCGGGAGAATAATAATAATGCCCATCCCATTGAAGATTCTCATTTCCGAAGACCAGGAAGACGACGCGCTCTTGATCGTCGACGAGTTATCTCAGAGCGGCTATGAGGTGAACTGGAAACGAATTGAGACAGCTGCCGAAATGCGCGCCGCATTGCTGGGACAGCGTTGGGACCTGATCATCGCCGACCATGACTTGCCACAATTCAGCGCCATGGGCGCGCTCCAGATCTGCAAGGAGTTCGGACTCGATATTCCGTTCCTGATTATCTCCGGCGCCATGAGCGAAATGGATGCGGTGGCTGGGATGCACGCCGGAGTGCATGATTACCTGCTGAAAAACAATCTGGCTCGCCTTGGAGCTGTGGTCGACCGCGAACTGCGTGAAGCAGAAAGTCGCTCCTACCGTCGTTCTGCCGAGCAAACTCTGCGCCGCCAGGCACAGGTACTCGATCAAGTGCATGATGCCGTGATCCAGACCGATCTTTCCGGCCGTATTGTGAAGTGGAACCACGGAGCTGAGCGGATTTTGGGATACACAGAATCTGAAGTGGTGGGCCAACCGGTTTCAATGCTGTATTTTGAGGAAGACGGGGTCCCTGCGGCTTTTGAGTCGGTAAAGAACCTGGGACAGTACCAGGTAGAATTACGCATTCGCCACAAAACAGGTAGTCCGCGTTGGACCCGCAAGTCGCTCTCTCTTTTGCGAGATGAGAATGATGTGCCTTATGGCATTGTAAGTTACGCCCAGGATATTACCGAACGCAAAGAGGCCGAGTCGGCCCTGCAACAAAGTGAAGAGAGATATCGTTTGCTTACAGAATCACTGCCGCAGATGGTGTGGGTGGCCTTTATCGGTGGCGGACAAATCAAAATCGAATTTTGCAACCAGCAGGTGCTTGCGTATACCGGTTTGACGATGGAACAACTTCAGGCAGGCCACTGGCGGGCCATCATTCATCCTGACGATGATACCAGGCTTGGTGAAGTGATCTTGCGCGCAGAAACTGCCGGCGTCGCCTATGAAGTAAAGTATCGCGTCCGCCGAATGTCTGACCAGACATGGCGCTGGCACCTGGCGCGCGCCATCCCTTTCCCCGGACTTTCCGGAGAGATGCGGTGGCTTGGAACAATTATCGATGTAGAGGACCAAACTCGGATCGAGCATGCTTTGCGCCAGTCTGAAAAATTGGCTGTTGTCGGCAGGCTTACGTCAACAGTCGCGCATGAAATCAATAATCCTCTTGCGGCGGTAACCAACTTGCTCTATCTGCTGCAATCAACTCCTCTTGACACGGAACAGAGGGAATACTTGCGGACTGCATCAGAAGAACTCGCGCGCGTGAGCCACATCACGGCCCAAACCTTGCGGTTCCATCGCCATAGCAATCGTCCAAGCGATACGAGTGTATGCGAAACCATCGACTCAGTTCTTGCTTTGTACCGTGGCAGGCTGTTGAATGCTGGGATTGCTGTGGTGCGTCAATATGAAACGGAGCGCACACTTGTATGTTATGCCGGTGAATTACGACAGCTCTTTGCAAATCTGATTGGTAACGCTTTTGACGCAATGCGCAGTGGCGGAAAAATCGTGCTGAGAGTTCGCGCCGGCAAAGACTGGCGAACTGGCGCCAGAGGTATCCGCGTCTCCATTGCTGATACTGGACACGGCATGGATTCCCAAATCATCTCCCGTATCTTCGAGCCTTTCTTTACTACCAAAGAGAATCATGGAACAGGTCTGGGGCTTTGGATTAGCAAGGAAATAACCCAAAAACACGGTGGCACGCTTGCGGTACGCAGTTGCGTGAATCCCGAACACACCGGCACTGTATTCTTTATTTTCTTTCCCTTCGACCACGTGTGTGGCACCGCGACTTCTGGCACCGTAGCAGATCATAACAGCCGCGTGCTGTCGGCTCACGAAACAACTACTGCATAATAATTTTCTTGCCACAGTTTTTAATATTCCTGTCTTGTAAGCTAACGGACCTATTAAAAAGTCGAACACATCTCTTTCACAATTAGACGTTGCCCGCGCAGGCAGGGTTGTTTACCAATGACCCGGATGCATAAATCCAGGCGCACAAATAACTTCCCGCGGTGTTCGACGCTTCGTGACGGGCCCAACCCTCAAGAGATAAGAGACATCCTACCCTCTGTTGTGTCGTGCTGAGATTTGCTATTCAGGACACGACAAAAAGCTACTTTATAAAAATGGGGAGGCCCAACTGCCATGAAACATAGAGCAATTGTTATTTCCTGTCTTGTAGCGCTTTGTTGTGGGATATTCGTGCCATCCACATCTGCGCAAGACGACAAGAACCACGGTAATTTTGGGATTTATACGGACTATACCCGTCTGACTTTGGCAAAAGCGAACATGTTTGGATTGGGTGGACGCGTCGGCTTTAACGTTAACCCTCATGTTGTCATGGAGGGTGAAATGGCCTGGGACTTTGAGCGGAGCACGACTGCAACGATTACAAGCGGCGGTATCACAAATACTTTTCGCTCCGACCTGAGACTGCTGCACGGGCTTTTTGGCCCCAAATTCCAAACTACGGGTCCAGTGCGTGTCTTTGTTCTCATGAAGGGCGGACTGCTGAATTTTGGCGTGAGTGGACCCGCAACCCCAGGCACTTTTGCGAACCAAATCGGCACCATTCGTGATGGCGATACCAACGGCGTGTTTTACCCAGGAGGAGGAGTGGAGTTCAATGCCGGCTGGCTCGGGATTCGCGTGGAAGCCGGTGACGAAATCTACTTCGACAACGGCGCTAATCACAACTTTAGACTTACAGCGGGCCCGCAGATTCGCTTTTAGACGGCGGGCTATTTCCAGTGAAGAAAGCAGCTTCTGCTGAAGCTGCTTTCTTGTCTTAGCGTACCAATCGCCTGCCAGCATAGTCCCAAAAGACCAGACATCTCTCGCAAATAACGCTTTAAACGTGACCACATTTCAACACCACGCTTTATAGAGTCCAGACAACATTTGCCGCTCTGCCTGAATCTTATGCAAAAGCACAGGCTTCTGTGCAGCAAAAAAGCATTTAAGAACACCAGCGATTTAACTGGGGGCCATCACAGTGAAGGCAAATAAACTGGCTCGGGTAGCGATGCTCTATACACTCGCTTCCGAGGTGCGACAAAGCACAAAGCCGTGCGTGGAGCAATACTCGAATGCAATCATGCAGGCCCTCTCTTCTGCTGAGTCTCCCGTTGCTTTGGCAATCTTTGATCATGCTTTTCGTTGCAAAACTCTTAACGCCAGCCTGTCGGCTATGGTGGGACAGGAACTTGATGCTTGTCTGGGGAAGCATGTCGACGACATCTTCCGCAGCCTGGCCCCGCAGATCAAAACTTCTTTGCAACACATTAGCACCGCGGGCAACCACATACTGAATTGCGAGCTCACTGGAAGCAAACCTGGATCTCCGTCCCAAATTGGCCATTGGAAAGCTTCCTTCTTCCCAATTGGGGACCACGATGGCATTCCTCAACAATTTGTCGCAATCTTTCAGGACATTACGCAGCAACAAAAAGCAAAGGAAGCATTGATCCAGAGCAAGACTGCGCTGCGGGCGCTTTCCGGCCAGCTTATGAGCGTCCAGGACGAAGAACGGCGACGTCTTGCTCGCGAGCTCCACGACAGCATAGGCCAGTACCTCACAGTGCTCAAAATCAAACTGGAGACGAATATGGGGCATCTACTCTTGGACTCCAGGGTAGCGCAACTGCTCGCTGAAAGCACGGTGCTGGTAGACCAATGTCTTAAAGAAACGCGAACCATCGCATACCTTTTGCACCCGCCATTGTTGGAGCAAATGGGCTTGCCTTCGGCTTTGCGCTGGTATGTCGAGGGTTTTGCCGTACGTAGCGGGATCAACATGAGCTTAGATATTGAACCACACCTTGCTCAGCTCCCCTCGGCAATGGAGACAGCTCTTTACCGCGTTGTTCAGGAAAGCCTGACGAATATCTATCGGCATTCGGGAAGCACAACGGCCAGTGTTCGGTTGGTATCGGATGTGGAGAACATCGTACTCGAGGTGGCTGACCAGGGCCACGGCGTCCATCCCGACAAACTACAGCTCTGCGCCAATGGAAAGACCGTATTTGGGATGGGCATTGCGAGTATGAAGGAACGGATCCGACAGTTCGGCGGGCAACTCACACTAAGGACCAGCAACCAGGGCACAACAGTGACGGCTAAGCTACCCGTTGAGGCGGGCGAATGAACACATTTAAAATCCTGATTGTAGATGACCACGAAATCGTCCGGCACGGACTGCGAGCGCTTCTTCAAGACCACGAAGGATGGGAGGTCTCTGGCGAAGCGATAGACGGCCGGGATGCAGTAGCCAAAGTCGAACTCATAAAACCAGATCTTGTAATTCTAGATATTGAAATGCCGAATTTGAATGGTCTGGATGCCGCGCGAGAAATCCTTCGGCAGGACCCGAACATGAAGATCCTTGTTCTGACGATTCACGACTCGGAGCAGCTAATTCGCGAAGTTCTCAATGTGGGCGCCAAGGGCTTTCTGCTTAAATCCGATGCTGCACGCGATCTGATTGCAGCCGTAGAAGCAGTACAAGACAATCGGACATTCTTCACACCCAAGGTGGCGGAGGTGGTTCTTGAAGTCTATTTGAGGGGTGTGAACTCGTCTTCGACGCCGAAACCGCTCCATGAACGACTCACCCCGCGCGAACTTCAAGTCGTAGAACTCCTGGCGGCAGGCAAAACCACCAAGGAAGTTGCGGCAACTCTCTCCATGAGCGTTAAAACGGCAGAAACCCACCGGTCGAATATCATGCACAAACTCAGCCTTCACTCTGCCACGCAACTGGTTCTCTACGCTGTTCGTAACAACATCGTTCAAATTTCCCCCGCAGGAAACATCCCGGATTCACCAAAGTACGGTACTTAATCATGTCCGCCATGTGCATTCGTCTCCTGTTTTTTACGAGTTATTTCCTTCAGCCAAAATCGTCAAAATGTGAAAGATCAAGGGCCTCCCGTTTTGTGTAGCCGCCATCTAATCTTTTGAAACAAAAGCAGACCCAGCTTTCAACAAGCAGCTGGGCCGCTCAGATGGAGTCAGCTGACAGCCTTGCTGTCAGCGCGCATAACTATGCCGTTTTCAGGAGGCTTCGATGCTTTGGACGATTGCTGTACTACTCGTAATTTTGTGGGCGCTGGGTGTGGTCAGCTCTTACACCTTAGGCGGCTTTGTTCACCTGCTTCTGGTGCTCGCGATCATTGTCGTGTTGATTCGCATCATCCAGGGCCGCAGATTAGTAATCTGAAATGTTCAGACTTCAAGATTGATTTTCCCTCGAACTGGGGGATTTTATGCAAACAACTACACACCAAGGAGACAGTTCATGAATTGGGACCAAGCAGAAGGCAAGTGGAAACAACTAAAAGGCTCAGTCAAAGCAAAGTGGGGCAAGTTGACGGATGACGACCTTGAGTTCATCGATGGTAAGCGTCAACAACTGGTCGGCAAAATCCAGGAACGTTACAGCATTGCACGAGACGAGGCGGAAAGGCAAGTAAATGACTGGGCTCCGATGGCGTCCAGCGAGCCGACAGATATACAGCAGCCTACTCGTCGCAAGGCTGGCTAAAGAAAAATAAGCACGGTTTACGGAATGGCCGTCCTCATAAAATCCAAAAGCGCAGTTTGGGGTACTGCCGGTTCCCCAAAGCATGTGATTCTTATAACAGGCAACCAGGGTTGTCTTCATGTATCTAAACGAGTAGCGCCACTTAGCGGTCGCGCAGTTTAAAAAGAGCAATTACGGAGGATATAAATAATGAAGAAGACAGGTCTACTCGCAGCGATTGCTTTGCTGTCCGCGGTGTGTGTCGTCGCGCAGCAGGCTCCAACCTCACAATCATCACAGCCTCAGGCCACGAATTCTGACAACCAAACGGTAATTGAGGGATGCTTGGCTAGTGCGTCCGGTGGAGGATTCGCTCTCACCGACCAGACAGGCGCGTCTCATCTGCTTGCCGGAGCAACTTCTGATCTGAGCAACCACATCGGCCACCAGGTTCGAGTAACGGGAAAAGAAGCCGTTCCGCCTTCGACCCCGACATCGGACAACCCTTCCCAATCACGAGGGGCTTTCAATGTGAGCAAAGTTGAAATGGTTTCCGACACCTGTACTAAGAAATAAGAATGGAACACCCGCTTACTCTGCCCGGCACAACATGTGCCGGGTTTTTATGTTTCAAAAGAAAAAGGGCGAAGTGCAAAACTTCGCCCTTAAAGTCTTTCGGCAGGATTGGCTACTTGCTGGCGGTAGCCTCGCGAAAGTCTTTATGTACCTCATTGACAAAGGCGCGACCGTCCGCTGGAGTTGGAACCGATCCGCTGAGGATGTCGCGGAATGGGATTACCCGGCCATAGAGTTGCTTGGTCGTATCGTCATCCTGCCGGATCTTTGCGCCATTTAGCTCGACGCCAGCAAAAAGCCCTTTGGCCCGAGAATAGCTAAGAATTTCAGAGTTCATCTTCCAGTTCGTTCCGGCGGAAGCTGAGCGTCCAACCGGTCCGGCCGCAGCGGAAGCGTCAACGCCAATTTCAAACTTGCTTGAGAGCAAGCGCTGAACTCCCTTATCATTCATAATCACCAGCAGAAGATCTACTCCTTCCGCACCGATCTGGGCTCCATAACTTCCTCCGCCCATGAATACGGGGGCTGGAGCGCTCCATTCATTTGCTTTGCGGCAGGTGGCAAAACCCCGTCCGTAACGCGCGCCGACGATAAAGCCGGCTTTCTTCACGCCCGGAAGCACGATCACGCAACTGGCATTTGACAATATCTCATTCGGAATGCCCTTCTCGGGAATATTTGCGATTTCCTCGAGCGCCGTAGCAGCCGCCTGGGCGCGTTCTGCCGCTTTACTCTGGTCAGCACTGGATTCCTGTTTCGTGCCGGCGTTTTTATCAGCGCGGTTTTCAGCGTCGCGCTCTGCTTTGGTTGCTTTGGCATCATCCACAGCACTTGAGTTCTGGACCAAGTCGCTCAGCCGCGGCACCACCGCAAGGCACATCAACAATATAAGAGTTTTGCTCATCTTAGCCCCCCGATGTCTTGTTTTAAATAACTTCCATGCCAAAGTCTGATGTAACGCAGATAAACAAAGGATGCCATTTGTCTCGGCTTGAGAATATTTTCTCCTCCATTTTGATACCGGCAATTGTCCAGCGCAAGCAGACTTAGGCAACAAAATTGCTAAGACATTCATCCGACATTTTATACACGGTCTTACTGCCATCAAACCCAGCACACTTGCAATAGGCTGGCGGATGTTAAACGCGATTGCCTGGATGATCCTGCTGGCTTGTGATTGCATGGCACCATTCCAGCAAACCAATATGGGAGGAAATACAGATCAATGTTTGCTGCTACGCACGATGGTGAGCGCCGAATGAATGGAGCACACAAAATCCTGGTTGTCGATGATGAACCAGTGATCACAGACACTTTGGCGGCGGTCCTGAGAAATAGCGGATACGCCGTCCGAACGGCCTACAATGCAAATGCCGCGATCATACTGGCCAAGGAGTTCGTTCCAGACCTCCTGATCACTGACGTGGCGATGCCGGGCATGAATGGAATTGAAATGGCAATCACAATTCGGAACCTGTTCCCTCTGTGCCAGATCCTCCTGTTCTCAGGACAAGCCGCTACGGCGGAACTGCTAGCTGATGCCAAGGACCGCGGATACGACTTTGAACTACTGGTAAAACCAATTCACCCCGAAGATCTACTTGCCAAACTGCAATCCTAGAGCAAAACATTTTTCCGGTTGGTAAAGACCGACCGGCGCACTCAGTGCATGTGATTTTTGGAATATGCCGCTGCGACATCCTTTCCCAACTCCAGCTGCATCATAGAAGCCAGAGGTTGATACACAGATGAAACAGGACGAGCTGGCCGGAATTGTAGAAAAACTAATTGACACATGCAAAGATGCTGAAAAGGGCTACAAGAATGCAGCCGACCATGTGAAGCAAGAGCATCTGAAGAATCTATTTTTGGAATTGAGCCTGCAACGCGGTTCGTTTGTCAAAGAGCTTGAGAGCGAATTGTCCAATCTCGATCAGAGCGCCAAGCAAGATTCAGGCTCAGTTGCCGGTTCTGTACGCATCGCCTGGATGGATTTGAAGGCAAATATCGGTGGAGGGGAGATAGCAGTTCTGGCCTCAGTCGAGCACGGAGAGGACATTGCCAAAAAGGTGTATGTGGAAGCATTGAGCAATTCGCTCCCGCAAGAGCTCGATGCGGTGGTTCGCCGTCAAGCGGAAAGTATTATGAATGCCCACGAAACAATCAAGTCAATGCGGGACAGCCTGGCCGCATAGCCCATGGAGTCATTGAGCGTGTCGAGGTTATTCAAGTCCCAGCAAAGAGCTCTGGACATCTGGATTAAAGTTTGGCGGAGGCCGTAAATACCTTGTCTATCGGTGCGATTGTAGTTCTCGGTGAGAGTTATCCCATGTGGCTCAATCCCATTGGAGGCCACGCGAATAGAACTGACAGGCTCGAACATTTGGCCATTACTCCGATTGCATCTCTGGAAATTCTGGGACTGTCGGCCCTTCAGCGCACAATCCAATCCTTCCAGCGCGCTGGGGTGGAAGCGATCTCTGTGGTTGCAGAAGATGGCGCGGGACACACGGCTTCGCAAATGGGATCGGCGCAAATATTCCCGGTTCGGCGTTCATCCGAAGTGTGGCCTACAGCAAAACATATCTTTGGCCATTATGTGAAGAACGGAGTTGAAACCGTCTTGCTGGCAAGGCTGGGCGCCTACATAGAGTTTGACCTAGTTGACCTCATTCGATTTCATTGGGAAAAACGCCTGCCATCAACTCGAATCATCGATCATGAGGGGCCTTTGGATTTCTGGGCCCTTGATGTTGCAGCATGCGCTAAAGCCGGGATCGAATTTGACGAGATGATGGCTGCAGATAACATCACGCGCATAACGTCTTATAATCGCGCACGCTATGTGAACCGTTTGTCAGATGCTTTCTGCCTTCGTCGGTTTGTCGTCGATGCTTTTCTTTCACGTTGTTCGGTAAAGCCACCAGGAAAAGAGACGAAGCCAGGCGTCTGGATTGATCAAAGTGCGCAGGTGGACCGTCGTGCTCGTATTGTGGCGCCTGCATATATTGGCCCGCGGGCAAAGATACGCGCATCTGCCCTTATCACCAGGTTCAGCAACGTCGAGCGCGGGTGCGAAGTAGATAGCGGAACAGCAGTTGACGACTCATCGATTCTTGGCAATACCTACCTTGGAACATGGTTGGATGTTTCCCACGCTGTTGTATATGGCAGCAACCTGGCGCATCTGCATCACAACCTGACGATCGAAATTAGAGATCCAAGGCTGATCGGCAGGACCGCCTTAGACATGCGACCCCGAACCATGATTGGCACACGGTCGCCGTGAAGCTAGGAGAGATCGCAACACCTGGACGGCCTGGCAGAAGCCAGACGAGGAAAAAATAACTCGGCCCTGGGCCAAACAAAAATGGATGGATTATGAACATTGAACGAGCAGCGACTGTAGTGGAGATGCCCGAACGGCTCACTCTGGGGCATATTCGACCTTTTCTGCTTCGAAAGAATGCTCTTTTGAAAGCTGACCGGCCTCGCCTGGTGTTCGATTTCTCGCATGTTCGCGAGGTCGATAGTGCGGGCGTGGAAATGCTGCTTCATTGCATGGAACAGGTGACCAAGCAAGATGGTGATCTCAAACTTGCCGCAGTGCCGCCTGAAGCCGCTATAGTCCTGGAGTTAACGTGTATTGACCGCCTGTTTGAGATCTTTGCAACCACCGTTGAAGCAGTCAAGAGCTTTGACATCTTTTCGGTGGAAGCCGTTCAACGCAGCTTAGGGATGTTCCAACCGATTGCAGGGCTGGAAAACGATGGGATCGATGATTTGCGAATGGCCAGCTGAAACCAAAACAGCGAAGCCATTTTCTGGAGGACCAATGAGAACAATGGATCAGGCTTTCACGCGGTGGTTTGGGATAAGCTTCATGCTGCTTGCGATGAGCAGCGTGGGATTGGCCCAGTCGTCAAATACGCAGCAAGAATCCGTGAGTCAACAGCCGACAACCCAAAGCGGACAGACAGAACCAGACAAAGCAAACCAGGAGAAAACACCGCCGACAACCAAAGGAAGCAGCGCCACCACAAATGCATCCGGGCAGCCGGCTTCTGCGGAACTCCCGCAATCTCCCAGCCCGAAAAATGCTGCGCCATCGGTGGCAACGCAAGAGACACAAGGACAGCAGCCTCCGGCGCAACAACAAAACAGCACGCAGAAGCCGATTGGCTCCGCGGCTGCGGAAAAAGAAAAGACGACTGGTGTTGCGGCATCCAATCCGGCCGGCGTAGCCATTGCGCCAGCAAAACAACGGAGGGGCCGCGCATTTTTCATCAAAGTGGGAGCGGCTTTGGGAGCAGGCGTCGCTGTGGGCACTGCAATGGCCCTCTCCCGGTCAAGCCCGAGTAAGCCACCGGGAAGCCACTAATCGCGCAGTGTGATTTACAGCAAAAGAACAGTTGCGGAGACATGAGAGTGCAGCGAAGCCGACGTGCAATACTATTGAGTTTCTCGGGGATTGATGGCGCTGGCAAAAGCACGCAGATCAGCGCCCTTCAGAACCGCTTGGCCGAAGGTGGCTTTCGGATATCGCTCTTGACCTTTTGGGACGATGTTGTGGTGCTGAAGCGGTTTCGAGAGGCAGCAAGCCACGGACTATTCAAAGGAGATCAAGGGATTGGGACCCCTGAGAAACCGCTGCATCGTCGAGACAAGAATGTAACGTCATGGTATCTAACAGTGGTTCGCTTTTGTCTTTACCTGTTGGATGCCTTGTATCTCAACATGATCGTTATGCGTGCCTTAACGCGCAACGCAGATGTCGTCATCTTTGATAGATACATTTATGATGAATTGGCAAATCTATCGTCCAGGCATTGGTTCACCAGAATTTATATTCGTCTGCTGCTGAAATCCGTTCCCCGCCCCGACGTTGCTTTCTTGCTGGACACAGATCCAGTCCTTGCCCGAGCCAGGAAGCCGGAATATCCAGTTGACTTTCTTCAAACGAACAGAGTGTCCTATCTCGCCCTGTGGAAGATGGCCGGAATGACTGTCATCCCGCCCCTTTCGGCCCTCGAAACGGAACAAGAGATCATGCGAACAATGCTGAAGAAGTGGTCTGGCAGTGAGCGGCCATTTTCGTGCGAGAGCTATCAAGTGAAGTCTTCACCGTCGGCCGCCCTGGACACATCGCACGAGCACCGCTCATAAAAACGGTGCAAACCATTATTCCAGTTCAACTTCGGCCAACCTTCGCGTCCTCAGGCTTCATCGAAGCACTAAGGACTGTAAAGGATAGCGCAACAGAAACCTGTCATTTAAAAGGCGGATCGATGAAAATCTGTTTGGTTACGGCATTTCCACCGAGCCGGGGCGGGCTAAACGAATATGGGTTCCACATTGCGCGAGAATTGCAAAAGAATCCTTTTCTTAGTCTTACGGTACTGGCGGACGAATTACCCGATGCGCAGGCAGAGCTGGAAGGGTTTTCTGTCACACGCTGCTGGTCTTTTAATGATTTTAGAAGTTTAGGCAAGCTTTGGAGCTGTATTAGAAAATCCAATCCAGACGTTGTCTGGTTCAATCTGATCTTCTCGACGTTTGGTCGAAATCCATTTACCGCGTTCTGCGGACTAACTCTTCCTTTATTGAGCCGATTGACCGGGTGCTATACGCATGTGACCCTGCATCATCTGATGGAGGGCGTCGATCTGGGCGACGCTGGGATACGTTTTCCAATGCTGTACAGAGCGGCAGGGACCCTGGCCACGAAGATGCTCATTAAGTCGAACTCCATTTCCGTTCTGATCCCCGCTTACCGCAAAGTTCTTATGGAAAAATATGGCAGCCGAAATGTGCATGTCCGGGCACACGGCATTCTTTCGCAGCGCCCTGAATATCCGGACTTTTCAAAAAGAGGCAATCCCTTCCAGAGGATACTGGCATTTGGCAAGTGGGGCACATACAAGAGGCTGGAACCGATTATCCAGGCGTTTGATCCGGTTGTTGCGCGCGTGCCGGGCGCGAAATTAGTGATAGCTGGTGGAGACCATCCCAACACTCCCGGCTATGTCGCATCCGTGGCACGGCGATTCATCGACGATCCGCGGATTGAGTTTACCGGGTACGTCCCTGAAGAGCGCATTCCAGAGCTTTTTCAAAGCGCTTCAGTTGCGGTGATGCCGTATTCTTCGGCAACCGGTTCCAGCGGAGTTGCGCACATTGCCTGCACCTATGGCGTCCCTATTGTCTCGGCCGACATTGGTGATTTCCGCGACATGGCAGAGGAAGAAGGACTGGCGATAGATTTCTATGCGGCCGGCAACACCGGGGATTTATCAAGCCGCCTGATTTCTCTTCTGGAATCTCCGGAAAAGCAACTGAGGATGGCGGAACAAAATTTTTCCGCCGCACTGCGCATGACGATGCCACAGATTGCGTACCGATATCTTCGCCACTTCGACCTCGAGCGGAAAACCAAGACATTGAAGATGATCATGCGGCTTCGGAAGCTACCCTTGTGGTTTCCCTCAAGAACGCTTCTTAATAGCGCAATTGCGCGCAGTGCGGCTGCTCCGATCTATCGTCGCGATCTTTTTCAACCGTTACCGAACGGACACGATTTGCCATCATTGGATCGTAACGGTCTCAGAGCTAGAAACTTGAGTCGTTCCCGATACGGCATTGATCGTGATCGTGTAGATTCCGGCGGGAACTCCAACAATGGGACGGACTTGCAGTGGGGCCACGTTTCCTCCGCAGGAACTGAGCATCAAAATCGTGAGAACAACGGTGCTTGCCCCAATGACGCGGGTCGTCCGGATCCTGTCTGTGCGTCGGATTTTCCTGTCTGTGCAACGGACAATGAGCAACCCCACAAACCCGAATGCGAGCAGGCCGCCAGCGTGAATCAGAGTCTGGAACTGCCCGCTGGTCCGGTGGAGCACGGAAACGGTAACGGGCATAGTGGATATAGTAAGAATGGTGTTCGCCGAAGTGGATCCGCCAGCGACGCTGGATGGGGAGAACGAACAAACCATGCCCTCGGGGAGATTTGAGCAGGAAAAAGAAACCGGGGCACTGAATGGCCCGGTCTGCGGGACAGCGGCCACCTTGACATTGGCTGACTGTAAACGAGGTATGGTCAGTGTGGACGGCGATGCAGTCAGACTTACGGTCCCGGGCCCGCAATTTGGATTGTATGCTACAGGGCCTGACATTTGGTTCTTGAAACCAGGCTTACCTATGGCCTGCGCATAGAGGGTGTAACTGCCTGAAGAAAGCGAGTAACTGCACATATCCAGAGAGGACAGCGTTGCCGTCGGACTGGCAAGGGTCATTAAGTTCTCACCATCCGAGCTTACATAGATGTTGTAATGATGCACCGTGCTTTCATTGCGGCTGACGCCCCACTGCAACAAATTGCCGGAAAGTCCGATTGAAACGGCCAGGCAGTTGTCAATTCCCGATTCGATTTCGGTTCCCTCTTCATAATCGTTCCAGGTGGCCAGTTGTAACGTCGGCAACTGCCGGCTTGAGTCATACAGCCGGTTGATTTCGGAAAATGTTTGCAACCACGTCTGGCCGCATTGCTGTCCCATAGACCGCTTCGACCCCCATGATGCAAGGGAATCGTCGAACCCCTTATATGCGGCGCCAGTCGTCATCTTGCCGGGAAAAGACATTCCGGTGGAATAAAAGCTAGCCAGATAACCCGTTCCATAATCGGAATAGGTAGGTATCACCCAGGAGTAACTGCCTCCGCTGACCGCGTGGCTAAATCCTTCATTGTTCTGAAAAATAAACATGGAGTGGCTTGCAAGCGCACTTTGCACTCCGTTCCAGTCTATGTTGTAGAAAAGATCGATATCAAAATTGCCGACCACGGTGTGGCCACCAATGGTCAAATAGGCAGGACTCGAAAAATAAGTTTGTTCAATATACTGCAACTGGCGGACCAGGATTTCCTGGCCAGAGCAAGTGGAGCAAGGGTCCGATTGAACTGCTCCCTTGTCCACGATAATTGAGAACGTAAACCCGGGATTGGCTTCTGCTTCTTTCATCACCAGCCGGGCGGCCTGGTCAATTGAATTGTTCGGCCCGTACCAATCGATGAACACTCCGTCGACCCCGCGGCTGATCATGTCCGCGATTTGCCGTTTAACTTGCGCCGAGTCTGTGGAGCTATACCCAACATTCATATGATTCGGCTGGCCAAACCACGGAACAAGATGTGCATAAATCTTTGTAGACGCCCCGGAGTATAGCAACGAATGAATATTTACTTTGCTCACGTTGGTGGCGCCAAGGTTACCGTTCGACTGGGACATAAAGCTCGTGGCCGCACTCGTATTGTCGGCGGTCTGCGCGGACAAAGTTGTGGTTGGATGAATCGTCAATTGACCCGCAAAGCATGCGAACGGTAACACAATACCGGCTAGGCCACAAACAACTCTGGAATGGTGCACTGAAATCCTTGCAGAGCCAACGGCCTTTGCCACTTCACGCCTGCCTAAGCAGGTTCGTGAATGCTTCTCATCGGGCAGCCGGTCTCATTCTAAAAATTGATCCCGGATCCGCGTGCTCTCCGCGCTCCAGGACAATTGGGATGCTACTACTAGAATAAATGTAGATGCGACTAAGTGAATCACCTAAAGATCTGCGGGCAAGTTGCATTATTTAAAAGTAAGGTGATTGTCTCAGAGTAGGCGGGTATCGAACGTAACTTGGAAGGCAGGGGGATATTTGGAAAGAGACAGTTTCACTGCACGCAGGCACAGCCAACCTTTGCATCTGTCCCGCCGTCTCAATGCTTACATGTATGAAATCCATCGCATCAGGTACTCACACATGACTGGAATAAAAAGCCAGATAATGTCCGCGGCAGCCCTGTTGTATCTTCTGACAGGATTGAGTGGTTGCCAGGGTCTTGGCGGCACTCCCCCTAAGACTGGTAGCCTTCAAAACGTCAATCACATCGTCTTCATGGTCCAGGAGAACCGTTCTTTCGACCAGTACTTCGGGCAGCTCAGTGCCTATTGGCGTAACCATGGATTTCCCGCACAGGCGGTCGATGGATTACCGGCGAGCGCATCTAACCCGACCTTTGACGGTACGAGTACGGTAAGCAGCTACCACGTGAAAACGACATGCATCGAAAATCTTAGTCCCTCGTGGAATGAAGACCATGTGGACTGGAATCGCCAGAACCCTACGTCTAGCACGGCAACGTCGGACGGGTTCGTCTTCACTGCAGCCAAATACGCGCAGGCTCCACCGCCAGAAGATGCACCTATTCTTGATACGGCCGGCATCCGGGCGATGGGGTTTTATGACGATACCGATCTCAATTATTACTACTTCATGGCTTCAAGCTTTGCCACGTCCGACCGCTGGTTCTCTCCGGTCATGACGCGCACGCAACCCAACCGGCTCTTTCTGCTCGCCGCCACCTCAGGCGGACTTGTCTATCCGCCAACGGCCGCTCTCCCCAACAAGACCATCTTTGAGTTGCTGCAGAATGCCGGCATTTCCTGGAAAATCTACGTGACCGATCCGGGAGCTACCTACATTACTAATTTCCAGCCCTTTGCCAGCCAGCACACAGCCAATGTAGTCCCAGCGTCCCAGTATTTGACTGACGTGAAAAATGGAACGCTCCCGGCTGTCGCCATGATTGAAGGCGGATATAACTCCGGCCTGGATGAGCATCCGAAGAACAATGTGCAAACGGGAGCGGCCTATGTGGCAGGGCTGATCAACGCTCTGATGGCAAGCCCTTCCTGGAAGGATTCCGTCTTTATCCTTACCTATGATGAAGGGGGCGGCCTCTACGACCACGTCTCGCCTATGTCCGCGGTAAGTCCTGATGGGATTCCGCCCTCTGACCTGCAACCAGGAGACATCTGTACCAGCGGTGGAGGCGCAAATTGCGATTTCACTGTTACAGGCTTCCGCATACCCTTGATCGTAGTGTCGCCGTTTACAAAGAAGAATTTCGTGTCGCACACGTCCGCTGACTATACAGCGATCTTGAAGCTCATTGAAACGCGGTTCAATTTGCCGTCACTGACCAAGCGCGACGCCGCACAAATGGACATGACAGAGTTTTTCGACTTCCAGAATATTCCGTGGGCCACTCCGCCATCGCCTCCGGCGCAAGTCACGACTGGAACCTGCAACGCCCAGATGCTGCAGTAGACGCCAGGCCAGTTGTCAGCGTATGTGTGTGATGTTTACTCTGATTGAGAGCTTCGCTGCAGCTGAAAGGCCTGCGGCCAAGGCGCTCGCACGATGCTGGCAAAGTCATGAGCCTTACATTGACAGATGGATTACACCGGAAGGTCGTTCGACTCGCTCATCCTTGCCACACCGATAACAGCGCCAAGGTAAGGTAAGAACGGACGACACTTTTGCGGACTGCTAACAAGTATCTCTTGCAGCGGTTTACTTGCTGGCGGAAGAATTAACGGTGAGGGCCCTGGCGGTGTAGCGCGTGCCATCGAAACCGATGGAAACCGTGACATTGGCGCCTTCCTGCAATCTGTTGCCTGCCGGGACCAGCGAAGAGTCAAAGGTGACTTCATAGCTCTTCTGGTCCGTCAAGTCTCTCACAACTAACAAGCCCGCACGCAGATCCAGGTGAACAACGCGCCCCGTGAACTCGAACATGTCACCAGGTTCTGCGAGGACCGAGATTTCGCGAGCAATCATCCGGCCCTCACCTTGGGCAGCAAACGTAACGGAAACCAACGACCCGGGATGGATCGCTTCCGGAGAGATCCGGTGGTCTTGGTAGCGTATCGTCGTGCTGGATAGAAGCTTTAGCCTGAGCGTCGTTGCGGAGAGCGAGTCATTCAATATCAATTCAGTGCTGTCCGCTTTATAGTCCTGTACCTGGCCGTAGCTTTCCCCAACTGAGCCGCCCGAGTCCAGAATATAGATGTTCGTAGCAAAAACATTTGTTCCGTCTGATACCGTGTCCAGGTGGACTCGCTGGCCGTCACGCAAATCGCGGCGATGGCCGGCATTCATGCCATTAAGGTAGATATGCGTGCGTCCATCAAAAAGGACCTTTGTGTGGCCTCCCCCAAAAATCTGGAGAGTGAGTTCTTCGCGCACTCGGTCAAGCTTATTAACCTTGCCGCCAAGCATAGTGGCCTTGCCTTGTGGTAACGGCGGCAAACTGGGTAAAAGCGCAACATTCTCTATAGGAACATCCGCGCCGCTGGCCGGAAAGGCCGACTTTGAGGCTTCGGGAGATGACGCAACCTGGGGGGACGACACCTGAGCACTCATCACGCTGCTCAACACCGTCACCGTTAAGAACGCTTTCATCATGCGAAACGCACCTCTCACTTGCACTCAGTTTTGATGCTTTCCTACATGTGGAAGGAGGCCTAATCTGGGACCAAAACAATGGCAATTTATGCTCCGGGATGGCACCTCGCTGTCGCGTTCCTGCATCACAACACCATTGGATGGAACATCTGAATGCAAACGCTCAGGAAGGCCTTTATGTTTCGCAAGCATCGATTCCTCCTTGTTGCCATTATAGGAACCATCATGGTATGGGCGAGTTGCGCTCCGGCTAAAGACTTGAGGATTCCTCTGCCGCAGCGGAGCAAACTAACGCCGGTACAGCGGCTTAATCGCGAAGGCGTGGACGCGATCCGCAGCCATCGATATGAAAAAGCCAAGGGGCTTTTTTACAAAGCGTACCTGTTGGATCCAGATGATCCGTTTACCCTGAATAATCTCGGATATGTTTCCGAGTTGGAAGGAAAGCTGGAAAGCGCGGAACGCTTTTATCTTCTGGCTTCACAACGAACGACCAATGCCGTCGTTGACAAAGCCAGTTTGCCAGAAATAAAAGGAACCCAACTCAAAGATGTGCTGACCCGGGCAGGCGGCTCATCCATGCAGGTCAACCGAGCCAATGTGGAAGCCATCCGCCTGCTGTCGAAGGAACGTGCACCGGAGGCCGAGGTTGTCTTGCAACGCGCATTAACAATCAATCCGCAGAGCGCTTACACGTTAAACAATCTGGGAGTTGCCAAAGAAATGCAGGGGGAATTTGAAGAAGCAGCAAAGTATTATGCTGCGGCGACCGCCTTAAACTCCCATGAGTCGATCATTGTCGCGTTGGATAGAAACTGGTATGGAAAGCCGGTCAGTGAAATGGCGGCATCCAATGCGAAACAATTACGCGAGAAATTGCGGGATGCTGGGAATAGCATCGAGGCAAAGGCCGCACGTCTAAGTTTGCAGGGTGTGGCTGCTGCGAATCGAAACGATTTGAAGAATGCCCGTCAATACTTTCAGGGCGCTTACGCCCTAGATCCAAAATATGCTTTTGCTCTTAATAACATCGGGTTTCTTGCGGAAATGGATGGTGATCTGGAGACTGCACACGATCTTTATGCACAAGCCCAGGAGGCGCAGGGGTCGGATGCTCGCGTAGGCCTGGCCACCAGCCACGCGGCCGAAGGAATGAAACTGTCCACCGTAGCAGATCAGAGCGGGCAGCAGGTAGACGCCATCATAGAAGAAAAACATGAAGCGAGACAGCACCAGGACATCAAGGTGCAATTAAAAACACGCAACAACCAGAAGAAACCAGACGCGGAGACGAACCAGCCTCAGCGTTTGAACCCACCGGGACCTAAACCCTTACCTGAGCAGAATTAAAAAGCGCGGTCTGCCAGAGACCGCGCCCGGAACAACTGTACAGCATGGGGCACATCACCAATAACTTAGAGTAACGTTATCCAGCCATACTGAATATGGATGTTGGGCAAAATCGCCGTCCATCTGGAAGGCGACATTCACCTCGCTTGCATTCATCGGTTTGGCATTGTAGCTCTGATTCACGAAGTGCTTGTTTCCATCCAGGGTCACCGCAATAAAAATGGCCTGGTTATCGGTACGCTGAAACTCCCAGGTAAGATGGTGCCAGGTGTTTGCAACGGGCACGGAACAAGAAACTGCCGTGCGTCGCCAAGTGCCTGCCGCCGTGTCCCAGACTTCCCACACTCCGCCGTTTCTGAGATTGCATTGTGTGCCAAAAATAAACTTGGTAGACCCATTGGACTGGTTGACATCAAACTCCAGGGCTTGCGCAAACTGCGGGACAGTAAGGAAGAAATCTACATCGTATTTGAAGTTCCTGGCATTGTTGTTCGCGCCAAGTTGCTTCCACCATAAAGCATCTGAGTAGGGCACCGATCCCCAGATATTGAATTGGGTGGACTTGCCGCTAAGGGAGGGCGATTGGGTCTGCTGCACCATCGAAAATCCGGCAACAGGCCCATTAGCGCCGATCCCAGCGCAGACGGTGCAGTTTTCCCATCCTGACATAGTTTGAATCTCGGTCTTTGTCACAGCATTTGCCGGAAGACCGGAACCGACGTTGATCGTCATTCCCTTCTTGTACACTGCTCCAGTTGTATCCCAGGCCTGTACTACAAGGAAATGCTGCCCCGGAGCTACGGACACTGAGGTATCCATATTTCCGCCATTGGTAATGAAAACATTATTGTTGTCCAGGTAAATCACCATTTGCGAAATAGGCTGGCCCGCGGATGCCGAAGCAACCACGTGTACCGGAGATCCCACAACCGAACCATCCGCCGGCGAACTTACACTTAGACCACCCGTGACCGTAACGGTCTCAGGAAACTTGAACACCACTCCTTGAGCGTCCCAGGCTTGCACTACAACAAAGTGAGTGCCTGTGCCCATGGGAATAAAAGTATCAAGCGTGCGATTCGCAGTTGCATAAACGCTGATATTGTCGACGTAAATCTGCATAGCTGTGATGGGTACTGACGACGATGCAGATGCAACAAAATGGACCGGAGACCCAGAAGCGGATGCGGGCAAAGGGGAGGTGACAGTAACATTGGCAAATGAAACTGCCGTCATTAACAAGACTGCGAATACGATTGCGGATGCGCGCTTGACCACACTAAAGCCCTCCTGCGGGTATAAGGTTTGTAGTACAAGGTCTGTGGCCAGAACTTTTTCGTTTTGATTTTAGAGAGAGTACAGGAACGAATCCGAGAAAACAATCTATTTCATTTCAATTTCTAGCTTTTCTTGAAAAGTGGCACTCATGTATGAGTGAAGGCTAGAGTGTTCACCTGATTCGCTCTACTAGATCAAACGTATAAGGTCTGAGCTTTATGATTTATTTTGCAAAAAATGACCGATATCAGCCTTCGGGTCGTAAGGCATGTACCGCACAAGATTTTTGGCGTACCTCCACAGCGTGATTACATTCGTCTGGTACCAGCAGCATTCCGACATTCTGGGAGAGAACCCGCAAATAAAGCGGAGCCGTTTGAGCGCAATCGGCGGAGATATCAGCATGGCGGCCGCAAGACGGTGGTTTCCATCCAAGATCGTCAGAGGAGAATCTTTATCGGCGCTAATCAGCAGCACTGTGGGATTGACCAGATTCGCATGAACAAGCGGGCGCAGGCGTTGGAGCTTGGAAAGAAACTCGCGATCGGAATGACTTCCCTGGCCCGCGCGTATCCGTTCAACCGTCTCATTCAGCCCGAAACTTCCTTGTGCCACTTTTCGCCATTGCGCCCTGGGGAATACCCGGACCCGCGCCAGGTCCTGGATTGACAATTCCACTTCAAACCATTCGGTATCGGCCGGCAGTTCGCGCCACATGGCGCCTCGCCGGAGGAAAAGCAAGGCCCGCCGCAAAGTATTCTCATCTCGGCTGCTGAAATTAGGAGTGGTGACAATCCCCTTGAAAGCGTCACGGTATTCATTGAATTCCGGGTGATGAAATTCACTTTTAAGAAACTCAGCAATGACAGCTTCTTCTGTCATTGGCCGGAGATAGCGCATGTTCCCGCCCAGAGCTTTGCTCTCCAGAACTACGGCCCGGGGGATCAGATTGAAAGACAGGAAAGGGACCAGTACGGCAGCGAGCAGGAACAACATCAGCACGAGCTGCACCATGATGACCTGGTGCAGCGTGCCATGAAATAAACAAATGCCCGCTATCAATGCCCCACTGAATGCGAGTTGGATCCATCCGGTATTGGCGATCTTACGTGACATTTCATAAGCAGTAATTACGCTGCTTAGAGAATAGATGCCGCTCGCAATCGCATACAGCGTCATCATGGAGGAAATGGAGCCGTAACCGTGCAATTCAAATCGGGGCCCGTAGGTGACTTTCCAAAGCATGCTGGGAATAATCGACAGGCCAGATATCAACAGAGTCAGGATCAGGAATACCAGCAGCAGAGAAGTCTTGAGCAATGCTGTGCCTTCCTTTTCCTCCGACGACCGTCTTTTAGCTGCCACAGGAAACATGCTGCTGATTACAGACCAGGAAAACATATTAATAAGCCGTCCCACCAGGGCCACTGCCGCGTACAGACCTGCTTCCTCAGAAGGAAAAAAATGCTTTACCAAAGCAATATCAAAATTGTTGATGATCACCTGGCCTGTAAAAAATACCGTAGCTTGCAAACCTTCGCGGAAAGGCGCCGCCTTCTCACCATTGACGGCCGAAGCAAGTTGGGGTCTGGCACGCAGACAAGCCAGCACGATGGCGGCCACGTTGGCTTCAACCGCACCTTCGACGCCTGCTCCTAATTTAATAAGCAACAACGCTCCGCCCAACCGGACAACACCCTCTAGAAGGAAGTTTTTGGCAAGAGCATTAAAAGCGCAGGTTCCCTGGATAAATCCTCGCCGCACGCCTAATGGAATGTAAAATGCCGTTCCCAAACCAAGCAGCATGATCAACATCGGGTCAGGCAGGTTCAGATAGACCGAGATCACTCCTCTTGCCAGGAACAGCGCCGCACCGATGGTCATGCCGAACAACCACGCTCTCCGATGCAATCGCGCATAGATGCCGGCCTTGTCCGCAAGAGAATCATGGTTGGCGACCAGCTTGGCGCAAACGATCTGGAAAGCCAGCGTGATTGCCGACATCAACATCAGCAGAGTAGAGACCGCGGTAGCATGCCCGTATCCCGCTGGACCGAGCAAGCGTGCCGTCGCGATGTTATAGGCAAAGTTCATAGCGCTCACCAGTCCGGAACTGGCAAGCAATGTCATGCTCCCACTAACGATTTGCCGGCGCATCGTTTTTAAGGTCATGGCCGGCGCCGGGCCGGCTCCGGATTCAAGAGATGGGTTGCCTGTAACAATCTTCATGGGGTTACTGAACGTGGATCGAGCGAATTACGCAGATCAAAACCAGGTGAACTTTACTACCGGGAGGATTGCAGTCTTACTCTGACCGGCGAAATTATAAAAAGTCTGTTGCTGCAAACCAAATGAGAACCGGGCTGGATAAGCAACTGCAATATCACCGCTGCCATCGTCGAACTTCCTGTAGACCGGCCGTACGTATGAGATCAGGAACTGGCTCTCTGCATTATCGTAGGCGTGAAACCCCTGCCCTCGGGAGAGGGTGAATTCACCCTGCATGGTCCAGTGTGTTCCAGATTTGTACTCAATCCTGGCCCCGGGGAGCATTGCCTGAGCAATCGCAAACTGAGTGTCCTGAACTCGCCATGAGCGCAGATATTCTCCCAACACCGTCGCGGTTAAGTGCTTCCCGAACTTGTGCTGCAAGCCTATATAAGTGGAAGTCGAAAAATACTCCCGGATAACGGGACGAAACAGCAGATCGCGGACTGAGTATCCGGTAAGTAAAGCCGTATTGCCCCAGGGACGTCCCACTGTAAACTCGAGATTGGCGGACGCATCTCGCGAATGCAGGTCCTGGTCTGCAAACGGGCCGCTTTCATGGATTGCGTGGCCGCGCACCGATATCCAGTTAAAGAACGAACTGCTCGACATATAGAGAAACTGGCGAAACAAATTCTGGTTCAACGCTGTCGGCGATTTCGAATCACGGCGTATTGTGAACTGCAGTCCGGTGTTGAACGCCAGAGTGTTGGCGCCCAGGCGGACTGTCGGACTGATTCCGCCGTTGAACATGGTGTCGTAGGTATTACGATCTTGAATCTGCGAAATGCTGGGAAGCGAAACCCTTCCGGAAGTCATACTCTCTCCCACGAAGCCCTCAATCGTGGGGAACCCGTGCGTATGCACGCGATAATGCGCTTCGCCCAGGCTTTGAAACGAGTGTCGAGGCGGAGGCAGCACAGCGGCATTCGTCACTCCGAGTAGCTTTGCATCCAGTGTGTAAATATTGATGTCTTCGAGCACAGGAGTGAACGAGCCGGTGGACGACAGGTTCAGCGTCTGATTAATCTGTCGGCCTTCTTCTTCCGCTAGCTCGTATTCGGTGCGTTGCAGAGACTGCTGATCGTCTTCGCCACCGAGCGCACGGGCCCGGGCAAAACTGGAAAGCGCATGTAACGAATCATGACGCTCACGATATACGTTCCCCTCCGCCATCATGTACTCATAATCGTTTTTGTAGTTGTCGGAGGCGCCAAGGATGGCCAGTTCAGACTGCGCTCTCGCAGTGTCTCCCTGGGCCAGGTAAACATTGGTTAAGCCGATGACAACCTCGCGTTGGCTTCCCCCTGCCAATCCTGCTTTTTCAAAATATGTTTTGGCGACATCAAAATCATGCATCGCCAGCAGGAGATTGCCGGCATGCACCAGGTCACTCGCCGTGGCCGGCTGCGCATCGCCAACTCGTGCCTCGGCAAATCCCAATCCAATCTGGCGACGCGCATCGTCCCAATGACCCTTGCGAACAAATATCTCGGCAATCGCCAGGCGCGTGCTGACCTTGTTTCCATCCGGAACTTCCAGGGCGTTGGAGAAGCGCTGCATGGCCGCATTCTCCTCTCCCAGGAGAAAAAGAGTGTTGCCGGTCGCCATCAGAACGTCTGCCTGGTCTCCGCCGGATTGCTCCGCTGCCTGGACATAACGAAGGGAATCTTCGCGCTGGTGGAGCTTTGCATAGATCTGCGCCATCTGCGCAAAGATGAATGGATTGTCAGGAGACAAGCTCAAGCCGATATTGAAAGTATCGATGGCATCGTTGTAACGATGCATCCGATAGAGTGTGTCCGCGAGTGCAAGCTGTGTTGTAAGGTCCTTGGGTTCTTCTTTCAGCGCTGCCCGGTATTCGGGCTCAGCCTTGGCAAATTGCTGCTCCTGACGAAATGCTTCTGCTCTCCCTAAGTGCGTTGTGTGGGACTTGCCCAGCAACTTTTCCGAGAGGTCCAGTTGCTCCATGGCCAGTTGAGCATGATGCTCCTGAAGGTAGGAATAGGCCAACCCCAGATGTGCTTCACCGTACTCAGGTTGCAGCTGGATAGCAGCCTGGAAATCTGGGATCGCCTTTTGCGGACTGCGCAAATCGTTCAAGACGTAGCCCCGGTTCACATATCCAGTAGCCATTTTGGGGTCCCGCTCCAGGGCGCGGCTAAAGTCAGCAAGCGCGTCCTTGAGTAAACCTGACCGCACGTGAACATAACCTTCGATAAGAGCAAAGTCTTTATTATTGGCAAGAAGCGGTTCGTATTTGACCGACAAATCAAACGCTTCCTGATAACGACCGAGATAATAAAGATCATAGGCCAAATAGATTGGCGCTTCCGCATCGTGAGGCAGTTGTTCAAGAACTTTGAACCCCAGCTTGGACGACTCCAGATAAGAGCCCCTCAGGGTCAAATAGCGCTCACGCTCACGCATGAGTTGAGGATTATCATTCGCCGCTCCTTTGGCACGATCGAGCCAGTGCTGCGCCAAATCAAGGTTGTGCGCTTCCAGTGCGGCATTCGCGCCTCCGGCCATGACCAACGGGTTGTTGGTCATCCGCTGGTTGGCAGCTTCATAGTTCTCCTGTGCGGCCGGGAACTTTCTCTCCGCTGCATACAGATCGCCCAGAGCGAGATATGGACCAAAGTCCCGGGGATGCTGGTGAATGGCGCGGGTAAAGTATTTTTCAGCATCCTCATTATTACCTGTCTCGCGAGCGAGATATCCGAGTGACGTCAAAGCAAGCGGATTGTCCTTGTCTGCGTTGAGGGCCCGTTCATACATCTGTCGCGCGGCATCCTGCTGCCCAAGCTTCCAAAGTACGACCGCATCATTCAGCATGATGTTGACGCTGGACGGAGCCAGCGACAGCGCTTCTTTCAAGTCCCGATCAGCTGCGGCGAGGTCGCCTGAAACTGTTTCAATCGCTCCACGCAATCTCAGGAACTCCGGCCGTGGTGCTTCCGCCACGGACGGCGACTGCATTTCGCTCGCCGCAAGGCTGAGTTGCTCCTTCGCGTTTACCTGGTCACCGCTGCGATCGTAAAGGTCGTGAAGCTCCAGCCTAATCTGGATCGGATATAGAGGACCTTCAGGATTACCGCGAGGAAGGTTGCGGAGAGCTTGCTGATAGTCACGTATCGCCCCCGGCGTATCGCCTGACAACCATTCGATTTGTCCCAGAATCGCATGGAGCCGGTAATGCGACGGGGTTTTTTCCTGCACTTTATCCAGCAGCTCTCGAGCAGTATCGATCTGTTCGACACTTACCAGGGCCTGGGCTGCACTGAGCTGGAGTTCAATATTCCCCCTCGCGGTTTTGGCGGCCTGAAGGTAGAGCTCAACAGCTTTTTCTTTGTTGCCGGCGAGATCGTAAGTATAGGCCAACTCGGCCAGGACATCGGGTGGCTTGGATGGCAATGCCTGCAATGTCGAAATCGCCTGCTCGTACTGGTGACTATCGCGATACTGGCCGGCAATAGCGCGTAGGACCTCAGGGTCATGAGGCGCTCGATTCCGGGCACGAGTCAGAAATTGCCGTGAATCTTCCGGACGATTGAGGCGTTGATATGCGCGAGCAAGCAACAACTCAGTACGCGCGGAAGGTTGCGCAGTGTCAGCCCGGTGTAGAACTTCAGCAGCGTGCTCTGGATCGGAATTGACCATTAACTCGCCGGCAAGATTGAGCACATTGACGTCTTTAGGATTGGATTCGATTACTCGAAGAAGCAACTGGCGAGCTTCCTCAGCGCGGCCCATCTTGGCATACGTCTCTGCCAGGCCGCTCAGGCCGTGAAGAGAATTGGGATGCGTTTGCAAGCCGCGCTTGAACGCATCGACGGAAAGAGAGTTCTGGCCGGCCAGCCTGGCCGAGTATCCCAGCAAAAACCAAAGATCGGTATTCTGTGGAGCGAGCCTTGTCGCCTGTTGCGCATGGCTGGTCGCAGCCTGATAGTCACGACGTTTTAAGCTGTCTTCCGCTGCCCGAGCTTCGCGCACTACCTCAATGTTTGACCCCCAACCGAGACCCTGCGTTTCAGGACCTGCGGACCCGGACTTATTCGCAGTGGCTTGTTTGTTACCACTGGAGGCAGGGTTCTTGTCATGAACGTCAAAAGTCTGGCCATGTACAAGGCTGACCAGCAAAACCAAGCTAACGCGGCCGAACCAAAAATGGATTTTCACTTTTTCACCATGACAAGGGCATCACCTGGGTGTTCTGACGTTTATCTTGAGCCGTCGAGATGCGATTCTTCTTGCAGCCCCGGCAACTCGTACTGGCTACAAGGCGGGTTAGATGCGTGCATCTTAAACTTTGGCTGCCTTTTCGCTCAGGGTAATACCCCAGCTCGAATCGAAATGCCTCCCTCAGATTCCCTACCCTGTTCCCGAAAAACCCTGAGTTTGAGTCCAACCAATTTTCGATTATGTGAATCGTATGTTTTGTCAAGAACGACGATGCAATCCATGACTGTTACTGCTCCCAATTTCAACCGTCCGATTTCACGGTCCGTGATTTTGCTATTGGTCCTGGCGGTGCATGGGCCACTGTTGCTAATGCAGCTTCCAGCCGCGTCCTTTGACACGAACCTGCATATTTTTTTCGCTTCCCACTATGCTCATCACTGGTTCAATCCGTGGAACGAAAAATGGTTTGCCGGATTTTCGCAAACCACGTATCCGCCTCTTACTCATCAATGGATCGCGTTACTGTCGAACATCGTTGGTTTGAACATCGGCTATATGCTTGTGCAGCTGGCAGTGCTTTTTCTGCTGGCTATAGGCGTCTACCGTTTTGCCAAGTTGTGGGTCGATGAACGCTCGGCAAGCTATGCGGCCATCGGCAGTATCTTCCTCGGTGTCGTGGCGTTCATGGTCTATCAGGCAGGGCAGTTGCCAAACGTCGCAGCCACTGCGCTCTACCTGAATGCTCTTCCTTACTTTTACGAGTGGTCATTGCGCGGCCAGTGGAGTGGCTTCATCAAGGGACTGGCGATGAGCCTGACCGCGGCAGCGGCCCATCACGTGACGCTGATCTTTGGTCTGGTCTTCTTCGCCCTTCCGGTCCTGGGCCTTGCCGTGCTCGACGTCCGGGAAAAACATCCTACTGGAAGCGCAGCCGGCGTTGTGTCACGCGCATTTGTTTTTGCTGCTCTGGCCGGCGTTGGCATTGGCGTCCTGTTGCTGCCATTTTGGATCGAAATTATTCGACATCCTATTCGCCAGATTCCGATTCCCCATGACAGCCGCAATAACTTCTTGCTGAACTCCGTTACCGGATTGAATTATTTTGTCATCCCCTACGGAGCGCTGATTCTAGCATTACCGTTCATTGTGATGCGCGGCTTATCGACTCGCCGCTTGCGCCCATTGTTCCTGGGATTTTGGCTGGCATTCATCTTTGGATTAGGAGGCACTACGCCTCTGCCCAGATGGCTGCTGGGCCGTGCTTATGAAGTCCTTACCTTTGAGCGTTTTACTTTTTGGGCTGTGCTCCTTGCCATGCCGATTGTCGGATTACTCGTAAACAACCTGCTGAGCCGCTTTGGAAGGAAAGCTGTCGCGGTATTGTCTTTTGCCGCTGTTACCACGCTGGGCGCAGCTCTGGCCTGGGTCGCCGCCAACCCATTCCATCCGACTTCGGTGTTGGACGTGAGGCAGGTAGTGTCGTTCCTGAATCGAGACGGTCACGATAATTATCGATATCTGACTCTGGGTTTCGGCAGCGCTCTGGCCAAGGTCTCCACTTACGCCGACGCCGGGAGCGTGGACGGAGATTACAACTCTGCCCGGTTGCTGCCGGAGATGACCCATTACGGATCAGCACAGCTTACCAACGCCAAGTTTTACGGCACACCTGGCATGGAATCGCTGCGGGCCATGCTGAGGCATGCCAACCGGTATGGATTGAAATACATCTTTGTGCACGACCCGTATTACGAACCTTTGCTGACGTTTTCCGGCTGGCGAAAAATTGAGACGTATAACAGCGGCGACATTACCGCATGGTCAAAAGATGACGTGCCGCCAGCCCGCAGAATAGAGACAGACGCAATACCTGCTCCGTGGGAAGGAGTCCTCTGGGGGATCTTGCCCGTCACCAGCAGCGTGATCGTTCTATTACTGGAATTGTTGTGGCCCATCCCCAAACGCCGCGCCAGAAATGTGGAGATTCCGGCGTATGCGAAGGAGCAGTACATTGCGTGAGGCGCATCGATGAAAATTGTGGGTTCCATATTGGTTTTTATTGTCACAGCCGCGCTCATTGCCATTGGGCTGACAGGATCAGGACGCTCCGCCCGGACTCTCGGAGTTGTCTCTGGTTCTGCATTGCCTGGATTAACGCCGACGGCGGGCTCACCTGAACAGGCGATCGCTAATTTGCTCTCCGAGGTGCAGCGACGCGACTGGAACGGCGCCCACGCACAGCTTGCCAATTCCGGCGAGATCGACCAGACGCAGTTCACCAAGGAACTGGCCGGCAGCGGCGGCAGCATTCGGTCGCTATCCACACTCCAGAGCTGGGACCTGAACCCCCTTCACGAGACAAACAATGACGCGCAAGTGCGCGCGACCCTGCATTGGTCAACCGCGGTAGGCCAAATTGAGGACGTTCGCGACATAAAGGTGGTACATGAAAACACCTGGAAAGTTGTCTGGACTCCGCCCCAATTCCCTAACGTTCCGGCGCAGGTCATTCCAGTCAACTACCTGCGCTGGGATTTCGTTACGCCTGAGTCAGGACAGGACGAATGGGGTGAAAAAAACGTCGACGCACCACACGTTCGCATCATTTCCATGAATGCGGTTGACTATCAGGATGGCTCGGTCGTGATGGGAGAAGTTGTCAACGAAGATACAATCCCGGCTTTCGTAAACGTAAATGCTGTGTTGATTGACCAGAATGGCCGAGCCATCGATGAGGAAAGCAGTTTCGACAAAATTGCGCATGTTTTATTACCCAAACAGGTTTCTCCCTATCGCATTGACTTTCCTTACATCCGGCTGCAAAACGTAAAAAATGTGCGCATGGACGTAAAGGCGACTCTTGTGCCAGCTTCCGCGGACCCGGTGATTGGCGTGATGGACCAAAAACGGAAAACAGACGCCCTGGGAAGAAGCATGCTTGAAGGGACATTGCTGAATGAGAGCGGCCAGATCGTCAACGTGCCCCACGTCATTGCGACCTTCTATGACAACAATGGGAAAGTAATTTGGGTTTCCGACGGATATGTAGACCGTGCGCTCTATCCCAAAACACCAGAGCCTTTCGCCGTTGAGATTCCACGAACCGTCGCCGACAAGGTAGTGAACTATCATGTGGTCGTTAATCAATACAGTATTTCCAGGCAGTAGCACATTCCGGGCATCGTACTTCCTCATCGCGCTGGTGCTTTGCCTCGTGGAAGCATCGTCAGCACAAATGGAAGCACCGCACCCCCCAGCTACGGTGGTTGCCGGCACTGATTTTTCTATTCCCACCGCAGGAAGTGGAAAGGCGGTGTTCTATTTTGTGGGACCGAGCTATTCCAAACAGCAGCACATCGATCTGGGCCAGGAGATACATATAAAAGGAGACGAAGTATCCAGCGCCGGCCGGTATCTTGCTGTTTTATGCTCGGAGACATGTGCAAACACTCCCTTTTATGTGGCACCTGCCAAGCCGGCCAGCCTGGCTTTTCTGACTCATCCGTCGCGGGTTCCAGTCCAGGCAGACAACGCCATCAGCGGGACGGTCTTCCCTTTTGATAAGTTCCACAACCTGATTCTGGCCCCCTTTACGATCAATTTTAAATTGACTGCTGAGGGTAGTGACCTGCTGTCCCATTCCCTGCCAACGAAGGACGGGGTGGCATGGTTTCGCATCAGATCAGGCAAGGTGGCAGGAACGGTCCAACTGATTGCCTCGGCTGGCGACATTAACGTACGTCGAGTCGTGCGGCAGGTTGCGTCCGATCCCTGTAATTTGCGCATCAAAGCCCAGCGGACAGCAAGCGGCATTGTCGTGGAAACTGATCCGGTGCGCGACTGCTCAGGAAATGTAGTACCGGATGGCACGATCGTCACTTTTACCAAGACCGATAACGCCGGCAAAAGCACCGTGGATGCACCCATTAAACAAGGCGTGGCCCGGGCACAGATGACGGCATCGCCGCGGGCAATGATATCCGTCGCTTCAGGCGTAGTGATGGGTAACCCCATCCGGGTTGGTGAGTAACGATGAAAACTTTATTCACGAATATGCTCCTCAGCCATCTGCTCCGCAAGCGTTTGCTCGTCACAATATTTGCTTTATTGATGATCTCGCTATTAGCCGGCCAGTCTTCTCCACCCAGCTCTTTGCCGCATGTAGAGGCGAGTTTCCACGCGGCTGTGCCACGTACCGTCGAAGAGTTGACGGAACGAAGCATTGTCCGTGACTACACCGCTGCCTGGGAAAACCTGAGCGGCGCGTTGAGTTCCAATTCCATCGGGCTGCTGGATGCCTATTTTGTTGGCCCTGCGAAGACGGACCTGGCAAGCGCAATTACTCATCAACAAGAATCCGGGATTCGATCTCACTATCTCAAACAGAGCCATAAGTTGGAAGTGGTTTTCTATTCGCCAGAAGGCGATGTGATGGAACTGCATGATACGACGCAGTACGACCTCCAACTGGTCGCCGATGGGAAAACCATTCAGGAGGAACACGTCGTTCTGCGCTATGTGGTCCTCATGACGCCCGCAGCGGACCGCTGGGTCATCCGGCAATTGCAGGCTGTACCTCAGTTCTGACTTGCACATCTAGCTTATATATTGGAGGAAACCTGTTTCCGTTGAATGATCGAACTGCACGACGCCGGCAACGGCTACTTAATGGCAGTTGGCGGACCTCCGCATGGTCAATGCTCGCACTTGCATTTCTGCTGATGTATGTCATGAACCTGGGGAGCTGCGTCAGAGCGAGCACTCACCCGGTCTTGCAGCAAAACCTTCAGACGCCCCCAAGTCCTACCAAACTTCTAGCAGTCTACATGCCTTGGTTTGGTGACCCGAGCCACATTGACGTGGGCTACTCAAGCCAGGATCCCCACGTCCTTCGCCGGCAAATCGAAGAGGCCCGCAATCTGGGCATATCAGGGTTTCTCGTGGATTGGTACGGTGACAGGCGGCCATTTCTGGACAAAAGCTACCGGCTCCTGCAACAGGCAGCGAAGGAGAGCCACTTCCAGGTTGCACTCATGTATAACGAAGATGAAGAGGACAGCGGCAATTCCACAGAAGATGCAATCGCAGCTCTGTCCAAGGCTTACACGGAGTATATCGGGCCGCGAGCTCGTGATCGTGACGCATATCTGACATATAATGGCCGGCCCGTCGTCGTCATTTTTCCCAAGCGTGGGCATACTAACTGGAATGTCATACGCGAACGTGTGAACACCTGGGCTGTGCCGCCGCTCCTCTTCTTTAAGGACGAACCACCCACGGAATTCGCGGCCGCTTTTGACGGTTACTACGCCTGGGTGCATCCAGGTGACAAAGGCTGGAGCGCCGACGGAAGCGATTGGGGGGAGCAGTATTTGGAATCGTTTTACAAGAAAATGAAGAACGGCAACCGCGGCAAGATCGCCATGGGGGCGGCCTGGCCGGGGTTTGATGACACGCGGGCCCACTGGAGCCTCAATCGGCACATGGACGCCCGATGCGGCAGGACCCTTGAGGATTCCCTGCAAATCTATCATCAGTACTATGACAGCTCAACACCGCTACCGTTCCTTCTGATTGAGACCTGGAATGACTATGAAGAAGGCACCGCCATTGAGCATTCTAAAACCGGGATTTGCGCCGCGAGTAATCCGGACAAATAGCAGCCGTTACAGCCATGTTCTGGCTCGGCCCTTTTAGAGTGCATGCAGAAGAGCACCAACCCGACCGTCATTCTCGACATCGAAGTATAGTGAGCCCGGCTTTCCCGGCTCAAAATCCTTGATCTGTTAAAGGCGCCCACCTTGTCAGCCACAAAGGACCATTTACCAACCCTCTCTACCCTGTTGTTAACCACAGATAATCGCTGCCGGAACGCTTCGGCCGAAGAATCGGTAATCGTCAGCCAAACAGTCAGCTCCCTTCACCAATCGGATATAGCTGACCTCGCGGCGTTGGCGAACAAGCACCATGTAATTGTTCGGTCCTTCGAAATGCTCCGCGCCCTCAAAACAAGTCAACAAGACTACAACTTCGTAATCGGCATTACACAAACACTCAATGCCGAGCATGCCCGCATTGCCAACGCGCTTTCCATCCTGGAGCAAATTTGTGATACCTGTCAATCCGAAGGGTGTGATGTTGTGGTCATCAAATCTCTGGACCACTGGCCTGACTTAGGCAACGATCTGGACCTTTTCACCACAGCTCCTGCCGAAGATGTGGTGCGTATCCTGCTGCGGTACTTCAATGCTCGAGTTGCAGAACGCAGTTGGGGAGATCGTCTGGCCAACAAATGGAACTTCATCCTGCCAGGGCTCCCGGAGTTAGTTGAATTTCATGTCGGACGCCTGGGACAAACCGGCGAGCAAGTTGGACTGGCCAAACATCTAAGCAGGCACGCCACGCTTGCTCACGTGGGCAAGCGCAGTTTCCGCGTGCCAGCCGCCGAAGACCGTCTGATCGTCAGTACCCTGCAGCGAATGTACCGGCACTTCTACTTTCGTTTATGTGACATTGTGGATACAGCAGAACTTGTCGAGGCTGGTGCAGTTGACTTTGAACAACTGCGTGCAACAGCAAGTGCCGCCGGTCTCTGGGAAGGGACAGCAACCTTTCTTTCCATCGTTTCTGATTATGTGGGGGCCCATCGAGTTAAAGGTCTTGTTCTTCCCTCTTTTGTCAGGTTGGCAGCGAGGTTTGGTGGTGACCAGCTCAGCTTCAAGAATGGGTTCCTGCGCGTGCCCATCATGCCCCATTCCGTTAAACTATTCGTCTCTGAACTGAGGAGGTTGGCGTTCAGCGGAGATGTGCGCGGCACAGCGCGATTGAGTTTGTTCCCCGGACTGGCTGCGGCAGCCGCTATCGGCTACAAGCTGACTGGCGATGACAAAGGTATTTGGTAGCAATCTTGAGGAGTAAAGCGCAGATACCTTACTCCTTATTAATTATTATTATTCGCGCCCCGATCCTTATTAGCACGGGCGGATCAGGAGATCGACGTCCCAGTACAGCCTATTTTTTCAACAGCTTACACTTCCCCTGATTGGCCGGCAGTGAATTTGCGGGGAGCCTGACAACGTCCTAATATATTTGCCCTGCATTCGCAACTCAGCCTGGTTGGCGATCATTAGGCGCTGTCGGGAATTTCACGCGGCGCAGTGTACAATTTCTGCGATTAAAAAAAGTCAACGAGTCAGTTGTCAAAAGGGAAAATAATGCGGAAAATTCTTGCGTTGTTTGGACTAAGCATACTTACTGCTCTTACGGCTTTCTCACAGCAGGGCCCCGCTCATTTCGATGGAAAGAGCTGGTGGAACCATGTCAAGGTGCTGTCCGACGACAATATGGAAGGTCGCGAAACCGGAAGTTCGGGATTGCGCAAAGCGCAAGCCTATGTTGTGGAACAACTGAAGAGCGCAGGGCTGGAGCCCGCCGGCGCCAATGGTTATTACCAGCCGGTACGCTTTGAGTCGCGCGAGGTGGTGGAAGCAGAATCGAGCATTGCATTACTCCGCGACGGCAAGGTTCAGCCGCTTACACTCGGAAACGAGGCTTTTTTCAGCACACGAATTGATCTGGCGCCCAGTATTGAAGCGCCGCTGGTGTTTGTCGGCTACGGACTGCGGATTCCAGAGAAGGACTACGACGATCTGGTTGGCTTAGATTTGCATGGCAAGATTGCAGTAATTTTTTCCGGTTCGCCCGCGAATATCCCTGGCGCGTTGTCGTCTCACTATCAGTATATTGCTGAGCGCTGGAAGACATTCAAGCAGGCAGGCGCCGTGGGCATCGTTACAATTCCCAATCCTCAGTCCATGGATATTCCGTGGTCGCGGATGTCGTTGAACCGCACTCATCCAAGTATGTCACTGGTCGGCCCTGAATTTGACGAAACCGCGGGAGAAAAGCTGGCCCTCACGTTCAATCCTGAACACGCGGACCTGCTATTCGCCGGATCGGGTCATAGTTTTAGCGAGATCATGGCTCTCGCCAAAGACCGTAAACAGTTGCCGCGCTTTCCACTGGCGGTTTCGATCCAGGCAAAGACCAAACTCAAAAAGACCGCTTTGGAATCGGCAAACCTGGTGGCCAGGCTTCCCGGGTCAGACCCAAAGCTTAAAGATGAGTATGTAGTTCTCTCCGCGCATCTCGACCACATCGGCGTGGGAGAGGCAATTAATGGCGACCGCATTTACAACGGTTCGATGGACAATGCCTCAGGCAGCGCGGTGCTGCTCGATGTGGCAGCGGCACTAAAGAAATCTCCAGAAAAACATAAGCGCTCTCTTCTTTTCCTCTTTGTCACCGCGGAAGAAAAAGGTCTGCTGGGATCGAAGTACTTTACCGCGCACCCGACGATCAAGTTGGAATCCGCTGCGGCAAATATCAATATCGACATGTTTTTGCCTATTGTGCCGATGAAATATGTCACGATTTATGGACTCGGGGAGTCTGATTTCGCTGACATGGCGCAAGCGGTCGCGGAGTCACTAGGCGTCAAGGTCCAGGCGGATATGGAACCGCAACGCAACGTCTTTATACGCAGTGATCAGTACAATTTCATTCGGCATGGTGTACCTGCTGTGGCCATGAAAGTGGGCTATGCGCCCGAGTCGCCACAGCAGAAAATATTCAAAGACTGGCTGACGCAACGGTACCACGCTCCATCCGACGACCCCAATCAGCCGGTAGATCTTTCCGCTGCCGCAATGTATGAGGAGATCATTCGCGGGCTGATGGTCCGCGCCGCCGATCAGGTGCGGCGTCCGCAATGGAAGTCAGATAGCTTCTTCCGGCGTTACGCGCAGATAACGAGCGGCTATTAGTGGTTGTCAGATAAAAGTCAACGGCCCAGAGCGCTCTAGAACGTGCGCGGCTGGGTCGGTGACTCGACAGGAACAATCGGCAGTTGCGCGTCATCTAACACATCGACGTTATTGCCGGACCGGCCACGCACAGCAAGCCAGTTCAGCAAAGAGATCGTCACGGTCGCGCCTAATATTAGAACTTCCACCTTGCCGACACGGCTGAGCACGACCCCGCAAAAGGCAACGCCCAAGATGGCAAAGAGTGGCCCCAAAGGCAAACGGAATTTCGCCAGCCCTGGGCTCTGCCATCGCAAAGTTGGGAGCGCTCCGCAGGTCAACGCATAAGTGATCAGCCGGGAAATGGCGGAAAGCTTCACGTTCCACGTGAAGGTGCCAAGCATTGCCAGGGCCCAGATGAATGCCCCGACCAACAAGACAGAGATGTAAGGAGTCTGGTAACGAGAGTGCACCGCGCCCAACCAGCTCGGCCAATCACACTGCTCGGCCAACGCGAGTACGACTCTGGGGCTGGAAATCATCACAGCGGCAAGGTAACCCAGAATCGAGAGCAAAACGGCGAATGCGATCATTGTGGCCAGAGCATGGCCACCAAAGACATGAGCTGCCGCCGCAATCGGGCTTTCGCTTTGCTCAGGATTTGCCAGTGTCTTTACCACCACAAACTGGATAAGACAGTAGATGGGCGTGCAAATCGCCAGCGCTACCAGGATTGCTATAGGAGCATCCCGATCGGGGTTCTTGGCTTCACCAGCTGGGATCAGAGCGCCTTCAAATCCTGTGTAGGCGAAGATAACCAGCAGGATCGAATTCAGCCAGGCATCGACGCTATGTGATTCCGAAACCGCAGGCACGGGGCTGCCGTGTAGGAGCAGGAATGCGCATCCGCCAACTACAAAAACAATAAGTGGCACGAGTTTAATCACAGTCAAGAGATTACTTACCACCGTGCCCATTTTTAACCCGCGCACATTTATTGCCGTGAACACGCCCAACAGGAGCGTGATGGCAACAACCCGAAAGAAGGGAGCTTTCATGGCAGGCCACAACTCCGCCAGGTAGGCCGCAAACAGATTGGCGGTTGCGGCGGACGCTGCCACTCGTGACAGAGCGCTCATCCATCCCGTCTGCAGCCCGACAAAGCGTCCGAATGCAAACTTTGCATAGAGATAGGCTCCGCCGCTTCCTTTGAATCGCGAAGCTACTTCGGCAAAGCACGCGGCAATTACACCGATGCCAGCCGCTGCAATCAGAAAAGCGACCGGGCTCTGCCGGCCCGTCATGGACGCCACTTTGGACGGCAGCCCAAAAATACCGCTGCCGATCACCAGGTTGACCATCAGTGCGACCAGGCTCCAGCGGCCGATGGCGCGCACTACGCGTGTTGTTCCAGTTTGAGACACTCAGGTTTGTATCAACCGCGCACCGAAAACCGAGGTAGCGCAGGGTGGCCGAAAACGGCACTACTTCATTGAAGACGAGGAAATCCCTTGGGTGCCTTCCGATATTTTGTTGCCTGTTCGTACGAGTAGGCGTATTTGATCAGGGTCGGTTCGGTGAAAAGTCTGCCTAGAAAAGTCAGCCCGGCAGGAAGCGAATCATAGGTAAATCCCATCGGTACGGTAATCGCAGGAAAGCCGGTTTGCGGCGACAGAATCTGGCTGTTATCACCGGCAGGGCTCTGCATATCGCCTACTTTTCTGGGAGCGTTGCTCCAAGTGGGATAAATGACTGCGTCTACCTTCACTTTGTCCATGGCCGCTAAAACCGCGTCGCGAAATGCGATCTTACGTTCGTTATGGTAAATATCCAGACAAGGCGCGCTCTTATCAGCGGCAGGGTCTTTCGGTGCAATCGCGGCTTTCAAACGGCCTTCGATGTAAGGCATGTACAAGCCCGAGGCAACAATTTCAGCTATGTTTTTGTAGCGGGCATTCCTGGCGTGTGTCGCTAAATAGGTGTTCGCGTCCGCCTGGAAGTCACCGCACCATATGTTCTCGGTAAGTTTGTCGAAGTCAGGGACCACAAACGGATCGATGATTTCTGCTCCCTGCGCTTTTAGGTCCTGGATCGCTTTCTCTGTCAGGGCTTTCACTTGAGGATCGGTGGTCGGAGCGTCTATATATTTTCTGAAAACCGCAATGCGCGCTCCGCGAAGGCCCTTCTTGTCCAGGAATTGGGTGTAGCTCTTGGGGATCTTCCCTTCGGAGAGCTTGGTGACCGGATCAGCAGGATCATATCCGGCAACTACTTCCAGTACTCTCGCTGCGTCGGCAACAGTCCGTGCCATTGGACCGCCCACGTCGTTCCCGAAATACAGCGGGATAATCCCATCACGGCTGGTCAATCCCATCGTAGGGCGGATCCCCACCAAACCGTTGTGCGATGATGGTCCACGAATTGAATTGCCTGTGTCGGTACCGAGTCCCACTTCACCCAGGTTCGCCGCGACGGCAGCAGCCGTTCCGCCACTGGAGCCTGCGGGCACGCGATCCATATCGTAAGGGTTGCGGGTAATGCCTCCGATGGAACTCACCGTGACATAAGGACTGAAGGCCCATTCCGCCATGTTGGATTTTGCCAGGACGATTCCGCCGGCCTCACGGATCTTCTGGACCATAGTGGCATCTTGACTGGGAACAAAGCCCTTCAGAGCCAGCGAACCGCCGGTGGTCTGCAGATCATAGGTGTCGTAATTATCTTTCACGATCACAGCAATCCCGTGCAGCGGACGAAGCTTCCCAGTTCGCTTAAACTCTCGGTCAAGCTTGTCGGCTTCTGCCAGGGCATTTGGATTGATCACCACAATGGCATTCAGGCCGGTTGGCTGGTCGTACGCGGCGATACGTTTGAGATAACCGGCCACTAACTGATGACAAGTTACTTTGCCTGCACGAATGGCAGCATGAGTTTCAGCGATCGTGGTCTCTGTCAACTCAAATTTAGCGTTGCTTTGGGCTGACAGGACGCCACTGAGCATCGAGATCAGGACAGTAGCCAACCAAGGTCGGCAAGAGTATTTGGCGATGATCAATTTAGAGGACTCCTTCCAATACCAAAACAACTCAGGGAGAATTTTATGGGCGCGCGGTCAAGTGATTGCCGTTACTCAGACCAGTGCGATTCCAGTTGTTGAACCGAATTTCGCGAGCATTTTAGCAGACAAACAATCACAATCGCTCACCCTGGAACTGCAGTTTCTATGATCTATAAGGCAACCGACGTGCTTTCAAATTGATATAATCGCGCACTCAATATGAAGCCAGCCAATATTCGTACACTTGTATTACTGGCGCCCCTTGTTCTGGGCGTAGCGTTTTTTGTTCAACCGTCCGTGGCGCAAACCGCGGGGGAGCAGCCTAAGTATCCCAGCTTCCCCAGCGAGACCCCGGCGAAGTTTGATCACGTGGACACCAGTTGGGACTATACGCGGCGCGATGTAATGATTCCCATGCGTGACGGCGTAAAGCTGCATACGGTGATTCTTGTGCCGAAGACCGCAACAAAGACCAAGACTACGCCGATCCTGCTGACACGCACACCCTACAACGCCACCGATCTCACCAGCCACGCCCAGAGCAGCCATCTTGGCCCGATCTTGCAGGGCTACGACAACGCTGTTGAGGTCGTCGTGGAAGGCGGCTACATCCGGGTGGTGCAGGATGTTCGCGGAAAATATGAGTCTGAGGGCGACTATGTGATGAACCGCCCTCTACACGGGCCGCAAAACCCCACGCCGGTAGACCACTCTACGGATACCTACGACACAATTGACTGGCTGGTGAAGAACGTCCCCGAGAGCAATGGCAAAGTCGGAATTCTTGGCATTTCCTATGACGGCTTTTTGCCTTTGATGGCGCTGGTGAACCCGCATCCCGCGTTGAAAGTGTCCGTGCCCATGAACCCCATGGTCGATGGTTGGATGGGCGACGACTGGTTCCACAATGGCGCCTTCCGCCAACAGAACATGGCCTACATCCTGGAGCAGGACGCCACGCGGAAGAATGAAACTAAATGGTGGACCAGCAACTTCGATGACTACGACTTGTTCCTGCAGTCGGTTTCCGCAGGCGAGCTCGGCCGCAATCATGGTCTGGAGCAGGTAGGCTTCTGGCGGAAGCTCCTCGAGCATCCCAGCTATGACGCTTTCTGGCGCGACCAGGCCGTCGACAGGATATTGGCGGCCCAGCCGCTGAAAGTCCCCGTGATGCTGGTGCACAGTCTGTGGGACCAGGAAGACATTTACGGCGCAATCGCCGTGTATAAGGCGATCAAGCCCAAAGATGGCGACAATAATAAGGTGTTCCTGGTAATAGGCCCGTGGCATCACGGCCAGGAAATCGATGATGGGAGCACACTCGGCGCTTTGAAATTCTCAAGTGATACCGGACTCTATTTCCGTCGTGAGATTCTGCTTCCATTCCTGGACCACTATCTGAAAGACGACGCGCCCAAAGCTGACGTCGCTCCGGTCACTGCGTTTGAAACCGGCACCAACAAGTGGCGACGGCTACAATCTTGGCCGTCCGGCAGCACGGATAGCTGCACCGCGTGCACAGTCCGGCCGACACCGCTCTATCTCAACGCCGGCCTCAAACTGAGTTTTGCTGCCCCAAAATCCGGTGATGCGGCCTTTGACGAATACATCTCCGATCCCGCTAAGCCCGTGCCTTTCCGCGCGCGTCCGATTCAACCTGTCGGCTACGACCACGGCCTGACCTGGCCGCAATGGCTGGTGGATGACCAGCGCGAAGCCTCAGGACGTCCGGATGTTGCAGTCTTTGTCTCCGATGTTTTGACCGCACCGCTCAAGATCAGCGGACAGCCGGTCGCCAACCTGGTGGCTTCAACCAGCGGGACGGACTCGGACTGGGTCGTAAAAGTGATAGACGTTTATCCCGACGAAGTAGCCGGCCAGCCGAATATGGGCGGTTACCAACTCATGGTGTCAGCGGACATCTTCCGCGGCCGCTATCGTGAGTCCATGGAGGCTCCCAAGGCCATCGCGTCTGATAAGCCTTTGGTCTACCGCTTCAACCTGCCCACGGCCAATCACGTGTTTTTGCCGGGCCACCGCATCATGGTGCAGGTCCAATCAAGCTGGTTTCCGCTCTACGACCGCAACCCACAGACTTTTGTGCCAAACATCTTCTGGGCCAAGCCAGGGGACTATCGAAAGGCCACACAGCGCATTTATCACGCACCGGGCGAGGCAAGTTTCATTGATCTGCCGATTGTTTCGGCACAGTGACGAAATGCACGTGTCTGCTACCGACTACCTTTTAGACTGTCGCAATAGCGGCATCGGCAGGCTGGTCGGGTAGGCCTACGGATCTACTGCGGCCTGGCAGGATGCTGATTCCCCGGCAGCTTCTTTACCATACCGTGAAAACGATAGTCACGCAGGCCGTCGATTCCGGTCCATGCAGAATGGTATGCCGTGTAGGCATCGTCCTCGTCCTCTACCCACGCGCCATCGGCAAACTGGGAGGAAATGAGGTAATCCATTCCCTTGCTCACTTGCGGATCGCTCTCGAATCCAGCGGCCTTCAGGCAATCCAGTGCCTCACCAACCATTTCAGGATCTTCATCCGCTATCGCGCGATCGAGTTTGCGGCGCAGGAAACGTAGCTCTTCTAGTAGCAACGCCGGAGCGATTCTGTGCTCGTGATATCTGTTCAATGTATAGATCACGTGCGTGACGGCGTAAAAAGCGTCGAACTCCATGTCGTCATCGTGCCCGTCGAAGGGGCGCAAAATTGGCAACCACTGAATAACATCGCGATAGCGCGCTCCCAGCCGGACGCCGTATGCGTCGCCAAAGTAGGTAACGATCAACGCACCTGACCATGTGTCATAACGACCGAGGTCGGCAAGAGGCGGAGGCTCGTGCTGCGCATCGAAACCAAGATAGTCTCGGGCGTTAAACCGCGGGGCGGCTTCGCGCAGCTCGGCTTTAAGCCGGGAATCCTTGACGCCCAGTAGATCAGAGGAATAACTGCCAGCAACCATTTTGTAAATCTCCATGGCATCGGCATCGGTTGGCACATGCTGGTTCTGCTTACGCCAACGCACTGCCAATTCGCGTCCCATCTGGGCAGCAGATTCCCGCAGTTTACGATCGCTGGAAGTGTGCGAGATGGTATAAAAGCACCACAGCAGATCGCTTCCATACTTGGTTATCTTGGTGTCGTCCGATGCCGTCGTATGCAGAAAGTTGAGGGCGCGTGCAATCGCAGCTTGCCGGTCCTCTGGCGAGCTGGCGAACAGTGGGCTCCCCACCCCTAGAACAAATGCAAGAAAAACGAGAAAAGCGCTCGGAAGTCTCTTAAATGCAAATTGTTTTCGCTCCATTTTTACCAAGGCTTACAGGGACGGCGTTTACTTTTGATCTCCTGGTAGTTTGCTGGACTCGCTGTAAATATACGCGCAAGCGGTCCTATGAACAAAAAGAGTCGGTCATTAGCATTTGTTAGTATTTGCCATTCATGGAGTCCTGGCTTGTGTGTTCTTCATTTTGCTATGTGCTCTTTATTCACCATACCTGGAAAAAAATTCCCTAATTCCCTCAGCCCTAAGCAAAAACCCAGCATGAATTTGAGACAACCGATGTTGGCTCAACTACATCCTAATGCTGTGCGTATTTGACACGTTTGGCAAACGGCTTGCAGCCGTTACATTCAGGCCGAGGAGTGTGTTCTGACCGAGTCAAACCACGAACTCACTCGAAAGCCCGAGTTGGAGAAAGCCAGGGCCATAGGTTTTGCCGTCGCTTTGGTCCAGATGGCCGGTTTTTTACTAGCCCGGAGGTGACGTGCGACTGCTCAGTGTTCGCCTGATCGTTTCCTTAATTTTAGGCATCACCCTGGTTTCGGGGCTGTCCTCGTACTATGAAGTCCAGACAGAAAAATCCGGACGTCGTCGCGATCTTGAACGGCGCGCGGATGTCCTGGGTGAAAGCCTGGCGGGCAATGTGGAGCGTTCGTTGGAAAAGGGCGCCAAGAGGGACCTGCCACGAATCGTGGAGCGCTTTGGAAACCGCGAGCACCTGATTGGCATCGCGATCTATGACGATCATGGAGCCGCTCTGGCCGTGACTCCAGGACTGGCGAAGCGACTTACCGGTACTTCGCTGGCAATCGATCGGGCAATCACACAAGACCATCCCAATGGGGCTTTTATTTCATCGGGCTCCGAATCGATGCACGTCTACACGCTGCCTCTTCATCGTGACAGCGATATCATCGGTGTACTGGCCATTGTGCATGATGCCACTTATATCCGGGAGCAGAGCCGGCGTTTGTGGCGAGAGACTTTTCTGCGCGTCCTCGCCCAGGTGTTTCTCGTTGTTCTGATCACTTTGCTCATCGTCCGCTGGAGCCTTACCGGGCCAATTGCGCGCGCGGCCCAATGGATGCGTGCCATGCGCACAGGCAGAGGCTTTTCCCGCCAGAGTCTGCCGGACTGGGATTTTCTTCGACCGTTGACGAGTGAAGTAGCGACCCTTGCCGAGAGCTTGAACCAGGCGCGTTCGGCAGCCAAACACGAAGCACGACTTCGCGATGCCAGCGAATACCTATGGACAGCGGAACGGCTGGCCGTCAGCATACAGACCCGCCTGGGCAAGAGCCGGTTGTTCGTCGTCTCCAATCGCGAACCGTACATCCACACACGCAAGGACAAGACGGTGGAAGTAGTGGTCCCCGCAAGCGGCCTGGTGACCGCGCTGGAACCTGTGCTGTGCGCCTGTAATGGCACGTGGATAGCCCACGGCAGCGGAAATGCCGATCGTGAAATGGTGGACGCGCGCGACCGCCTGCAGGTCCCGCCTGAAGAGCCGCTTTACACGCTTCGCCGCGTCTGGCTGGACAAGGAAGAAGAGGAAGGCTACTACTACGGATTTTCGAACGAAGGCTTATGGCCGCTCTGTCACATCGCCCACACTCGGCCCCTGTTCCGGATCGCTGACTGGGAGCATTATCAGGATGTCAACCGCAAGTTCGCCGATGCTGTTCTGGAGGAAATGAAAGGTACGGAACGACCGGTTGTGCTGGTGCAGGACTACCATTTTGCGCTGCTCCCTCAATTTATCAAAGAGAAACGCCCTGACGCGCGAGTCGCCATCTTCTGGCATATCCCGTGGCCGAATCCGGAAGCGTTTGGCATTTGCCCGTGGCAACGGGAGTTGCTGGACGGACTTCTTGGGGCAGACCTCATCGCCTTCCACGTTCAGTCGCACTGCCACAATTTTTTGCAGACAGTAAACCGTGCCCTGGAGTCGCGGATTGATTGGGAGCACTTCTCCGTGAAGCGCCGCGACCATGACACCATGGTGCGGCCGTTTCCCATCAGCGTTGACTTCACTGAAGCGGAAACTCCAATTCCCGATCAGGCTTTCAGCGTTTTGGAACGCCCGGCCTTGTTGCAGGAACTCGGTGTGGAAGCCATCTTTTTGGGCGTCGGCGTGGACCGCGTTGACTACACCAAGGGAATCCTGGAGCGCTTCCTGGCGATCGAGCGCATGATGGAAAAGTACCCTGTGTACCACGGGCAGTTTACCTTCGTTCAAATTGGCGCTCCTAGCCGCACGCACATCAAGCGCTACCACGACCTGCTGAACGAAGTGGAAGCTGAGGCGGATCGAATCAACTGGCGGTTTCAGACAGAAAAATGGAAACCGATTATTTTTCTCAAAGGCCAGTACAACCATCGTGAGATCCAGCGCTTCTATCGGGCAGCGGACCTGTGTCTGGTGACGTCCCTGCATGACGGCATGAATCTAGTCGCCAAGGAGTTCCTGGCGGCGCGCCATGACGAACAAGGCGTCCTGGTCCTGAGCCGGTTTACCGGTGCGGCCCGCGAATTACGGGATGCTCTGGTGGTCAATCCATATGACACAAATGAGACTGCGGAAGCGATCCGCTTTGCCCTGGAGATGGACCCACAAGAGCGCCGCTCCCGCATGCAGCGGATGCGCCGCATCGTGAAAGAACACAATGTTTATCGCTGGGCGGAAAACCTGATTGCTGAACTGTGTGAAGTGCGGCTGGATGCAGGAGAACTGGCGGAAGCAGGAGCTCATACGCAGAATCCGGCAGCTTGATGAAGAATTTTGTCCTTGCTGTGAAAAGAGAATAGAGAATAATGTTGCTGAAAACGAATGAAAAATTAGGACGGGAGAAATTTTTTGAGCGGTTGCATCGCTCGGAGAGTGCGGCCCTGTTGTTGGACTACGATGGCACTCTGGCGCCCTTCCGGCCGGAACGTTACCGGGCTTTTCCCTATCCCGGCGTTACTCACCTGCTTAAGGAAATCATCCGCCATGGGCGTACACGCATTGTCCTGATAACCGGCCGCAACGCCACAGACATTGTCCCACTGCTGGGCATCATTCCTCATCCTGAAATATGGGGTTCGCAGGGCTTGCAGCGACTCATGCCGGATGGCACATACGAGATGCCACCACTTGATGAATCGGTTCAGCAGGCGCTCGCTGAAGCGGACGAGTGGCTGCATCGCCAGGGCTTACATCGTACCGCCGAGTCCAAGGCCGGTGGCATTGCGGTCCACTGGCGCGGTATGCACCCGGAAGCAATCGCCGATATTCGCAGGCGCGTCCTGCTGGGATGGCTTCCCTTGATCGAACGTTTTCCCGTAGTAGTGCTTCCGTTTGATGGTGGCCTGGAACTTCGTTCTCCCACCCGCAACAAGGGGGACGCGGTAAAAACGATCCTGGCGGAAATGGATGAAAGGTCTCCGGTTGCTTATCTGGGAGACGATCAAATGGATGAGGACGCTTTTCACGCCTTGCAGCGCCGGGGACTGACTGTGCTGGTGCGAGAGCAATGGCGAGAGACCTCCGCCGACCTCTGGATCCGTCCGCCGGGAGAGCTGCTGGAGTTTTTGTCACAGTGGTTGAAAGCATGGGAAGGACCGCGATGATCTGCTCCGCCAATCGCGCGACCAGAACCTTCCAACAAAAATTCATTGGGGCTGGGAGCGATAGAATCAGGATGTAACAACATGGCATCATGGGCAATTACGAAATCTCCAGTACGCACGGCAAGCAAACCCTTCTACTTCAATAGTTCGGCGCACCTCTTGCGCATAGGAAGAGAGCGAGCCAGCACTCTGCTGGAGTTGCTGGCGGCACTGCGCTCATGTCCGGAAGATTCCATCTTTCAGCACACCTTTCGCACTCTGGAGGAACACCACTTTATCCGCGAGGGGTTTTCCAACGATTTTGCTCACTGGACGTTCACCGTCTGCAAGGAGCTCGCCTTGGCCGAACAGCTGGCAAGCGTCGATGTGCGCGAGTTCACGTCGATCACCGCCCTGCGCGAGCGCATCGTCAAGATCGTGGATGGTTACATCAAGATGAACCCAGGATCGGGCGACCGTCCGGTGCGCGAGCCGTTTTATTTTTGCTCCTCTGAAATCATCGTCCTTCCAACGCCGTTCATGGCCGCGAATTTGTCCGAATTCAGCCAGAGCCTGAAGCAGGTCACCGTGCACTGTATCCATCATCACTTTATTGAGGCACGTTTGCGGCTCAAGCTTGTGTCCAACGATTTTTCTCTTTGGTTCCAGGAAGAAATGCAGCTGCCAAAGCTGGCCCGCGCTGTGGAAAGCATCGATATCTACACCGGGACCCTGGAAGACGTTCGCCGCAAGATACTGCACCTGGTAGCAGGTGCGCAGGAAATGCAATGACTAAGAAATTGATGGAACCGGAAAGTGTGGGCGCTGTGCAGGCCAACAACGATGCAAATGAGTTATCGCCCTTTATTCAGACGTCCCCGGCGGGCACGGATATTGGAGCAGCCGTAGCGCCAGCCCCGGCATTCCCCGGACGCGAACGACGGAAGAAGCCTCGCATCTCTGAAACTCCGCCGGCCCCTGTTCCTCCGCCCAAACTCGATGACTATGAACCAATCATCGGTAAGGCAGCGCTTGATGAAATCCGCTTTCTCGCCGCCAGCCTGCACGGCAAGAAAGTCAAAATGGTGAACTCAACCGCCGTTGGCGGCGGTGTGGCTGAGATGCTGAATCGCCTTGTTCCCCTGCTGGGCGAAGTCGAGGTTGCCACTCGCTGGGACGTCATCACCGGCGGCAACGATTTCTTTGAACTGACCAAGGCCTTTCACAATGCGCTGCACGGAGCCGAATACCACCTCACGAAGGAAGGCCGCGAGCTTTTCCTGATGTACAGCGAGCAGAACCAGCAGCGGATGGCGTTTGAGGAGGACCTCGTCGTGATCCACGATCCGCAACCGGCTGCACTGGTCCGCGCACGCGGAGGCAATTCTCATGCCCGCTGGGTGTGGCGCTGCCACATTGATCTCTCCAATCCGAATCCGGAGGTCTGGGGATTTCTTCGCCCCATGGTCGAGCAGTACGACGCAGCCGTTTTCTCTTCTCCATCGTTCGCTCGACAGTCGTCCATTCCTCAGTACCTCATTTACCCATGCATCGATCCCTTGTCGGAGAAAAATAAAGAGCTGGATGACAGCTACGTCCAGAAAGTCTGCGATGACTTTGGCATTGACCGCAGCCGGCCTATCGTCACCCAGATATCGCGTTTCGATCGCCTGAAGGACCCGGTTGGCGTGGTGCAGGCCTTTAAACTGGCAAAACAATACGTGGATTGCCAATTGGTCCTGGCGGGCGGCGGCGCCAGCGACGATCCCGAAGGCGATATCGTCTTGCAGGAAGTAAAGGCCGTAGCGCAGGATGACCCTGACATTATTCTTCTGAACCTGCCGCCGTGGTGCGCCCTGGAGGTCAACGCGCTGCAACGCGCATCAACCTTGATAGTACAGAAATCTCTGCGCGAGGGTTTTGGCCTGACCGTGACGGAGGCGCTATGGAAAGGCAAGCCCACGATTGCCGGAGCGGTGGGGGGCATTCCCAACCAGGTAATCCATAAATTGACGGGAGCCCTTGTGCACTCGGTGGAAGGGTGTGCCTACCAGATCCGCTATCTGCTCACACATCCGGAATTCGCCAGCCAACTTGGCAAGAACGGACGGGAACATGTGAAAGAAAATTTCCTGATGACCACCAATCTCAGACGTTGGTTGTTGCTGTTCAAAATACTGTCAGGCACAACAGCGTGACAACTCACTCATTCATCGTGCTCGACCGTATGGCGCCCCCGCAGATATCTCTGTCTTTCCTTTTCCGTAAACCTTTCGATCGCATAGCGCAGCATGGTCCGCGGCATGGTTCGGCAATGGAGTTGGAGAAACCGTTTCAACGCAGCAAGATCCCGTTTGCCCACTTCACGGAGCATCCATCCGGTGGCCTTGTGGATGAGGTCTTCCTTGTCCTGGAGCAGAAGGGCAGCCAACTTTAACGTGTCTTCCGTGTGGCCCTGACGGATGAACCACCAGCTAGATACTATTGCGATCCGGCGGTCCCACAGCCGGGGCGAACGGACAAGCTGGTACAGCAGTTTTTTATTTCGCTGCAGCAGGTACGGCCCAACAATGTAGGGGGCACTATCATCCACGCCGTCCCAGGAGCAAATGGCATTGCGGTTTTTGATGTAGAAGTCAAAAATTATCCCTTGTTCGGCGTCAGGGCTTTTTTCGAATTTCACCCGTAAAATGGCGTGGGCCAGGGAGCGCTCCTCATGCACCCTGGACCGCATAAGTTTCCTGACACCGGCCAGCGACAACAGGTAAAATTGTCGGGACAGTTTGCGTATGTCCGGGGCAGGCACCCCGAGAAAGACGTCTTCCCCGGCATCTTTGAAATAGCCGCGAGAGACCTCGGCTCTTTGGGGATCGGCAAGAGCATGGAGCCCCTGGACCGCTTTTGTGTATCCTACTGGCCTGGATTTGGGCTTGGATGCGGGCATGTCCACTGGCGACTATTGTAAAGGCGTAAATGCCAGTAAACTCAATGCGGCTAATTTTCATCTGAGATACAACGGGAGAAATTAGACTCATGAAAAGCGTCTTGGCAGTAACGATGCTCCTGCTTGGCGCGGTGTCCGGGGCGGCGCAGTCGCCGGGAAACCCGCCACCTCAGCGGATACAAGCCGCGACTCCGGCAGCGAACCTGAATGCTACTCTGGCCCAGATTCAACAAGCAGTCCAGTCCACCAATGCTGACATCGGGCGCCTGCATATCGACAAGTGGAAGACCGATGGCGACCAGAAGCAACAGCTTCGTCAAGTAGCAGACTCCTTGCAGCGGAACATCACCAACGCCATGCCTGGGCTGATTATCGATGTACAAGCCAGTTCGGGCAACGTGTCAACCACCTTCAAGCTGTACCACAACCTCAATGTTCTCTATGAGTTTTTGAGCTCCCTGGCCGACGCAGCAGGCAGCCTGGGCAAGAAAGAAGAGTATGAGCCGCTGGCCAACGACGCCTCGGCCCTGGATACCGCCCGGCAAGGTCTTTCGACCTATATTGAGCAAACCGCGTTGAAACTGGAGAGCGCCCGGACACCGCCTCCTGTCACGCCTTCGCCCCAGGCAGCCGCTCCACCTCCGCCGAAGAAGATCATTATCGACGATGTCGATCCCCCTAAACAACCCGTAAAGCCAAGCAAGAAAAAGACTTCCGCAGCATCCCCCCATCCGGCCCCTGCTCAACGATAAATCCCCAGTTCAGGGAACTTGTCACTCCAAAATGGAGTCTATCTAGTTAGGAAGTAACTGTTGTGGCCCGTTGGGGTTACCACGGTTCGAGGGAACAGTGTTGAAGCGGAGCCCATATCTTGATAACGTTGGAGTTACGCCATGAGAAGAGTGGCGGGAGCAACAGCATTGGGCAATATCGCCAGCGCGATTGGTGTGCGGTCTGAAGAGGCTTCTATTGTTGCGGAGCTGAAAGCTGGTTCCGAAGAAGCTTACAACTGGCTTGTCACGCACTATCACCAGCCTATCTACAGCCTGGTCTATCGCATCCTGAGCGATCCGGCGGATGCCGCGGATACGACGCAGGAAGTGTTTCTCAAAGTTTTTCGCGGCATGAAGCGTTTCAACGGCGAGTGCTGCCTGAAGACCTGGCTCTACCGTATCGCCATCCATGAAGCGTCGAACCAGCGGCGCTGGTGGTTCCGGCATAAGAGCAAGGAGACTTCCATGGAAGCGCATCAGGATGAAGATGGAAACTCCTTTGGCATCTGTGACACCCTGGCCGACAAGTCTGAATCGCCGCTGGAAGCTTGTGCCCATGAGGAGATTCGCGCCCGGGTGGAACACGAACTGAGTCAGATTTCCGAGCCGTATCGCACCACGGTAATTCTGCGAGACATTGAGGGACTGGCGTACGAAGAAATAGCCGAGGTCCTGCAGGTTTCACTGGGTACGGTGAAGTCCCGTCTCATTCGTGGCCGCGACGCGCTAAAAAAACGTTTGGAGACTTTTGTCAAAGAAATGGGTTCGGATGTGGGGGAAAGCAAGATGGTGGAGCAGAAGTCGTGCTCCAGCCTGCCGGATCGACTTGAAGTGGAGGCGCAGTCATGAAGTGCACAGAGGTGCGGGCCCTGTTCTCTTCGTATCTGGATGGCGCCGTGACTGGTGTTGAGATGCATGAGGTTTCAGCACATCTGCACCAGTGCGCTGCCTGCCAGCCAGAATACGCTCTCTTTGAAAATACGCGCACGCTGGTTTCATCGCTGGGCCGCAGGACTCCCCCTCCTCACCTGGCGTTGAAGATCCGCGTGGCGCTGTCCAACGAGCGATCACACAATGCGCTCGGCGTCTTGCAGCGCTATATGGTCCGGCTGGAAAATGCCTTCCATGGCGTTGTGTTGCCGGCTACGGCGGGTATCCTTTCCGCCGTCATGTTCTTTGGCACGTTGATCGGATTATTGGTTCCGGCCCAGGTGCGAGCGAATGACGATGTTCCCACCGCCTTCTACACCCCACCGCGACTGGAGATGTCTGTGTATCCTGTTCTGGATTCTCCGGTGGTGATCGAGGCCTACGTGGATGCCAGAGGGTTTGTGGAAAACTACCGCATCATCTCCGGACCCGACGATGGGCAGGTACGGGAGCAGTTGAACCGCGCGCTTTTGCTCGTCCTTTTCGCTCCGGCACAATCCTTTGGACATCCCGTCCCGGGGAAGGTCGTCATGTCGTTCTCCAATATCAACGTCACGGGATAGGGTTAGAGCTATAATATAAAGGGGGGTCAGACCTGCGGGTTTGACCCTTTCTGTTTTTCTGGCCTAAACTTAAGCTTTCCCGCACATTTGGAGGGCCCCTGAAGCCGAAATTTCAATCGTTTCTTTGCTGCTTGCTGTTGCTGATTGCGTCGGCGGGAACCAGCCTTGCCCAAGCCACCAAAGCACAACTTGAAGTGGGTGAGACCTTCTTCACCATGGCTGCGGCCCTGAATGGGTGCGGCTATGATGCCGGCCTCGATACCTCTCTCCCCCTGCGGCAAGCCGTGCGAGGCGGGGTCCAGACCATCCTCAAGAACTCGCCTGATGCGGCGCGGGCCCTAACCGCGGTCTGCCAGTTTTGGAGCGAACACCAACCGCAAGATGCCGCACGCGATGTCACTGAATACGTCTCTCTCTCTCTCTACCTGGGCGATCCGCCTTTGTTTGCGTTGAATGTGCCGGAAGCCGACCTGCCTCCCGACGCCAGCCACGTGCTGGGGGTCGTCTCTCTGCTGCAAAAATTTCATCAGGTAGCGGGCATGCACGCTCTCTGGCTAAAACACCAAAACGAATATCAGTCGCTGGTACAGCAGTTCCACGATCCGGTGTCGCACGCCCTCACGCAGACCGACCTTTATCTCAAGCTCGCCTTCAGCAACTATCCCGGACAACGCTTTATTGTTCATCTCGAGCCGCTGTTTTCGCCCGCTCAGATAAATTCACGGAATTACGGAAGCCTTTATTTTTCGGTTGTCTCTCCCGACCAGGATGGTCAGGTACGGTTGCCGGAGATACGCCACACCTATCTCCACTTTGTCCTCGATCCGATGGCCCAGAAACACAGCGCCAGCCTCAAACGCCTGGCTCCTCTTCTGGAAGAAATCACCACGGCGCCTCTGAACAAGGCGTTCAAAGAGGACGCTTCGTTGCTGGTGAACGAATCGCTGATTCGAGCCATCGAGACGCGCACGTCTATTCCCAAGTCCAATGAAGCGGGCAGGACCGCCTACGTTCAGCATGCCATGGAAGAAGGGTTCGTCCTGACGCACTATTTTTATGAGGCGTTGGCCCAGTTTGAAAAACAACCCGTTGGACTGAAAGATGCCTACGGAGACTTGCTGTATAACATCAGCCTGGAGCGCGAAAGGAAACGGGCCAGGGATATTGTATTTGCCACCCAGGCTGAGCGCGAAGTGTTAAATTTGGTGAAACCGGCGCCTCGTGTGGCGAAGCCGGTGGCCCGTGAAGACAAACTGCTCAATGACGCGGAAGAACTGCTGGCGTCCGGCGATAAAGAAGGCGCGCAGAAGCTGGCCACGCAGGTGCTCCAGCAGAACCGTGGTGGTGATGATCCCGGCCGTGCCACATTCATCCTCGCCCGGATCGCCACCTTGTCGGGGAACATGGAGGAAGCGCGCGTCGACTTTGAACAAACTGTCAAATCGATCCACGATCCCCGGACGCTGGCCTGGAGCCATATCTATCTGGGCAGAATTTTTGATATCCAGCAAAACCGGGAAGCGGCGGTAGAACACTACCGCGCGGCACTGGCAGCCGGTGATCCCGCGGCAGATTCAAAAGAAGCCGCCGAACGAGGCTTGGCCGATCCATATCAGCCGAAGAAGCCCCATTAAGATGAAGGAATTCATGAAGAAGTTGCTGTTCTTGCTGTTCTTTACGTTGGCATTCATGGGAGCAAAATTGGCGGCGCAATCAGCGCCCCCTGCGGGCGGCGCTCAGAGCCAGACTGCCGGCAGACGTCCCCGACAGGCGAAGACGCAACAGGAATTCAAGGACTACAACACGGCGTACGCGATCTCCGGCGGAACGGAAATGGAGAAAGCCGCCAACGATTTCGCTCTCAAATATCCGGAGAGCGAGTTGCGCCCTTACCTGTACGCCAAGGCCATGCATGAGTACCAGAACGAAAACAACTCCGCCAAGATGCTGGCTACGGGGGAAAAAGTCCTTCAGGTCGATCCTGACAACTCGGTTGCTCTGGTGTTGACCGCCACCGTGCTTGCCGACAATTTGAATGACGGAGACCAGGACCGGCAACAAAAGATCGATGAAATCAAGAAGAACAGCGGTCGCGCTCTGCAGACCATGGACTCCGCGTTTGTCTCACCAGCCAATTTCACGCCCGAACAGATAGCAGCCTACAAGAGCACCTTGCAATCGATGGCGCACTCTGCTCTGGGCATCATGGCGTTGAAGTCCGGAGACGATGCCAGCGCGGAAAAAGAATTGAAGGCAGCAGCTGGACTGAACGCCGCGACGCCCGATCCTTACGTCTGGTACCATCTCGCGCTGGCCCAGGACCACCAAAAGAAATATGATGAAGCACTTGTGTCCATTAATCAGGTATTGCAGCATACCTCGTCGAATGCTGAACTGGGACGGCTGGCGCAAGGTGAACGGGAACGGCTGTTAGTACTGACGAAAACAGGGCCTGCTCCCCAGCCACAGCCTCCGAAGTAAATGCGGTTTTCAGGGGCGAAAGAAGTTCTCATGAAAAAATTGCTGTCGATTTTCGTAGTCTCTCTTGCGCTTCCACATCTCGCTTTGGTCCCGTCGCAGGCCCGCGCTCAGGAAACCCAGCAGCCAGCACATCAGCCCCAAGCCAGAAGCCAGCGGGAGCATGACGACTTCATGGCCGCGTATGCCGTGAAGAACGCCGCAGCAGCGGAAAAGGCCGCGGATGACTTTACTGCCAAATATCCTGACAGCGAACTCCGCCGCTACCTCTATTCCAACACGATGCACGCATACCAGAGCGAGAACAACCCGGCCAAAATGCTGGCTATGGGAGAGAAAGTCCTGACGCTGGATCCCAATGATGTCCAGGCGCTGGTGCTCACCGCCACCGCCCTGGCCGACAATTTGAGCGAAGGTGATCGCGATCGGGATAAGAAAATTGATACGATCAAAAAAAACGCGGACAGCGCGATCCAAAAATTGAACCCAGGGTCCGTTCCTCTGGCTGCGGGCACTTCCCAGCAGGCAATCTACAGGACCACCCTGCAGGCCATGGCTTACTCGGCATTGGCGATCATGAAGCTGAAAACGGGAGACGATGCCGGCGCGGAGAATGACCTGAAAACCGCAGCCGACCTGGATAAAATCCGACCCGATCCCTATATCTGGTATCATCTGGCGCTGGCCCAGGACCATCGCAGAAAATATATTGCTGCACTTTCCTCGGTTGAGCAAGCCCTGCAGCTCTCCAGTGCCAACCCCGAACTACAGCGTCTTGCTGAAGCGGAGTATGAACGGTTGACAGCATTGACCGCTCGCACGCCGCGTCCGGCGGACGAGTCGGGGCCGCCGCAGTGACCCTCATCAGCATGAAAGAAGATTTCACAACTTTGCAGGCCGCGCTGGGACACAGCTTCCGCCGTCCCGAACTGCTCGAACGCGCTCTCACGCACAGTTCACATGCGAATGAGGAATCCAAAGCCAGTGGAACCGATGCAGCCACCGAGAGAATGGACAACGAGCAGTTTGAATTCCTGGGAGATGCCGTGTTGGGGCTGGTTACCAGCCAGCTTTTGTTTGAACGCTTCCCTACGTTCGACGAGGGCCAGCTCTCAAAATTGAAAGCGCACCTTGTAAGTGCTGGCTATCTGGTAAGCGTGGCCACAAGGATGGGACTGGGACAGTATCTGCGATTAGGGCGCGGTGAAGAACGCAGCGGAGGTCGCTCGAAAGGGACCCTGCTGTCTGACGCCATGGAAGCAGTGATTGCAGCTCTATATCTCGATGCTGGCATGGACAAAGCCAGCCATTTCATCATCCATCAGATCCTGGAGCCTGAACTAGGGACCATCACGGCGGAAGGTGATGGAGAATTCAGCCTGGCCGACTACAAATCGGCATTGCAGGAGATCCTGCAGTCCTGCGGCCGGCCGCAGCCGGTTTACGTGACTGTGAAGGAAGAAGGCCCGGACCATCGCAAGACCTTCACGGTGGAGGCCCGCATTTTTTCTCTGGGACAAGGCAAGCCTGACTATGTAGCGCGGGCAGAAGGCGCAACCAAGAAGAAAGCCGAACAACTCGCCGCCAAACAAGCGGTGGAATACCTTCGGGGACAAACCCAAAGCGTATGACGGAGCCAAAACAACCCGCGCTGGAACAAACAGACGCTGCGCCGGGCGGGACTGCGCAGCTTGCTGAGTCTCAGACTTCGGAACAGAAGACTGGAGATCGGTCAGTCGGGCAAGTCCAGGCGGGGCGCGCAGCGCAGCAACAAGGCGCTCGACCTGCGAATCCGCATCCCGGCAGTACGCAGTCGCTGCTTACTGTGATCGTTTTCACGATCTTCGTGATCACCTTCATTGTGCAGGCATTCCAGATTCCCTCCGGATCCATGGAAAACACTCTGCTGATCGGCGATTTCCTGCTGGTGGATAAACTCCACTTCGCCGGCAAGGACGGCTTGCAACACCCGGTCCTGCCCTATCGCGGAATCCAGCGGGGAGACATTGTTGTTTTCTACTATCCAGTGGATCCATCACAATTTCTGGTGAAACGGGTGATTGGCATTCCTGGCGACCGCGTGCACCTGCAAAACAAAATCGTTTACTTAAACGGAGCGCCGCTGAAGGAAAGCTACGCGGTCCACACCGGGCGAAACTATGATGGATATCGCGATAACTTTCCCCTGCAAACGGACCGTACGGGAAACGTTGATCGCCGCTGGAGCTCTGAATCGCAACAGCATATCAGCCACGGCGAACTTGTGGTCCCAGGGGATGAATACTTTGTCATGGGTGATAACCGCGAACAAAGCGCGGACAGCCGTTATTGGGGATTTGTTCCCCGGGCCAGCATCGTCGGGCGTCCGCTGGTAATTTATCTGTCTGTAAAAGGGGAAGCGGAAGCTGGCAGTTCCAATGATAAACTCTTTCATTCAGGACAAATGCTGGCCCATCTATTGCAAAAAGCAAGGTGGGACCGCATGTTTCACATGGTGCGTTGATCCATAAACTCTTTTTCAGGAAACCCTTTTGTTCGCTAAAACGAAGAAACCGAAAAAGCAAAAAGAAAGCTTTTCTGAGTCTGTGGCGAGCATTGCCTCGGTATTTGTGTCCGGGCTGTTCATCATTACCTTCGTTTTTCAGGCATTTGTAATTCCGTCCGGTTCCATGGAAAACACCCTGCTGGTCGGCGACCATGTTTTTGTGGACCGTCTAACCCCTACTATAAAAGCCAGCTATACCGGCCCGCTTATTCCCTACCGCGAAATCAAGCGCGGCGACATCATTGTTTTTCTCTCTCCGGTGCAGCCGGGGCTATTCGTAGTAAAACGTGTGATGGGTATTCCTGGCGACAGGATCCATCTTAAGGACGGCGTGGTGTATCGCAACGGCGTGGCCTTGAATGAACCTTATGTGCTTCACGATGGCGTACCTGATCCTTACCGCGACGAGTTCCCTTCTGTGCCGCCACCAATCGGAACCATCCCGTCAGAAGCACCCGAGTGGCCCATGGTGCTGCAACAAAACATACAAGATGGAGACTTGGTGGTCCCTCCGGGCAAGTACTTCGGCATGGGAGACCATCGTTTCGTGAGTCTGGACAGCCGCTACTGGGGCTTTATCCCCAGAGAAAACATTGTGGGTCGGCCGCTGTTTATTTACTGGTCCTTTGTGACTCCAAGCGATCAATACGAACACAACGAAACGCCGGAAAAAATTAAATTCTTTGTTCACGTTGTGGTCCACTTTTTTGACGAGACCCGGTGGAGCAGAATGTTCCATCTGGTCCGCTGATACCAGAACTGGATTGGAAAAATATCATTGCCGACAAAAAACCAGGACCAAACGAAAGACTCGACGAACGATAAGAACACGGAAAAACCCAAGGAAACCTTTGTCGAATCGATAGCTGGGTTTGCTTCGGTATTCATCGTCGGTCTCTTCATTATCACGTTTGTAATCCAGCACTTTGAAATTCCTTCACGCTCCATGCAACAAACACTGTTGGTGGGGGACCATGTATTTGTGGACCGGCTCACGCCAACGGGGACGGAAGGCTTTCTGGGCCGGCTTTTGCCTTATCGGGACATCCATCGCGGAGACACCGTAGTGTTTCTCTCTCCCGTTGATCCGGGAACCTATCTGGTGAAACGTGTCATCGCGGGTCCGGGAGACCACATACGTCTCCATCAGGGAGTGGTGTATCTGAACGGCGTACGACAAACGGAACCGTATGTTGTCCGCGATGGGACCTACAGTCCGTATCGTGACGAGTTCCCTTCTGTGAGTCCGTATGACGCAAACACGGCGCCGGACTGGCCTAAGGTTTTGGCGCAGAGCATACGTGATGGAGAAGTTGTCATTCCGCCTGACCACTATTTCGCCATGGGCGATAATCGCGACAATAGCTACGACAGCCGTTTCTGGGGCTTTGTTCCCAAAGGAAACATCGTCGGCAGGCCTCTGTTTATCGCCTGGTCGCTCGACCAGACGGAAGCTGACTTTCCGCCAGACGCTCCGATGGACCAACGGATCAAGTCGTTCCTGCATACGGCCGTACATTTCTTTGGGCTGACCCGGTGGAATCGGGTATTTCATCTGGTGCATTGATGGCGGCTGTAACCCGTAAAAAAATTATCGTCGTGCTCATTGTCGTCCTGGCATTAGGCATTTTCCTGCCTCCCAACATCAACGGAGCACGTTTCAGCAAGCGGCTGGCCTCTGCACTCAGCACGTCCCTGGGACGGCAGGTAAAAATCGGCTCGGTAAAGTATCGCCTGTTTCCCCGTCCAGGATTTGATCTCTACAATTTCCAGGTCATGGATGATCCTGCGTTCAGCAACGAGCCCTTGTTGCTTTGCGGGAAAGTCACGGCGGACCTTCGCCTGACCTCGCTATGGCAAGGACGGCTCGAAATCGCCAATCTAAAGCTCACGGACGATAATGCGCCGCCTAGCTTGAACCTGGTCTATTCCGCGGGCCACTGGAACCTGGAGTCTCTGCTTCTTCGTGTGGAGCAGGTGCCAACTGATCCAACGGCGAAGAGAAGCGCCGGACAGCGCGCTCGCTTCCCTTACATCGAAGCCAGTGCTGGGAGAATCAACGTCAAGGTAGGCCCGGAGAAGAAACCTTACGCCCTGATCAATACGGATTTTGCCTTCTGGCTGGCGTCAGAGGGTACCTGGCATGTCCGTCTGGAAGGACATCCAGTCCGCACGGACATGAACCTGAACGATACCGGAACCGTGAAGCTGGAAGGTGATTTGAAGAGGGCGGCCAACCTGCTTGATATACCGGTAAAGCTGCAGGTCTCGTGGCAGAAAGCACCGCTGGGCCAGTTTTCCAGCCTGGTGGCGGGACAGGATAAAGGCTGGCGCGGCATACTCAACGGCAGCGCGCAGCTGGCGGGACCGTTGCGTGATCTGCAAATCACCGCTACCGCGGACTTGAACAACCTTCGGCGCTATGACATTAATCGTGACAACATGCCGCAACTGGGCACGCGTTGCCTGGGAGAGTACAAACAGGCGGTCCTGGACCTGAAATGCGATACAGAACTGGAAACCGGCGGACTTGTACTCACGGGGCAAATCTATCCAGGCACGCAAAGCTATGATTTGTCCTTGACGGCCACGCGCGTGCCTCTTTCCATGCTGGCAACGCTGGCCCGCCACACCTTGCATTCTCTGCCGGATGATCTCACCGCAACCGGTGACATCCCAAATGCGGCTTTTGCCTTCCACTGCCACGCAGGCGTTCGCGACTGGCATGGCACGGGGGTGAGTGCACCGTTCCTGCTTCAGACTTCAGTTGTTGACAAACCATTTCCCGTGAGCAGGGTGCGGTTTCACGTCGGACAGGCTGATACTCCGGCTTCTCTTGTCGCCCAACAGACAAAATCGGGCCAGCCAACCGCTGCTTTTGAACCCAACGCACTCACCGTAGATTCGTTTTCTGTTCAACTGGGTCCATCCGCAACGCTGGAAGTTCAAGGCAACCTGAACGGCAAGGGTTACTGGATGGGCGCTAAGGGCATGGTGCCGCTCGAACGGCTGCTCGCGCTCGGGCGGGCCAGCGGGTTCCAGTCGAAAATCGCAAACACAACCGCCTCTGCGCAGATTGATCTGAACATCAGCGGGCCCTGGGTCAATTTTGCTCCTCCGAAGGTACATGGGACAGCCCACCTCCAGAATGTAGCCACCTGGATTTCCGGTCTGAAGGACCGAATGGTGTTGACCGAGGCCGACGCTCAACTGACCGATACAACCGTGTCCCTGACCCACATCACGGGGCAGTTTGAGCATTCGCCCATTGCTTTCACCGGCTCCGTCACTAGCCCTATCGGCTGTGGCGAGGAACCGTGTCCACTCCAATTTGACCTGCATCTCGACTCTCTCAGGCTGGCAGACGTTGCTGGCGTGCTGGGAGTTGGCGACAAGAGTTGGACACTACCGTTTCTCTCCAACTCGGGCAACAAATTGCCCGATTTCCGCGCCGCCGGGACTCTGTCCATTGGCGAGTTAAAGCTGGAGGAGATTCCGCTGGAAAAAGTCACCGCACACGTGGAGATGGCCAACCACGGCCTGCTGATCAGCCACGCAGCGGCGAAGACTGCCGGAGGATCGACATCGGGAGACTGGAAGATCGATTGGAGCACCGACACACCTCGCTACACGGGCGCGGGAAAGCTCGACGCCGTTTTCCTGGAGCGTTGGCCAGCCCAGCCAGATTCTCTTACAGCGCTGTTGGCGTCCTGGGTAAACGGCAAATCCGACATGAAGTATTCGACCCACTTTGAAGGTAAGACTTCGGTAGAAATGCTTTCCAGCGCCAGCGGTCGAGTGGAATTCACGGTGACCAACGGCACCTCACGGGCGCTGTTACTGGAGGCGTCAAAACCGTTGAAATTCCAGAGTGCTCAGGGCGAGGTAGAACTTGATCATGGGATTTTAGAAGTACAGGCAAGCAAATTTAAGGCAGAAACCCGCATCTATGTAATGAGCGGGAGTGTTTCCCTGGCTAACAAACAGGCAAAACTGAAGATGAGCAACAACGGTTCTCAGTGGGAGATCACCGGCGCAGTGGATAAACCGCAGATTGTCGCCCAACCGATCACCGCACAGGCCGCGCCCGCCCATACCCGATGAAACTTTCCAGGATTTTCGCGACTATTCTGCTACTCGGCAGCATTGCCTATATTGTCATGCAGCAACCCGCAAGCCAGCAACCCGCTTCCGCGCCTCAGCCATCTTCTGCTTCGCCGCAATCCAGTTCCGGACACCGCCTGGCGGAGAACCTCCAGCACAAACTGGACCACATTCAGCAAAATGGGCAGCTACCGAATCCCGATCCGGCGCCGACCGTGATGACGGAAGAAGAGATCAATGATTACATCGCCTCCGGCCACATCACGCTTCCTCAGGGCGTGAAGAAAGTCACTTTGCAGGGACGGTCCGGCGTGATCACCGCTTTCGCCAAGATTGACTTTGATGAGATCCGCTCTGGGCAGCACTCCTCCAACCCATTGCTCTCTCTGTTCAGTGGCCGTCATGATGTGCGGGTTGAAGCCAACGCCGACGCCAGCGACGGTCAAGGACACGTCCATGTGCACAGCGTGAGCATTGACAACGTCGATATCCCGCGCATGGCCCTGGAATTCTTTGTGAGCAAATACATCACGCCCAAGTATCCCAACGTGGGCATTGATTCCCAATTCAACCTGCGCGACAAGGTTGATACCGCCACGGTGGGCTATCACAAACTGACGCTCATCCAGAGATAGCGTATCCACTGTCATTTGTTGCCTCCATTTCGATTTTTTGACGCCAATTCTGCTTGGCGCTTTTTCAGGCCCGGTTTGTGGCTTCACCTAATTAATTTAATAATGACCAATGGGAAAATTGAAACCGACAGAGTTTTCTTTTTGCTGGGTTTGGGCAGCCCCTGCGGGTGATCTCTAACTGTTCGAAATCGAACAGTTGCAGCTAAGGGCTTTGCTGAACACTGCTAACGGAAAAGCCAGCAACCGGCCATCAACAAGGGATGCTATGTATCGTGCAAACCAAAGAACAAGCATGTGTTAGCTTTGCTTTGCTGCATCACTGCTTCAGCGCGCAAAAGGGGTAGACTTGAACGTCACCGGTTTGGCATGGGAAATGCAGTTTTTGTGTTTATGGAAGGCTCGAGGCAAACGATGATGGAACAATCACTCGCGCCGGTCATGGATGTGCGTCCCAAGGTGCTGATCGCGGACGACCAGCGCGATGTTCTCCACGCCCTGCGATTGCTGCTTAAGCATCACGGTTTTGAGATCCATGAAGCCACAGACCCGGACATGGCCATTGCCGCCGTGCGCCAGCAGGATTTTGATCTGGTCCTGCTTGATTTGAACTACAGGCTGGATACCACCTCAGGCCACGAGGGTCTGGAGCTTCTTTCACAGATACATGCAGCCAATGCCGCCATTCCATTGCTGGTCATGACCGCCTGGGCCAATACTGAAATCGCCATTGAGGCCATGCGCCGCGGTGCGTGTGACTTTGTCATCAAGCCCTGGACGAATGAAACCCTTGTCGACAGCGTAAAACGTCATGCGCAGCGCGCGATGCTGCTCAAACGCAGGGAACGTCAGGCGGCGTATGAAGTGGAGCAGGTACAGGAAATGTTCCGTCGGTTCGTTCCCGCCAGGGTTTTCAGCGTGCCGGGCGTGGAGGTCTCCGCCAGTTCGGAAAACCTGGGAGCGGTTGGCGGCGATTACCTGGAAGTCCTGCACAGCGGCGATAACACCGTCATCTGCGTGGGCGATGTGATCGGCAAAGGGTTTCCCGCGGCATTTCTGCTTGCCGGCCTGCACGCATCGGCCAAACCGCTGCTCAGGAAGACACCGGAACCAGCGGAGTTCTGCAGCCGGCTGAATGCCTCAATCTGTGAACTGGACCTGGATGGACGGTTCATCTCGCTGGTCTATGGCGTACTTGACCGCGCTCAACGAAAATTTTGCTATAGTAACGCCGGTCATAACCCTCCTTTGTTGGTACGCCCGGAAGGGGATGTAGTCCCATTATCCGCCGGTGGCCGCATCCTTGGCTTTTTGGAATCGAGCTATGCTGAAGAAACCATCCACTTGCAGCCGGGCGACCGCTTGGTCTTTTACACAGATGGGATCACGGAAACCCGCAACCCCCAGGGAGAAGAGTTCGGGGCCACGCGCTTGCTTGAATGCGCACGCCAGGGACGAACACTGCCGGCGGAAGAACTGAAGCAGCAAATTCTGAGCGCCGCCCTGCGCCACGGCGAAGGGCGATTTGAAGACGATGCCACCGTGATCGTCATGGTCATTGGCTAGCCAGAACGGCCCTGCGTCCGCTCAGATCGTGCCTGCTATGCCGTAAAAAAAATGCTTCCAACCACAAGCTCCTGAATCCAATCCTCAAACGGCAATAGCCCAGCGCGAGACCGGTCCAGGGCTGCCGTTCGTTATACTATTGTTGTCTCTTTTAAAATATCGAAGATCGAGAGGCGTTCATGCCACGTTACGAGTATCGCAAGCTGCAGCCGCAGCCGGCAGCGGAGAAAAGCTTTCTGGACTGGATCCAGAAGCTGGACGAGGAGTTCTCCAACCCTGATGTGGAACACCGCAGCGTGGTCGTTCGCAACACTCTGCACGAACTCTACCTGGGACGGCCGTATGCCGAGCCCGGCCCCAACACTCCCCTGACGGAGCAAACGCTGGTCCACGGCTTTGATCCGCACAACGCCACTCTGGAGCCGGAGTATTACGGCGACGTGGACGCGCAGAAGTTCGCTGAACGCAAGCCGCTGATCTGGTTCTGGATGATGTTTGACCGTTCGCCCGTGGGGCTGAACCACTGGCTGGGATTTCGCGTGCGCGCCATGGTGGCCAAACATGTCCTCAAGCACATCGGCAAAAACGTAAAGATCTTCCACGGCGTTGAGGTTTCTTACGGCTACAACCTCACCATCGAAGACAACTGCACCATTCACAAATATGTGCTGCTTGACGATCGCGGGGAGATCATTGTCCACGAAGGCAGCTCCATCTCCGACTATGCCAATGTTTACTCGCACGACCACGACCTCAATGACGGAATGATTGTGACCAACCGTAAAACGGAGATCGGCCCGCGGGCACGCATTACCTACCATGCGACCATCATGAGCGGCGTCCGCGTGCATGAGCATGGGCTGCTCGGTTCCATGGGCGTCGCCACCAAAGATATTGAGCCGTACAACATTTCCGTGGGCATCCCGGCCAAGCCAGTCAAGGTAAAGACGATCGCACCAAAGCCCCAGGCTGCCGACGGCAAAACCGGTACGTGATAACCTAGCCAATAGTAATTTGCAAATAGCACTTAGGGCTGCGAAGTGCGCATCTGATGGCGGCTTTTGCGAAGAATACTCTGTCCCACTGTCATCCTGAGCGAGCCCGAGCGCAAGTGAGGGCGAGTCGAAGGATCCCGATAATATTTGCAGCAAAACAGTGCGTCAGGGAGTTCTCTGGAGAATGCCTCGATATTGCATCGTCAACCCGATGCGTTTTCGGGATCCTTCGACTCCGCGCCCTCGATTCACGTTTCGGAGATTTTTGTTGAGGCGCTCCGCTCAGGATGACAAACTTTGATAGCTCCGATGAAAATTAAAGAGCGATGAATTCACATATAAGTACATGACAAACCACCCTAGTCACCCACGCCCGCGCGTCCTCAGCGGCATGCGTCCCACAGGCAAGCTGCACCTGGGCAACTACGTCGGCGCGTTGCAAAACTGGGTCAAGCTCCAAGATTCACATGATTGCTTCTTCTTCGTTGCGGACTGGCACGCTCTCACCACGGGCTATGATGACACCTCACAGCTTGCGAATAACACCCTGGAAGTTGTTTTGGATTTCCTGGCCGCCGGTCTTGACCCGGAGAAGTGCACCATCTTTGTTCAGTCACACGTGCTTCAGCATGCCGAGCTGCACGTGTTGTTTTCCATGATCACGCCGCTGGGCTGGCTGGAACGTGTCCCCAGTTACAAAGATCAGCAGCTACAAATGCCAAACAAAGATCTGCATATGTATGGTTTTCTTGGCTATCCTCTGCTCCAGGCGGCAGACATTCTTCTCTATCGGGCGGATTTCGTTCCTGTGGGTGAGGATCAGGTAGCCCACGTAGAGCTGACGCGCGAGGTTGCGCGGCGCTTCAACATTTTGTATCCATTGGGCAAGAAACGGTTGGTTGAAAAAGAGGTAGCCGGACTCACTGAAGATGAGAGGAAATACTTCATTGAGACAGGAGGGAGTATCCATCCTGAAACAAGATGGATACTCATGTTCGAAGTAGAACGCCATCCGAAACACTGTAGCTCTTATGTCTTCCCTGAGCCGCAGCCACTACTCACGCCTTCGCCAAAGCTCCTAGGCGTTGACAAGCGCAAGATGTCCAAGTCGTATGGAAACTCCATTCTACTGAGCGACGAAGCTGCCGAAGTCGAAGAGAAGATCAAAAACAGCGTAACGGACAGGCCAAAGCTTACAGACCAAGGGGATCCAAATCGTTGCCCGGTAGGCAACCTACATCAAATTTTCAGCGATGCCGAGCGACGGGACTTCATTACCCGAGGCTGCACCCAGGCAAGCATCACCTGCGTGGAGTGCAAGACGCTGGCGGTCCCGAGCGTAAATGCGCATCTTGCGCCGATTCGCGAGCGCCGGAACGATCTGGCTCAGAATCCAAAACTTCTGCAAGAAATCATCCAGCATGGCGCCGAAAAAGCGACGAAAGCGGCTGAAGCGACGATGGCGGCCGCACGTGAGTCTATTGGCCTTCTCCGCATTACTTCCGTGGAAAACCTCGCCGCGAAGAATGTTGATGCTGTCGTGTTGCGTGTTCCAGAATCTATCAAAACCGCTCAAACTGAAGACGAAAAATGGGGGGTCCGCACCGCTCCGTGGCTGGAAAAGATTCAAAAAAAACATCCGCTCACAAAGATCAGGCTCCGAACTTTCACTACTCTTCGCAAACGAAAGGTAGGTGTGCATACCGCGTCCGAGCATGATGGAACGTGGATATTTCGGTTGGATGACCGCCCTTTGAACGTTCTCGTGCTCTTGGCCCAGGACAAAGACCGTTATCTCCACGATTACGTTCTGCCCCCGAAGATCCTCCAGGAACACTGGAAGAAATTTCGCCGCTACGGTGAAAGTGTTGAGGTCAGATTGCAAAAAACCGCAAACGGCGCATCGCTTGTGTTCGAAGATAGCATGCTGCCTATCCAGCAATACAAAGGCGATTACAGCGCATTGCAATAAATCGTCATTCCGCGAAGTTGCTTTCTTCCAATAATCACGAAGCTCCCAAAATTAAAGACACGTAATCCACAGGCACAGCCGGTGTGGGGGCGCGGGAGCATTTAGAATGGACGGAGTACCAGCAAGCAGCGCAGCCGAGGGCAGCTGGGCGGTCCAAATACCTTTTTTAGAATGGCAGAGAACCTACAATCCGCGCGGAACCAGCCCAGCGAGTTCCCTTTTGCCGTCAGCGTAGGCCAGGTCTATGACGGCCCGCTCGACTTGCTGCTGGACCTGGTGCGCAAGCAGGACATCGACATTTATGACATTCCCATCGCCAAGATCACGGCGCAGTATCTGGGCTATGTGGAGAACCTGAAACACCTTGACGTGGACGTTGCGGCCGAGTTTATTTACATGGCCTCCTTGCTGATCCACATCAAGAGCAAGATGCTGCTACCGCGCGACCCCGACGCTCCTGAAGGCCAGTTGGAAGACCCGCGCGAAGAACTGGTGCAGCGCCTGCTGGAGCATGAAAAGTACAAGAACGCCGCGCAGATGTTGATGCAGAAACAGCAAATTGAAGACGCGGTGGTCAGCAACCCGTCGCTCAAGGAATTCAAGGACGCGGAAGGCACGGAACCGGAGCTGGCAGCCGACGTCGTCGACCTGGTGCGCACGTTCCAGCAGATCCTGGATCGCGCCAAGTTGCGGCCAGTTCTGCAAGTGGATGAAGAGACCGTCACCGTGGGCCAGATGATCGAGTTCTTCCGGCGACGCCTGCTGATGGAAGACCGGCCCATACGGCTGAAGCGGCTGTTGCAACACATTACGTCCCGCAACGCTCTCATCTCATCATTTCTGGCCCTGCTGGAACTGGTGCGGTTGCAGGCAATTCTGTTGCGGCAGGAGCGCGTCTTTGGCGAGGTCCTGATCAAGAAGCACGCAATGTTTGACGCGGTCATGGGCGAAGGCGCCGCGGTCCGCGATGATTGGAAATAAACAGTTTCGAGTATCTAGTATTTAGTTCTTAGTATTTAGCAACTGCAAACCATCGCTGATCGCGCTATGGTGCTAAATACCAGGTACTAACTACTAATTACCGATGTCCATCAAAGCCAAACTCGAAGCACTGATTTACGCGGCGGAAGAGCCCATCACTCTGGATCAGATAGCGGCCCTGCTGCGCGAGGACCTGCTGGCGTTGAAATCCGCGCCGGAAGCGGAGCCACAACCGGAGCAAACAGAAAACCAGCCCGCGGCAGAAGCAATCCCGGAAACGCCTGCCGCCAAGCGCACTCACAGTAAAGAAAAAACTGAAAAAGCCGAGCTGCGTGCACTACTGAAACCCGTTCTGGAAGAACTTATCGCCGACTACGCCACGGAAAACCACGGCATCGAAGTGCGCGAGGTAGCCAGCGGTTACCGCATGTACACCAAGCCGGAGCATCATGACGTGGTGCGCGCGTTCTCCAAGAGCCTTAAACCTCCGATCCGGCTGTCGTTGCAGGCGCTGGAGACCCTGGCAGTCATTGCCTATAAACAACCTGTGACCGTCCCGGAGATCAGCGACATCCGCGGCGTGGATGCCAGCGGCGTGATCGGCACTTTGTTCGATCGCAAGCTCATCACCACCGCCGGACGCAAGACCGTAGTCGGCCGACCCATGCTCTACAAAACAACCAAGGACTTCCTGATGCGCTTTGGCCTGCGCGACATCACCGAGCTGCCCAGCCTGGAGGAATTCGAAAAGCTCGCGACAGGTGAGATGCAGGAAGAACTCTTTGCCGCAGGCGAGAGCGCCCTCCCAGACGCAACCGGCACTCCCGACGACGATGGCGGTGTAGAGCGGGTGGCACAAGACCAGGGTGAAATGCCAAACGATGTCACCGAGCCAACTGTCTCTACTGTTCCGCACAATGAAGCTTCGCAGCACGATAAAGCCGACGAGCAGCCGGCTGACCAGATCACTTCTGAAAGCACAGGCGATTAAACCCATGGCTCTTGAACGCCTGCAAAAAATCATTGCCGCAGCCGGAGTCACTTCGCGTCGCAAGGCGGAAGAACTGATCACGCAAGGGCGAGTCAGCGTGAACGGGCAAACTGTTTCTGAACTCGGCAGCAAAGCTGATCTGGAACAAGACCACATCAAGGTTGACGGCAAACTGCTGCGTGGGCCAGAACGGCATGTTTACCTTGTCTTGAATAAGCCCAAGGGATACGTGACCACCCTGTCCGATCCGGAAGGCCGGCCCACCGTTATGGACCTGGTAAAGAATGTGGGGACGCGCATCTATCCCGTCGGCCGCCTGGATTATTCCAGTGAGGGCCTGCTGCTGTTGACCAACGATGGTGAACTTGCCAGCCATCTCACTCGCGCAGCATCGCACGTACCCAAGACCTATCTGGTGAAAACCAGCGGACGGCCGGCGCCGGACGGACTTGAAAAACTCCGCCGCGGCATCAGGATTGGCCCCACACCGGGCCCTCGGCGCGCTGCCCCTATGCATACCGCGCCCGCGCAGGTCCGCTTGATGAAAGACGCTAACAATCCCTGGTATGAAGTCACGTTGATTGAAGGAAAAAACCGGCAGATCCGGCGCATGTTTGAAGAAATTGGCCATCACGTGGAGAAGATCAAGCGCGTGCGCTATGGGCCGCTTACGCTTGACGTCCATCCGGGTGAATTTCGCGAACTCACTGCGAAAGAAGTGAGCGCGTTGCGTCACGCCAAATCCGGACAACTACCGGCGCCGCCTGTGCGACAACGGCCTGCTAAAACAAGAAGTCGCAGAGCCGGCGTACGTGACGAACAGCGTCGCACCGATGCTTCTGCACCTTCGCGGAAACCTTCCCACAGCAATCGTAGCGACAAGGCACCGCATCATCCCCGTCCCAGCGTCAAAGGCTCAGGCCCCCGTCCACCTGCGCGTAAACGCTGGGTCAAGTAACTATCGGGTTGTCGACACCACCAAACGAGATGGCTAATCCGCTCCCGTTCGTGATACAAACTCCTGTAACGCTTCTCTACCGATGAAAAAAACTGTTCTCAACCTCATTCCTGAGCACATCAAAGTGCTGGTCGGATACGTCGCGGGAAAGCATGCGCGGCAGGCACAGCGGGAATCTGGAGTTGCCATGATCAAAATGGCCTCCAATGAAAACCCGTTTGGGCCGTCGCCGCTGGCGATTGAAGCCATCCGGGCTGCCGTCTGTGAAGTGAATCTGTACCCGGACAACGACGCCACCGACTTGCGCCTTGCCCTGGCGTCGCGGCATCAACTTGAGCCGGAACAGGTCTTCATTGCCGATGGCTCTCTCGGAATCCTGGACATTGTTGCGCGAACATTACTTGTACCGGGCACGAACTGCATCAGTAGTGAACGGTCTTTCATCAGCTACCCTCTGGTTACGCGGACGATTGGAGCAGAGTTTATTCAAGCTCCCATGCGGCAGGATACTTACGACCTGGACGCCATTGCAGCGGGCATTAACGACCAGACGCGCGTGGTCATACTGGCCAATCCCAATAACCCCACGGGCACGATGTTTAACGCCGACGCTACCGATGCTTTTCTCCGCCGAGTTCCCGATCATGTGCTTGTTGTGCTGGATGAAGCCTACTCGGATTTTGCCGAATACTTTGCCGCGCAACGCGGCATTACTTATTCGCGATCATTTGAGTATGTGCGCGCTCTGCGGCCCAACGTGCTTGTTCTGAGAACATTCTCCAAAGCGCACGGCCTGGCTGGCGTTCGTCTGGGATACGGATGCGGGCACCCGGAGTTGCTGCGGTACTTTGCCCGCGTGCGCAATGCATTTTCTATCTCCGGGATAGCCGAAGCAGCGGGACTGGCGGCCATCCAGGATGAAACCCACATCCGCAAAACCGTTGAAAACAACGCCACGGGCGCAGTCTGGCTGATGGAGCGTTTTACCGAGTTGGAAATCCGCGCGATTCCCACGAGCGCCAACTTCATTTACTTCACCGTGGACGAAGATGCCAATTCCTTCTCCAAACGCATGCAGGCGGAGGGAGTGATTGTCCGCTCGCTTGTTCCCTGGGGCATTCCCAATGCGATCCGGGTGAGCATCGGCACACCGCAGCAGAATGAAATGTTTGTGCAAGCGTTGAAGAAGGTTGTAAGTCAGCCAGTGACTCCGCGACCGGCCTCCCTACTGCGCAAGCCAACACCTTTGAAACACAGAGAACGGACGAAGTGGAGAATTTGCTAGGGCGTTCATCCAGCGCCTGCGCCCTAGACGTATTTGCCGTTCAGAATCAACTCGGTATGTCATCTGCCAGAATCTTGTCCATGAGGACTAACAACTGTTTACGGAGGCTTTCCACAGTCGCAAGGTCTTTGAAAAGGTTTGGCGTGAATTTTTCAGTAATTGCATTGCCATAGTGCGCCAAGGAATCATGCACTTCAAAAAACGATCTTGCCAAGTTCTTTCGCGCATCAGCCAACTCCTTCCGAGGCCTTCGTCCGAGCCGGGCTGCACTGGAAGCGTACCCGGCAATATACATGAAGAACATGTCCAGAGCGGCGTGTAAAGAATCCCAGTTTTTACGATCGATAGGCCTGAGCTTTCGTACATCCCTGAGGGGAAATGGGCCCTGAAAGTTATTCTCGTAGTCACGTTCGATTTCTTGTCCTAACTCTTGCGTAATGTTCATCAACTTAGCGATGCCAAACGAGATTGTCTTCATGTTGCATCAAACCGGCTGCGCTATCCTTGAAGTATAGCTGTTCGGCTATGTCACCGAATCTCAAATTCCCTCCGATTTTCTCCTTTCCTCCGTGTTTCAGAGGTTTTGTGTTCAGTTATCATCTTAGGCCATGGCTTCCACCACCTGGACAACGGCAACAACCCTGGGCCGACGCAACGTGCTGGCCGCGACGGGTATGTTGCTGGTAGCGGTGTTTGTAATCTTCGCGCTCTTTGCTCCCTGGATCGCGCCTCAAGACCCCGGCAATATTGATTTACCATCCCGGCTCCAGCCACCCAGCGCAGCGCACTGGTTCGGCACGGATGAACTTGGCCGCGACATCCTCTCCCGCGTGATCTATGGCGCGCGAATCTCCATGCTGGTAGGTGGCAGCGTGGTTGCCGGATCGCTGCTGCTGGGACTTATCTTCGGCTGCATCGCCGGATATTACGGCGGCTTGGCCGATAAATTTTTCAGCGTGGTCCTGATGAATGCCTTTCTTTCTTTTCCGGGGATTCTGCTGGCCATCGCTTTTGTGGCGTTTCTTGGGCCCGGCATTTTCAACTTGATTCTAGCGCTCTGTATTGGAGGCTGGGTAGGGTATGCACGCCTGGTACGTGCCCAGGTGCTGGCGGTGAAAGAAAAAGAATTCGTTGAAGCCGCGCGTGCGTTGGGCGCAAGCGACTGGCGCATCGTTACACGTCACATCTTGCCCAATATTATCCAGCCGGTGATCGTGCAAGCTGCCATTGGCATGGCCGGCGCGGTGCTGGCGGAAGCAACCATGAGTTTTCTTGGACTGGGAGTTCCGCCGCCCACGGCAAGCTGGGGCTCCATGCTGAATGACAGCCGCGCTCATCTCTTCGACGCGCCACACCTGGTGCTCTTCCCTGCCCTGGCTGTCATGCTGGCCGTGCTCTCATTCAACTTCATTGGCGACGCGCTGCGTGACTACATGGACCCGCGCTCGCGCATTGAAGCAGGACTGTAAGTCTCACCACGGAGGCACGGAGACGCGGAGAAAAACGGGGTTTACAAAATTGCGCGGCGGAATATCTGTCTGACGAAAGACAAATGAATATACAGAAGACCTCCGTCAGAGAACGGGGCTAAAACCGAGTGTGATGGTCATAGGCGTAATCTCCGATACGCACGGGCTCTTGCGGCCTGAAGCGCTTGAGCTTTTGCGCGGCTCAGAACACATCATTCACGCAGGCGACATCGGATCGCCGGAGATTGTTCCTGCCCTGGAACAGATTGCGCCCGTGACCGCGATTCGCGGCAACGTCGACAAGAAGGCCTGGACCCGGCGATTTCCTGAAACTGAAGTCGTAGAGCTGGCGGGCGTACACATCTACATCCTCCATGACCTGAACGCGCTCGATCTCAACCCCAAAGCTGCCAGGTTCGCAGCGGTCATCAGCGGGCATTCGCATCAACCGAAACAGGAAACAAAAGACGGAGTGCTGTATTTCAATCCCGGAAGCGCCGGCCCCAGAAGGTTCACGTTGCCCATCAGTGTGGGGCGGCTGGAGATTGTGGATGGGAAGATCAGTGCTGCGATCTTGAATCTTTAAATCCACCACGGAGGCACGGAGATAGATACGATTCACCGTGATTCGTAAAAAAGATCGACACACAAATCCCATCGCTGGTTTACACCAAACAGCTTTTTTGATTCCCGATCACGCGATCTACTGATCACCAGATCACCCGATCCTGTCTTCTCCGTGTCTCCGTGGTGGATTCATTGCCGAATCCTTGGGTTCGCCAGCGAATAGAAGAAATCCGTCATGAAGTTCACCAACACATAAGTCAGGCCGATCATCAGGATGCAGCCTTGTACCAGGTAATAATCGCGGCTACCGATTGCCTGGATGGTCAGGCGACCGATTCCCGGCCAGGAAAAAATTGTCTCGGTCACAATCGCGCCGGCGAGTAATGCACCGAACTGAAGTCCCACCACCGTAAGCACGGGCACCATGGCATTTCGCAGCGCGTGTTTGTATACGACGACGCGTTCCGACAGGCCCTTGGCGCGGGCGGTGCGGATGTAATCCTGTCCCAGTTCTTCCAGCATCGCGGTGCGTACCATGCGCGTCAGGATGGCCGCCAGAGACCCGCCCATAGTTATGGCTGGGAGAACCAGATGGGCCAGCGTTCCCGAGCCTGACACCGGCAATAACCCGAGGTAAATCGCGAAGAACAAGATCAGAATCGGGCCCAAAGCAAAGTTGGGAAAGGACAATCCCCACAGGCTGACAAAGCTAAGCAGTCGGTCGTCCCAGCGGTTCCGTCGGCGTGCGGAGCGCACCCCGGCGGGCACAGAGACGAGGAGCGCCACTATCATTGCGGCAATGGTCAATCGCAAGGTCGAGGGATAACGCTGGATAATAATCCGGCTGACCGGTTGATCAAAACGCAGAGAACGGCCCAGATCACCGTGCAGCACGCCTTTCCAATAGTTAAGGTACTGCCGATCCAGAGTAACATCCAAGCCGTAAGCATGCCGCGCAGCTTCAATGTCAGAGCTGGCCGCGTTCTCTCCCAGCATCTGCTGTATGGGGTCGCCGGGAACGAGATGAATGAGCAGAAAGACAACGGAGACCACGAGCCACAGCACCGGGACCATGTAGAGCAAGCGGATTGAGATGTAGCGGAGCATCAGGTTTTTCTCTTGTCCCGAGCACAGCGAGGGAACCCTATAGCAGCCTCACGGCCTGCGGGTTTATGCGGCCAGTTCATCTGGTTCCTGTATTCCTTTTATCAGTAATAGGGATTCCTCGCTCCACTCGGAATAAAACACAAGCACCGGGACCATGTAGAGCAGGCGGATTGAGATGTAGCGAAGCATGGAAACTGGAGTGTATCGCAAAGAGGCAAAGACAGCAGCGCACTCAGAGGAATGGTTACTATTCTGCAAACCTTAGCCTTACCCCCCTCTCCCTCCCCAGGTTCCACCCCATTTCACCCGACTTACACCCCAGGTCACCCCACTCACAAGCGGCGTGAAGGGCTTTGAATCAGGGGTGCGTGAGGGCGTCCGCAAGCCAGCAAAGCAATCTGCAATTTCTTTCATGCTTTACTAAGTTGCTAACTGCCAATTGCTGTTTGCCGGCTGCTCGCAGATTTTCAATGACCGAAGGACTTCAACCCGTATGGGCTGCCTGAAACATAGCGCATCAGTAGCAGCGACTCAATTGCGAAATAGGACATTTTCGACATAGTGCGGCTGGGACAAAAGTGTTTCATTGACCACGCACAGCCTGTGAGTTTGTTTTCTCGGGCAAGCACGAAAAGAATTTTGCGGCTGCTCTCCACACTTCACAAACAGCGCGGAGTGTGGCCACCTGCCACGCACCCTAATTCTGTATTCTGTCATTTCGACCGACGACGAAGTTGAGCCGTCTTTCGGCGTCTGAGCCCGCAGGCGAAATCCCGAGCGTAGCCGAGGGAGCCCTGAAGGGAGCTGACTCAGAGTGGAGAAACCCCGAGGATGATTGCAAACGCCGATGCTGATTCAAGGCATTCTCTCCGCGTTCTGCCCAAAACCCCACGGGTGGCAGGGTGTGCCCAGCGTGATTGTTGAAGAATGTGACTGTTCAAGAACAAACCCGCCGTTTTGCGGCGGGCCCTGTCTTCATAGCCATGAAACGATGGAAGGTTTGCTGTGCCGCGGACGCCATCGCTTGATCCCACGCCAGTTTCCCGTCTTCCAGTCGGAGAGTTCCGGGAAAATAACCAGCCGGGACTCAAGATCAAAGCTGAGCGCGGTTTTATCTTCAAACAGAATGGTAATGACCTCAACGTCGGGATCGATTTCAACGCTCTCGACCGTCTTGCCTTTGACCTGGGGAAATTGGAGGAACCGCCTTGTACGTTTCTTGCGCGGGTGTGTACCCTTAGAAGTAGCCATAGGTCGCCTTTCAATGGAAG